>Ga0209613_1001191_pt1 | contig 23838 bp, 21 predicted proteins | sample BioC13SIPDNA_2_FD_185747 | JGI IMG/M metagenome (GOLD analysis project Ga0209613, IMG submission 185747) | Anaerobic biogas reactor microbial communites from Washington, USA - Biogas_R2_A C13 SIP DNA (SPAdes) (version 2) | ecosystem: Engineered > Bioreactor > Anaerobic > Unclassified | place... | reverse complement strand
GTGGTGGTGGATGCCCGGGGGCAGGTGGTGGCCAAGGCGGGCTATCCCGTCTCGGCGCTCCCTGCCGTCTCGGGCAACTGGGGCGAGCTGCCCCTGGTGGCCGATATGCTGGCCGATGGGCACGCCGGCGGCACCACCGAGGTCCTCCCCGCCAGCTATCTCCGCGACGTGGGGCTGGCCGACCAGGCGCTCGTGGTGATCCGGGAGACGCCCAAGGCCGCGCCGGAGCCCTATGACCCGCGCGAGGGCACGGCCGGGCTGGTGCTCATGGGCGCGGCCCCCATCCTCGACGCCAGCGGCAAGGCCGTCGGCGTGGCGCTGGCCGGCCACTTGCTCAATAACGAGTTCGCCCTGGTGGACCGCATCAAAGAGACGGGCCGGCTGGACACGGTGACGGTCTTTTTCGGCGACCTGCGCGTCTCCACCAACGTGATGACCGCCGAGGGGCTGCGCGCGCTGGGCACCCGCGTCTCCCAGGAGGTGGGCGACGTGGCGCTGCGCCGGGGCGAGGTCTTTGAGCAACGCGCCTTTGTGGTCAACGAGTGGTACATCACCCGCTACGAGCCGCTGCGCGACCACCGCTACCAGGTGGTGGGGAGCCTCTACGTGGGAATGCGCGAGGCGGGCTTTTTGGGGCTCGTCTCGGCCTTTAACGACCGCATCGTCATCATCGCCGCGGGCAGCATCATCATGGCCTTCCTCATCGCCGTGCCGGTGGCTCGCTCCATCATCAAGCCGCTCTCCGCCCTGGTGGAGGCCAGCCACCAGGTGGCCGAGGGCGACATGAGCGCGCGCGTCGCCGTCAGCGGGCGCGGCGAGCTGGCCGCGCTGGGCGAGTCGTTCAATGACATGGTCGCCAACGTGCGCGCCGCCCGCGAGGAGCTGCTGCGCAAGGAAAAGCTGGCCTCCGTCGGCCAGCTCGCCGCGGGCGTCGCCCACGAGATCAACAACCCCCTCGGCACCATTCTCCTCTATGCCGACACCATGCGCCGGGAGCTCCCCGCCGACGACCCCCGCCAGCGGGATTTCAAGATGATCATGGACGAGACGGTCCGCTGCAAGCGCATCGTCGGCGACTTGCTCAACTTTGCCCGGCAGCGCCAGCTCATGGTCAAGCGCACCGACCTGAACGCGCTGGTGGAGCAGACGGTGCTCGAGCTGGCGGCGCAGCCGGGCATGCAGGGGATCCAACTCGCGCCGGTCCTGGACCCCGCGCTCCCCGCCATCGAGGCCGACGAGTCGCAAATCCGCCAGGTGCTGGTGAACTTGCTCTTGAACGCCGCGGACGCCATGAGCGGCAAGGGGCGGCTCACCGTCACCACCCGGCCCATCGCCGGCGAGATGGTCGAGCTGACCGTGCGGGACACCGGCGCGGGGATTCCGCCGGAGCGCATGAAGGACATCTTTACCCCGTTTTTCACCACCAAGCCGGTGGGCAAGGGGACGGGGCTGGGGCTTTCCATCGTCTATGGCATCATCAAGATGCACCAGGGGCAGATCACCGTGGATAGCGTGGTGGGCCAGGGAACGACCTTTACCATCACCCTGCCCACCCGCCTGCCGGGCAACGCCGAGCGGATCGCGTAGGCCGGAAAGACAAGAGCGCGATGAAGCGGCATTCCATGCCGCTTCATCGCGCTCCTTCTACCCCATCAGCCGCGCGGCGAAAAAGAGCGCCACGTCCCGGCTATAGTACATGTCGTTGAACCCGCAGAACTCGAGCCCGCTCTTTTGGTAGAGCTGGACCGCCGGATAGTTCTTGGTCTGGCACTCGGCCATGATCCGCTCCAGCCCGTGATACTCGCACCAGGCCCGGGCCGCCGCCAGCAACTGCGAGCCGACCCCCCGCCGCCGCGCCCCCTCGGCCACCACCAGGTGCTTCACCCAGCCGGTGGCCGCGTCATAGGGCACGACCAGGTCGATGAACCCCAGCGCCTCGCCGGTCGCCTCGTCCTCGGCCACCAGCAAGCACTCCCTCCGCTCCCAATCGGCGTCCAGGTCGTCCATGGCGCGGGGGTATTCGGCGCGCAGGGGGCGGGGCAGCCGCACCTGCCGGAGCGACAGGGCGATCTCGACGCCCCGCGCGCTCTCGTCCAGTTGCCAGACCCGCTCGGTGACGAAGGAGGGGTCCAGCCGCGCGCAGGCGCCCAGGTCCTCTCGCTCCGCTCTCCGGATTCGCATCTCGAAACTCGCTTCCTAGAATTGCAGCGCGCGCTGGGCCAGCACGTCGGCGATGGGCTCGCCCTCGCGGACGCGATAGGAGAGGATGCCGTTGGCGGCGAGCGCCTCCATCACCGGCCCCATCTCGTGCGCGGCGCCAAAGCTCTCCGCGTCGATGCACACCCCCACGCCGCGGATGCCCCGCCGGCTCAGGTCGCGCAGCGCCGTCACCCAGGATGGGTCGGTGGAGGGGGTGATGACGATGACGGTGGTGTTGCGCCCAAAGCGCGTACCCTCCGAGGCCAATATCTCGGCGATGGGCATGCGTCCCTGGGCCCGCAGCACCGCCAGGCTCTCCAGGATCTTGTTGAGCTGCCGCTCGCCCCGGTCCGATTGCAGCAATTCGCGGGTCTGCCCATAGGCCAGCAGCCCCACCGCCCGGTTGCGGCTCAAAAAGTGCTTGCTCAGCGAGGCGGCGATGGTCACGGCGTATTCCTCCGTGCTGGGGTCCAGCTTGAAGGTGTGCTGCTCCCAGAAGGGGGCCGCGGCGTCCTCCTCGCGCGGCTCGGTCACCTGCCCGGCCTGCACGCGCCGCTCCATGTCCAAAAAGACCCAGATGTCCGCCGTGGGGTCCAGCTCGAACTCTTTGACCAGCAGGGTATTGTGACGCGCCGTGCTCCGCCAGTGGATGCGGTTCAGGCTATCGCCCGGCGCATAGTCCCGCACGCTGGCGACGTTGGTGGTGACATAATGCGTGCGCTGGCGGCGGGCGCCGCCCCCGGGCAGCTCGCCCAGCGGCAGCGCGAAATAGGGCAGCTCCACCGTGGCGGGGTACACCACCAGCCCCATGGTCTGCGGGGCGTGGCGAATCCGCTTGAACAGCCCGAAGGGGTCGCCGGTCTTGATGGTGATCGGCCCGAGGGTAAAGCGCCCGCGCCGCTGGCAGAGGGTGCGCACCGTCCAGCCGCGCTGCTGCCCGCGGGGGAGGTTGCCCACCACATAGCTGGCGCGGTGGTTGGGCAGGTCCGAATGGTCGCGCACCTCCACCCACAGCTTGGAAAAGCGGCCGCCGTTCTTGACCGAGATGCGCTCCTCGGCCAGCCGCCCCACCTGGGCGCGCTGCGTCCGCGCCTCGCGCGCCACCGAGATCCCCGAGATGTTGACCCACGACCAGATGAAAGAGAGGATCAGCACCGCCAGCATGAGATAGACCAGCACGAAAAAGATCCGGTTGCCGGTGGCGAGCGCCTCAGCCACGGCGATGGCGAGCAGGACCAGGTAGACCCAGTTCTTTCTCACGTCGGCTATCCTCGGGTTAGGCCCGGACGCGGGAGCCGGGCACGGCCACCGACTGCAACACCTCGTCCAGGATGGCGCGGGCGTCCACGTTGCGGATGCGCGCCGAGGGGCTCACGATGATGCGGTGGGCCAGCACCACCTGCGCCAGGCTCTTGATGTCGTCCGGGATGGCGAACTCGCGCCCCTGGATGGCCGCCAGCGCCTGGCTGGTGCGATAGAGCCCCAGCGAGCCGCGGGGGCTGGCCCCCAAATAGACGTCGGGGTGGGCGCGGGTGGCGTTCACCAGGGCAATGATGTATTCCTTGATGGAGGGGTCCACGTGGATGCGCTTGACCTCCTCCTGCGCCTCCAGGATCTCGCTGGCGCTCACCACCTGCGCGATGGTCTCGATGGGGTGGACCAACTGCTGCGCATCCAGGATGCGGATCTCGTCGGCGGCGGAGGGGTGCCCCAGGCTGATGCGCATCATGAAGCGGTCCAACTGCGCCTCGGGGAGCGGGAAGGTCCCCTCGTACTCGATGGGGTTCTGCGTGGCCATCACCATGAACGGCTTGGGCATCCGGTAGGTCGCGCCGTCCACCGTCACCTGCCGCTCCTCCATCGCCTCCAAGAGCGCCGATTGCGTCTTGGGGGTGGCGCGGTTGATCTCGTCGGTGAGCACGATCTGGGCGATCACCGGCCCGGGGCGGAACTCGAACTCTTGGGTCTTTTGGTTATACACCGAGATGCCAGTCACATCGCTGGGCAAGAGGTCCGGGGTGAACTGGATGCGCTTGAAGGTGCAGCCCAGCGACTTGGCGGTGGCGCGGGCGAGCATCGTCTTGCCCACCCCCGGCACGTCCTCGATCAACACGTGCCCCTGACAAAGCAGGGCGAGCAGGGTCAGCTCCACCGGCTCGTGCTTACCGATGATCACCTTTTCCACGTTCTTGATGACCGCCTCGGCCAATGTCCGCACTGTTGCCATGCCGCGTTCTCCTCTTGTAAAGGCTGTTCGTCCCCGGACGCCCGCCAACCCGGCGCCGCGCTGGGGGTGCGTTTGGTCTCCACCTACCTGGGCGAATTATACGATTCTACCGTCAAATCAGCAAACCGCCAAACCCGGCCCCGGGTTCTTGGGGCTTGTTCTAGGGCGCGGATTGACATCTCCCAGGACCGGCTTATACTATAAGGGTTGACCCGCCGTTTTCCGCTGCCGCCGATGGAGATGATGCCGATGCCCGATCCAGCGCGCGAGCCCGTCCGCATTCCCGTCAAGGCCGTTGGCCCGCAATCGCCCAAGGAGCCGCCCAAGGAGCCCGCCAAGCCCTGGCTGGAGACCGTCCCCGGCCTGCTGACCGCCGTCGGGGGCGTCATCGCCGCCGTGGCCACGCTCATCGCCGCCCTCAACGCCGCGGGGATCGTCGGCGGCGCCGACCCCACCCCGACGTCCACGGCGACGCACACAGCCACCGCCACGGCCACGCACACGGCCACCCTAACGGCGACCCCGACGTCCACGGCGGCCCCGACGTCCACGGCGGCCCCGACGTCCACGGCGGCCCCGACGTCCACGGCGGCCCCGACGGCCCTCCCTTCGCCCACGCCCACCGTGGCCCCGACGTCCACGTCGGTCGCCGCGCTCCCCTGGTCCGACGATTTCGAGGACCCGTCCAGCGGCTTTGCGCACCAGGCGGAGGGCGAATCCTACGTGATGGGCTACGTGGATGGCGCCTACAGCATCCGGCTCACCGCGCCCGAGTATGAAGCCTGGTCGCTCACCGACGGGGTGGGCGAGCTGGACGACTTTAGCGCCGAGGTGGATGCCTGGCTCGCCGAGGGGCTGGAGGACAACGATTTCGGCCTGCTGCTCCGCTACCAGGACAAAGCCGGCGACCAGCCCGCCTCGGGCGACCAGCCCGCCTCGGGCGACTTTTATTTGTTCGCCATCAGCAGCGACGGCTATTACCGGGCGCAGCTCTTCCAGGGGGGCGCCTGGCGCGACCTGGTGGCCTGGACCGCCTCGCCGCACATCCGCGTCGGCGGCGAGGTGAACCGCCTCCGCGTGGATTGCCTGGGGCCGCGCCTGCGCTTCTACGCCAACGGCGTCCTGTTGGTGGAGCTGGTGGACGAGACGCTGCGCCGAGGCGCGCTCGGCCTCTCCGCTGGCAGCGGCGCCGAGCCCGGCAGCGACATCCGCTTCGACAACCTGCTGGTCCGCCCCGCCGCGCCCTGAAACCTCCCGGCGCGCTGCCCGTAATAATACGCGACAAGGTTGAACGGCCCGCGCGCCCTGGGTGCGGGCCGTTCGGCGGGAGACAAGCCGGCTCGCCGCGCGCCAGGCCGGGGCCGCTTTTGTCGAAAGCCGCCTTTTCCGTATAATCTTGTCTGCGAAGCATTGCGGCGGCCCGGTCAGCGCAGCGCGGGCTCGCGCCTGGCTTTTCCCCGGAGAGGAGCATTTCCCATGGATGCCATCAGCCCGTTCGATGCGATTCGCCCGTGGCTGCCCTTCATCGTGCCCATCGTCGTGCTGCAACTGATCCTGATGGTCGTCGCCCTGCTCGACCTGGTGCGCCGCGAGCGCACCCGCGGCCCCAAGTGGATGTGGGCGCTGATCATCGTGGCGGGCGAGCTGCTCGGCCCGATCGCGTACCTGGTGTTCGGGCGGGAGGAGTAGCGTGCTCGCCATCGAGACCGCCGACCTGCATAAGCGCTACCGCGACATCCACGCCCTGGACGGGCTGACCCTGTCCGTGGAGCCGGGGAGCGTTTTCGGCTTTTTGGGGCCCAACGGCGCGGGCAAGACCACCACCATCCGCATCCTGGCGGGGCTGGCGCGGCCCACCTCGGGGCGCGCCACGGTCGCCGGGCTGGACGTGGCCGCCGATCGCGCGCAGGTGGCCCGGCGCATCGGCCACCTGCCCGAGGAGCCCGCCTTTTATACCTGGATGACCCCGCCCGAGTTCCTGGACCACGTGGGGCGCATCTTTCGCCTGCCGAGCGCCGAGCGGTCGGCGCGGGCGAGGGAGCTGCTGGAGCTGGTGGGGCTGGCCGAGGCGCGCAAGCGGCGCATCGGCGGCTTTTCCCGCGGGATGCGCCAGCGGCTGGGGCTGGCCCAGGCCCTGATGAACCGCCCCGACGTGCTCTTTTTGGACGAGCCCGTCTCGGCGCTGGACCCCACGGGGCGCAAAGAGGTGCTGGAGCTGATCGAGCGGCTGCGCGAGCGCTGCACGATCTTCATGTCCACCCACATCCTGGCCGACGTGGAGCGGGTCTGCGACACGGTGGGCATCATCGCCCGCGGGCGCATGGTCGCCATCGCCCGCCAGGCGGAGCTGCTGGCCCGCTATGCCGTCCCCGCTTTCGAGCTGGCTTGCGAGCCCGCCGAGGCGGCGCGGCTGGCCGAGTGGGCCCGCGCCCTGGAAGCCGAGCCCTGGGTGCAGAGCGTGACGCCCCATAACGGCGCGGTGCGGGTGGTGGCGCGGGACGTCGCCGCGGCCAAGGCGCGCCTGCTGCCCGCCGCGGTGGCCGCCGGGCTGCCCCTGACCCGCTACGAGATGGTGCGCCCCTCGCTGGAGGACGTCTTTCTCCGGCTGGTGGGGCCGGAAGGAGGCGCCGCATGAGCCTGCTCGTCGCGCTGCGCAAGGAGCTATTGGAGCTATCGCGCACCTACCGCCTGCTGGCGGTGGTGGCGCTGCTGGTGGTCTGGGGGCTGATCTCGCCGCTGCTGGCCAAGCTCACCCCCGAAATGATGCGGCTGATCCCCGGCGGCGAGGCGTTCCTGGCGCTCATCCCGCCGCCGACCATCGCCGACGCCGTGGCGCAGTACGTCAAGAACCAGAGCCAGTTCGGCGTCATCGCGGCGCTGATCCTGGCCATGGGCGCGGTGGTGGGGGAAAAGGAGCGCGGCGCCGCGGCGCTGATCCTGAGCAAGCCGCTGTCGCGCGGCGCCTTCCTGGCCGCCAAGGCGCTGGCGCTGGCGCTGGCCTTCGGGGCCGGGCTGGCCCTGGGCGGCGCGGGCGCCTATTACTACACGGCGCTGCTCTTTGGCGCCCCCAGCCTGGGCGGCTGGCTGGCGCTGAACGGGCTCATGTGGCTCTTTTTCGCCGTCTATATCGCCCTGGCGCTCTTGGGCAGCGTGGTGGCCCGGTCGCAGGCCATGGCCGGGGCGCTGGCCTTTGGCGCGCTGATCGTCGTCGGCGGGCTGGGCTCCGTGCCGCGCCTCGGCGAGTGGATGCCCAGCAAGCTGCTCGCCTGGGGCAGCAGCCTGGCGCTGCACCAGGGGGGCGCCGCCTGGCCCGCGCTGGCCGCGAGCCTGGCGCTCATCGCCGCGGCGCTGCTGGCCGCCTGGGCGATCTTTCGACGGCAAGAGTTGTAAGCGAGGTAAACCATGAAACGAGCGATCCTGAGCGTGTGGGACAAGGCGGGCCTGGTCGAGTTCGCCCGCGAGCTGGCCGGCCTCGGCTTCGAGCTGGTCTCCACCGGCGGCACGGCGCGGGCGCTGGCCCAGGCCGGGCTGCCCGTCACCAACGTCAGCGACGTGACCGGCTTTCCCGAGATCCTCGACGGCCGCGTCAAGACGCTGCACCCCGCCATCCACGGCGGCATCCTGGCCCGCCGCGAGCCCGCCCATCTGGACGAGCTGGCGCGCCACGGCATCGCCCCGGTGGACCTGGTGGTCTGCAACCTGTACCCCTTCGAGGCCACCATCGCCAAGCCCGGCGTGACCCTCGACGAGGTGATCGAGCAGATCGACATCGGCGGCGTCACCCTGCTGCGCGCGGCGGGCAAGAACTATGCCGGGGTCGCCGTGGTGGTGGACCACGCCGATTACGCCACGGTCCTGGGCGAGCTGCGCCGCGACGGCGCCGTCTCGCTGGCCACGCGGCAACGGCTCGCCGTGAAGGCCTTTCAGCACACCGCGCACTATGACGCGGCCATCTCGGGATACCTGGCGACGGCGCTCAAGTAGCTCGGCTCGCCCAATCCGTACGATTCTTTCTGGAGGTAACACTATGCCCGGCACGTTGATTATCGGGGCGCAATGGGGCGATGAGGCCAAAGGCAAGATCACCGACATGCTGGCCAGCAAGGCCGACATCGTGGCCCGCTACCAGGGCGGCGACAACGCCGGCCATACGGTGGTGGTGGGCGGGCAGACCTGGAAGTTCCACCTCATCCCCTCCGGCATCCTTTACCCCCGGGTGTTGTGCGTGCTGGGCAACGGCATGGTCATCAACCCCAAGCGGCTGTGGGAAGAGCTGGATAGCCTCTCCGCTCGCGGCGTGGACATCTCGCCGAGCCGCCTCAAGATCAGCCGCCAGGCCCACCTGATCATGCCCTATCACCTGGCGCTGGACGGCGCCTCCGAGGCCGCCCTCGGCCAGGCCAAGATCGGCACCACCAAGCGCGGCATCGGCCCCGCCTACATGGACAAGATGTCCCGCCAGGGGCTGCGCGCCTGGGACATGCTCCGCCCCGATTTCCGCCAGCGGGTCATCCGCGCCGTGGAGCAAAAGAACATCTGGCTGGAGCGGGTCTATGCCGAGCCGACGCTGGACCCCCAGGCCGTCGCCGACGAGTACGCGGGCTATGCCGAGCGGATGCGCCCCTACATCGCCGACATCTCGCCGCTGCTGTATGACGCCTACGTGGCGGGCAAGGAGCTCCTCTACGAGGGGGGCCAGGGCACGCTGCTGGATATCGACCTGGGCTCCTATCCCTACGTGACCAGCTCGTCCGCTTCGGCGGGCGGCGCCGCGGCGGGGCTGGGGATCGGCCCGCGCTGCATCGACCGCATCATCGGCGTGGCGAAAAGCTACCAGACCCGCGTCGGCTCGGGGCCGTTCCCCACCGAGCTGCTCGACGAGATCGGCGACCACATGGTGGACCGCGGCGCCGAGTTTGGCACCACCACCGGCCGCCGCCGTCGCTGCGGCTGGCTGGACCTGGCCACGCTGCGCTATTCGGCGCGGGTGAACGGCCTCACCGAGATCGCCCTCACCAAGCTCGACGTGCTCAGCGGGCTGAACCGGCTGCGCACCTGCAACGCCTACCAGGTGGGCGGCGAGACCTGGACCGACTGGCCCGCCGATGGCGAGGCGCTGGAGGGCTGCGCGCCGGTCTATGAGGAGCTCCCCGGCTGGGAGGAGGACCTCGCCGTGAGCGCCTGGGAGGAGCTCCCCGCCGAGACCCGCGCCTATATCGCCCACATCGAGCAGCGCGTCGGCGTGCCGGTCAAGCTCATCTCGGTGGGCCCGGACCGCGACCAGACCATCTATCGCTAGCCGGCGAGTGGAGACAACAAAAAGCAGCCTGCTCTTGCGAGCGGGCTGCTTTGGCGAATGGAGGAAAACGGGGCGGCGTTGCCCGGGGGCGCGCTAGATCCGCACCCAGCTCAGGCCGATCAACACCACCGCCAGTCCCGCGGCCCACAACAGCGCCAGGGCGTCCATCTTGAGCCTCCTCCTTCGATGAGTGCGTGCGGGTGACCCCCCAGCCCCCTCGGCTGAGGAGGCTCTGCGACTTGTCGCAGTGTGATTCCAAGATACCCTGGCCGCGTTATCGCGGCGTTGCGGCCCGGTAAAATCTCTGTAAAAACCGGCGGGGGAGCCGCCCTTTGGCCGTCGACGCGGGGCAGGTGCGTCGCGGCCTCGCAATAGACGCCGCCCGCCCGCGAAAGGTTCCATGACCAACCTCGACGACCTGCAAGCGATCTCGTTCGATCTCGACGGCACGCTGGCCACCACCGCGCTGGATGACGCCATCTGGTTCGACGAGATCCCCGCGCGCTATGCTGCCCGCCGCGGCCTGACCCTGGCCGATTCGCGCGAGCTCGTCTTTGCCGACTATCGCGCCTTGCGCGGGCATCCCCGCTGGACCGACATGGGCTTTTGGTTCGAGCGGCTCGAGCTGGGCGACTGGCGCGAGGCGGCGGAGGGGCTGCGCCACCTGGCCCGCCTTTACCCCGACGCCCTGCCGACGCTCCGCGCCCTGCGGGGCCGCTACCGGCTGGTGCTCGTCACCCAGGCCGAGCGAAAATTCCTGGAGCTCAAGCTGGCGGTGGAGGGGCTGGGCGGCTATTTCGACGCCGTCTATGCCACCCCCAACGACTTGGGCTCGCTGACCAAGGACGCCGCCATCTATGGCCGGGTGCTGGCCGCGCTGGGGCTGGCGGGGGCGCAGGCGCTGCACGTCGGCGACCACCCGCAGCAGGACGTGGAGGCGCCGCGGCAGGCCGGGTGGCGCGCGCTGCTGCTGGACCGCGCCGGATCGCGCCAAGGGCCCGACGTGATCCGCGATTTGCGCGAGCTCGTTGCGCGATTGGCTGCCTGAGCGGGCCCGCCCCGCGCCCCACGAAAAACGAACCCTCAACCCCTCCTCGCCGCGAGATCGTCCGTTTCCCCTGCCTGATAAGCTGCGTAGTTGCGATTTATGATATGGTTCAGGTGTGTTGGTACGACAAGGCGCATCTAGCGCGAATTGCACGACGTATATTGACAATCCACTTGACTTGTGCTATACTTTTCCCACAATTACGATCGATAAGGAATCCGGACAGGCGAGCCGGCGAAACCTTGACCTCACCGTTGGGTCGTCCCAGGGCGTTCTGGGATACGTCTGATGGTGGGGTTTTGTGTTCCGGATGGAGGATTTGGTCTATGGAAGTGTTTGACGCGAACCACGTGGATGTGATGACCGAACCGCGGTAGCGGTCCGCAGCGGCGACCCGCCGGTGCGGATAGAGGTCAGGTGCGATCCTGACCCGGGGCCTCGATGCAGAGCACGCTGGCGCTTGCCGGCCGTTGTCCTGCGCGGGGCCCTTTTTCATTTGGGTTGATGGAGGAGCGATGGTTTCGAAACATATCCAGGTCTGCGAAGAGGTCTGTATCGGCTGTCATCTCTGCGAGGTCTATTGCCTCACGGCGCACTCGCGCTACCGCGACGTGGTCAAGGCCCACAAGAAGGAGGCCCAGCGCCCCCTGGCCCGCGTGCGCGTCCAGGAGGACGGCGCCGCCTCGGTGGCGGTGCGCTGCCTCCACTGCGACGACGCCCCCTGCGTCGCCGCCTGCCTCACCGGCGCCATGGTCCGCGACCTGGCCACCGGCGCGGTGCTCAACGACCCCGACCGCTGCATGGGCTGTTGGACCTGCGTCATGGTCTGCCCCCACGGCGCCATCATCCGCGACCCGGAGCACCATCGCATCGTCAAATGCGACCTCTGCCCCGACCTGGAGGCGCCCGCCTGCGTGGCCAACTGCCCCAACAAGGCCCTCACCCTGGCGGTGACGCCATGACCCAATACCTGATCATCGGCAACTCGGCGGGCTCCATCGGCGCGGCGGAGGCGATCCGCCAGGCCGACCCGACGGGCGAGCTCTGCATCGTCTCGGAGGAGGCGCTGCCGGCCTATTCCCGCCCGCAGATCGCCGGCTACCTGGCGGGCGAGGTGGGGCTGGAGCAGGCGCTCTTTCGCCCCCGCGATTTTTACGCCAAGAACAACATCCGCCTGCTGCTCAACCGGCAGGTGGTGGAGCTGGACCGCGCGCGGCAGGTGGCCGTCTGCGCCGATGGCCGCGAGCTGGCCTATGACCGGCTCCTGCTGGCCACCGGCGGCGCGCCCATCGTCCCCCCCACCAAGGGGCTGGAGGCCACGGGCTATACGACCTTTGCCACCATGGACGACGCCCGCAAGCTCCGCGACATGCTCCCCCAACTAAAGCAGGTGGTGGTGGTCGGCGGCGGGCTCATCGGCCTCAGCGCCGCCGAGGCGCTGGTCAAAGCCGGGGTGCGCGTGGTGGTGGTGGAGCTGGCCCCGCAAATCCTGGGCCGCGCGCTGGACGGCGCCGCCGCCGCCCTGGTGCAGGGGATCATGGAGGCGCAGAACGTCCGCATCCTCACCGGCTGCTCCGTCGCCGAGGTGCGGCCCGGCGAGTCCGCCGCGGCGGGGATCGCCATCCTCTCCAGCGGGGTCCGCGTGGAATACGACGCCCTGCTCATGGCCATCGGCGTGCGCCCCCGCGTGGAGCTGGCCGTCCGGGCCGGGCTCAAGGTCAACCGCGGCATCGTGGTGGACGCGCAGATGCGCACCGACGACCCGCGCATCTATGCCTGCGGCGACGCGGCGGAGGCCTACGATTACATCGCCGGCGACGCCCGGCTCACCCCCATCTGGCCCAACGCCTACCTGGGCGGCCGCGTGGCCGGGGCCAACATGGCCGGCGGTGCGGCGGCTTACCCCGGCGGCACGGGGATGAACGCCCTGCACTTTTTCGGCTACCCCATCCTCTCCGCCGGGCTCGCCGCCCCCGGCCCCGACGACGGCTGCCAGGTCCTCGCCGAGCAATCGGCGGATGGCCGCGCCTATAAAAAGATCGTCCTGCGCGACGGCAAGGTGGTCGGCTTTCTCTTTGCCGGCGAGATCGACCGGGCGGGCGTGGTCCACGGGCTCATGCGCGACCGCGCCGACGTCACGCCCTTTATCGACAAGCTCTTTGCCGCCGAGGGGGCCTTTATCGCCTTGCCTGCCCCGCTGCGCCGCGCCTTTTACGCCCAGCGCGGCGTCGCCCGCGACCTAGCCATCCGAAGGGAGCGACCTCATGCCCACGAATCGAGCGTATAGCAACCCCTATGGGGACGACAAGGTGATGGCCGCCTGCGCCATCTTTGGGATGATGGACCGCTCCGGGCGCCGCTTCATCGGCGACCCGGTGGTGACCGCCATCGCCAACATGCACGAGCGCGGCAACGGCCTGGGCGGCGGCTTTGCCGTCTATGGCCTCTACCCCGGCTACGAGTCCTATTACGCCTTTCACATCTTTTACATGGACGCCGACGCCCGCCCCCGCATGGAGGCGCTGCTCAAGCGCCGCTTCCGCCTGGAGCTGGCCGAGGAGGTCCCCACCCGCGAGACGGCGGGGGTCAAGGACGCGCCGCTGGTCTGGCGCTACTTTCTCGCCGTGGAGGGCCGCCAGCCCGCCGGCTATACCGAGGACGAGTACGTGGTCAGCCAGGTGATGCAGATCAACTCGACCTTCGAGGACGGCTTTGTCGTCTCCAGCGGCAAGAACCTGGGCGTTTTCAAGGGGGTGGGCTACCCCGAGCAGATGGCCGAGTTCTTCCGGCTGGAATCGTATCGCGGCTACCTCTGGACCGCCCACGCCCGCTTTCCCACCAACACCTCGGGGTGGTGGGGCGGCGCGCACCCCTTCAACCTGCTGGATTGGACCGTGGTGCACAATGGCGAGATCTCGTCCTACGGCATCAACCGCCGCTACCTGGAAATGTACGGCTACCAGTGCACCATGGAGACCGACACCGAGGTGCTGGCCTACGCCGTGGACCTGCTGGTGCGCCGCCACGGCCTGCCCATCGAGCTGGCCGCCAAGGTCATGTCCCCGCCGCTCTGGTCCGAGATCAACGAGCTGCCGGACCCGGAGCGGCGCGAGCTCTATGCCATGCTCCGGCAGGTCTATCCCAGCCTGCTGATGAACGGCCCCTTTGCCATCGTCATCGGCCACACCGGCGAGATGGTGGGGCTCACCGACCGCATCCGCCTGCGCCCGCTGCTGGCCGCTGTCAGCGGCTCGCTGATGTTCCTCTCCTCGGAGGAATCGGCCATCTATCGCGTCTCGCCCAACCTGGACGAGACCTGGACCCCCCTGGGCGGCCAGCCGGTGATCGGACGGCTCTATCCCGAGGCGGCCCAGGCGGAGTCGCGCCGCGCCAAGGTCGCCCTGCCCTGGCTCGCAACCGAGTCGGCGGCGCCTGGTAGAGATGCGACACGTCGCGTCTCGGCGCCGCAAGCAGCGCCCGGACAGGCGGCGGCGCGATGAAAAGCTACCTTGCCCCGCGCTTTCGCATCGAGCGGGACCGCGACCGCTGCATCGATTGCCAGGTCTGCGTGCGCCAGTGCGGCTACAGCGTCCACTTTTTCGACGAGGAGGAGGGGCGCGTCTACAGCCACCAGGACGAGTGCGTGAGCTGCCATCGCTGCGTGGCTTTTTGCCCCACCCAGGCGCTCAGCATCGTCAAGGTCCCGCTGGCCTACCGCGAGAACGCCAACTGGCGCCCCGAGGTGATCCAGGACATCATCAAGCAGGCCGAGACCGGCGGCGTGCTGCTCACCGGCATGGGCGCGGATAAACCCTATCCCGTCTATTGGGACCACCTGCTGCTGAACGCCAGCCAGGTGACCAACCCCTCCATCGACCCGCTGCGCGAGCCGATGGAACTGCGCACCTACCTCGGCTCCAAGCCGGACCGGGTGACGCTGGGCGCCGACGGCAAGCCGGTCCGCCAAAAGCTGCCGCCCACCGTCCAGCTCGAGGTCCCCATCATGTTCTCGGCCATGTCCTTCGGCTCGGTGAGCCTCAACGTGCACAAGTCGCTGGCCATGGCCTCCGTGGCGGCGGGGACGCTCTTTAACACCGGCGAGGGCGGCCTGCACGAGGACCTCTACGAGTATTCGGACCACGCCATCGTGCAGGTGGCCTCGGGGCGCTTTGGCGTGCACCCGCGCTACCTGGAGGCGGGGCGCGTCATCGAGATCAAGATCGGGCAGGGGGCCAAGCCGGGCATCGGCGGCCATCTGCCGGGGGAAAAGGTCTCCGTGGAGGTGGCCTCCACCCGCATGATCCCCACCGGCACCGACGCCCTCTCGCCCGCGCCGCACCACGACATCTATTCCATCGAGGACCTGCGCCAGCTCATCTATGCGCTCAAGGAGGCGACGGGGTATAGCAAGCCCGTCTGCGTCAAGATCGCCGCGGTGCACAACGCCGCCGCCATCGCCAGCGGCGTGGCCCGCGCCGGCGCCGACATTATCGCGCTGGACGGGCTGCGCGGGGCCACCGGTGCCGCCCCCAAGGTGGTGCGCGACAACGTCGGCATCCCCATCGAGCTGGCGCTGGCCGCGGTGGACACCCGCCTGCGCCAGGAGGGCATCCGCAACCAGGTCTCGGTGGTGGCGGCCTCGGGCATCCGCTCCAGCGCCGACGTGCTCAAGGCCATCGCCCTGGGCGCCGACGCCGTCTATATCGCCACCTCGGCCTTGATCGCGCTGGGCTGCCGGGTCTGCCAGATGTGCTACACCGGCAACTGCTCGTGGGGCATCGCCACCCAGAACCCCTACCTCACCAAGCGGATCAACCCCGAGATCGGGGCGCAGCGGTTGGTGAACCTGTTGCGGGCCTGGTCCATCGAGATCAAGGAAATGCTGGGCGGGATGGGCGTGAACGCGCTGGAGAGCCTGCGCGGCAACCGCCTGCACCTGCGCGCCGTGGACCTCTCCGATAGCGACCTGGAGATCCTCGGCGTCCGCCCGGCGGGGAGATAAGAAACGCTATCAACACGCGAACACTCCTTGTAGTACCGACTTGGTCGTTCCGGCTCAGGGCCAAGAGCGACTCAAGTCGCCACTACATCAGGAGCGACAACGCGGTTGGCCTGTAGTAACGACTTGTTCCGGCACCAGAGAATTGGACACGGATCAGCCGGATGACACGGATCTCCCTGATCTCCTGATCCGTTCGATCCGCGAAATCCGTGTCCCGCTTCCGAAGGAGGAGCAGCCATGGAGATTCAGACCGCCATCCAGATCGACGCGCTGCATATGGACTATCGCGAGCTCTCGCAACAGCTCAAGGCCGCCATCGACGAGGGCGCCCGCGACGTGACCATCGTCAACGTCTGCGGCCAGCGCTACATCGGCACCGGCGTGCGCGGGCTGGCCCACATCAGCATCTATGGCATCCCCGGCAACGACCTGGGGAGCTTTATGCAGGGCCCCACCATCCACGTCTATGGCAACGCCCAGGACGGCTGCGGCAACACCCTCGATGGCGGCGCGCTGGTGATCCACGGCCACGCCGGCGACATCGTGGGCTATTCCATGCGCGGCGGCAAGATCATGGTCCGCGACGGGGTGGGCTACCGCGCCGCCATCCACATGAAAGAGTACCAGGACCGCCTGCCGGTGCTGGTGATCGGCGGGCAGGCGCAGCCGTTCCTGGGCGAGTACATGGCCGGGGGCAAGGTGGTGGTGCTGGCGCTGAAAGCCGACGACCCCGAATACCGCTGCGCCGCCAATTTCATCGGCACCGGCATGCACGGCGGGACCATCTATGTGCGGGGCAAGGTCAAGCGCGCCCAGCTCGGCCAGGAGGTGGACGCCGTGCCGGTGGACGACCCCGAGGCCGAGGGGCTCGGCGAGCTGGTGCGCGAGTATTGCCAGCACTTTGGCGGCGACCCCGCCGAGATCCTGGCCATCCCCTTCACGCGCATCTATCCGCGCTACCTGCGGCCCTATGGGCGGCTGTACGCGTATTAACCACCCCCTTGCGCCCGGCGGCGATTCGCGCTATAATCCCACTAGCGTGCAGGGGGAGGTGAGCGATGGCCGCGAATGCCTTGGGTGAGTATCTTCTGGGGCTCTGCCGGGAACGGCGCGTCTCTCGCCGGGCCGCGTCCCTCGCGGCCGGCCTCAACAACGCGGCGCTCAGCGCCATCATCCGCGGGGCGGTGCGCCCGTCGGCCCAAACGCTGATCGCCATCGCCGATTTCTTCCAGGTCCCCGCCAACAACCTCTTTCAACTGGCGGGCTACCTGCCCGATTCCAATCCCGAGGATGCCGACCTGACCGAGGGGCTCCAGTTGCTGCGCCAGTTGCCCGAGTGGCGGCGCAAGGAGGCGCTGGCCCAGTTGCGCCTGCAAGTGGAGCTGGCCGAGCGGCGGGGCGAGCTGCGGGTGATCGGGGGGGCCGAGCCAGGGGGTGGACATGACCAAGCCTGAACCGCGCAACGAGCAAGAGGCCGAGTTCCTGGCGCTGCTCAGCCGCCTGAGCCCTCAGGAGCGCCGGGCCTTTGCCCGCCAGGAGCTGACCCGCCACCGGCTGCGGCGGCGCTGGTGGATCATCCGCGAGGGCGGCGAGGCGCGGCTCCTCAAATAAACGCCGAACGTCAGCGGGTTAGCCGGGGGCTCGCCCCAGCTAACCCGCCTTTCATCGCTTAGCCCTTCTTGGTCTTGGCGGAAAGCAGCGAGGCCGAGCCCTGGTCCAGGTACATGTGCACGTCGGCATGGCGGCGCAGCACCGAGCCGGGGCACATCCGGGAGAGCCGGCCGTCCAGCGAGCAGCGCACCGCCTCGGCCTTGCGGGCGTCCGGCACCACGCAGCTAACCGTCTTGGCCCGCAGGATCGCGGGGATGCTCTGGGAGAGCGCCTGGGTGGGCACGTCGGCCAGGGTGGGGAAGTGCCCCTCGCCCACCTGCTGCATCCGGCACTTGTGGTCCAGGTTCACCACGTTCACCAGGTTCGGCGACTGGAAATCCGCCGGCGGGTCGTTGAAGGCCAGGTGGCCGTTCTCGCCGATGCCGATGCAGGCGATGTCGATGGGGCCCGCCTCCAGCAGCGCCGAATAGCGGCGACATTCGGCCTTGGCGTCCGTGGCGGTGCCGTTGAGCAGGTTCACCTCCGCGAAGGGGAGCTTGCTAAAGAGGCGCTCGCGCAGGTAGCGGCGAAAGCTGGCGGGGTGCTGGTCGTCCATGCCCAGGTACTCGTCCAGGTGAAAGGCCGTCACGCGCTTCCAGTCCACTTCCTGGTGCTTGATCAGCGCGTCGAGGAACTCGTACTGCGAGGCGCCGGTGGCGAAAATGACCCGGGCGGCGCCCTGCGCCTTGATCGCGGCGGCCACGCGCCCGGCCACCAGCTCGGCCGCGGCCTTGCCCAGCTCGACCTTGCTGTCATAGACCTCGCACATGATGCCGAGGCGGTTGAAGACGAGAGTCGGTTTCTGTGCTTTCATCATATCCCCTCACTTCTGTATTTCCGGCGCCGTTCGCCGGGCGGTCATCGGCAGCACTATAGCACCAACCCCCGCGACTGTCAAAGCGACAGGAGGCTTGCATGGGCGAGATCGAGATCGTGCCGTTGGAGGAGGCCCGGCGCCGGCTGGGCGACGAGCAGCTCGCCCCGCGGCTAGCCGAGCTCAAGGGGCTCTGTTTTTCCACCTTTGAGGGCGTCGCCTGGCCCACGCTGGCCGCCACCCGCTGGTACCTGGCGCGTCCCGGCCTGGACCCCGCGCTGGGGCGGGTGGCCCTGCTGGGCGACCGGCTCATCGGCAACGCCTACGTCACCCGGCTCACCTTCCCCGTGGGCGGGCGCGCCCTGCGCGTGGGCATGTTCGACACGGTGATGACCCACCCCGCCCACCGCCAGCAGGGCATCGCTCGCCGGATGCTCTCCGCGGCGCTGGCCGATCTGGCGGCCCGCGGATGGGACGCCGCCGCGCTCTATACCGCGCCCGGCTCGCTCCCCTATGGCCTCTATGCCCGGCTGGGCTTTCAGCCCCACCGCGCCTCGGTGATCTGGCGGCGGGAGAGGGCGGGCGGGGAGGCGCCCGAGGGGTGGGCCGTCCGCGCGCTGGCGCCGGAGGAGCAAGAGCCCGCCCGCGCGCTGGCCAACCGCGCCCACGCCGGGGAGGACGGCTTCGTGCCGGTGGACGAGGCGCTCTGGCGCTGGCGCAAGTGGGAGCGCCCCGCCGAGCGGCCCGCCCGCGTCCTGGGGGCCTGGCAAGGCGAGCGCCTGGCCGGGACCGTCACCCTCTGCCCGCTGGAGGTGGTGACCTCCCACGGCCCCGAGCGGAGCACCTACTGGGTGGACCTGGCGCTGGAGCCGGGGGACGAGGGCCCCGCGCTGCGGGCGCTCCTGGCCGCCGAGGCCGCGCCGCCGCTCCTGGCGCTGGCCGGGGAGGACGACGCCCGACTGGCTGGGCTCTTGGCTGGGGAGGGGTTCTCTCCCGCGCCGGGCGAGGTGTGCATGCTCTATCCCCTCGCCGACGCCGCCCGCGCCGCGCTGGAAGCGCCCCGCCGCCCCTGGCACGCCCTCATCGAGTCGGTGGTGGGGATTTAGGCCGGGGCGGAACCACGAAAGACACGAATCACACGAAATACGGACGGAGGCCGCGCATGGACTTGGAGCAGATCAAGCAGTTGACCCGCGAGCTGGGCCAGGGGTGGGGGTACGCCCACGCCGCCCGCGTGGAAGCGCTCATCGGGCTCATCGGCGAGGGGCTGGACTATGACCGGGAGGCGCTGGCCTACGCGGCCTACCTTCACGACTGGGGCGCCTATCCGCGCTACGCCCAGCCGGGGGTGGACCACGCCCTGCGCTCCTGCCAGGTGGCCGAGTCCGAGATCCTCCCCGCCACGGGCCTCTCGGCGGCGGCCCAGGCCCTGGCCGCCGAGGCCATCGCGCTCCACGACTATCGCGACCAGCGCCCGCACACCTCGGTGGAGAGCCTGCTGCTCCGCGAGGCCGATTGGCTGGACATGCTGGGGGTGATCGGCGCGCTGCGGGCCTTTGCCTCGGGGCCCAACGACCTGCCCACGTGCCGCGATCTCGCCCTGAAGCGGTGCGCCGCCATCCAGGGCCGGCTGACGCTCCCCCGTGCCCGCGCGCTGGCGGAGCCGCGCCTCGCGCGGATGGCGCGATTGTGGGAGGAGCTGGAGGAGGAGAGCCTGGGGGCGTTGTAGGGCTCGAGCCCTAACCCCCCACCATCTTGACCTTGTAGCCCAGCTCGGCCAGCTTGGCGGCGACCTTGTCCCGCAGGTCGCCCTGCACCTCGATCTCGCCGTCCTTGACGGTGCCGCCGGTCCCGCAATAGGTCTTGAGCGCCTTGGCCAGCGCGGCCAGCTCCTCCTCGCGCAAATTCAGCCCGCTCACCACCGTCACCACCTTGCCCTTTTGCCGTTTCTCCCGGCGCAACCGCGCGGTCTGCTTGTTCGGCGGCGGCGAGGCGGCCTCCGGCGGGCAGACGCAGGGGTACTCGCCGCATCTGGGGCAGCGGCGCCCGAAATCCGGGTCGGTGGAATAAACGACTCGGCCCTTGTTCCGTCCTGTGGTCATGTGCGTTTCTCCAACCTTTCCCAGCCAGACCCTAAAGGTCTTCCTAGACCTTTAGGGTCTCGTCGTACCCGCCATCACCCTCGGCAAATACTGCCGCCGGAGGCCGTCCGGGGCCAGGAGCTGCGCCCCCTGCAAGGTGATCGCCCGCGCCGCCTGGACCGCCCGCCCCCCCGCCGCGCCCGCGACGAACAGGTCGAGCTGCACTGTGTCGGCGGCCTCGGGCTCGTCCCAGGGGATGAACGCCCACTGCTCCGCGATGATCGAGACGTCCAGGTTGGGGTGGTCGGCGTTCAGCCGCATGGGGTCGTAGACGTAGGCCAGCCGCCCGCCCTCCGCCGCCAGCGTCCCCTGCTCCAGGATGGCCCCCGAGAGCGAGAGGGTGTACCGCGCCTCCAGCCCCTCCCACCCCGCCGGCGGGATGATCTCGACCTCGAGCGGCTGCGCGGCGCGCGCCAGGCTCCGCTGCGGGATCGCCACCTCCAGCGGCGGCGCGGCGGGCGCCACCACATAGACGTCGAACCATCCCCGCGCCGCGCCCAGCACGCTCCCCTGGGGGTAGGGCGGCGCCACCGGCCCGGCGGAGGTCGCCCCGTCGTGCCAGCCGCGCACCTGCACCCGATAGACCCCCGCCTCCGTGGCGACGAAATCCTGCGCGGGGTCGTAGAAATAGCCGATCTTGTTGGCCTGTCCGGAGATGTGACGCGTCGCGCCGCTGGGCAGCGTGACGGTGACGGCCAGCCGCGACGCCAGCGTGGGCACGAACTGCCCGGCGAAAGAGAACGTCTCCCCCACCTGCAGGATCGTCCCCGGCCGCGCGGCGGTGGGCTGGATGAACAGGTCGATGGCCTCGCCCTCCAGCGTCAGCAGCGGGCCGCCGTCGGGGCCGCCCGCCGCGCCCTGGAACGGCGGCATGGTGCGGTTGCTCTGCGCTTCCCCCGGGGCGATATAGACGTCGGCGGAGGCATAGATGGCGTATTGGTTGATCCCGCTGGCCGCGTCGCGGAAAACGGCGCCGCCGAAATTGATCTTGAAATCCGGCGCGATGTCGCCGTTGACCCCCTGGCCGTATTGCAGGTTATAGTTGTCGTCGGCGAACCAGTAGGCGTTGCCCAGCCCCGACTCGGCCACCAGGTGCGCCACGCTCAAATCCGCGCGCACGCAACTGGCGTAAAAGTAGCCGGCCTGGTCCACCAGCGCGGGGAACTGCCCCACCGGCCAGCCCGTGGTCGCGCCCTCCCGCCGCCCCGCCGTGGTGGTGCTGACCAGCGGCAGCTCGCCGATGGCCCGGCGGTCCAGGGGCAGCAGTTGCCGGGGGAACTGGCCATAGTACCAGGCCCCCTCCGCCAGCGCGGGGAGCCGCGCCTGGATCAGGTCGGCGATCTCGCCGCGGGTGTCGTCCAGCGTGAGGGTGGGAAAGACCGAGTTCTCCCCCTCGCGGTCCACCATCCAGACCACGTCGCCGCTCATGTAGGGGTAGGGGAGGTGCAGCGCGCCGCCCAGGTCGCGCTCGCGATAGAGCCCGTCGGTCTGGCCGGGGACCACGTTGCCGCTGCGCCCCTCGGCGAACCAGAGCGGCCGCTTGACCGCGACGAAGGAGCGGATGCCGCGCTCGCCGTGGGCCACCAGGGGGGTCTGCGGCGTCTCCACCACGCCCGCCCCGCGCACCGCGCCCATCCAGAGCGCCCCTTCCGCGTCCCAATAGCGCGCCGTCACCAGGGCGTCGTACTCGCCCGGCGCCTCGAAGCGAAAGGCCGCCGCGCCCGCGCCGGGGTGATAGGCGCCGTAGGGGTTGGCGCGGCCCTTGGCGTGGTAGCGGCGCGCGTCGGCGGGGCTTGAATTGACATAAAGCGTGACGTCGACGGCGATCTCGGCGGGGACGCCGGGCTGCACCCGGACGGCGGGGCTGTAGGCGTCGCCCACCTCAAAGGGGGTTCCCGGCAGCGTCCCCAGCTCCAGGTCCAGCGGCCGGGCGATCCACACCTCGTAGGTCCCCCCGGCGGGGTAGGCGCGGCCCCAGATATCGCGCATCTCGCCGCTGAGGGTGATGGTATAGCGCCCGTACTGGGTAAAGACGTAGCGCAGCGCCGGGTTGCCGGTCCAGCCGCGGTAGGTGTCCGCCGGGCCGGGGTTGCCAAAGCCCTGGATCAGCGTGCGATGGGCCTGCTTGGGGTCGGCCTGGTCCGGGCGGTACATCATCAGCGGGTTCAGCCCCGCCAGGAAGGGCGACGCGCCCAGGTCGGTGGTCTGGCCGTCCGGCGCGACCACCCGCGCGCGCACCTCGCCGGCGGGGTAGGCCAGCGGCAGCGCCGGCGGGCAGAGCGCCACCCGCTCGTAGGTGGGCCGGATCCCCCAGGAGGTCAGCGGCAGCGACGGCTCCAGCGTATAGGCCACCGGCTGGCCGTAAATGTCCTCCCGCGGCAGGATGGTGACGCCGCTGGAGAAGGCGGTGCGCGGCGCCAGCGCGTAATGCCCGTCCTCCGCCGCGCGGACGCCCCGCTCGCTATTGGAGCTGTAATCCGCCAGCAGCGACCAGGCCAGCCGCGGGGCGGCGGGCTCGCCGACGGTGACCGGCGGCAAGAGCGGCCAGGGGTATTCCCGCGTGGGGTCCTGCCGCTCGGCCATATAGCTGTCGTCGTTCCACCCCAGCGACGGCGCCGCCGCCCACCCCGCCCCGGCGGGCTCCAGGAAGCGCAGCCGCAGCCGCGGGCGATAGACCCCCGCCGGTAGGTCGGCGGGGAGCGCCAGGGTGATGGGCAGCGTGGCGCTGAGCGCGCGCCCCTGCAGCTCCAGCGCGCTCCCCGGCCAGCCCAGCGTCGCCAGCCAGGGGTCGGCGGCCTCCTGCTCCGCCTCCACCGGCAGCCCCGAGGGGGTCAGGTAGGCCGAGACAAAGACGCGCGCGAGCGGCAACTGCTGCCCCGCCTCGTCGAAAATCCGCTGCAAGCCCAGGTCCAGCTCCAACCGCAGCGCCCCCGGATCCAGCCAGGCCAGGGCGGCGGCGCGGCCGCGCAGTTGCAGCGTGGCGGTGAGCACATCGCCGGGGGCCGCCTCGGCGGGGAAGCCCTCGCCCCGCGCCACCCAATGCCCGTCGCCCAGCCGCCCGCCCACGGCGTAGGCCGTCGGCGAGGGGAGCGGGGCGCTGAGCAAGAGCGCCGGCGAGCCCTCCAGCCCGATGCTCTCGAAAATGGGCAGCGCGCCGGGGTAGCCCCAATTCACCTGCACGGTGGCCCCGGGCGGGGCAAAGAGCCGCGCCTGGAAGCTGCCCTCCGCCGTGGCCGTCGCCGTCGCGAAATCCAGCGTCTCCAGGTTGAGCGCATAGACCGTGGCGCCCGCGGGCACGGCGCCCGCCTGCCCGACCACCGGGGCGAATCCGTCCGCGTCGGCCCCGCCGACGTCGTCGGCCCCGCCGACTTGGACGCGGGCCGCGTCCGGCGGCTCGTCCGGCAGCGGCAAGAGCCCGGTGATCCACAGGTCGTCGACGCTGGCGCGGTCGCCCGCCG
>Ga0209613_1001131_pt1 | contig 24838 bp, 33 predicted proteins | sample BioC13SIPDNA_2_FD_185747 | JGI IMG/M metagenome (GOLD analysis project Ga0209613, IMG submission 185747) | Anaerobic biogas reactor microbial communites from Washington, USA - Biogas_R2_A C13 SIP DNA (SPAdes) (version 2) | ecosystem: Engineered > Bioreactor > Anaerobic > Unclassified | place... | reverse complement strand
TAACCGTTCAAACTTCTGAACAATCTTCTGCAAGTACTAACACCAATGCAAATATTTTGTACAATTCACAGTCAGAAATCCAAGGAAACTGGACTTTATTTTATGCAGATGCACTTGAGCGAATTGGCAAAGATTCCACATTTTACAATGTTTCTCTTACAGATATAGAAACTAAGAAAGCAATTGCCTATCTAGTGGAGCACTATTTTTATCAACGTCTAAAAGATTTTGATGCTGACGAAATAACTAACGAAGGATACAAAATCAAAAGAAATCCTGGGAGAGCTTCAACGTCTGCACTAAATAAATATAATGAGTTAATGGCATTTGCTGCCAGTTATGTTGATCGCGTTTCTACTGGAACTCACCCAGATACTTATATAAAAACTGCAGATAATCCAACAGAAAATTATCCGGATGCGTGGCTTTCTCCGATTGGCGATCCTGAAGAAATTGACGAACTGGACTGATAAAAATGCAGTGGACACATTTTTTGACAGTTTCCACTACTGCCAACTATATTTATAATGGAAATTGTGCATCTACATTAACGTTAACTGCACAACCTCCGAGTGGCGGATGTTGGCTTAAAGTGACTGCTGGAGGTGCCGTAACATTATCAATTAGTGACGGAACTTCCAGCGAAACTTTAACGTTTACTAGTGCGAGATGGAAACAATCGCAGTATGAATATGTTCCAACATTGCAAATTACTTGTAGCGGTTATACTGGAACAGTTTCGTTAAAAATTGAAAGTGTGGATGCTTCAGGAAATTCTATACAATTAAGTTCAACAAATACTAACTATCCATGTAATTTTGTAAAGCAATCTACAAGAGGAACTGCCGACGTTGAACTTATAAAATTATCTGGAAGTGTAGATAAAAATATGTATATAGTGAGATGTCCAACTTTTGTTCCACTGAATCTTAATGACGAATTTTCTATAGTTGGAAGAACCGGAACATTCAAAGTAATTTCAGAACCGGATGATTTCGATGTTCTCGGAACAAATATACAAGTTCAAACAAAATTTAAAACGATACGGATCAGGTGATTCTATGACGGTGGGAGAATATTTTCAAAAAGAGTTGATATCTGCAAGATTTTTAATAGTAATGTTTATATTATGTGTCTGGTTTTTTAAGGATGGTCTTGTAGACGATTCTACTATACAAATGATTTTAGCATTCTATATAGGAAATAATACTGGCGCAATCTCATCTGTATTAAAAAAATAGAGGAGTGATCAGTGAATGCCAAATTCAGATGATCATTCCATTTTAATGGTAACAAAAAATAATACTGAACTTTTATTAACACAAATTGAAAAACTTAATACAAGACTAGAAAAAAATACGGATGAAATACATAAACGAATTGATAAAGTAGAAATAGAAGTTAATACAAAATACAAAGATTTTTGTAATGAAACTGACGAAAAAATTTATAGGATAGATGATCGTCTGAAATGTGTTGAATTTGTCAAGAAAAGTTACGAAAAAGAAAAAGTGCCGGAACGATTGGACACTTTAGAAAATTCAACATCATATTATCAAGGAGCTATAAAAATACTAAGTGCACTATTTGGATTTGTTTGTTTAGTGATTGGTTGGATAATTTCGGTGGTTAAATAATGGCTGGAAAAACGAGTACTTCCGATGGAATTGTTTGGGTGAACGAATTCCAAATAAAAGCATCACTTCTTAAACAACTTATGGGAGTTGATGGCGCGGCAAAAGCTGCGCTGGATCAACATTTAAATAATGTCGAAAAATATACCAAAAGTGAGCGGCGTCTTAAGTTTGGTCATGGTGTAAAAACTACGAAAATGAGATCTGGATATAGGCATAATCCCGTAACAGTTGCCGGTGGTGTAGCAACTGGAGAAGTTTACAACGATGTAGAATATTCAATTTATGTTGAAGAAAGAATTTTTAGCCGGAAAGGATCTCTCAAAAATTTCGAACCATCCATAAAAGAAGCCGAAGCAGAACTTGACAATATTGTAGATAAATTTTTAGGCGGAGTTATAAAATGACGACAAAACGATTTGTCAGACAACAAATTTTCCAGAAGTTGTTTAATGATGACACTCTCTATAATATGGTAGACGGTGCTATATATTCGGGATTATCTGAAGATAAAGTAATAGATAAGTTAGGAAGTACCCATCAAAGTTTAATTTCTGTGGCGTTTGACACTTCTTTAACTACTGGAACCACTGGATCGGCTTCTTCAAAAATTAAAGATGTTTATGGAGAAATCACTATTTCTATTGCGTCTGCATATAATAATAGTGATGAATACGTGCACGAAATAGCAGAATATATAGAAGACATGGTATTTTTTGATATAAATGAAACTCTCGCAGGAGTAACTACTTATCAATTTGTTCAAAGTGTGCCAACAGAAATATTTTATGATAAAGATTTAATGCTGTGGTGTGCGGCCATAACATTCAGAATAAATTATAGAACTACCGGACAATATTAATAATTTTAGGAGGTAAAAAATAAATGACACTATCAAATTCTAAAGCACTTCATGAAGTTGCCGTGTGTCTTGAAACCACGGCATTCACTGCCGAAACCACTCCAGGAACTTATATTTTGGTGGAAGATGGAAGCGGCAAAATTCTAACTCCTCGTGGAGTAGATAAATATAAATCAAGCAAATATAATCGGCCAACTTTATCAGTGGCAAAAGCGTATCTTCCAGAAGTTGAAATAAAAACTTGGGGATTTTATACCGGAAACTTTACCGGGGAACTCTTTAATGCGGTTCTCGGATCAGATGCTATGACAATTCCGACGGGCGCATCTACTGCTAGACTGCATACCATGACTTTGGGAGATAATTTAGACAGTTATACAATCTGGGATAAAACCGCAGTAACCGAACAGGCGATGTCCGGCGGAACTTGTGACAGTCTTAACGTAAGTGGCCCACAAGATTCTCCAATGTCACTAACGGCAAAATTCTTCGGAACTGAAGTTAATACAGTCTCAACTTTTGGAACTGCTAGTTACATTTCCGAGACCGCACTAGCTAACGTTATTGCAGCGAGTCACAACTCTATAACTTTCGGAGTAGAGTCTGCAAATATTACTGATGTAACTTTCGATATTAAGAACGGAATAAAAGCAGACGAGGGAGTAACACAGGGATATTATCATCCTCGAAATATTATTGTGGGAAAAGACAGAGAAATTTCTGGAAGTTTCGATGTTTGGGATGAAACTGGCGAAATGCTTCTTGCGTATTGGGATGGCGACACTTCTTCACCTACTGCGACAACTCCGAATGAGAGACCGTCTTATCCATCTATCCAATGTACTTGGACAGGTGCAGAAATTGAAGCCACTGTCGGCGATGCATCACAAACTACTGGAACCGGGTTAGATGATGCATCATCCGGCGGAACTTTCACAGGAACTGATGGCGACACTTATGTTGTAACTATTTCAAGTACTGGCACGCCGGATAATTTCACTTGGACTAAAAATGGTGGAAATGCGAGCAATCCTGTAGCAATAACCGGAACTGCACAAACTCTTTCAGATGGTGTAACTATTACATTTTCTGCAACAACTGGACATACTGCCGGTGACGCATGGACTATTATAGGATACAGATTTAATTATTATCTAGATATTAACTGTCCGTCAATTTATATCGACAGTATAACACCGTCCGAAAGTGACAACAGACGAAAAAATACGGTAAATTGGCATGCGGTAAAAACTTCAGGAACTCCAATAACCGTGACTTTACAAAATACTGACAGTACACAATATTAAATAGGTTGATTTATATATGTCAAAATATATTAATGTTTTCGATGATAAAGAAGCTGCAAAAGCATTTACTGACAATCCGATTCAGGTATTAACTCTTGAAAAAAAGATGTTTACAGACGAAGATGGAGAAGATGTTTATGCTATACTTCCGATAAAATATAAAGAAGTTAAAGCTATTACCATCATCGAACTTAATGATAAAGCAAACAAGGGAAAACGTAAGAAGAAATCTTCAGATGATGACGTAATGTCAGTTGAAGATTTTTCTGATAGACAGATAGCTATATGTAATGCGGCATTTGTCGAACTGACCGTTACAGATTCTTTGGCCGGAACTGAAGATATTTCAAAGGGAAAAATCAGCATCAATGATTTTACCATAGATCAACTTAACTTAATTATGGCGGCAATTGCTCCAGGACTTCGTGAAATTTCTGACGACTTTCGAAAGAAAGTCGAAAGCGCAATTAGCAGCTATGGGGGAGATGTTCGGAAAACTCCCACACGAAATAGCAAATCTTCCGTGGAAGACATTCAAATTTAATTACGAATGTTGGTCCGCACTATCTCAAATTCGTGAAGAATTGAGAAACGAAAATAAAAAAGAAAAAGAGTTAAGAAGTCGTGGAATAAAACCGAAGACAGACTACGAAAAATTTTTGGAGTCACATAGAGAACGCGGCCATATTTGAAAGAAATTTCAGATGTGGCCATATTTTTTATATAACATTTTCGGAGGTGAAATAGAAATATGGCGGGCCACACATTAAGTTATATGGCAACGTTAAACTCTTCCGGATTCATGACCGGACTTAACCAAATGCTGTCCGGATTATCTGGATTTTCCGGAAGTCTTAACGGATTAAAAAGTGCGTTAGGAGGACTTGGTAAATTATTAACTAATCCGTTTGTTCTTGGCGCAGCTGCTGTTACTGGAATAGCATTAGCATTGGGATCTGCTACGGCAGCTGCTATGCAATGGGAAGATCAAATGGCGAACGTTGCAAAAACAACGGGAATGAATAATAAAGAATTGGCCGAAATGTCTAAAAATATTTTAGATATTTCTACTAATTCAAGAACGTCTCAGCAAGATTTAGCTGCAATTGCTGCAACCGGCGGAACTTTGGGAATTTCTGATATAGATAAATTAACAGGATTTACCGAAGATATTAATATGATGACAGTTGCGTTTGATATGACAGGTGAAGAAGCAGCTACACAAATGGCACATGTAGCAAATTCTTTTAATGCCCCAATTGAACAAGTTCAACAAATGGGAAACTCTATTAATATTTTAGGTAACAATTTCGCAACTACTGAAAGAGACATTATTAGTGCATTAGAAGCAATAGCGCCAATTGCAAAACAATATAACGAAACAATTGCAGATAGTGCAGCATATTCAACCGTGTTACTACAACAAGGGGTTGATCCGTCAGAAGTTGGAACGGGATTACAGTCTGCATTAAAAGTAGCAGCCGGAGATCCTAAAAAAATGTCGGCGTGGGCCGATTTAATGGGAATTAGCGTAGACGAACTTAACCAAAAATTAAGTACTGATCTATACGGAACTTTGCAACAATCTGGAGATGCATTGTTATCAGTAGAAAATGAAGTGGAACGAAACGCTCTAGCTATGGAATTATGGGGCGCATATGGCGGAAAGCAAATTGGAAAATTAATTGGTCAGGAAGAAAATTTAGCACGTGCTAGAGAAATGGCAAATGAACAGTATGGAATAACCGCCGGAGATCAAGGAGCATTAGTCGACGAGTATAACGCAAAAAATAATACAAGTTTAGGAATTATATCGCAAATAAAAAATACTATTGGTGCTATGGTAATAGAAATGGGCGGTGTCGTTAACTCATCATCACTTATGCAAGGAGCATTAACTGGTATACATTCTGCATTAATTACTATTCGAGACGTTGGACACAAAGCATTTGATTTTTTGAAAACGTCTGATATTACAAAATCTTTGGGAAGTATGACTTCCGGAATACAAAAATACATATCTTCAATGACGGGAACCTTGTCAAAATTATTTGATCCGATTAAGCAATCTATTGAAAAAGTTTTTGGAGAGGGAGCAATCGGCAAAGGAATTGGCGCACTATTTAATAATCTTACAAATGGTGCAGAAGCAGCATTTGAAATAATTGGAAAAGGATTTGAACTGTTGGCTTCTGGCGCAGAAGCACTTGGACCAGTTTTTGAGACTGTTGGAAAGGGAATCGGCGAAGCGGTAGAATGGGCCGGAGCATTATCAAAAACCATTAAAGAATATTCTTCTGGAAGTTCAACTATACAAAAAATTGGAGATGCGTTTGAAAAATTGAAGAGTCCCATCGAAACTGTTAAAACTGCTTGGGAAGGATTCACTAATGCGATGCCAACTGCTGTAAGTGGTGCAGTCGATGCAATTCAAACTCTGTTCCAAAAATTCTTTGATTGGTTAGATGAAAAACTAAATATCGGAGACACTATAAAAGAAAAATTGGGAATTGGAGAGGGCGGATTTATAGATTCTTTACTGAAAAATAAAGAAGAAATAGAAAACGTCGGAAAAGAAGTTGGCCAAGAATTTACAGAAGAAGCGTTAGCACAAACCGACGGACTCGCTCCGGGAATTGAAGAAGACCTAATGAATACTGATGCCGGAAGTGCAGGAAGTTCTAAAGGAGCGGAATTCGTAGAAAATTTTGAAGAATCTTTAAAAGCTATGGAACTTGCAGATTATTATTCAAATGTTGGCGAGCGTCCTAATACAACTGAATTTAATATAGGTCCCGAAATCGGAGACACTGGATTTTCAATTGGGAAACGAACTGCGCGGGGTAAAAAAGAAGAGTGGGCAATTTTCACGGACACCGGGTACAAATTGTTTGAAGCTGAAGAACTTGGTACCGGAGTGGGCTGGCTTCCATTTTTGCGAGAACAGCTCGGAGAAATTACACCATTAATGCAACTATACATAGATTTAAGTGAAGCGGTGGCTGTAGGAGATGAAGACTCTGCAATTGCACTGCGTAAGAAAATTGACGAAACTTTAGCATACCAGGAAGCTCTTGAAGAATTTATGAACACGGGAGTCATCTTAGATTTTGATAAAGCATGGGAAGATTTTTCAAAAGATGCTGCAAATGTGTTCTCGGATAATTTAGTCAGTGGTGTTGAAGCGTCTAATATGATTGAACGACTTACTACCTTAAAATCTACTGACAAAGATGCATTTGAAAGAATGGGCGGAGATGCCGCCATTGAATGGTGGAGCGGATTAGAAGCGTTAATTAAAGAACGCTCTGAAACTTTGGCAATAGATCCAAATGCCGACGTTTCAAAAATGGACGAACAAATACGAGAATATCTTAAAGATAATCCGTATACGGTTGAACTAACCGGCGAAATAACAGACATTTTCGGAAATGTTGAACCAGAACAACTAATGTTTAACTTTGCAGAAAATTGGGAAGAGACCGTTAAAAAGATGAAAGACGATGTTACAGATTGGAATTTATTTAGAGAAAATGTAGCTCTTCCAGCACTTAAACAATCTTTAGAACATGAAAAACAATTGCTATCAACCGGAAGCGAATCTAATTATAAAGTTGTTAAAGATTATATCGACGATCTAGTTAAACTTTATGGAGAAATGCCAGAAGCATTTGGCAAAGCCGAAATAGAACTTATTAATTCTTTACAACGTGCTGCTGGAAAGGGAGCATCTCATCAATCGTTAATAGATTTGATGGATAAATATTTAGGAACTGAAAAAGCAACAAAAGATTTAGCAGATTCTACTAAAAATCTTTACAATGAATATAATAATTTGGATGAATGTATTTCAAGTACATTCTCTGAATGGAGAAACCAGCAACCGGATATGTTTTATGAGTCTATTATCGGATCTACTGAAAATTATATTGCGAGAGTTAAAGAATTAGCTGAATTGGGACGAGCATCAGATACACAAATCGAATATGCTGCAAGTCTTAACGGGCAATCAGTAGATGAATTTTTAGGAAAGACGGCTGAACTCGAAAATGCTGCCAACATTGAAGCAATGTTAGAAAGTGATCAAGCACTTACAGACGCCGGAAATTTGGAAAGTGATATTTCTGCAATGGTTCCTGAGATGGAAGTGTCACTACTTACGACAAATGCATTGCTGGATGCACAATCTTTGTTTGCATCAATAGAACGAATGAACCCACATATGCAAGTTTCTGTAGATGTTAGTGCAAACGCCGGACAAATCGCAGATATTGCTCGAGCCGCCGTTAGGGATGCTATTGCATCAGCATATAGTGGATAGAGGGATATGAATGACCAATGAATTTTCACATTTTTGGAGTGTAGAATATACAGATGACTCGCGAGACTTCGAAAGAAATACCGTGAAGTTTCACGAGTTATCTTTTGATTTTATTAAACGATTTATATTAATGCCATATAATCTAAAAGAAGATCCTGTGATTCTGAGCATTAACAAACCAGAGAACACTAGAATAATTTTTAGAAAGCGACGACGGCAACAAATTAGTTTAAAAAGTGGAGAAACTGAAATATTGCCAGCTAAATATTTTATTGGTATTATAAAAGATGATGGATCGGACTTTTTGAAGAATGTCGAACTTGCTAAAGTAGATTGTAATGTTGACAAAATGATAATGGCAACTTCATTTTTATTCGATGGAAAATATATTGAAAATGCAAAAGGAACATCGGAAGTAAATATTTCTGATGTTAAATATAAAGACATTGTTATAAAGTATATAGATGTGAATCCAATTGTTTAAGCGAAAAGTATTTATAGTATTACTTACAAGAATAATGTATGACTCCGAAAACAAAAGTTTGCAGTAGATGTAAACTAGAAAAATCTTTAGATGAATTTTATCGACAAAAAGACGGAAAATTTGGAAGACGTTCTGAATGTAAAAAATGTATTCTAGAAAAAACGCATATATATTACGAAAACAACAAAGAATATTGTTTAGAAAAATCTAGAAAATATTATTCAGAAAATAGAAATCATCATAAAGAACTTACATATAATTGGAGATATAAAAACACAAATACAATGCCGATGCACAAAGCAACATATTCGAGCGACTATTTAGGTATATATATTGCAGAGCAAATATTAAGCAAAGTGTTTAAGAATGTTACTAGAATGCCAAACAATAATCCTGGTTATGACTTTATATGTAGTAATGGTTATAAAATTGACGTAAAAAGTCGATGTTTAACGCCCCGTAAAAATAGGTCTTCGGTATGGAGATTTTGTACCAGATATAATAAAATAGCAGATTATTTCTTATGTTTAGCATTCGATAATAGGAGCGATTTAAATATTAAACACTTGTGGTTAATTAAAAATGACGAATTGCGACAAAGCAAGAGCGATATTACTATAACAGAAAGTAAAATCGATAAATGGAAAGAATTTGAACAACCAATTGATAAAGTTATAGCATGTATGAAAGAAATAATATAATTTTTTTACATGTTAATACATTATAAATATTAAAAGGAGGATTTAATAACATGACCGCCACGGTGAATTTTGTTGTATATACTGGAGTTGCGCCGGGATCTGCGGCAACTAAAACCGGAATAAGATTGAAGAGTGCAGACGATGATGACACTTCAACTATTTTATATCCGGTGAGAATTCCTGATGTTGGTACTAATTATTCTTATGTAGTTTCATCTAAAATAAATGTATCTGTCGCACCAGATACTTCTATAACAAATATGCAATTGTATACGGATGGAACGGGATTTGGAACGGGAATAACTGTTAATATTGGCGATCAATACCCAGTAACTTATGTTCAAGCAACTGGAACCCCCGGTGTAACCGGAACTATTATGACCACTGTTTATGCCGGTGTCATTACTTCCGTAACAGATTTGTTTAGTTATACAAGCGGATCTCCATTAACTCTTCCCATGTTAAAAAATAGTGGAACTGGAGACTATACAAACTTTATTTGTATTCAAGCTTATGTAGGAACGACCGCAACTAAAGGAGCAAAATCTGCTGAAAATATAACGCTTCAGTATGATGAAGTTTAAGAGGTGGTCTTAAGTGGCCACTATAGGAATTTCTAAAATCGGATCGGCCCATATTGGTCTTGTTGCTATTGAAAAATTACGAATTAAAAATATTTCTACAGATATACTAATTTCTACTAAAACGTCCCAAAATATTTCTACTGATATATTATTATCAGAAACACAACCAGTCAAAAATATTTCTGTTGATATTATACTTCATAAACAACCGTCTATATGCATTAGTGCAGATATTTTAATTGCCGGCCAAGTTACGAAAAATATTGCCACTGATATTTTAGTATCTGAACAAATCGAGAAAAATACTAGTATAGATATTCACGTTTCAGAATTAAAGTCTAAAAATATTTCTACTGATATTATAACAACAGAACAAATCGAACAAAATGTTGCTACAGATATTATATTATCATCGTCGGCATCTCAAAATATTTCTACAGATATAATAGTATATAAATCACCATATTATTATATTAATGGTACGGATTTTACAGAATATATTTATGATGTTGAAGCGGATGGATTCGACCTTCAGATGAGTAAACTGTCATATCCAAATAGCAAAGATTATAACACGATTGATCAAGGGAGAAATCCATTAACATTCAAGTTTAAGATCCGAACAACCGATAGAATAATCATGAACGAATTTGTAAATATTTTATTAGGAACTCCTACAACTTTTTATGATGGTTTCTCGGATTTTTATTATAAAGTTTCGCATATTGAAGCTGTACCAGAATATGATCAGAGACGATTTGTAAATTGTTTAGACTGTAAATTAATATGTACTCATCCGTGGCGAATAGCCGACGATGAAGCATCGTTTACCGCAACTTCGGAAAGTTTGCCGTACACTACGACTTCAACAATTACAAATCATGGACATATGGATTGTCCCTTATACGAATTGTCAGTAACAGGAATTTATGCAAACGGTAGTCATCTTACCGATGTTATTTTGTATGTTATGAATGGTGTTACTGAAGAATCATCTTTAACAATATGGGATCAAGCAAATACTAACGAAGTTGGGGTTTTAGACGACGACGGAAACTTTACATGCACTTATACAGATACTTTCGCAAGTGATACACTGTTTACCCAAGACGCAACTGCTTCCGGATGTGCGGTAAGTGGCGGTAGTGTGGCAATGGGGAACGATGACTATTTTTATTATAAGTTCTATGGTCCGGGGATTCTCATTGACAACATAAAACTTACTGCAAATATTTCTAATGTTACGGGATCGCCAGTCATTCAATATTCGACTAATGGAAGCGATTGGTCGGAAGCCGTTTCGACTGCGTCATTAACTGCAGGAAGTGGCAAAGAAACTGTTTATTATTTAAGCGGAACTAAGAAAAAATCGGATGTTTATGTTAGATTCTATAGTTCTGCTGCTGGAACTATGACTATTAATAGTGTAAAATTCGAGGGAGTCCGAGATGTAACTATTGCAAGCGATTTACCAAGTATCAGAGCTGGAGAAAGCAGATCTATAAAAATTGACGGAAGTGGTTCGTCGACGGCAACAATTTCGGGATCATTCCGATATAGATTGTGGGCTATCTAAATGAATCAAATTTCGCTTGACGGAGGTGAATAAATATAAATGTCAGAATATACTTTTTATGTTACTAATACGGATGGTTCCACATTTTATGTAGATGTTACTAATTATAATTTCGACTGGTACGATGACAAAGCCCACAAATTATCTTTTACATGTTATAAGAAATATCCCGTTGAAGAAAACGCAATTATTTTAGTAAGTTACAAAGGGAGTTATCCCTTTGCGGGAACTATAGATAAAATTGTTGAAAAAGATGAAACTTATAAATGTGAATGCAAGAGTAAAGATGCGCTACTTGATCAAAGAATCGGATGTCTATATGAATATCCGGCAGCAACTACTATAACTCAAATGTTAAGTAGTTCTAAACCATCCGACAATAATAATATTATTGGATTGTTATATTGGGCGAATTCCGGAGTTATTGCAGGACCGGGAACCGGCGGGTTCGAACTTTATTCTGGAACCACTTATTATATTAGTGGGGGGAGTTCGTCATCCGTTTTTGGAAATGTCGACACTTCCGGAATTTTTGAAGATGGCACTGCTTTAATAAAAGGAGGAAGTAAAAGTACTTTAACTGCGGGGCAATATTATCAAGAATCAACGGGACTTTATGTAAGATGCACTGATAATAAAGATCCAAAATATCATCGGATATCTATTCCGAACTGGAAAGATACCGGGATAAGACTTGGAACCCTTAGTAGTGGAAGTACCACGTTTACAACTCCCTTTAGAGTTGGCCGAGACAAACTCTATAAAGAAATAATAAGAGTGATGAAATTCGGCGAAATGGAATTTCAATTTGTTTATGAGAGTCGAAATGGATCTTCTTATGTTTATTTGGACGGTAAAGCAGAAGTTGGAAATGGGTCGGTAACATCGCCAGTGAAACGTTATACTGAAAATAAGAATGTTGGAAAACTCGAAGATTCACGAGACACGAAAAAAGTTAATGGTGTTGTTGGACTTGGTTACGGTTCCGGATATACGCAACAGTTGGCGGCTTATGTAGATTTAAATGCGCGTGGAGTTTGGAGAGAGTCAACTTATTCGGATTCACATTTGTTTAGTGAGTATTTGGAGACTACTTTGGAAGATGTTTGGGAACAATGGAACGATAATCAGACGTATATTATTGATGACGTTTTGCCGGATTATTCGTTGGAGATTGGAGATTATGTAAGAATTACGCTGGATCAAGACGAAGAAGTCACGAAACGAGTTAAACATATCTCTATAAAAAATGACGAAAAGATGACGCTAGAACTAAACAAAAGAATTCGTGATGCCGAAGACTTAATAAAATCAAAGAGTGAAATTTATGATAATATGTTAAATTTTATAGATACATATTATTCGAGTTATGAATTTCATTTTGATGGTAATGTAGATAATAATGTGCCACTGGATGTAAAATTTCGGATAGATTCAGATCAAATTGATGGAAATTTTGATTATAGATTTTTGTTGAGTCTTACTATTGATGCGTTTAAATCGGATGTCGTGTCCGTAACAACGAATTCACATAACCATAGCGGAAATACAAATAGTGGTGGTGGTTCGTCCCACGGCGGAACGGGAAGTGCCGGTAGCCATTATCATGGCGTAACTGGGACAACGTCTGGCGAAACTTCTTCCAATACAGACGTTATAACTAGCATTGGATCTAGTACACAAAGTGGCGGAGGTCATTCTCATGGAATCTCAAATTCGTCCGCATCACATAGTCATGGCGGAAGTACTGGGAGTAGCTCACCAACCGATCCACACAGTCATTCCATTCCAACGTCGACCCAAGAACATAGTCATAATGGGAGTACTGGCTCAGGGGGGAGTCACAATCATGGATTAACAAATATATATACATCTTCTGCATCAAAATCATATCATACACATAGCGTTAGCGGACAAACTACTGATACCCATGCAGGACACTCTGGACATTCTGTAACCGATAACCCTGCTCATACGTTGCCAATGGTTACACAAGATTCCGAACAAGACGCAATAAATAAGTTTTTAATGTTAGAAACTACAGGAAGTCCAAAACATATAACAGTAACGATAACTTTAAATGGTAGTGCCGTAACAGGAAGTCCATTTACAGATTATTATATTGATGATACTATAAACGATATAGATATATCATCTTTAGTAAATATTACTGGAGATAACACGTTAAGAATTTCAATAAGTGAATATGGAGGAAGTAATCCAGTGAGAGCGGCTATTAATGGATCAATATCCTCCAAGTATGTCTTGAATAGTTATATTTAATTATTTTATTTGGATAGATTGTAAAATATCTATCGTTGCATTCCATCCGAAATTCGGAAATCCTCTAGTATATGGACTCGTTAAACTAATTCCTAATTCAGTTGATGTTACATCAATAGAAACCAACGGAATTTGTTGATACACTCCGTCGCCAACACTTTCGCGGTATTCGAAACTATAATGAGTGCCAAAATGCGAAAATGTAATATTTGTTACATCGGGACATTCTAAAATTATATAGTCGTCTTCATAAATCTCAGCAATTCCCGGATTTATCAATCCACACAATACTAGCAATACAATTTTTTGCATGGCCCATAATAGAACGCTAATATTATTTAAACTTATCGGTTGGAGGAGAACTTATGGAAGAATTTACACCAGAAATAGAAGAGAAAAAAGTTTGTTATAAACATTTTGATGAAATTATGGAAATAATTTCAGAAGAAAATAAAGCAATGAATCGATCTAGTAAAGGAAGAAATTTGTATAGTAGAGAGAGAATGTTGAAAGAAGATCCCGTTCTCGGACAGTATGAAGTTTTGAACATTTATCAGTTTGAAGACGACGGAACAAAATTTAAAATTGCGTCTATTGCTTGGACGGATGACGACGGAAATATTCTTACAATGTCTGATCTGAATAAAGTTAATAAACATGCTATGATAATGCAGCATAGCGACGCACTTGAAGAGAAAATTAGAGCGAGAAAAATTGAATTGGAAGCAATGAAAGATATTGCAGATGAATTCCAAACCGTGAAAATGATGAAGAAACGAGATAACCCAACTTCCTTAAATGAGTTGATAAAATAATGTCTAAACTGTTGAACTTTATTAATAAAGTGGAGAATGATTCGGGAGAAGAAATCCAAGAAATTGAACATCCGAAGAATTTTATGATACATGCTTTAATTGATCTATTAATATATAAAGGAATCTTTTCAATAGATGAATGGATGATTGCCCATGAAAATGCTGAAATTTGCGGCGGAGTGTTATCTATTGAACAAGAAATTGCATTATTGAATAATTTAATACATCGGAGGGGAATAAATGGCTAATGTTGGCAGTTGGCAACCCGACAGATTAGACACTATCCATTATATTCATAAGTTGGCAGAAGCTAGAGTTGGCGAGGGATATTCTGTTATTTCTGGATGTGATGTTCATGAAAAAGGAATTCCAGATATGGATGTAGTAGTAGATTCTGGCGAAATTTTTTATGGAGATGTCTATAAGACTGTTGCAGGAAATAATGTTACAATTTCCGCTGCGGATGAAACTAATGACAGAATAGATGTTATTTATATAGATAGTTCTGGTGTTGCGCAAGTTCATACTGGCGATGCTCTTGCAATAAGTGATCCGTTAGGAAATGCCGTTTGGACTCAGTTCGAACAACCATATCCCAAAACAGGGTGTCCTGCTGGTGTAATTATTGCATTGGTTTATGTACCAGCCAACGATACGGCAATTGGAAACGCACAAATTGAAGATATTGCACAATATAATATTAGAAAACATGCAATAGATTCTGTTGTTGAACATACTGGTGTGAGCGGGGCAACTGAAAATAATTTTGTAAGTTTTGATGCGAATGGACTTCCTAAAGATTCTGGTCATAAGGATGCCGATTATGAAGATGCTGGAGCAGTGAGTGGGCACGAGGGAACGTATTCACATTCTTTAATTGCTAATCATGGTACAAGACACGTTACGGGCGGAGATGACGAAATCGACGGCGATAAATTGGATATAGACTGGAATCCATCAAATTATACTCCATCAGATACTCCAACAGAAGCTACTAGTGTAGATAATTTGACCGCGCACTTATACGGAATAGATCAAAAATTAGCTACATCGACATTACAAGCTACAGTTTTTGGAACGGTATTAGCAGAAAATACTGCAATTATTTTAGATCCTGCATTATCAGCAGATGGTAAATATTCTGGAATAGTTGAAACTGGTGTCGCTGGTACAACTTTGGCATTCGGCGACGTGATCTATCAGGCCGTAGCAGACGACCGATGGGAGCTGGCTAAAGCCGACGCAGCCGCCACCTCGGCCCACCGGCTGGGGATATGCGTCCAGGTAGCGGCGGGCGACGGTTCGGCGACTACCATCCTTCTCATCGGGAAGGTTCGGGCCGACGCAGTGTTTCCAACTTTCACAAAATATGCGCCAGTGTATATTAGTAGTGCAACTGCCGGAGATTTATCAAGCACGGCACCATCGAAAGCTACGGGGCACATTGTTCGATGCGTTGGGTGGGCGATATCTGGCGATGAATTATGGTTCCAGCCAGACGGAACATGGTTAGAATATGTGTGAGGTCGAAAAATGGCAGAAGAAGACCTGACGACATACACTGTATCAGATCCAAAGAGTAATCTTGATGTTTCTTCGGATACAATCACCGTTACTACTGCTAAACGAAATGAAGATTATTATGTCGTAAAAGATTTTGGTGCTGATTATTTTAACGGTCTTGATATCGATTTTCAATTGCATCACTTGAGTACATCAACTGAGGGAAGTTTACTGGGCGCATTAGGATTATCTAATACATTAAAATATCAAGACATGTGGGGCGAAACTACAAGCATTTTTATTTGCACAGTCGAAACGACTGAATCGACCCGTGAAATGAGGTTATATCGAGGATATGACTCAGCGATGGATAGTATTTCTATATCCGCTGACAGGACTTATTACTGCACGTTGAGTAGATCTACGTCTAGTGATACGGTAACTGTATCGATATATAGAGATAGTGATCGGACATCATTGTTTGGTACCCTAGAATTAAGCGGGTTCGGTACTGGGACAAAATATCGATACTTTTATGCGGCGGTGTCTCGATATTCTAATAGTACAGCATCTGCCAGCGGATATATTGCACATATTGAAATTAACGATGAGTTTCAGTTATCTAAAATCTATGGAGTTACCGTCGGGGATATATCCAAAATTGGTCCGGTGAGCCTAGGCGATATAACAAAAATCAACGGGATCGAGATATGAGATTTATGGCCATATAATTTTTTTTCGCATATTTTTATCTAAAATTTAATATAATAATATTCTCATAAAAAGAGCGTAAACTATAAATACCAGAAGCGATATAATGGGGGATGCCGCAGTGCGAAGCGGCGAGGAAATAACATGAGTTCAGTACTAAATAAGAAGTGGACAGTAGAGGGGCAAGCATCGAAATATCCGATTGGCGGAGAGACGGTTTCTCTAGTTTTTCGGGACGTTGAACTTACGGAAAAAGTTTGTAAAGTGATGGAAAAGGGAATTGCAAACAAGAAGTATGAAGACCTTTCGTCTGCAAACAAACAGTATGTAGACGGAATCGATAAGCTGATGTCCTACAATGGAGAATGGGAAATTCCAAAGTTTGTTGACCGATACCGATTTCTGTTTGATTGTGCTGAATTTCCGGACTGGACAAATGCTTTTATCGATATAGAAATCCCAGAAGGAAAAAATCTGATGTACGCAAATGGTAAATTTGCAAAGTGGATTTATCCGATAACGGGAAGGGCAATTCAGCCCGGCGAAGATGTAGCAATTACGGACTTTATCAATGTTGGGGATAAGTTCGTTGGAACGGTACTAAATAGAAACGGATGGGTGTCTCTTGATCCGAAGAGCATTAGAAAATTTGAGAAAGTGATGATTTCGATTGACGACGTACCAATTGAACTTGTGGCGTCACTTTTAGTAGTGAAAAATGCTGGAAACGTCACAAAGAAAGAACTTCAGGAATATCTTGCTGGAGTAGAATATCCTGAGACGTTTGCGGAAGATTACAAGAGACTTATAGATGAGGGATTTGTAGAGTACGTTGATGGAAAAATTGTTCTGAATGTTAAATTTGGAGAGTAAATCTCTCCTTAAAAATATTTTTGGAGTTATGATAATGAAACATGTTGTTAGCAACCGGGATTGTAACACGATAAATGATTTCGAGATATCGCGAGATATGTTGGAACATGGAAAAATTTTAGCGTTCGCAGATTATGATGGAATTTGGGTTCTTTCAAAAGTTGGTTCCGATGGTTGGGTGTTTACATTGTTTGGAACAGCGATGCATTTCTCAAACATTAACACTATAGAAAATACTATTAAATATATCTTATCACATAGTAAAGATCTGATTTTATTCGATAGCATTACAGAATTCTTTAAGTGGGCTCTTGAACAGTCTACTTAAAAATATTTTTTTGAGGTTATAAAATGGCCGTGATTAACAATCCATATTTGGAACCGCTGCGAATCAGTATTTACGGAAGATCGAAAGTCGGAAAAACGACGTTAGCAGCGGGAATTCCGGGATGTCATGTACTAAATTTTGCAAATGTTGAAGTGGAAGATTTGCAGAAAGTTACTATCAAAGCACATGGTGGGGATTCGTTTGTAGCTTGTGAGAAGTTGGCAGATGCTGGAAAATTCGATATGAATAACTATCATTATATTGTTGGGTGGTCGGATTATAAAGCAACTGTCGGAAAAATTGTAAAGAGTCTGCCGAAGAGAGAATCGAGTGATCCGAGACCGTGGATTATTTATGATGATACAACGAATTTTCGGATGATGGCTAGAGTCCAGTACGAAGATGAGAAAAATAAAGTTCCCGGAAAGATGCAATGGGGGCTGATTTCACAGGACCAGATTAAGACACTGAATTTTGTGAATGAACATATGAATATTGTGTTGGTTCATGAAACGAAAGACGAGTATGTTGGGGGAGAAGCGACTGGAAAAGTAATTCCGGCATATTTTCCGAATGTTGCCGAGGCGACGTATCAAGCAAAGATTTTTGGAGAGTTGTATATAGAGAATCGGAAACGATATTTCCGAGTAGACGGAATGGCGTATGGAGACTATTGTGATCCGTCGTTTGATCCTGTAATTGAAAATCCGGACATGTTAGAGATTTTTAGAAGATGTGAACTTCCGAAAAAATTTTGGCCCGTTGAATGGCAACAGTTGAAAGATCCGGTGGAAATATGACCGAACTTAAATGTTTTAAATGTGATGGGTGCGGAAAAATTATAGAATCTGCCAAAGATAGTTATAAAATAGTGATGGTAGGAGAAAAATATTATACAGGTCCTGGAAATTCTGACTATGACCAAAAGGTGAAAAAGTTAGATTTCTGCGAGAGATGCGCTCGAAATATCAAAACGTCGTTGGAAAATATTTCGAAACGTGGTGTGCATCTATGACACGACTAAAATTTTTTGAATTAACTAATTATGGAAGTGTCATTATGTACACTTTTCATAGGGATGCATTGGAGGAGATGGCAGAATATCTTAAGCAAAGATGGAAAGATAAATATGTGCAATCAGAAAAGAATTGGATGAAACTTTCGGTTAAAACTGAGAAAGACGGCGAGATGTTACTTAACAACGAAGATTTCCGGAGAGTTCTTTATGGCGAGTAAGACGCACACTTATCAAGATATTGATCAGTTGAGATGCCCGAATTGTTCTACGAAGTTGGGAGAAGACGATTATATTTTTGATGGTACTGGGGTTAACAGATTATATAATTGTTCCGAGTGTAATTTAGCAGTGAAAGTCCAGATATTGCAGAGTCCGAGAGTAGAATTGATCTATTAATATTTTTTTATAGTGAAGAAATCGAGGGAAAAGTATAAGTAGGATGATAGCATCAGTATAGCAGAGGGATTTAGATTGAAAACGCGTAGAATGAAGATATCTGATATCATTATTAGTGATAGATTGCGAAGTATCGATGAAAAAAAAGTGGCAGAACTTGCTAAAAGTATTGAAGAAATTGTGTTAATACTTGGGAATGGTAAAAAATGATTGTCATTGATTCTAGGGAAAAATTCAAGGAAGAAATTCGTGAAAAACTTGTGAAGAAATTACCAGAAGTTCCGGTTAGAATTAAGAAAGTTAAATATGGCGATTATTATATTCGTAGGGCAGATAAAAGTGAAATTTGGATTGAACGCAAGTCGTTAGCTGATATTGGCAATCAGAAAAACTTGGGAGTGATGTTAAAGAGGAACGAGAAAGCGAGAGAAAACTGTGAAAATTTCTTTTTGATGATAGAGTGGGGCGATCCGAAAACGTATATTAAAGATGGGTACGTATTTACTCATATTAAAAGTGGAAAAGTTTTGCCGTCGATGTCATTAAGTCAGTTGAATGCAGCCCTGTTTAAGCAATGTGAGAAGGGGATTCCAATTCTTTACAGTTACAATATTGATGATAGTATAAATTGGATAGAGTATTTGTGGACGGTTGGAATTGGGGAACAAGATTGGTATTGCCGGAAAAGTCCGATTTCTATCTTGAATAATATTTATGGAGTTGGTCCAGTGAAAGCAAAACAAGTGTTGCAGAAATATGGGAGTGTTGGTGAAGCCATGATGAATTGCAGGGAGTGGCTACCAAAGAGAAGTATGGAGTGGCTATTTTGAATTTCTATTATGTGAAAGAGGGGCGACTTTCCGAGAAAGATTTGGCAGAAATGGAAGATGCTCTTGTTGTAGGATTTATTAATAATTTGGGAATGCAGAATGAGAAGATTGCGGATATGAATATGGTAGCGGCTAATAAGAAAGCTATTGAAGAATTGAAGAGATTTTTTAGGGAGCGATAATTGAGTAGAGACTGTGGAGAAAATCGATTGAGAGAATATTTATAAAAATGTGTAGATAAAATGGCACAAACTATAAATAGTATGGGGTCGCAATATGGGATGGATTTCCGAGTTTAATATGTTTGAAAACTCTGTTAGAGATCTTATAGAGTTTTTAAAAGAGAATTGGTGGCATTGGTCGAAAGATTTTTGGAATGAAGAAACGAGAGAATTAGAATTGCATACGTGGGGGTGGTCCGGGAACGAAGAACTGGTGAAAGAACTGGAGAATACATTTTTTTGGACAGTTTGTTGGGTTAAATCGGAACGCGGAGGGCATTACTTGTTTAAAATTCCTGAGAAGTATTTGGAGAGATAACTTATGTCAGATATAGAAGAAGTTAAAGATAGGATAAATCGCGATGTTTCTATATATTTGCGTGAGAAACACTTAATTTGTGCAAAGTGGGAATTGCAGGATAAATGTGAAAAAATAAATGATGATGATTGTAGAATTGCACCAGCCGGATTAGACTATGAAATATATAAGAGAGATGCAACACGGTGGTTATGGGAAAAAGTTGCGAATGGAACTATTGAAATTCCTTATGGAGAAATTTATGATAATATTATAGATGAAATAGAATTTAAATATTTGAATCCACAATATAGGTAAAAATATGACATCGGAAATTCCTTATGATTGTTTTGTGAGAGACGAGAACGGGTCCATAAAGAAATTGGCGAGAGTTAACTTTGTAAATTTTTTGAGAGAGCAAGTCCCAATGTTTTCTATCAACGGGACTATATTTCTTTATAATGAGGGAATTTATAGGGAGGATCTGAAAGCGCAACAACTGAGTGCGATAGTGGCAAAGATGATTCATCAGAGCGGATGTTTTAATACACAAATGATGAAAGAAATTGTGAATGATGTGAAGAGTTTGACGTTAATTGATGCGGAGAAGTTAAATAAAAATCCTAATATAATTTGTTTGAAGAATGGACGGTATCATCTTTGGGAAGATTCTTTTGAGGAGTATAATAGTGAAGAAGTAGAAGCGGTTTTACTGAAGAAATGGATTGATGGAGGATGTGAAGACGAATTTTTCATAAGTAATATTAAGATTCCGGTAGTGTTTGATCGGGAAGCGAAATGTCCGAACTGTGATAAATTTATTACAGAAGTTACTAAAAATGAAGAATATGCGAAAAAATTAATGGAGTGGATTGGCTATAGTTTGTATTATGATAATCAGTTGCAGAAAATTTTGATTGTGTTGGGCAGTGGGGGAAATGGAAAGGGAGTCCTGTTGAGACTTTGGGAGAAATTTATTGGGACTGAAAATTGTTCTGCGGTGACTATGGGAACGTTGGCCGGAACGAGATTTGCGGGATATGAATTGTTTAAGCACCCGTTATTGAATTTGGTGGGAGATCAGGGACGCAACCCGATTCCTGATACTGGAACTTTGAAGAGTCTTTCCGGCGAAGATTTGATAACAGTAGAACAAAAATATGGTCAAAGTTTTGGATTTCGCTATAAAGGAAAGTTGGTATTTTCGATGAACGAAATTGCGAAAGTGGACGATGCAACCGAGGGATGGTTACGGCGGAATGATATTATTAAGTTTAAGAAGAAGTTTCGAGAAGATAAAGATCCGAACATTGTGAAAAAGTTAACGACTGACGAAGAACTTTCTGGATTATTTAATAGAGTTATACCGTTGCTGAGAGAGTTATTGCAGCGGGGAGGATTTACTTGTGAAACGCCGATGGAATACGTGAAAGATTTGTACGCGACTGCGTTTCAGTCTGTCAGAGCTTTTGCGGAAAGTGAGTTGGAAGTTACGCCGGACGGTTCGGGAAGTTTTATTGAGAAAGATAATTTGTATGAAAGTTACAAGATATTTTGCAAGAGATTGTATGTGCGACCGTTGCAGACTCATAAAGCGTTCCGGAATGCACTTCAGGAAGTTTTTGATGATGATGTAGTTTATCGGCGGCGGTCTGTTAATGGAATCAATGTAACCGGTTGGGAGAACCTAAAGTATTTGGAGAAGTAATCATGTTGGAACTTAATAAAGTTTATTGTGGAGATTGCTTGGAACTTATGCAAGAAATTGATGATAAAAGTATAGATATGGTTCTTTGTGATTTGCCATATGGAACGACTGCATGTAAATGGGATGTTATTATTCCCTTTGATTTATTATGGAAACAGTATGAGAGAATTATTAAAGATAATGGTGCGATGGCATTCAATGCATCGCAGCCATTCACTAGTGTTTTAGTTAATAGTAATATATCACACTATAAACATCATTGGATATGGCTAAAAAATCGTGGAACTGGCTTTCAAGTTGCAAAATATAGACCCATGATGAAAACCGAGGATATAATAGTATTTTGTAATAAAACGTTAAAATATAATCCTCAAATGATTCCATTAGATAAACCGAGAAAATATAAATCCGCTAGCAATACAAATGGGACTAACCCTTTGGCGCATTTCAATAGTTTTACATATGAAGTTACTGAAAAATATCCTACAAATGTTATAGAAGTGAGTAAAGTAGCAAAGCCATTACATCCAACCCAAAAACCTGTAGAACTCTGTGAATATCTTATTAAGACTTATACAAATGAAGGAGAACTTGTATTAGATAATTGTTGTGGAAGTGGTACGACCGGAGTTGCAGCAAAGAATTTACATCGGAATTATATTTTAATAGAAAAAGAGGAGAAGTATTGCCGAATTGCGGAAGAGAGATTGCAAAATTGCGGCAAAGTGTAAAAAAATCCGAAAAAAACAAAAACAATTTGTGGCGTGGAGTACTTCACCTAACAAACTGCTGGAAATTTGGAGGTAAGACGCATCAATATGGCAAAAATAGAGAGAGATTCTTGACAACTTGGGTAGACCCTCCATTAATTTATTTTAAATTTCTTTAGGAGAAAAGATATATAAAAGAGTTAGACTCAGTTTTTTTGGAGGGAGCAATCCCAGAGTTAAATCAAGTAAACTTTACTTGGAGAGTCACGCCATTTTTTTATTTTGAATTTCTTTTGGAGAAAAGATATATAAAAGAGTTGAGAACCAAAAAATTGGAGTTGGAAACATGAATCCATCAATTTTTATAGCAATTCCCCACAAAGGAAATATACGATTCGATCATCTGCCGAATATCATCGAGTGGAGTAAAAAATATCCGATTGCCCTCGGTGCATCTACAATGTATCCCATTGCGGGAGCACGGAACGAACTGGTAGAGTTCTTCCTGAAAACCGCATGTACACACATATTATTTTTAGACAGCGATACTATAATGCCCAGAGACGGGCTCCCTAGATTGCTTTCTCATGGAAAAGACGTAATTTCCGGCATCTATGCTCTTCGAGTGGGGGAACAAAAGATAGCCGTCTCAGCGTGTCGCGCAACCCACTCAAATCCACCCTACGAAACTATAAAAATTCCCCAAGAGTTATCAAAAGTCGATGCCGTTGGAGCCGGATGTTTACTTGTTAAGCGTAACGTTTTTAACCGAATCAAGAAACCGTTTTTTAATTCCACATCCGAAGACTTTTACTTTTGCGAAAATTGTAGAAAGCACGGAATTGACATTTGGATAGATCCCACTATAAAAGCTAAACATTTTAAAGAGATAGCAATCGAGTTACCGTAAAGTATTTATAGTATGGGGTTCATTAATAACCTATGAAAAGATGTACCAAATGCGGAAAACTTAAATCAGAATCAGAATTTTATAAGGATAAATATCAAGAAAGCGGTTTAAGATCGCGATGTAAAGTATGCATATTAGAAGATAATCATAAATGGCATTTAAAAAATTTGGAGAGACACCGAGAAATGCTTAGAAATAATTACTATAAAAATGGAGGAAGATCTCAAGAAGAAAATAAAGATTGTTCTAATTATTTAGGATGTTGTATTAATGAACAAATATTAAAACATGTTATGCCAAACGCAATTTTAATGGATAATTGCAATCCAGGATATGATTTAATATGCGGCAAGGGGTATCTAGTAGATGCTAAATCATCCACGTTATTACATAACGAACATAAAAATCCATATTGGCATTTTAATATACGAAAAAATAAAATTCCTGATTATTTTTTGTTGACTGCATATAAAGATAGAGAATCGTTAGAAATATTGTATATGTGATTAATTCCAGGAAAAGATATTAATAATAGATCGGGATTATCAATTTCAGAAAAATGCACATCTAAGTGGGAGAATTATAAAATAGACCATATAAATGCAATAAATTATTTACATACCATAGAATTACCCGACGGAAAAGCTTAAATAGTAGCATCGCCTAGTATAGAGTATGGGAAAAATCGTATTGGATCTGAACGGGGAACAGGGAAACGCATTTTTTATTATGGGAGTAGTCCGGGGATATCTAACTAGAATCGGT
>Ga0209613_1001125_pt1 | contig 24946 bp, 1 predicted proteins | sample BioC13SIPDNA_2_FD_185747 | JGI IMG/M metagenome (GOLD analysis project Ga0209613, IMG submission 185747) | Anaerobic biogas reactor microbial communites from Washington, USA - Biogas_R2_A C13 SIP DNA (SPAdes) (version 2) | ecosystem: Engineered > Bioreactor > Anaerobic > Unclassified | place... | reverse complement strand
CTGCAAAACAGACGTTCGTCGTATTGCAAGGAGACCGAAAAAACTCGAACGGCTCCAGACCAATTTCTTTGCACGGTCCCTCATGCTAGCATTTCCGCTGGCGTCGCCATATTCCGGGATCGCACCCTGTGACGATCACGTCGGCCGTGGCGGACACGGCGAGCACCGGCGAAGACATGCCGGTCAGCGTGGCGGTGCTGGCCAATGACGTGTTCGCCGGTACGCCCTCGGTCAGCGGGGTGACGCAGGGCGGGCATGGGACCGTGGTGATCAACGGGGACAGCACGGTGACCTACACGCCCGCGGCCGACTGGCACGGGACGGACAGTTTTGCCTACACGGCCACCTCCGGAGGTGTCACGGACACGGCGACCGTGACGGTAACGGTGACCGCGGTGGCAGACATCGTGGACGACGCTGCCACGACGGACGAAGACACGGCGGTGACGATCAGCGTGTTGACCAATGACACGTTCGAGGGCGCGCCTTCGGTGACCGGGGTGACGCCAGGTGCCCACGGCACGGTGGTGATCAACGCAGACAACACGGTCACCTATGCCCCCGCGGCGGATTGGCATGGCACGGACAGTTTTCAATATACGGTGACCTCTGCCGGTTCGACCGAAACGGCGACCGTCACGGTGACGGTCGCGGCGATAGCGGACGTCGTGGATGACACGGGCAGCACGGACGAGGACACGGCGGTAACGATCGGCGTGTTGGCCAACGACGCGTTCGCGGGCACGGCCTCGGTGACCGGGGTGACGCAGGGTGTCCACGGCGCGGTGGTGATCAACCCGGACAACACGGTCACGTACACGCCCGCGGCGGACTGGCACGGGACGGACAGCTTCAGCTATACGGCGAGTTCCGCCGGTTCGACCGAAACGGCCACCGTGACCGTGACGGTGGCGGCGGTGGCGGACATCGTAAGTGATGCTGCCGCAACGCCGGAAGACACGGCGGTCACGATCGGCGTGCTGGCCAATGACACGTTCGAGGGCACGCCTTCGGTGACCGCGGTGACGCAAGGCGCCCACGGCACGGTGGTGGTCAACCCGGACAACACCGTCACGTACACACCGGCGGCCGATTGGAATGGCGCGGACAGTTTTCAGTATGCGGTGACCTCGGCCGGATTGACCGAAACGGCCACGGTCACGATGACGGTCACACCCGTGGCGGATGTGGTGAACGACACGGACAGCACGGAGGAACACTCGCCGGTCACGATTGCGGTGTTGGCCAACGACACGTTCGCGGGCACGCCGTCGGTCACGGCGGTGACGCAAGGCGTCCACGGCACGGTGGTGATCAACGGGGACAGCACCCTCACCTACACGCCCGCGCCGGACTGGTACGGGACGGACAGCTTCAGCTACACGGCCACCTCGGCGGGGCTGACGGAAACGGCGACCGTGACGGTGAGCGTGGCACCCGTGGTGGATATCGTGGACGACGCGGACGGCACGGACGAAGACACACCCGTGACGATCGGCGTGTTGACCAACGACACGTTCGAGGCCGCAGCGTCCGTGACCAGCGTGACGCAAGGCGCGCACGGCACGGTCGCGATCAACCCGGACCACACGGTCACCTACACGCCAGCGGCGGACTGGCATGGGACGGACACCTTCACCTACACGGCCAGTTCCGGCGGAGTTCCGGAGACGGCCACGGTGAGCGTGACGGTCGCGCCGGTGGCGGACATTCTGGGCGACACGGCCACGACGAACGAGGACACGGCGGTGACGATTGCCGTGCTGGGCAACGACACGTTCGAGGGCACGCCCTCGGTGACCGGGGTCACGCCAGGCGCGCACGGCGCGGTGGTGATCAACGGGGACGGCACGGTCACCTATACACCGGCGGCGGACTGGAACGGCTCGGACAGCTTCAGCTACACGGCCACTTCCGGCGGGCGCACTGAGACGGCTACGGTGAGCGTAACGGTCTCGGCGGTAGCCGACATTGTGGAGGATGCGGCGGAGACGACGGAGGACGGCGCGGCGACCATCGCCGTATTGACCAACGACACGTTCGAGGCCGCGGCGTCCGTCAGCAGCGTGACGCAAGGCGCGCACGGGACGGTCGTGATCAACGCGGACAACACGGTCACCTACACACCGGTGGCGGACTGGAACGGGGCGGACAGCTTCAGCTACACGGCCACTTCCGGCGGGCTCATGGAGACGGCCGTGATCACCGTGACCGTGGCAGCGGTGGCCGATATCGTGGCGGACACGGCCGCGACCAAGAAGGACACGGCGGTGACGATGGCCGTGCTGGGCAACGACACGTTCGAGGGCATGCCCTCCGTGACGGCGGTGACGCAAGGCGCGCACGGCGCGGTGGTGATCAATGCGGACAGCACGGTGACGTACACGCCGGTGTCGGGCTATTACGGCTCGGACAGTTTTACGTACACGGCCAGTTCCGGCGGAGTCACGGAAGTGGCCACGGTGAGCGTGACGGTCACGTCGGCCGTGGCGGACACGGCGAGCACCGGCGAGGACACTCCGGTCAGCGTGGCGGTGCTGGCTAATGACGTGTTCGCCGGTACGCCCTCGGTCAGTGGGGTGACGCAGGGCGGGCATGGGACCGTGGTGATAAACGGGGACAACACGGTGACGTACACGCCCGCGGCCGACTGGCACGGGACGGACAGTTTTACCTACACGGCCGCCTCAGGAGGTGTCACAGACACGGCGACCGTGACGGTAACGGTGAGCGCAGTGGCGGACATCGTGGACGACGCCGCCACGACGGATGAAGACACGGCGGTGACGGTCAACGTGTTGACCAATGACACGTTCGAAGGCGCGCCGTCGGTGACCGGGGTGGCACAAGGTGCCCATGGCACGGTGGTAATCAACCCAGACAACACGGTCACCTACACACCCGCGGCGGATTGGCATGGCACGGACAGCTTCAGCTATACGGCAAGCTCCGCCGGTTCGACCGAAACGGCCACCGTGACCGTGACGGTGGCGGCGGTAGCGGATGTCGTGGACGATGCAGCTCCAACGCCGGAGGACACGGCGGTAACGATCGGCGTGTTGGCCAATGACACGTTCGCGGGCACGGCCTCGGTGACCGGGGTGACGCAAGGTGCCCACGGCGCGGTGGTGATCAACCCGGACAATACGGTCACTTATACCCCCGCGGCGGATTGGCACGGGACAGACAGCTTCAGCTATACGGCAAGCTCCGCCGGTTCGACCGAAACGGCCACCGTGACCGTGACGGTGGCGGCGGTGGCGGACATCGTGGGTGATGCCGCCGCAACGCCGGAAGACACGGCGGTGACGATCGGCGTGCTGGCCAACGACACCTTTGAGGGCACAGCGTCCGTGACTGGCGTGACGCAAGGCGCCCATGGCACGGTGGTGGTCAACCCGGACAACACCGTCACGTACACACCGGCGGCCGATTGGCATGGCGCGGACAGTTTTCAGTATACAGTGACCTCGGCCGGTTCGACCGAAACGGCCACGGTCACGGTGACGGTCACGCCCGTGGCGGATGCGGTGAATGACACGGGAGGCACGGACGAGGATACGGCGGTGACGATCGCCGTACTGGCCAATGACGCATTCGAGGCCGTGCCGACAGTGACGGGGGCCATGGCCGGCTCGCACGGCACGGTGACGATCAACGCCGGCAATACGGTCACCTACACGCCCGCGCCGGATTGGTACGGGACGGACACCTTCACCTACACGGCCACTTCCTGCGGCGTGACGGAAACGGCGACCGTGACGGTGACTGTGGCACCGGTGGCGGACATTGCAGACGACGCAGCCGTCACCAAGAAGAACACAGCGGTGACGATCGCCGTGTTGGCCAACGACACGTTCGAGAGCACGCCGTCGGTGACCGGCGTCACACCTGGCGCCCACGGTACGGCGGGGATCAACACCGACGGCACGGTGAGGTACACGCCGGCGGCGGGCTACTACGGTCCGGACAGCTTCACGTACACGGTCACTTCCGGCGGCGCCACGGAAACGGGCACGGTAAGCGTCCTCGTGACGTCGGCCGTGGCGGACACCGCGACCACTGACGAGGACACGGCCGTGACGATCGCCGTGCTGGCCAACGACGTTTACGTCGGCACCTCATCCCTCGTGGCGGTCACGCAAGGCGCGCACGGTACGGTGCTGATCAACGCGAACAACACGGTCGCTTATACACCGGCGGCGGATTGGCACGGCACCGACAGCTTTACCTATACGGCCGTCTCCGGGGGCGTTCCACACACCGCGACGGTGACCGTCAGCGTGACCTCCGTGGCAGACATCGCGAATGATGCAGCCAGCACCAACGAAGACAGGGCGGTGACGATTGCCGCGTTGGCCAACGACACGTTCGAAGGCGTAGCGAGGATAACGGCCGTCACGCCAGGCGCGCACGGGTCTGTGGTGATCAACGCCAACAACACGGTCACCTACACGCCGCTGGCCGATTGGCACGGCTCGGACAGCTTCCTGTACACGGTGGCTTCCGGTGGCGTGAACGAAGCGGCAACGGTGACCGTGACGGTGACGCCGCTGGCGGACGCGGTGAACGACGCGGTCAGCACGAACGAAGATACGCCGCTGACGATCGCCGTGTTGGCCAACGACACCTTCGCTGGGACGGCGTCGGTGACGGCGGTCACATCCGGCGCGCACGGCGCCGTGGTGATCAACGCCAACAACACGGTCACCTACACTCCCGCCGCGGATTGGTACGGCGTGGACAGCTTCACCTACACGGCCACGTCCGGCGGCGGGACGGAAACAGCCGCAGTCACGGTCAGCGTGGCGCCGGTCGTCGACGTTGTGGCGGACACGGCCGTCACCAGGAAGGACACCCCCGTGTCGATTGCCGTGCTGGCCAATGACAGGTTTCGGGGCTCGCCCGCATTGACCGGCGTGACTCAGGGCGGCCACGGTTCGGTGACCGTTAATCCAGACCAGACGGTGGCGTATACGCCGGTCGCGGGCTGGTTTGGTACGGATAGTTTCACCTACACGGCCATTTCGGCCGGGCTGACGGAAACGGGTGTGGTGACCGTCACGGTGACGTCGGCGGTGGCGGACACTGCGACGACCGACGAGGACACGCCGGTGACCATCACGGTATTGGCCAACGACGTGTTCACGGGGACGCCGTCCGTGACGGGCGTCACGCAAGGCGCCCACGGTATGGTGGTGATCAATGCGGACGAGACCCTGACCTACACACCCGCAGCAAACTGGTACGGCACGGACACGTTTACCTACACGGCCGCCTCGGGCGGGGTGACGGAGACCGCGACCGTGACGGCCTACGTCAATCCGGTCAATGACGCCCCGCTGCTGGGGCCGATCGGTGATCGAAGCGTAGACCGTTTGGCCAGTTTGACATTTACGCTCAGTGCCAGCGACGTAGATCTGCCATTTGATGCTCTGACGTTTAGCGCGACGGGGCTTCCGAGAGACGCCCTGCTGGATCCACAAACGGGCGAATTCGCGTGGAGACCGGCGCTCGACCAGCCACCGGGCGACTACGTGTTGACCTTTGTGGTGACGGACAGCGGACTGCTGTACGACTCCCAGACGATGACGATTACGGTGACGGCGGCCGCGGCTTCCAAGTTCTTCGTCGTGGACCAAAGCCACCAAGGCGGCGAAAAACGTTCGTTCTTCTACGGCGATGCGGGCGAGTTCGTGCAAATGACGAATCTGTCTCATGTCGCGCCGCGCGGCGTCGCCAGCAACGCGGCGGGGGATCGGATCTGGGTGATCCATTCGGTAAGCAACGCGAATAACAAGCAGGGCCGCGCGGTATCCGTGTATGACGGCGAAGGACGTCCGCTGGGCCAATGGGAGGCGGAGGGCCTCAATCAGCCGCAAGGCATCACCACGGACGGAGAGAACCTCTGGATCGTCGACAATGCCAAGCAAGAAGTGCTCTACTACGCCGGCGCGGCGGCCAATTTGTCGGGCAAGCAGTCGCCCACGTCCAGCTTCTTGCTCGACGAAGACAACGCCTGGGCCTATGACCTGGTGACCGATGGCACGAAGCTGTGGGTCCTCGACGACCATAACAACGACGACGGCGTGTTCGTGTACAACACCAGCGGCAGCCTCTTGGGGCAATGGTCCCTGGGGCCGGAATCCAAGTCCCCTTCGGGAATTACGCTCAATCCGTCCGACCACACGAATCTTGACCTATGGACGGTGGATCGTCACACGGACCGCGTCTACCACTATCCTGGCGGCCGGCAGTGGCTGAGCGGTGAACATGCTGCCGCCGGCAGTTTCGCCCTCCACGAGGACAACAAACACCCGGAGGGCATCGCCGACCCCGAAGGTGAAACGCCGGAGGTGAGCGTCACGGCGACGGACTCGACGGCCAGCGAAGCGGGACCGGCCAGCGGTCAGTTCACCGTCAGCCGCACCGGCCCGACGACGGCCGCCTTGACGGTCTACTACACGATTGGCACGGAGAGTGGCGCCGCCACGTGGTCGAGCGACTACACGGGGCTGCCGAATTACGCCCAGTGGATGAATCAAGGTTACGTGGTCATCGCGGCCGGCGACTCCAGTGCGGTGATCACCATCACGCCGGTGGACGACGTGGAGGTCGAAAGCAGCGAGACGGTGACGCTGACGCTGACCACGGACTGCTGCATGGGATCCGACTACACTATCAGTTCTGCGAACACGGCCACGGTGACGATTGCGGACGACGACGTGCTGCCGGAGGTGAGCATCGCGGCGACGGATGCAACAGCCAGCGAAGCCGGACTGACCAGCGGCCAGTTCACGGTCAGCCGCACCGGCCCGACCACGGCCGCCTTGACGGTCTACTACACGGTCAGCACGGCCAGTGGCACAGCCACGTGGTCGAACGACTACACGGGGCTGCCGAACTACGACGGGATGTATCCGGGCTACGTGATCATCGCGGCCGGTTACGCCAGCGCGTCGATCACCATCACGCCGGTGGACGACGGCGAGGTCGAAAGCAGCGAGACGGTGACGCTGACGCTGACCACGGACTGCTGCATGGGCTCGAGTTACACTATCGGTTCTGCGAACACGGCCACGGTGACGATTGCGGACGACGACGTGCTGCCGGAGGTGAGCATCGCGGCCACGGATGCGACGGCTAGCGAGGCCGGACCGACCAGCGGCCAGTTCACGGTCAGCCGCACCGGCCCGACGACGGCCGCCTTGACGGTCTACTACACGATTGGCACGGAGAGTGGCGCCGCCACGTGGTCGAACGACTACACGGGGCTGCCGAACTACGACGGGATGTATCCGGGCTACGTGATCATCGCGGCCGGTTACGCCAGCGCGTCGATCACCATCACGCCGGTGGACGACGGCGAGGTCGAAAGCAGCGAGACGGTGACGCTGACGCTGACCACGGACTGCTGCATGGGCTCGAGTTACACTATCGGTTCTGCGAACACGGCCACGGTGACGATTGCGGACGACGACGTGCTGCCGGAGGTGAGCATCGCGGCCACGGATGCGACGGCCACTGAAGCCGGACCGACCAGCGGCCAGCTCACCGTCAGTCGCACCGGCCCGACCACGGCTGCCTTGACGGTCTACTACACGGTCAGCACGGCGAGCGGCGCAGCCACGTGGTCGAGCGACTACGCAGGGCTGCCGAATTACGACGGGATGTATCCGGCCTACGTGATCATCGCGGCCGGCAACTCCAGCGCGTCGATCAGCATCACGCCGGTGGACGACGGGGAGGTCGAAGGCAGCGAGACGGTGACGTTAACGCTGACCACAGACTGCTGCATGGGCTCGAATTACACTATCGGTTCTGCGAACACGGCCACGGTGACGATTGCAGACAACGACGTGCTGCCGGAGGTGAACATCACGGCCACCGATGCGATGGCCACCGAAGCGGGGTCCAACAGCGGGCAGTTCACGGTCAGCCGCACCGGCCCGACCACCGCCGCCTTAACGGTCTACTACACGGTCAGCGGTTCAGCTGCGTGGTCGGACGACTATACGGGCTTGCCTGACTACGAGGGGATGGGCTCCGGCTCGGTGACGATCGGGGCGGGCTCCACCAGCGCGGTCATCACGATCACGGTGGTGAACGACACGGAGGTCGAGAACAACGAGACGGTGACGTTGACGCTCGCCAGCGACAGCGATTACGCGATCGGCTCCGGCAGCAGTGGCACGGTGACGATCGGCGACGATGACGGGTTGCCGTCCTTGTCCCTAAGTCCCAGCAGCGTCTCGGTGAACGAAGGCGCCGGGACGTTAGTGTTCACGGTGACCGTGTCCCGCGTGTCCGCGAGCACGGTCACGGTCGACTACGCAACCGGCGGCGGCACCGCCACCGTCGGCGCAGATTACACGGCCACATCCGGCACGCTGACCTTCGATCCCGACGAAACCAGCCAGACGGTGACCGTACCCATCCTGGACGACACGACGAAGGAGCTGAACGAATCCTTCCTGCTTAACCTCTCCAATCCCACGAATGCGACGATTGCTTCGTCCCAGGCGACGGCCACCATTTTGGACAATGATGTGCCGTCGGTGAGTTTCAGCAGCAGTTCTGCGTCGGTCAGCGAAGACGACACGCTCACGGTGACCGTCACCCTGTCGGAACCTTCCAGCGACACGGTCACGGTGTCCTACACCAGCACAATGGGCACGGCATACAGTTGGGATTTCGTCAACACGTCGCAACTGTACGGCACGTTGACGTTCGCCCCCGGCGTGACCCAGCGGACATTTGACATCGACATCCAGCGGGACGCGGCGGTGGAGGCAGACGAGACCTTCTCCTTGTCTTTATACAGTCCGAGCTATGCCCAACTGGGCGCCCCGAACGCGCTGGGCGTCACGATCCTGGACATCAGCGACACGTTCCCCACGGTCCAGTTTGCTGAAGCCACCGCGTCGGTCGACGAAGACGACCGGCTGACGGTGACGGTTACCCTGTCGGAACCTTCCAGCGACACGGTCACGGTGTCCTACACCAGCACAATGGGCACGGCATACAGTTGGGATTTCGTCAACACGTCGCAACTGTACGGCACGTTGACGTTCGCCCCCGGCGTGACCCAGCGGACATTTGACATCGACATCCAGCGGGACGCGGCGGTGGAGGCAGACGAGACCTTCTCCTTGTCTTTATACAGTCCGAGCTATGCCCAACTGGGCGCCCCGAACGCGCTGGGCGTCACGATCCTGGACATCAGCGACACGTTCCCCACGGTCCAATTCTCCGCGGCCACCGCGTCGGTCAACGAAGACGACCGATTGACGGTGACGGTTACCCTGTCAGAGCCGTCCAGCGACACGGTCACGGTGTCCTACACCAACACCATGGGCACGGCATACAGCTGGGACTTCGCCAACACGTCGCAACTGTACGGCACATTGACGTTTGCCCCCGGCGTGACCCAGCGGACGTTTGATATCGACATCCAGCGGGACGCGGCGGTCGAAACCGACGAGACCTTCTCGCTGACCTTGTACAATCCGAGCTACGCGCAACTGGGCACGCCGGACACGCTGGGCGTCACGATTCTGGACATCAGCGACACGTTCCCCGAGGTTCGATTCGAGACGGCTTCTCTCTCGGTGGACGAGGGCGCTTCGCTCGCAGTCCGCGTGCAACTGGCGGAGGTTTCGCCCGACCAAGTCCAAGTGTACTACAAGTATCAATTGGGGACGGCGGAATGGAGCGACCTGAACACGGCCACTGCCAGCGGCTGGCTGGTTATTCCGCCGGGCACCTTGGAAGCCACTTTCACCGTGCAGACGCAAACGGACTCGACGTCCGACGATGAAACCTTCCAACTGGAATTGTACAACCCCACCTACGCCCGGATCGGCGAGCCTGGCATCGTCGACGTGACGATTCTGGACTACGATCCGCGGGAAGTCAGCGTCCAGGACGTGATGGTGCGGGAGACCGCGACAACGGCCTTGGTGCCCGTGGCTCTCGTCTCGCCGGCCCATGAGGTGCTGCAGGTCAATTACACGGCCGTGGCGGGCTCCGCCGTCGCCCCTGACGATTTCGTGGCGACTTCGGGAACGCTGACTTTCGGCGTGGGAGAAACCCTCAAGTACATCGAAGTTCCGATCGTCTACAACGCCGCCCTCGAGCCCGAAGAACAATTCCAGGTGGTGCTCTCTTCTCCCGTCAACGCCGTCCTGGGGAGATCCGCGGCCACGATCACCATCGTCGATTGGAACGACGCGGCAGAACTGGATGTGCCGGGCGATCAACTGTCGACCGCCTACCCCATGAACTTGACCCCCGGTGTCTTGGCACCGCTGCAAGCTCAAATCGGTGACGGCCGTTACTCGTACTGGGACGTCGATCTCGTCGAAGTGTCGCTGGCTGCCGGTCAGAATCTCTACGTGCGTTTGGACACGTCGAGCAGTGCTCTGAACGGGTACGTCCGGCTATTCGACGCTCTGGGTGCAGAGTTGGCCGCGGGCAACGACGCCTGGTTCAGTTACACGGCTCCGGTGGACGGCACGTACTACGTCGGGATCTCGGGTGAGACCAACACCGACTACGATCCCGAAGTGGCGGATAGCGGATCAGCTTCGATTCCCAAAGGAGCGTACACGCTGACGCTGGGGATTTCCGCCGCGGCGCTGCCTCCGGACATCGGCGTCTTTGGCGACGCGAGCGCGACGATTCCGCTGTCCACCGGCGACACGCCGCTGGATTTCGGGACCCTGCAGCGGGGTGAGCAACGCGAGCGGGTGGCGGTTCTCAAGAATACGGGCGGCAGCCCCTTGAGCATCGACGACATCTCTTTCCCGCCGGGCGTTTCGACCACCGACGATTGGCAGGGGCTCGTTCTGCTCCCGCAAGCGAAGGAGTTTCTGACGCTGACGTTCGACGCCAATACGCTCGGCGCGTATTCCCAGGACGTCGTCATCGACTCCAACGATCCGGACGAATCCGAGTTCCGTTTCACGATCACGGCCTCGGTGGTCGCGGCTCGGACAGATGCCGTGAACGACACGTTTACGGGGGCCATTGCCGGCGTCGCCAAGAACCTGGACGTCCTGGCCAATGACTTGGGCAGCCTGTTGTCGATCGTGGGTGTGACGCAACCCGCTTCCGGCAGCGTGGCCATCCGTCCCGATCAGAAGCAGCTCCTCTTCACCGGCGCAGCCGGTTTCGACCTGGCCACCTTCCAGTATACGGTTTCGGACGGATACGTATCGGATACGGCGACCGTGACGGTCCAAGCCAACCTGGCTCCCGTGGCCGTCGATGACATCGTGAAGGACGTCGAGGCGGGAGTGCGGATGTTCCTCTATCCGCTGGATAACGACTCCGACCCGGACGGCGATGCGTTGACGATCGTCTCCGTCGGCGGCACTCCCGCGGGCACGGTCACACGCTCCGATGGGTACCTGGCCTACGAGGCACCCACCGGGTTTGCGGGCGATACGTTCCAGTACACCATCCAGGACGCCGCCGGCCATCAATCCACCGCCACCGTCACGCTGGCGGCCCCGCCGGGACCTCGCCCTCTGCTGGACGTCGACTTCGAGCGCTTGACCGATGTGACGACGGCGGTCGGGGTCACCTACCGCTGGACCTCCTACCACGATGCGCCCGATTTCCTGTACGCCCACGTCGATCTGGCCAACGTCAGCACGTACTCGGTCCGCGGTCCGATTCTGCTGGGCATCAAGGACCTGGACAATCCCGCGGTCACGGTCCGCGATCTCGACGGGATCTCGCCTGGCGGCATGCCGTATTACAACATTACGGATCGGCTGGTCAGCGACACGGATGTGTTCTTCTCGCCCGGCGATTCGGCCCAGGTCGAACTGAAGTTCCACACTCCAGCGCGCACGCGGTTCCACTATGAACTGGTGGTCCTGGGGGTCCTGAACGACGCGCCGCGGTTCCAGACCGAGGCGGATACCGAAGCGGTGGCGGGGACGATCTACCAATATAACGCGGATGCCCCCGACCCCGATCGCGATCCGGTCACCTATTCGCTCGTGTCCGGGCCGGCCGGGATGACCGTCTTCGCCGCCAGCGGATTGGTTCGCTGGTCCACGGCCGGCGGCGACCGCGGTGACCACACGGTGGTCATTCGCGCCACCGATCCCTACGGCGCTTACGAGGACCAGCCGTATACGCTGCACGTCGTCGATTCGGCCAACCGGCCGCCGCGGTTCACCTCGACGCCCGTCACCGACGCCGAAGTCGGCGTGCCCTACCAGTATCCCTTGGCGGCCCTCGATCCGGATCTCGACCCGCTGACATTCTCGCTCTCGGGCGACTATCCGTCGGGCATGGCGGTGGCCGATGCCTCGCGCGGCTTGATTGCATGGACCCCGCCGGCCGAACTGGTGGGACAGACCGTTTCGGTCACGGCCCAGGTCGTCGATGGCCGCGGCGGCGAAGCGCTGCAGGTTTTCGACATCTACATCCATCCCCAAGACGGCAATCATCCGCCGATCATCGTGAGCGAGCCCGAAAAGCGATTGATCCTCCCCACGCTGGACGCGAACTCGGCGCTGGGTGATGTCGCTCCGGGGACGATCGATCTGGCCCTGACCGCAGGACAGACGCAGACGCTGACGGTGAGCATCGCGCTGCCGGATGACGCGATCGTGGTCTCGGCCGCCGACGTGTTCCTGCTGTTCGACGATACGGGCAGCTTTACCAACACGGCGCCAGCGGTTACCGCGGCTTTTCCAGAACTGATCGCCGATCTGGGGACCGCGTTCCCGAACGTCGATTTCGCCTTCGGCGTGGGACGTTTCGAGGAATATGCGGGTTTGTACGGGGAAGATTCTGTCGGCCGCCCCTATATTCTGAACCAGCCCATCCTCACGACCGGCACCTCCGGGTTCACGGCGGCGATCAGCAGCGCGCTCGATCGCAGCGCCCCTGGGGGTGGAGGCGACGGCCCAGAAACGGCCATCGAGGCCCTGTACCAAGTGGCGACCGGATTGGGCTTCGACGGGAATCAGGACGGCGATGCGATCGACTCCGGACCGGCAGGGATTGGTCCGACCCAGACCGATCCGGGCAGTAGCGGCGATGTGCCGCCGTTTGCCTCGTACTTCGCCGATCCGACCATCGGGACCTTACCTGCCAGCGGTTCGCTGGGAGGCGTCGGTTTCCGGCCGGGCGCGTTGCCCATCATCATTCTGGCGACCGATATCGGCACGGCCTACCGCCCCTCCGACCCGCAGCCCGAGATCATCACCGGGCGAAACGGAGTGACCGTTCCCCTGGCGGAGTTCCAGGGCTTCTACCGCGACGAAGCACCCCCGGGCGGCGCGGAAATCCAAGAGACCGTGAAGGCCTTGAACGACTTGGGGGCGCTGGTGATCGGCCTGGGACGTGACTGGGGCAATCCAGATCCGCGGCAGTTCCTCGAAGCGCTGGCGAAACTGACGGGAGCCGTGAATGAGTCACCCCAGACGATCGATTCCGGCATTCCAGGCGATCCCATCGAGCCGGGAGACCCCCTGTACTTCGATATTTACGGGCAGGGGGATCCGGCAGCGGGTATCGGTGCGGCCATCCGGGCGGCGCTGATCAACTCGTCGTTTGCGCTCAACGTCGAGGGGACCGAGCCGGGCATCGTGACGAACTTGACGGGCATTCAGTACGACGCGATCTCGGGCACGACGGCCACGTTCGAGATCCAAGTCACCGGCGACGGGCAGGCCCATTCCCTGGATCTGCACTTCCTGAACATCGCCACGGTCCTGGGCTCCATCCCGCTTACGATTCGTGTTCCGTACCAATACGACGTCGATGCCCTGGATGCCGACGACGACCCGCTGGAATACTCACTCGTCGGCGAAACGCACGGGGCCACGATCGATCCGCACACCGGACTGCTGCAGTGGGCGCCCCAAGCGTCGGGCGACTACCAATTCACGGCCCAGGTGATCGACGGGCGCGGCGGCAGCGACCTGCAGCCCTGGAAGGTGTCGGTCCTCGATCCTTCCGAGGTCAACGCGAACCCGGTCTTCGAAGCGGTGGCGCCTCTGACCTGGGAAGCCGATCGCGAGTACTCGCTCTCCGTGTCGGCCACCGACGCCGACGACGAACCGGTCCGTTATCAGCTCGTTGACGATCCCGCCGGCAATGCGGCCTTGCCGGACGGCGTGACCATCGATCCGCTCACCGGCATGCTCCGCTGGCGGCCGGAGCCCGGCCAGGTCGGCTCGCACTCGGTCAAGGTCCGGGCCAACGATGGGCGCGGAGGCTCGGGTACCATCACGCTGGCCATCGACGTGGTCTTGCCTGCCGGGTACATCAATCAGCAACCCGAAATCACTTCCACGCCGCCGGCCGCCGTGGCCGTCGATGAAATCTATCGCTACGACGTGACGGCGACCGATCCTGACATGGACCGCCTGTCGTTCGACCTGGCCTATGCGCCGGCGGGCATGGCCATCGACGCGGACAGTGGACGCATCGCCTGGCGGCCGACCAGCGAGCAGGTCGGGACGCATCCCGTGTACGTGCGCGTGACCGATTCCCGCGGCGGCATGGACCTTCAAATCTACGACCTGGTCGTCACCTCGACCAACGATCCGCCCGCGTTTCGTTCGACGCCGCTCACCACCGCGGCGACCGGTCAGCCGTACGTCTATGCGGCGCAGGCCACCGATCCCAACGGGGACGTGCTGACCTACACGCTCGATCCCGCCTCCCGGGCCCGCGGCCTGACCATCGCCGCTTCCACCGGGCAAATCAACTGGGCCAATCCGGCGGCCGGGGATCACTTGGTCACCGTCACCGTGTCCGACGGCCGCGGCGGGCAGGATGTCCAGATCTACTTCCTGACCGTCGATCCCAACTCGCCGCCGCTGATCAGCAGCAACCCGCCGTCCCCGGCCATCATCAACCAGGCCTACGCCTACCCGATCGCCTACAGCGATCCGAACCCCGGCGATACGCTCACGCCCTCGCTCGACCAAGCATCGCTCGACCGCGGCTTGGAGATCGTGGTGAACGCCAGCGTCAGCCCTGCGACTTGGACGCTGCAGTGGACGCCGAAGCTGCTCGGCAAATTCCCCGTCGCGATCACCGCCACCGACCAGGCCGGGGCCTCGTTCACCCAGAGCTTCACGCTGCCGGTCATCGCCCAGACCATGCCCAGCGAGCCGCCAAGGATTTCGTCCACGCCCACGGGCCCCGCGTACCAGGGCCAGCAGTGGTCCTATCTGATCAAGGCTTCCGATCCTGACGGCGATGACAACCTGTTGGAGTACTTCGTCGTTTCGCACGACCTCAACAATCCACTGTGGGAACACATCACGCTTACCGAAAAGACGCTCCGCTGGACGCCAAAATCGGGCGAAGTGCCCGAAGGCTTGATCTTCAAGGTCCGCGTGACAGATACGGATGGCGCCTACGCCGAGCAGACTTTCGAGGTGCCCGCCCAAGCCGACGTACCACCCAATGCTTCGCCCCGCTTCACCTCCGTCCCGACCGGACCCGCCGTCGTCGGTCAGACCTATCGCTACCAGGCGAACGCCGTCGATCCCGACGGGGATGCTTTGACCTACGGCATCGATACGGCTACCCAAGCTCTGGGCGCAGACATCGATCCGGCGACGGGGCTCCTGACGTGGCAGCCCACGACGGCAGGCAACACCGACCTGGTCGTCACGGTCACCGATGGCGTGAACGGGCTGATCACCCAAACCTTCACGCTGCCCGTCGTCCGCCAGAACACGGCCCCCGCGATCACCTCCGTTCCGGCCGGGCCGGCGCAGGTTCAGTCAGCATGGACGTATGTAGTCCGGGCGACCGACTCCGATCCGGGCGACCAGGCCCTACTGCAGTATCGGCTGACCAGTCCGACAGAACAGGCGGGTATCATTGAATTCGACGAAGCCAGCGGAACTCTCACCTGGACGGCAGGCGCCGCCGGCTCCCAACCGTTTACCATCGAAGTCGACGATACCCGCGGTGGAGTTGCCACGCAGACGTTTACGATCGGGGCTCAAGTCCCGGCGGGCACGGGAAATGCGCCCGCCATCACGTCCAGCCCCCAAGGGCCGGCCTACGTCGGCCGCGTCTGGACGTATCTGGCCACCGCCACCGACGCGGACGGCGATCCGATCTCCTGGACCGTCGCCAGCGCCCCAGCCGGACTGACGCACGAGACGTTCGCGGACAAGCTGCGGCTGACGTGGACCCCCACGGTCGGCGACTTGGCGGCGGCTCCGCACTCGATTACCCTCCAGGCCGACGACGGCGACCCGCTCAGCGGCTACGCGACGCAATCGTTCCAACTAGGTGTCGTGGATGTCAATCAGCCGCCGACAATCACGTCCTTGCCCACGGGGCCGGCGTACAAGGACGTCGCTTGGAGCTATGCGGTCACGGCCAGCGACACGGATGATCCTCCACAAAACCGGACCTACGCGCTGGACCCCGCCTCCCAGATCCCCACCAACGCGATCGGCAGCAGCACCGGGCTGATCACTTGGACCGGTACCGTGCCCGGCAGCTATGCCGTGATCGTCAAGGTCTCCGACGGCCGGGGCGGCGAAGCGACCCAGCGGTTCACCCTGAAAGTGGTCGACCAGGCCGTGCCGTCCAACCTGCCGCCCGTGATCCGCTCGCTGCCGCCCAACTCCGTGCGTCAGGGAGACGTCTACTCCTACGCCCTCGATGCCTACGATCCCAACGGCGACGCTCTCCAATACCAGTTGACGACCGCGCCGTCCGGAATGACGGTCGACGCGTCGGGCGTCCTCCGCTGGCGCGCCGGGATGATCGGCGACTACGCCGTAACCGTCTCGGTCAGCGACGGGGTCAATGCGCCCGTAGAACAGCATTTCCCCCTGGAAGTCCTGCCGCCGGTGGCCGCCAACGAGCCGCCCGCGATCGTCAGCAACCCCACGGGTCCGGCGGTGCGCGACCGGCAGTGGACCTACGAAGTCATCGGGGAAGATCCCAACGGGGACGCCATCACCTTCAGTGTGACGGCGACCGATTCGGGCGGCGATCCGGTCGCGATGAACATCATCCCGTCAGCCACGCACCCGGCAACGCAGGCCGTGATCACCTGGACTCCCACGGCGGGCGGCAACGTCGATGTGGTGGTGACGGCCACGGACGGCCAGCGCTCCAGCAGCCAATCGTTCACCCTCCGGGTGCTGGACAACGCCCCGCCGGTCATCGATTCGACGCCCACCCAAACCGTCAACCTGCGCGCATTGCACCAGTATACGGTCCACGCTACCGATCCCAACACCACCGATGTGGTCCGCTACGCGATGCAAGACCTCCGCCAGCTTGTGGCGATCGGCGGCTTGCAGCCGACGAGCACACCTGGGGTGGTCGCCAGTACCGGACAACTCACCTGGACGCCCGATGCGCCGGGCCTGTACGAAGTCACCGTTTCGGCCGATGATCAGCGCGGCGGCACGGACACCCAGACGTATCACCTGCAGGTCATCGACCCCAATAGCAACAACCCGCCCCTGGTGGATTTCGCGCCGCGGCGCGAAGTGCCCTTCGGCGTGGCGATGATCTATCAGGTGCCGGCCAGCGATCCGGAAGGCGATCCGCTGACGTTCACGCCCGTGCTCAGCTCGCTGCCGCCCGGCATGAACCTGAGCCCCACGGGCCTGCTGACCTGGACGCCTACGGCCGAGCAACTCTCGCCCCCGGAATACACCGTCTCCCTGAGCGTGTCCGATGGGGAAAATATCGTCCCGGTCCAGTCGCAGTTGACGGTCGTGCAGCAGCTTCAGAACCAGCCGCCCGAGTTTACCTCGACCGCTTCCACCTCGGCCATCGCCAACTACCGCTACACCTACGATGCCGCCGCCGTCGATCCGGACGGCGACAGCGTCGTCTTCTCGCTAGCTGGGCCAGGGTCTCCCGACCCGGCCCCCGCCGGCATGACAATCGATTCTCTGACGGGGCTGATCCAGTGGCGCCCCACAGTCAGTCAGGTGGGCTCCCACACGTTCACCGTCGTGGCCAGCGACACCTTGGGGCTCCGCGACGAGCAAGTCGTCACGCTCACCGTGGCCGGCGCCAATCGCCCGCCGGTAATCGAGTCGGATCCGCCGGTGATCGCCGTGCGCAACGAGCTGTACGACTACACGATCCGGGCTTCCGATCCGGACGGGCACCGGCTGACGTACTCGCTGGCCCCGAACTCGGAGATTTCGGCCAGCGATCCGAACGTGGACTTCGATCCGACCACCGGCCGCTTGCAGTGGACGCCGGACGCGCTGGGCGTGTTCTACGTGCAGATCAACGTGGTCGATGAATTCGGCATGGGCGTGGGGCAGGGCTACAGGGTACAGGTTCTGGCCACGGCTCCCAACGCCGCCCCGCGCATCACTTCGTCGATCCCCGAACCGCTGATGGCTGAAGTGGGCAAAACTTTCGCGCTCACCGTGACGGCTGACGATCCCAACGCGGGCGATACGGTCTCGATCAGCATGGTCGAGCCCAGCACGCTGCCCGGCAGCGGGACCTTCACACGCAGTGACGGCAATCCGGCCTCCGGCGTGCTCGCCTGGACCCCCGCCACCGTGGGCCTGGTCTGGTTCCAGTTCCAGGCGTCCGACGGCCAAGCGACCGCCAGTCAGCGGTTCGCCATTCTGGTGACACCGGCCAACCACCCGCCTACCGTCGAGGCCATCGACAACCAAACCGTCACCGAAGGCGCGGAACTGCAGGTCGACGTCAACGCTACGGATGCCGACGGGGACAGCTTGGAATACGCGTTGGATGCGGCCTCGCTGGACCGCGGCCTGACGATCGACGAGTTCGGCCGCATCCGCTGGCAGACCGACCCGGGGGATACGGACCAGTTCGACGTGATCGTGTCGGTCACGGACAACCGCATCGCCGCACCCTTGGAGACAACCTTCCGCGTGTCCGTTGTCGCGGATAATACGGGTCCCAGGGTCACGATTCTTCCCGACCGGACGGCGGCCGAGATCGGCGAGACGGTCGCCATCCTCGTGCATGCGATTGACGACGTGGCGGTGGCCGCCGGTTCCAAGACGCTGACGCTGGTCAGCGTGACTCAAGGGGGCGTTACCACGCCGCTCAACCAGGCGTTGGCGTTAGATGCTGCGGGCCGAGCCCAATTGACACTGACCGCAGCGCATCTGGGCGAGCTGCGATTCGAAGCCACCGCCAAGGACGTCAACGGGAAGTTGAGTCCCACCGCCTCGGTCTCGGTATTCGTGGCCGACCCGACCAATGTCGCGGCCCCCACGGCCGTGATCGCGCTGCCGACCGACGGCCAGGCCGTCACGGAACCGGTCGACGTGGTCGGCACGGTGGCCGACGACGTGGCGATCCGCGACTGGCAGTTGACCTATACGCCGCTGGACGGCGGACAGGGTGGCCTGATCGCCGAGGGCACCGGCACGATCGATAACGGCGTGCTGGGGCGTTTCGATCCCACGATCCTGCGCAACGGAATGTACCGCCTGGACCTGGTCGTCACAGACACCGGCAACAACACGTCCAGCGACAGTGTGACGGTGGAAGTGGAAGGCAATCTGAAGCTCGGCAATTTCACGCTCAGCTTCGTGGATCTGGAAGTACCGGTCGCCGGCCTGCCGCTCACGATCACGCGGACCTACGACACGTTGGACGCGGAGATTCAGGGCGATTTCGGTTACGGCTGGCGGCTGGATCTGAGCAACACGAAAGTATCAGTCGACTTCGGGGACGGCACCCAGGGCGGCGGCCTATTCGGTCATCGGCCCTTTGAAGATGGCACGCGCGTGGTCATCACATTGCCGGATGGCAGCCAACAAGGCTTCACATTCGCGCCCGAGCAGCAGAGTTTCGGATTTGGTTTCACCGCCGACTACGTGCCGCGTTTCCTTCCGGACTACGGCGTGACCAGCGACCTGATCGTCGAGCCGTATTACCTGCGCAAGCTGAGCTACAACACGTATATCGACATGAGCACCGGGCGCGACTACACGCCCGCGGACCCAGTGCTGGGCGGCGCGTACACCCTGAAGCTGCGTAACGGGACCGAATTGGCGATCAACGCCGAGACGGGCGAACTGTCGACGATCACGGACCTATCGGGCAACACGCTGACGTTCACCGGCATGGGCATCGAACACAGCGCCGGCCGTAGCGTTCAGTTCGAACGCGACTTCCGCGGGCGGATTACGGCGTTGATCGATCCGGCGGGTCACCGGATTGAATACGCCTATGACGCGGCGGGCGATCTGGTCTCCATGACCGATCGCGTCGACGCAACGACGACCTTCAGGTACCTGACCGGGGCCGACGCCCCGGAGCACTATCTTGACGAAATCATCGACCCACTAGGCCGAAGCGCGGCCAGGACGGAATACGACGAGCAGGGCCGAGTCAAACGCGTGACGGACGCCGACGGAAAAACGATCGAATACCAGTGGAACGGCGAATCGAAGATCCAGCATATCACCGACCAACTCGGCAATACCTCCATTGTCCAGACCGACGCTCACGGCAACGTGGTTCGCGAGGAAAACCCGGAAGGCGGGATCGCGCTTCGGACCTACGACGCCAAGGACCGGGTGCTGACCGAAACGACCGTCGTCGGCCTGATCGATTCCCTGGACAACGGAGAAACGAACGATCTGACGACTCGATATCGGTACGACGAGCAGACGGGCGATCTGCTGGAGACGATCCATCCACGCGGCACGTCCACGGCGACGCACTACAACGGCCACGGCCAACCGACCACGACGTTCGACGAATTGCAGAACCCGACGACCAACGTGTATGACGAACGGGGGCTGCTCTCCGCGACGTACGCACCGGCGCTGGATGCCAACGGCCAGCGGACCTCCGTGGTTACTCGCATGGACTACGACCCGAAGGGCAACTTGACCAAGGTCTACAACGACGCTGGTATCCTGTTGGTCAACAGCACCTACAACCAGTACGGTGACGTGACCAGCACGACGAGCGCCGCAGGCCGTACGACTTCCTTCGCCTACGACATCAATGGCGATCAGGTCGGCACCTGGTACTTCGACACGAGTACGGGTGGCAGCGTCCAAGTCCTGGACGTAACCCACTATGACGGGAACCGGCGAGTGGTCGAGTCTGGTCGGCTCGAATTGTCCGCCGGTCAGTACATCACCGACGCCAGCGCCATCGAGGCGGTTCAGTTCGACGCCGCGCCGTATCAGGACTTCGTCCTCTGGAGCAGCGGGACCGATTATAACGCCGCCGGTCAGGTCACATCGAGCACCGACCGGAATAAGGACGTCACGGAAAACACCTACGACCTGCGCGGCCAGCAGATTCAGACCCGCAGCGAAACCCGAAGCGTCAGCGAGGGAACCCAGTATCTGGTCTCGCGGACAGTCTACGACGCCGCGGGCCGGGCCGTGGCCACCACGGACCAGTATGTCGAGGGCACAACCGAGCCGATCGGCGGCACGATCACCACCTACGACGGCGCGGGACGCGTGATTCAGACCGAACGAGTCAAGGGCATCGTAATCGACCTGATCGGTACGGGTGCCCTGGTCACGTCGGTCCTGACTAGTCGCGGTACGACGGTCAGCACGTCCCGCACGGACTACGACAATGCGGGACGCGTTGTCTCCTCCTTCGACCAGTATGGCAACGAGTCTCGCACCACGTACAATCGGTACGGCGAAGTCGTGCAGACGGCCACCCAAGCCCGACGTGCCAGCGAGGGAGGCGGCACCGAGGTGGTTTGGCTCGTCAGCCGCACCGTGTACGACGACTACGGCCGGGTCGAAGTCGCCACGGATCGCTACGTCCTCGACTCCACCGCCACGGTGTACGGCACCAAGACCATTTACGACACCCTCGGCCGCGTCGTGAAAACGGAGCGTCTTGAAGGCGTACAAATCGACGTCATCGACCCGGCTACGGGGAACCCCGTCGATCCGCTGGATCCGGCTTACTCCGGACCCTCAACGCTCAGCTCAAACCTGTCAACTTCCGGGAGCGTGCTCTCGGCGACGGAAACCGTCTACAATGCTAAGGGCCAGGTTGCCCGCTCGATCGCCGCCGATGGGCAAGTCACCCAATACGAGTACGACTCCCTCGGGCGTCAAGTGGCCACGATCGGCCACATCGTGCGAGCCGACTCCGTCGCCTTGCCTGAGTCCGTACTCTCCGCTCTCGGCTCTCCGCTAACTGCTTTTCACGTCCGCTTGCGCAGCGAGACCGAGTATGACGACCAGGGTCGCGTCGCGGAGCAACGCACCAATCTGGTCGAGGTCGTGGGCGAGAACGGCGACCGTCTCCCTGGCTACCCCGCTCCGCTGAACGCCGCCGCCCAGCGGACCTCGTACGAGTACGACGAATTCGGCAATCGCGTGAAGACGACCTATGGCGTCGGCACGCCCGTCGAATCGTTCGTCTTGGTCCACTACGATAAGTTCGGACGCCAAGAGGCGGAGACGCAGCAGACGGACACCTTGTACCTGGCGGATTGGAACGTCGATGCCGACTCCTTTGTGGTCACCGGCTGGGACGCCGACGCGGACGGGCAACCGGATGCCACACAGCCGCTAGGTTCGCTGGCCGTAGGTGCGCCGCTGCCGACCAAGTTCTTCGAGTACGACGCCAGTGGCCGCTTGAGTGCGGTCGTGTTGCCCGCCGTCGCGCATTGGCAGACGGGCCAGCTAGTGCGGCCGCGCTACGAATATGGTTATGATGCCAACGGTAACCAAACGCTAATCCGCGACAACGTGGCCCAAGGAACCGACGGCACGATTGCCTACGACCACGAAACGGGCGTGGGTTACGAGGGCGCCGACGTTCGCGAGACCCGCTTCACCTTCGATGCGCAAGGCCGCCAGCTGACGCGCACTTTGCCGCTGGGCATGCCCTCGTTTGATCCCAATGCCAGCGGCATGGGGGTCTTGGACGCCAGCGGGCACATCCCCACCGCCTTCATGCCCCAGCCGTTCACGGAGTACTTCTGGTACAACGATCTGGGTCAGCAAGTTTACCACGTCTCCTTCGAGGGCGTGGTGACCGAGTTCCAGTATGACACCGACTCCGGTGGCACAGGACGCTTGGAAGAGACGCGATTCTTCCAGAATCTGGCGGACTACCGAACTTGGGTCGCGGAACCTGCCACGCAGAACCCGGCCGAGGTCTGGGTCTACAGCTACGATGCCTTCGGCCGCCAGACCGAGGTGGTCGTCTCTCGTCGCGACGCGAACCAGATGGTCGTGCACCGCACGGAAGAAACAGATTACGATGCCCAAGGCCGAGTTGTCGCCGAGACGGGGCCCGAAGGCGTGGTCCACTATGTGTTCGACACCGTGACCGGCCGGCACACGGAAACCTGGACCGGCAGCGGAACCGACGCGACGGCGGCCACAACCCACACCATGTACGTGTACGACACCCTGGGCCGGCTGGATGAGGTCCGGGCCGTACGGCGCAACGGTCAAGTCGTGGATGCCAGCACTGACGCCGGCAACCAACCCGATGTTACCGACTACTTCTACGACTTGTTGGGCAACCTGGACCAAGTACGTCAGCGATTCACCCGCGTGATCGCGGACTACGATTACGACCAACTCAACCGCCTGGAACTGCTCCGGCACTTCGAGGACGCCGACAAGGACCGGGTGTGGGACGCCGGCGAGCCGCTGCTGGCGGAATTCGACTACGACCTCCTCGCTGACGGCCGCCGGCGGGGTGTGACCGAAACGGACTCGCAGGGGTACACAACGCGCGTCGATTGGTTTTACGACGCTGTGGGCCGTCTGACGCGCGAGGTGTACGACGATCCCGTCATCAACAACGACCCGCTCACCGAGGACGATTTTGCTACGGATTACCGCTTCGATCTCGTTGGGAATCGACGCGAAAAGCTGACCGACACCGCTCCGGCCGCGGCAGCGTTCACGGCGTACCGCGACGGCGGAAACCTGACTCCCGATCAGGCGATCAAGTACGCCTACGACGACAACGATCGTCTGCTGACCGAGTTGGCGCAAAGCATTGCCGCAGACGGTGCGCGCACCACGGACCAGACGACGTGGCACGAGTACGATCCCGACACAGACGGCCAACCCGGCACGGGCGGCAGTTGGACGATGGAGACCCGCAAGACGGTCTTCCAAGGCGCCAACACGAGCGAGGGGCGAGTCATCGTCAGCGACGCCAAGTATTCGTTCAACCTGCAAAATCGGTTGGCGCAAGCCGAGATCGACACCAACGGCGCGACATCCGGCGGCGTAGAAACCAGCCAGTACGAGTACAACACCTCCGGCATCCGCGTGCAGAAGGTCGAAGGCACGGACAAAGTTCTGTACTTGGTGGACGGCAACAACCCCACCGGCTACGCCCAAGTGCTGGAGGAGTTAAACGGTGCCCACCAGTTGCAGCGCGCGTACACGCTGGGCCTGGACGTAATCAGCCAAGCCGAAGCAGCTGGCCCGGTGTATCACCTGCTCTACGACGGCCACGGCAGCACGCGAGCCTTGTTGAACGGCTCAGGCGTCATCATCGGCGGCCAGACGTTCGCCTATGATGCGTACGGCAACGCCATCGGTTTCAACCCCGCACTTGTTCTTACCACGCTCCTCTACAGCGGCGAGCAATTCGACCAGCGGCTCCAGATGCAGTACCTCCGGGCAAGGTACTATGATCTCGCCACCGGAAGGTTCAATCGTGTTGATCCGTTCTTCGGGAACCTCCGAGATCCGCTGAGCCTGCACAAGTATCTGTACGTGCATGGGGATCCCATTAGCGGAACGGATCCATCAGGCACGATGAGTCTGTCCAGTTCGTTGAGCAGCTTACGGATTGGCTTTTCCTTGGGGGTGCGATCCCGGAATATGGCGACGCTTGGTGCCGGTTAGCTTGTTACGTGTCCACATGTTACGTTGTTTGCGGACGGTTTCGCGTTGGAGCTTTCAACTGGCAGTACGGTGAAACTCGGTGCATC
>Ga0209613_1001122_pt1 | contig 25008 bp, 17 predicted proteins | sample BioC13SIPDNA_2_FD_185747 | JGI IMG/M metagenome (GOLD analysis project Ga0209613, IMG submission 185747) | Anaerobic biogas reactor microbial communites from Washington, USA - Biogas_R2_A C13 SIP DNA (SPAdes) (version 2) | ecosystem: Engineered > Bioreactor > Anaerobic > Unclassified | place... | reverse complement strand
GGATGTGAAGAATTCGGCCGGTCGGTTGAAGTCGAGGTTGAAGTCGAGGATGTCGGGCTCATCGGCGTTGATGTGCCATTCTGCCGCGCCGGTCACCTGATCCTTCATGAGATCCGCGGACGCGAGGGCATGGTCCAGATAGCCCCACTGGCCGTCGAAGACGTACGAGTACGCGCCCTCACCCAGGAAGTGCTCGATCAGGTTGACGTAACCTTCGCTCTCGAGGGCAGCGATCGGGTCCTCCTTGGCATAGGAGTTGAGATCTCCCATGATGAGGATGTCCTTCTCACTCGTGCCAGTAGGGTCGGAGGCGAGCCACTCGGCCAGCTCGAGCGCGGCGTTCGCTCGCACCTCGTTGCAGTTGCCCTGGCCGTCGCCGGCGTCCGGTGCGTCGCACGCGGAGCCCTTCGACTTCAAGTGGTTGGCGGTGGCCACGAACGCGCCGCCTGTCTCGTTGACCTCGAAGGCCTGAGCCAGAGCAGGCCGGTTGCGCTCGGCGTTGTCACCGCCCGTCACGAAGCTCGTCGTGTTGAGCGCGGCCGTGTCGCCGATCGGTGTGACGATCCCAGGTCGGTAGATCATCCCGACCTTGATCGCGTCGCTCCCCAGGGCGTTGGACTCACCGGTACCCGCATCCGCGTCGATGAAGGCGTAGGTGCCAGATCCGGTCTCCTGGTTGAGCCGGTCGACGAGGTGAGCGATGGCGCTGTCCGGTCCGTAGCCGTCGTTCTCGATCTCGTTGACACCGATGACGTCGGCGTCGATCTGACGGATCGCGGCGACCGTCTTGCGCCACTGACGTTCGAACTCTTCTGCGTTGGAGGCTCCCCGGCAGTCGGTTGTCGCACCGACCACTCCCTGGGTACAGCCCGTGAAGGAGTTGAAGTAGTTCAGTAGGTTCAGCGAGGCGACAGTGACGTCTCCGCCCACCTCCGTTGGTGCTTCCGGTCGGTGGTTGCTGGCCTCGAACTGGAATGCACCGCCAAGTGCCCCGATCGGCCGCAGCCGGAATGCGTTGCCGCTAGCGGCGTTGCCCGCCCATGTGTACGTCAGGACGCCAGTGGCACCCGTGATCGTGTCACCACCACGAAGGGTGTTGCTCGCGGACAGCGGTTGGCCACCGCGGGCGAAGACGATCGGGTCCGGGTTCTGGCTCTGCAGATCATCGTCGATGATGAGGCGGTTGAGGTTGTTCCGTGCCTGCAGCGCGTTTGCCCCGTCTCCTGGGGCGAAGACGTTGGTCGGCTGCTGCAGCCGGCCACCGCTGGACACGACGACCTGACCGAAGCGACCCAGCTGGAAGTGCTCTGTGACGAAGAGCATCTGCGGGAACGTGACGAGCATGCCCTCGTACCGTTCGAGGTAGTCGGCGGTGGCCACGGGCAGGGTCACCTCGGTCGGAGCGACTGACACACCGGTGCCGCACTCAACGACCGACGACGCGGAAATCTGGGTCTGGTCCTGGAACTCAGCCACCGACCCCGTGACGGCTACGAGGTCGCCAAGATCCACCGAGTCGCTGTTGCCGTTGAAGACGAAGATGGCGTCTGAGGTCTCGGGGTCTCCGTCGCCTTCCGGATCCTGGATGTAGAACCCTCGAAGTGTCGGTGAGGGCCCCTCGTAGTCTCCCACGACCACTCCGCGCGTCGTGACTGTCTGCCCTGCGAGGGGGCTGGTCGCGCCGGACCCCTGGATCGCCGGTACTGCCGTCACCATGGCCGTGCACACGTCCGCAACGGTGAAGCTCGAGGTGAAGTCGGCCGCCATCGTGTCCGGTGGATCGTTCAGGTCGTCGTCCGTCACAGCTGTGCCGGTGACCAAGAAACTGCACTCGTCGCCGTTGACGAGCGGCTCATCGGGGGTCAGCGAGAAGGTGGTCGGTCCACCGGAGACGCCCAATGACGCAACTCCGGTCTCCGAGCATGTCAGGGAGAAGGCGCCATCACCGATGCTGACTGGTTCGCTGAAGGTCACCGTGATGTTCTAGCCCGGCGTTGCTATTGCCCGTCGCTGGGACTCACCGACACGACGCTGGGCGCTGCGTCGACCGGAGGCTCGGAGGAGCACGTGGCCGTGTGGGCGCCGAGGCCGTCCAAGGTGTCGGCGGCGAACCCGTCCCACTCGATCGAGGGGTCGAAGGCGTCCGCACCGTTGGGGTCACCGGCGCAGATGCTGGCCTTGCGGCTGAGGGTGTTGTCGGCAGTGCTCACCAGGCCGCTTCCCCATTCCGTGCCTGGGTCAAAGCCGATCTGGCCGATGACATCCAGGACGGCGTCACCCTTGCGCAGGGCGACGGCGTCGTCGCCGTTGTACCAGCTGGCACTGTTCGTGAGGTCAGCCTCGTCGAGGATGGCGGCAACGGCGGAGCTGTGCGCAAGGACGAACACATCTCCCTCGGCGACTGTGCCGGTCAGGTTGATGGTCAGCCCAGCCGTGGCGTTGCCATTGAAGAACATCTGCACGTTGTAGCCACCCGCGGCGAGATCGATCGCGGCATCGGTGCCGTTGTAGATCTCGAGTGCCTTGTTGTTACTCGACCCCTCGATGTACTCCGAGAAGAACAGCTCGGAGGGCGTGGCGGCCGAGGCGATGGGGTGCCAGGACAACGGGGGTGGTGAGGGCGAGTGCTGCGACGGTGATCCGTGCAAGCACGCGCCGAAGACGGCGACCAGCCATGGGAGTCCTCCATTGGACCAGGGGAGCTCAGGAGTCCCGAGCGGTGTCTGTGAGTGGGGCCGAACCTAGCACCAGGAGGCCGGCCTCGCGACACGAGCCGAAGGTCGACCACCGATGCCTATCGGACCAAGGGCCTCGACCTGCAGGGCTCTGGGCCATGATGGATGCGGCGCGGGCCGGCCCTGGGGCTGGCCCCGGCCAGTGGCGTGAGTGTCGTCGGGTGACTCGAACCACCCGCGGAGGTGGGAAGCACGGCTTCCCGGAAAGGTCACATGGAGCACGAAGCAGCACACGGCGCAGGTACCCCGGTCCCCGACGCAGACGTGGTTCGTCGAGCGCAGAGCGCGGACCCGATCGCGGACGAGGGGGTCCCGTGGCCGGAGTCGCCCAACCGCACCGACGGCCAAGCCGACATCGTCCACTGGGACGCTGCCGAGCTGTCGGTTGCGATCCGCACGAAGGTGGTCTCGTGCGAGGAGGTGATGACCGCATACCTGGACCACATCGAGGAGCTCAACCCGGCCGTCAACGCGATCGTGAGCCTGCGCCCGAGAGCGGCGCTCTTGGCCGAGGCACGGGAGAAGGACGCGCGGCTCCGCGAGGGCACCTACCAGGGCTGGATGCACGGCTTCCCGCACGCCGTGAAGGATCTCGCCGACGTCCGGGGCATCCACACCAGCCATGGACTGCTGCCGCCATCCGAAGACTCGCCCGTGCCGGCGCAGGACGCGCTGTTCGTGTCCCGTCTGCGCGCGGCCGGGGCTGTTTTCATCGGAAAGACCAACACCCCGCAGCTCGGCCTGGGCTCACAGACCTACAACGATGTCTTCGGCACGACCACCAACGCCTACGACCAGACCAGGACGGCCGGAGGCAGCAGTGGAGGGGCGGCCGTCGCGGTGGCCCTGCGTATGCTGCCGGTCGCCGACGGCAGTGACTTCATGGGGTCGCTGCGCAACCCGCCCGGGTGGAACAACGTCTTCGGCCTGCGGCCCTCCTTCGGGCGGATCCCGCACGACGGCGAGCAGTTCGTCAACCAGGGTGGGGTCAACGGGCCCATCGCCCGCAGCGCCCTGGACCTGGCGCTCCTGCTGGGCACCATGGCCGGCTACAGCGACACCGCTCCCTTGTCGATCAGGCAGGATCCGGCGACGTTCACCCGGTTCGTCGGTCAGGAGGTGGCTGGTCGCCGGGTGGCCTGGCTCGGTGACCTCGGCGGCTACCTGCCGATGGACGCCGACGTGAAGGCCGTGACGACCAGCGCACTGGAGGACCTGGAACGGCTGGGGATGAGTGTCTCCACCATCGAGGAAGTCCCCGGGTTCGACGTGCGACAAGACCTCTGGCGGACCTGGCTGACCTATCGCCACTGGCTGTCCGGGATGGCGGTGAAGTCGTTCCACGACGACGAGTCCCTGCGCGATGCGCTGAAGCCGGAGGCGGTCTATGAGCTCGACGGCCTGATCGGCGACGTCGATGGCGGTCCCGTCACCGCGGTGGATGTGTACCGCAGCTCAGAGAAGCGCAGTGAGCTCTACGCGGCGTTCCGGCGACTGTTCCAGACCTATGACTACGTCGTCCTGCCGACGGCGCAGGTGATGCCCTTCGAGGCTGCGACGCCGTGGCCGACGGAGATCGCCGGCGTGCCGATGACGAGCTACCACCGGTGGATGGAGGTGACGACGATCGGCACCATGATCGGCGCACCCACCCTGGCGATGCCCGCCGGATTCAGCCCGGACGGACTGCCTATCGGCCTGCAGGTCATCGGCCGCAACCACGACGAGGCCTCGCTCCTGACCCTCGCCCACGCGTGGGAGCAGCAGACGCGTCTGATCGCCGACAACCCACCACCGCTGCTTAGCACAAAGCGGGGGTAGGGCCGGCACCCTCAGGAGGGTCCCGCCTGCTCGGCGGCCGCAGCGCAGAGCCACCACAGGTCGACCGTCTGGAACGGGTCGCTCAGGTCGACGGAGAGGGCCTTGCAGGCCGCATGCACCCGGTTCCGGACCGTGTTGGGGTGGACGAACAGCGCCGCCGCCGCTCGGTCCGCGTCACGGTCGCACTCGAGCCACGTCCGGACGGTGTGCAGGGTCGCTGCGGAGCGGGGCAGTCGGGCGAGAGCATCCTCGTGGGTCTGCAGCAGGAGGGACGCCAGGTCGTCGCGTCCCTGGATCGCACTCAGCGTCGCGACCTCGGCGGCAACGACCAGTCCGACGAGCCCGCGCCGTCGAGCCGCTCGCGCCGCGGTCATCGCCTGACCGCGGGCGGCCGGCAACGACTCAGGGGAGGCCGGAGCCGAGATCCCCATGGCCACAGGAAGATCCACACGTGGCGGGACCCTCCGCCACACCGCGAGGACCACCCCTTCGTCGATGCCGACCGGTCCCAACGACAAGCCAGGGGAGGTGGCCCGTAGACGGGTGAGGACGAGCTCGGCCTGCTCGGGATCGAGGTCCGGAGCAGCGCCGATGACCAGGGTCGGATGCGGGTCGTCATCCGGCACGATCCCGGCCGACCGTGCCGCCAGCGCCGCCGCCGATCCACCAGCGAGGAGCCGCCGCAGCAACCCGTCCTCGCGGGCGTTGACAGCGGACCGCAGCGCCACCGTATGGGCGACGATGAGGCGCTCGCGCACCAGGGCGATCCAGTCGTCATAGAGCCCGCGGGCCTCGAGGACGAGCTCGGCCGGAATCCCCTCGGTCCGGGCGACCGACCGTGCCGTGGCCCAGATCCGTCGTTCGGCGACGTGGATGGACGCCAGGACGGCGTGGACAGGGATGCCCTGCCGGGCCCGGGCGACGGCGAGGTCGTCGACGAAGGACAGCTCGCTTGCGGTGGGTGGACGGCGCTCGGCCAGGGCACGGGTCGCCGCAGACAGCAGGCCCCGAGTATGTCGTGCTACATCGGCCGGGTCGAGTCCGGCAATTTCCCGGATCGAGGACCGCACCTCGGCGACGACCTCACCAAGCAGACCCGGGTCAGCCATCACCCCTTCGATGAGCTCGACGACGAGGTCACGTTTCCGCTGGTCCGTCATGACCCATCAGTGTCCTCGGCATTGTGATGGGCCACAACTACGAGCGAAAGGCGCGTGCCGCATACAAGCAGAACCCCCTGGGCGATCCCTAGCGTCAGGGTGAGCAGAGACAACGCTCGCCGGGTCTGATGGACCACAGCAGGCGGCTTCGGCGAGAAGCACAGATGAGGAGAGGCATGGCCAAGGGACTGACCGGAGGGGCGCTCGTCGCACGGATGCTCGCGGCCGAAGGGGTCACCGACCTCTTCGGGATCATCGACGGGACCTACTTCGGGCTCTACCGGGCGCTCAAGGACGCCGGGATCACGCTGCACTCTCCCCGGCACGAGGCCGCAGCGGCCCACATGGCTGGAGCGTATGCGCGGCTCACCGGCCGACTCGGCGTCTGCATGGCGTCGAACGGGCCCGGGGTCGCCAACGTGCTGCCCGGGGTGGCCGTGGAGCAGGGCGAAGGGAACCGGGTGCTGCTCATCACCTCCGCCCGCCGGGTGGGGATCGGACACCCGGATCGAGGGGGGACCTACCAGTACTTCGACCAGACCGCCGTGACAGCGCCCATGACGAAGTGGTCGGGCTACTGCCCGAGCGCGGACCGGATCCCGGAGCTGCTCCGGCAGGCCCTGCGGGCCTCCTTCCACGGTCGACCCGGAGTGGTCCACCTCGACATCCCCGAGAACATCCTCAACCAGCCCACCGGCATCGAGGCGAGCGCGGTGCGGGCCCCCGAGACCTATCGGCGGGTGACGACCATCCCGCCGGACCCGGTCCAGGTGGAGCGCGCCGCACGGATGCTCCTCGAGGCCGAGCAGCCGATCATCCACGCCGGGTCGGGGGTGTACCACGCGGGCGCAGAACGTGAGCTCGCCCGGCTGGCAGGGCTGCTCGCAGCGCCGGTGACCACCTCGTGGGCGGCACGGGGCGTGCTGCCCGAGGACCGGCCCGAGGCCATCCCGATGACGGCGCTGGACGTCACCGACGAGGTTCGCAACGCGGGCGACGTCCTCCTCATCGTCGGATCGCGGGTCGGGGAGACCGACTGGTGGGGCAAAGCACCGAACTGGTCACGGACCCAGCGCACCATCCAGATCGACATCGACGACGACCGGATCGGGGTCAACAAACCGATCGAGGTCGCGCTGCTCGCAGACGCCCGTGACGCGCTGTCCGCGATCGCCGACGAGGTCGAGAGGCTCGGCGTCGGTGATCGTGACCGGCAGCGCGCGGCGCTCGAGGGGTGGCGCACGAAGGTCGCCACCCAGGAGGCCAAGCGGGCCCGCCCCCTCGAGAAGCACGGTGCCCCGGTCCACCCCGCCCACGTGCCGGCCACCGCTCAGGCGGTCATGCCCGAGGACACGGTGTGGGTCTTCGACGGCGGCAACACCGTCGTCTGGGCGAACTTCCTCCACACCGCCACCGTGCCCCGCTCGATCCTGTCGACCTTCAAGTTCGGCATGCTCGGGGCCGGCATGGGGCAGGCCCTCGGTGCGGCCGTCGCTGCGCCGGACCGACGCGTCTGCGTCCTCATCGGCGACGGGGCCTTCGGCATGCACCCGACGGAGGTCGAGACGGCCGTGCGTCTCGGGCTGCCCATCGTCTTCGTCGTCCTCGTCGACGGCCAGTGGGGCATGGTGAAGATGAGCCAGCAGATCGCTGCGGCACCGGTGCTCACGGTCGCCGCGAAGATGCTCGCCCACTCGTCCCTCCCCGAGGGCATGACGGTCTATGCCGACTTCGCACCCTGCCGCTACGACCTCGTGGCCGAGGCGATGGGCGCCCACGGCGAGCACGTCACCGACAGTGCGGACCTCGAGGCGGCGCTCGTTCGGGCCCGCGACTGCGGACGGGCCGCCGTCGTCCAGGTCGACGTCGACAACGTCGAGCACCTCTGGGCACCCGGCTTGCAGGCCTTCAAGAAGATGCACCAGGAGCCGAAGGGGTGAGCGACCGGGTCCTCGTCACCGGCGGCTCCGGATACCTCGGGAGCCTCGTGGTCGCGCGGCTCGCCGCGGCAGGCGCCACGGTGATCTCGGTGGACAGGCGGGAGCCGGCAGAGCCGGTCGGCGGCGTCCACTACGTGACTGCGGATCTGCGCGAGGTGGAGCTGTCCACGCTGCTCACCGAGCACGGGATCCGGGCTGTCGTGCATCTGGCGGCCATCGTGGAGCCGCCCCGTGGCATGAGCGACGAGGAGCTCGAGGACATCGAGGTCGGCGGGACCGAGCGGGTCGTCGATGCCTGTCTGAGCGCCGGGGTCGAGCACCTGACCGTGACCTCCTCCGGAGCGGCGTACGGCTACCACGCCCGCAACGACGGCCGCCTCCTCACCGAGGACGAACCGGTCCCAGGCAGCCCCGAGTTGGCGTACTCCCGGCACAAGGCAGCGGTCGAGGCCATCCTCGCGAGGACCGCGCGGCTGCACCCTGAGCTGGGAGTGCTCGTCCTGCGCCCTGGCACGATCCTCGGCGCTCACACCGACAACCAGATCACCGCCCTCTTCACCGGGCCGATCGTTCTCTGCCTCAGCGAGAACGACGGACCCTTCACCTTCGTCTGGGACGAGGACGTCGCCGACATCATCGTGACCGGCTTGCAGCGTCGCCGGACGGGCGTCTACAACGTCGCCGGTGATGGGGTGATGACGATGCGCGACATCGCGAAGGCGGAGGGCAAGCGGGTCGTCACCATCCCGTCCGCCGTCGTGCGTGCAGCGCTCCGGGCAGGCCGCTTCGCCCGGTTGTTCCGCTACGGACCGGAGCAGGTCGACTTCCTCCTCCATCGGCCGGTTCTCGACAACTCCCGGCTGCGCCGAGACTTCCCCGGGCTGCCGAGCCGGACCACGCAGGAGACCTACGAGATCTTCCGCTCGGGGCGGGCCGCCCGTGGCTGAGCCGGTCGCAGTCGTCACCGGTGCGCAGGGGCGGATCGGTCACCTCGTCGCGACCGGCCTCCACAGCAGGGGGTATGCGGTGGTCGGCCTGGACCGGCCCGAGGCCGTTGGCGCGGGTGGAGGGAGAGGGGCTGACCGCATACCGTGGACCCTCCTGGCCTGCGATGTCGCGGCCGAGGACCAGGTGCGTGCCACCTTCGCGTCGATCGAAGCGGAGCATCGCCGGGTCGACGTGCTCGTCCTGTCCGCCGGGCTGTCGGCCATCGGCTCCATCACCGACCACGGCCTCGACGTGCACCGGCAGGTGATGGACGCGACCCACTTCGGCGCGGTCGCCTGCATCCAGGCCGCCTACCCGATGCTCAGGGCGGGCGGAGGCCATGCGGTCCTCATCGGCTCGGTCGCCGGCTTCGCCCCGGTGATCGGCCGGCCCGCATACGTCGCAGCGAAGCATGCGGTGACCGGTCTCGTGGAGGCGATCCGTCCGGAGCTGGCGGCCGACGGGATCGGTGTCACCATCGTGCACCCGACCTTCGTCTCGGGTGGCATGAGCGAGGCCGCTCCACGCACCGCGGGGGCGCAGCGTGTGGTGACGGGGGAGGAGATCAGCCCGGCCGACGTGGCCGAGGCGACACTCGACGGCATCGAGCGAAGGTCCGAGCGGGTCTTCGTGGGGCGGACGGCCCGGCTGGCGTGGTTCGCGAGCCGGCACGCCCCGGGGCTCTATCGTCGGCTCATGCTGCGCCGAATGGGATCGAAGGAGATCGCATGACGACCACCCTGTCGGTACTGGCAACCGTTCCTGCGGATGTCGACGACATCAAGATCGCGTTCAACGAGTCCTCGATGGTCATCCTCCGGATCGTCATCGCCTCGATCCTCTTCGGGATTGCGCTGGACACCCGGGTCGCGGACTTCAAGGTGGCGCTGCGGCGACCGGGTGTCATCGGGATCGCGCTCCTGGCGCAGCTCCTCGTGCTCCCAGCGCTGACCTTCCTCCTCACGCTCGTCCTCGATGTGCGCGGGTCGGTTGCGCTCGGGATGATCCTCGTCGCCTGCTGCCCGCCGGGCAACGTCTCCAACATCGTCACCCATCAGGCCCGTGGCGACGTCGCGCTATCCGTCTCCATGACGGCAGTCGCCAATCTGATCTGGATCGTGGCCATGCCGCTCAACTTCGCCTTCTGGGGATCGCTGCACCCGACCGGTGGCGAGATGATGCGTGCCATCGAGCTCAACCCGACCGACATGCTCACCGAGGTGTTCCTCGTCATCGGCATCCCCTTCCTCCTCGGCATTGCCATCGCGCACCGGTGGCCAAGGGTCTCGAGCAGGGCCGGCAAGATCGTCAGTCCGCTCGCCTTCATCGCACTCGGCGCTCTCATCGCGGTGTCGGTCCTGAACAACTGGAAGCTCTTCGTCTCGTGGATCGGTGTGGTTGCTCTCGCCGTCTTCCTGCACGACGCCCTCGCACTCGCCCTCGGCTATGTCATGGGCAGGGGCTTCAGGCTGTCGAAGCCGATGGTCAAGGCCCTGACCTTCGAGGTCGGCATCCGCAACGCCGGCCTCGGGCTCCTGCTCGTCTTCGCGTTCTTCGGCGGGCTCGGCGGTATGGCGCTCGTCGCCGCGTGGTGGGGGATCTGGGACATCATCGCGGCGCTTGCTCTCGCGCGAGTCTGGCGGGCGCGCACCCGTGAGGCGGTTCCTGCGCCCGCGTGACGGCACTGGGCCGGGAGCGTTAGCGCCGGTCCACGACGACGATCCCGTCGCGTAGGACGAGCCGGACCCGGGCCGCGTCCGTGATCGTCGCAAGCGGGTCACCGTCGACCGCCACGAGATCGGCGGTGCGGCCCACCCCGATGACTCCGACCTGATCCGATCCGAGGACGTCAGCGGCATCACTGGTCGCGGCGCGCAGAGCCTCCTGCGGGGTCATTCCTACTTCGACCAGGAGCTCGAGCTCGCGGTGCAGCCCGGCGCCGAAGGGGACTCCGGGCATCCCGGCGTCACTGCCCGTGACGATCCGGCCTCCTGCAGCATGGAACTCGCTCACGACCCCACGCAGCTGTGTCATCGCGTCCTCCGGGACCGACACCTCGACCACCACCATCGTCGTGGTGACCGGGATCCGCCGCTCGACGAGGTCCGCGAGCACGTCTTCCGGCCAGCCCGCGAAGAGCTCGCGGGCCTCGAGATGCTCGAGCCCGTCCACCCCGGCTGCGAGGACCTCGGCAAGGTCCTCCGGGGTGCCCCAGTGGGCAGTGACAGGGACGTCGTAGCGGTGCGCCTCGGTGACGATCGCATCCAGCACGTCGGCGGGGATCGGATCCAGGTCCATTCGGCCTCCACCGCGCTCCTGGATCACCTTGATGACGTCCACACCCTGGTCCGCCAACGCGCGGACCTCGGCGGCCGCCTCCTGCGGGCTGTCCGGCACCTTCACGCCACCCTCATGCACCGTCCCGCCGTGGAGCGTCACCACCGGGTGTCCGCCCCGCGTGGTGAACACCGGTCCGGCAGCGAAGATCCTCGGTCCGGCGAGGTCACCGGAGGCGACCATGTCCCGCAGCTCGAGGACCCACGGCACCTCGTTGCCGAGGCTGCGGACGCTCGTCACCCCACTGTCCAGCAGTGCGCGGCGGGCCTGGGGCTCGTAGCGCATCGCATTCGCGATGATGCGCGGGTACTCCGTCAGGCGTAGCGGTTCGCCCGGCTCTCGCTCGGTGCCGAGATGGACGTGCAGGTCGATGAGTCCGGGCAACAGCGTCATGCCGGTGAGGTCGAGCCGCTCGGCATCGCCTCCCGCCGCTGCGTCCGCTGCATCACCAACCGCGACGATGACGCCGTCGTCGACGAGCACGCTCGTGCTGTGCCGGGGCTCCAGCTCAGGACCGACGAGGACCGTCGCGCCGGTCAGCAGGACGGGTGAGCTCTGTGGGCCGCTGCCCGAGAACTTCGTGAGCTCGTACCACGCCACGAAGGCCCCCACCATGACGGCGATCGCGCCGAGCAGCCAGAGTCCAGCCCGTACGACGCGTCTCACCGGTTCATCGTGGCACAGGGAGGCACGCATACTCGTCCGCCGCCGCCATCCCCACGGTGACAGGCGTACCAGAACGTGACAATAGGAACGTTCTTGTACGCCTAGGGAAGGTTCCCCTGAGGGCGAGGGTGTACCAGAACGTGACAATAGGAACGTTCTTGTACGCCTAGGGAAGGTCTCCCTGAGGGGCGAGGCGTACCACAACGTGACAATAGGAACGTTCTTGTACGCCCACAGAAGGTTCCCCTGAGGGCGAGGCGTACCGGAACGTGACAATAGGAACGTTCTTGTACGCCGCCGCGGGGGAGCCGGCCCCCGTCGAAGGGCCCGGGTGTCCGATCGGCACGAGCAACCGCCCGGCAGGACCGCGCGGTCGGCAGTCGGTCACCTGACGATTTGCGGGAGGCGTGGGTCGCTAGGGTCAGGCCCATGGCACGCAGATCCTGGTGGGGGTGGGGCAACGTCGAGGACGCGGTGACGGGCGCGGAGGCCGACGAGCTCGTCAACCGCGTGGCCGCGCTGCTCCCGGACCACGACTTCACGTTTCATGAGCCCCCCGAGATCGCCGACCTCGAGTTCCCCGCCCCGCGCATGGACGTCCCGAAGTCCCTTGCGGCGATCGTCTCCGCTGAGGCGGTCGACCGGGCCGCGCACGCACGCGGCAAGGCGTACCGCGACGTGGTACGTAACCTGCAGGGCGGCCTCGACCACGTCCCGGACCTGGTGCTGCGACCGCGGAGTGAGCAGGATGTCGTGGACGCCCTGGACTGGGCAGCATCGGCGGACGTGGCGGTCGTGCCGTTCGGTGGCGGCACGTCGGTCGTCGGTGGCGTCGAGCCGCGCTTCGATGGCCCGGCGGTCAGCCTCGATCTCACTGGTCTGGACCGGGTGCTCGAGGTCGACCCGGTCAGCCGGGCGGCCCGGATCCAGGCCGGAGTGCTAGGCCCCGCCCTCGAGGATCAACTCCGGCCCCACGGACTGACCCTGCGGCACTTCCCCCAGTCGTTCGAGTTCTCCACTCTCGGAGGCTGGCTCGCGACGAGGGCGGGAGGTCACTACGCGATGGTCCTCACGCATATCGACGACCTGACCGAGAGCCTGCGGGTGGTCAGTCCGACCGGCATCAGCGAGTCACGACGGCTGCCCGCCTCCGGCGCAGGGCCCTCGCCGGATCGACTCTTCCTGGGCTCCGAGGGCGCGCTCGGGGTGATCACCGAGGCGTGGATGCGGCTCCAGGAGCGACCCCGGTGGCAGCAGTCGGTGACCGTCGACTTCACCACCTTCGCCGAGGCAGTCGCCGCCACCCGGGCCATCGCCCAGAGCGGTCTGCACCCGAGCAACTGCCGGCTGCTGGACCCGATGGAGGCGCTGATCAATGCGGGGACGACGACGAGCGGGGGCCTCCTGGTGCTGGCGTTCGAGTCGGCCGACCACCCCGTCGGGCCGTGGCTCGACAGGGCCATCGAGATCGCGCGTGACCATGGGGGACGGCCCGGTCAGGTGAGCCTCAAGGGTCCGGACCGTGGCGCCGGGGGAGCGGCGACACCGGCCGACACCTGGCGGGCGTCCTTCCTCCGGATGCCCTATCAGCGCGATGCCGTGGCGCAGCGCAGCATCATCGCCGAGACCTTCGAGACCGCCTGCACCTGGGACCGCTTCGAGGAGCTGCACGCCGCGATCACAGCCGCCGCCTACGACGTAATGGCAGAGGTGGGTGCTCCCGGGGCACTCACGTGCCGCTTCACCCACGTCTACCCGGACGGGCCGGCTCCCTACTACGGCGTGTACGCCGCAGGCCGATGGGGCTCCCTCATCCCGATGTGGGACGAGATCAAGTCCGGTGTCTCGGAGGCGATCTCGGCGCACGGTGGGACGATCACACACCACCACGCGGTGGGCCGGGACCACGTCGCCTGGTACGCGCGACAGCGGCCAGAGCCCTTCGCCCACGCCCTGCGAGCGGCCAAGAGCGCTCTGGACCCGGACGGCGTCCTCAACCCCGGAGTCCTCGGCCTCTGAACGTGACCGAAGGGCGCGATCTCGGGGGCTGGCGGTGACGTGAGCGACCACGTCACGCAGGATGGAGGCATGACCGCACGCCTGTCCCGCCGCGGCGCCGTCGAGCCGTTCCACGTCATGGAGTTGCTCAAGGCCGCGCACGACCGCCAGCTATCCCATGGTGACGTCATCACCATGTGCGCCGGGCAACCCAGCACGCCGGCACCGGCAGCCGCTCGAGAGGCAGCCGCGGCCGCTCTGCAGGACGGGGCGGTCCTCGGCTACACCCCGGCCATGGGGATCCCGGCGCTCCAGACGGCGATCGCGGCCCACTACTCCAACTGGTACGGCCTGCAGGTCGAGCCGAGCTCGATCGCCATCACGACCGGCTCGTCCGCAGGGTTCACGGCTCTCTTCCTCGCGGCGTTCGACCCCGGGGACGTGGTGCTCATGACCCGCCCGGGATACCCCGCATACCGGAACACGTTGCAGGCACTGGGGTGTCGAGCGGTCGAGCTCGAGTGCGGTCCTCAGGTGCGCTTCCAGCCGACGCTGGGAATGCTGCAGGAGTGGACAGCCGAGAACGGGCGCCCACCGGCCGGCCTCATCATCGCCTCCCCGGCCAACCCAACCGGTACGGTCATGGCCGCGGACGAGCTCGCCGCGATTGCCCGCTGGTGCGAGGACGAGGGAGTCCTTCTCGTCAGCGACGAGATCTATCACGGCGTCACCTTTGCGGAGGAGGCCACCTCGGCGTGGGCGACATCGCGCGCTGCGGTCCTCGTGGGCTCGATGAGCAAGTACTTCTCCATGACCGGCTGGCGGGTGGGCTGGCTCGTCCTGCCCGACCACCTCGTGCGCCCCATCGAGCTCCTCCTCGGGAACCTCAACATCTGTGCTCCCGCGATCTCCCAGGTCGCAGCCGTGGCCGCACTCGGTGCAGGGGCGCGGCCCGAGCTCGAGGCACACGTCAAGCGGTATGCGGTGAACCGTGACATCGTCCTCTCACGTCTGCCGGAGCTCGGCATCACGAGATGGGCGCCCGCCGACGGCGCGTTCTACGCCTATGCCGATGTCTCGCACCTCACCGATGACTCGACGCGGTGGTGTGACGAGGTGCTGGCCCGGACCGGTGTGGCGATCACTCCTGGAGCGGACTTCGCACCGGGAACCGGGCAGCACCCCGAGCTGGACGGCTTCAAGTGGGTACGGATCAGCCTGGCCGGCGCGACGGCCGAGATGGATGAGGCGATGGACCGGCTCGCGGAACTGCGGAGGGCAGGCCCCGGAAGCCGCCCATAGCGTCGCTTCCCATTGACTGGCTGACCCGGCGTGGACGGGCCGAGGGGGCGGTGAGTCAGAGCACCAGGACGGCCGCACCCTCGTAGGCGTCGGCTGAGAGGTCCCGCAGAGTCTTAGCCGCGTCCTCCAGGGGATGGGCCGTGGTCGTGGGTTCGATATCGAGGGTGGCCGCCAGTCGCAACAGCTCCTCGCCGTCCGCCCTCGTGTTGGCGGTGACGCTGCGAAGCTCCTTCTCGTAGAACAGCTCGTTCTCGTAGACCAGACCAGGCACGTCGCTGAGGTGGATACCTGCGATGACGCCGATGCCACCGCGGTCGAGGGCGCGCATCATCGGCGGGACGAGCTGACCGACGGGTGCGAACATGATGGCGGCGTCGAGGGGCTCCGGCGGTGGATCAGCGGCACCCGTCGCCGAAGCCGCGCCGAGGTCGAGGGCCAGTCGCTGGGCGCGTTCCGAGCGGGTCATGACATGCACGACCGCGCCCTGCTTAAGTGCGATCTGGGCGACGAGGTGCGCGGAGGCACCGAACCCGTAGATGCCGAGGCGGCCACCCGGTGGCAGCGTGGCGCGCTTGAGGGCGCGGTAGCCGACGATGCCGGAGCAGAGCAGTGGCGCCGCCTTCTCGGCGGACAGCTCCTCGGGGACCGGGTAGGCGAAGGCCTCGTCCACCAGCGTCAGCTCGGCGTACCCGCCATCGGCGTCCCACCCGGTGAACTCGGCTCGTGGGCAGAGGTTCTCGCGTCCGCTGCGGCACCATCCGCAGCTGCCGCAGGTGCCGCGCAGCCAGGCGATGCCGACGCGGTCACCGACCCGGAACCGGGTCGCCTCGGGCCCCACGCTCTCGACCCGTCCCACCACCTCGTGCCCGGGAACGGTGCCAGGTCGTCGGGGAGCGAGGTCGCCCTCGGCCAGGTGGAGGTCGGTGCGACACACTCCGCAGGCTTCCACCCGCACGAGCACTTCCCGGCCGCCCGGCTCGGGGTCCTCGCGTTCGACGAGCTGCAGCGGCCCCTGCTCGATGGGCCGCGGGTCGGTGACGATCCATGCCCTCACAGGATCATCGTGGCACAGGCCGTCCGGGACGACCTAGGTTGGTCCCATGACTGTCGCACGCCGCTGGGAGTTCTGGGTGGACCGGGGCGGCACCTTCACCGACATCGTCGGAAGGCGCCCGGACGGCACGCTCGTGAGCCTGAAGCTCCTCAGCGACAACCCGCGGCAGTACCGGGACGCCCCGGTGGCAGGGATCCGCAGGATGCTCGGGCTGGCTCCCGACCAACCGGTGACCCCGGACCTGGTCGCGTCGGTGAAGATGGGCACCACGGTCGCCACCAACGCCTTGCTCGAACGCCGGGGCGAGCCAACGCTTCTCGTCATCACGGAGGGCTTCGGGGACGCGCTGCGAATCGGCTACCAGGAACGCCCGGACATCTTCGCCCAGCACATCCAGCTCCCCGAGCAGCTGTATGCGTCGGTCATCGAGGCGCGGGAGCGCATCGGAGCGGATGGCGAGGTCGTCACACCGCTCGACCAGGAACACCTGCGGCACGCATTGACCGAGGCTCGGGAGTCCGGGCTGACTAGCGTGGCCATCGTCTTCATGCACAGCTACCGCCACCCCGGGCATGAACAGCGGGCGGCCGCGATCGCCCGGGAGGTGGGCTTCACCCAGGTCAGCGTCTCGCACGAGGTGAGTCCGCTGATGAGGCTCGTCGGCAGAGGGGACACCACGGTCGTCGATGCCTACCTCTCGCCCATCCTGCGCCGGTACGTCGACCAGGTGGCCGCCGAGATGCCCGGTGTGCCACTGAAGTTCATGCAGTCCAGCGGCGGGTTGACCGACGCGCGGGCGTTCCAGGGCAAGGATGCCATCCTCTCGGGGCCGGCCGGGGGAGTGGTGGGTATGGTCCGCACCGCCCTGCTCGCCCGCGAGGACCTGCAGACCGACAAGGTGATCGGCTTCGACATGGGCGGCACCTCCACCGACGTCAGCCACTTCGCCGGGGAGTTCGAGCGCTCCTTCGAGACCCAGATCGCCGGCGTCCGGATGCGGGCACCGATCATGAGCATCCACACGGTGGCGGCCGGTGGCGGCTCCGTGATCGAGTTCGACGGGTCAAGGCTGCGGGTCGGCCCGCACAGCGCGGGTGCCGACCCTGGGCCGGCTGCCTACGGACGCGGCGGACCTCTCACGGTCACCGACGCGAACGTGCTCGTGGGCCGGATCAGTCCCGACCACTTCCCCCACGTCTTCGGACCCGATGGGGACCAGCCCCTCGACGTTGCCGCAGTGACGGAGGGCTTCCTGTCGCTCGCCGAGGAGGTGAGCCGGGCGACCGGGACGCAGCAGTCGCCGGAGCAGGTCGCCCAGGGCTGCATTGACATCGCCGTAGGGTCGATGGCGGGCGCCATCAAGAAGATCTCCATCGCCCGCGGTCACGACGTGACGCGCTATGTGCTCCAGTGCTTCGGCGGCGCCGCCGGGCAGCACGCCTGCCAGGTGGCCGACACGCTCGGTGTCTCCCGCGTCCTCGTCCACCCGCTCGCGGGGGTGCTCTCCGCATACGGGATGGGCCTGGCGGACCAGAGTGTCATCCGCGAGGCCACCGTGGAGGTGCCACTGGCCGACGCGGAGGACGTGGTGGACGCCGAGCTGGCAGGCCTCTCGACGGAGGCGCGCGACGTCCTGGTCGCGCAGGGGGTGCCCGCCGGCGACATCCGGCTCGAGCCCCGGGTGCACCTGCGCTACCAGGGCACGGACTCCGGTCTCGTCGTCCCGCACGGCGACCCGGCGGCGATGCAGGAGGCCTTCGAGAGCGCCTACCTCCAGCGCTACGCCTTCCTCATGCAGGGGCGCCCGCTCGTCGTCGAGGCGGTGTCGGTCGAGGCGGTCGCTGCCGGTGCCTCCGTCACCGAGACCTCGACCGAGCGACTCGCTTCCGGGCCGGCGCCCATCCACTCCCGCACCCCGATGTATGCCGAGAACCGATGGTGGGACGCGCCGCTCGTCCGCCGCGAGGACGCCTTGCCGGGTCAGACGATCGCTGGGCCGGCGCTGGTGACGGAGACGAACGCGACCACCGTCGTCGCACCGGGGTGGCGGGCGCGGGTGACCGCGCTCGGTCACCTCGTGCTGCAGCGCGTCGAGGCACGGGTGACGAGTCGCGCCATCGGGACCGACGTCGACCCGATCCTGCTGGAGGTGTTCAACAACCTGTTCATGAACATCGCCGAGCAGATGGGCACACAGCTGCGGAGCACCGCATACTCCGTCAACATCAAGGAGCGGCTCGACTTCTCGTGCGCGGTGTTCGACGTCCACGGAGACCTCATCGCCAACGCCCCCCACATCCCCGTCCACCTGGGGTCGATGAGCGAGTCGATCAAGATGGTCGTGACCCGCAATGCGGAGCGGATGCGTCCGGGCGACGTCTACGTCCTCAACGATCCGTACCACGGGGGCACCCATCTGCCCGACATCACGGTCGTGACGCCGGTCTACCTCCCGGAGCACGAGACCCCGTCCTTCTACGTCGCCTCCCGCGGGCACCACGCCGACATCGGCGGGATCACTCCGGGATCGATGCCACCATTCTCCACGCGGATCGAGGAGGAGGGGATCCAGCTCGACAACGTGCTCCTCGTCGAGGGTGGCGAGATGCGCGAGCAGGCGATGCTCGAGCTGCTGCAGTCCGGCCCCTATCCCTCACGCAACCCGGCCCAGAACCTCGCGGACCTGCGGGCCCAGATCGCGGCCAACGAGAAGGGCGCCCAGGAGCTGCGCGCCATGGTCGCCGACTTCGGGCTCGACGTCGTCCATGCCTACATGCAGCACGTCCAGGACAACGCCGAGGAAGCCGTGCGCCGGGCGATCGCGGCCCTCAAGGACGGCGAGTTCACGCTCCCGCTCGACAACGGCGCCCGGATCGCGGTCGCGATCCGGGTGGACCGCGTGGAGCGCAGCGCAGTCATCGACTTCACGGGCACGAGTGACCAGCTGCCGAATAACTTCAACGCCCCCTCGGCCGTGTGCATGGCGGCGGTTCTGTATGTGTTCCGCACCTTGGTCGACGACGCCATCCCTCTCAACGCAGGCTGTCTGAAGCCGCTCGACGTCCGCATCCCCCTCGGATCCATGCTCAGTCCGCAGTACCCGGCCGCGGTGGTGGCCGGCAACGTGGAGACCTCGAGCTGCATCACGAACGCGCTGTACGGGCTGCTCGGCACCATGGCCGCGGCCCAGTGCACGGTCAACAACTTCACCTTCGGCAATGCCGAGTACCAGTACTACGAGACCATCAGCGGGGGATCGGGCGCGGGGCCCGGCTTCGACGGGACCTCGGTGGTGCAGACCCACATGACCAACTCGCGGCTGACCGACCCAGAAGTCCTCGAGTTCCGCTTCCCGGTGCGACTCGAGAGCTACCGCATCCGGCGCGGGAGCGGCGGTCCCGGGCAGTGGCGCGGCGGCGACGGCGGGACCCGCAGGCTGCGCTTCCTGGCTCCCATGACGGCGAGCATCCTCAGCAACGGGCGAATCGTCCCGGCGTTCGGAATGGCCGGAGGCGGTCCGGGGCAGCTCGGCGCGAACCGCGTGGAGCGTGCCGACGGCTCGGTCGAAGAGCTCGGCCACATCGCCTCCGTCGAGATGCACCCGGGCGACGTCTTCGTCATCGAGACACCGGGCGGCGGCGGTTACGGGACCGCCACCAGCGGTGCCGTAGGTCACCTCGGATTCCTTCGCGAGCGCTGATTCTGGTCGCCCCGGCGGGGATAGAATGGGCACATGCTCCCGATGGTCCTCGGGCTGCGCACCGACTCCATCCAGGCTCCTTCCGACTTCGTCATCTGACCAACGGCAGAAGGGAGCCGCGATGTCCCAATCAACCCCCGAGCTCACCACCCTCGAGCCCATCCAGGCTGCGGTTGTGCGCCGAACGGTGCCCATGAGCGAGCTGAGAACGTTCTTCGACAGCGTGTTCGGGACCGTCATGGCCGCTGTCCACGAGCAGCAGGTCGCTGTCACAGGGCCGCCCTTCGCGATGTACTTCGGCATGCCGACCGACACAGTGGACGTGGCGGCCGGCTTCCCGACAGGCAGACGGATCTCGCCGACCGCTGAGGGCGTGGTGCCGTTCGAGCTACCCGGTGGGCGCGCCGTCCAGTTCCTCCACGTCGGCTCCTACGACGATCTGGGGGAGGCGTATGCGCGGATGACCGCCTGGATGGGGGAGCAGGCCCTCACGCCGGCGGATGCCATGTGGGAGAGCTATCTGACCGAGCCGACACCCGGCGGCGACCCGGCGGCCAACCAGACGCTCATCACCTGGCCGGTCCGCGACTGATCGCCCCGGCTGCCGCTGCCGCGGGTGACCCCCCGCGGGTTGCGCAGCAGCGCCCGGCTCGTGAAAAGACGATCTCGCGACCGGGGGAACCGTTCGCGTGGTCGAGCCGTCCAACACGAGTTGTCGACCCACGCCCGCGTGCGGCGCGACACGGCTCGGTGAGGCATCAGCCCCTCGACCGACGACCCCACGCCTCGTTGAGGCACCCCCGCACGAGAGGTAGGACCACTGCTGTGAAGACTCTTCGACCCATCACCGGTGTCAGTGCCGTCGTCGGCGGCCTGTCGTGGACATCGGCCGCGCTCGTGCACAACTCCCTCCCCCAGGGCTGCGTGGGCGACGCATGCACCCTGGGAGGTCCGATGCGTGGTGCGTCTGCGCTCGGCGTCGGTCTCCTGGTCCTTGCCGGTGCGTTCCTTGCCATCAGCCTCGCCGGCCTTCTGCTCCTCGCCCGACGAGAAGCGGGCGTCGGTCGAGCAGGCGTGTCCGGCGGTGTGGCCTGCCTGGTCGGACTGATCCTTCTCGGGGCCGCCGGGGTGACGTCCTCGTTCATCGACAGCAACTGGGAGCACATGCCCTTTCTCGTCGCTCCCGGCGTGATCTTCCTCAGCATCGGCCTCGCCCTGGTGGCCTGGTCCGTGTGGAGGGCGAGGGTCCTCCCAGGCTCCCTCGCCGCGACGGTGCTCGTCACCCTGCTCCTCCTGCCCGTCGCCAACGAGCAGACATCACTCGTTCTGCTCGCGATTCCCTTCGGGCTGGCCTGGACCCTCGTGGGCGCGTGGATGCTCGGAACAGTGCGCCAGGCGGTCCCGCAGGTCGGAGTCAGTGCACGAGGACTGCCTTGACGGTCTTGCCCGAGGTGGTGTCGGAGATCGCGGTCTCCAGCTCGGCGAACGGATAGGTGCGAACGAGCTTCTCCAGAGGGAAGCGCCCGCTGCGGCGCAGCTCGAGGAGCTGTGGGATGAAGACGCGCGGGACGGAGTTGCCCTCGACGATGCCCTGCACCTGACGGCCGAGCTGCATCACCGGGAGCAGGTCAAGAGTCATGCCGGGGGCAGCGCCGACGATGCCGAGCCGCCCGCCCCAGGCCAGGGCGTCGACGAGCCGGGCGAGCACCGGAGCGACGCCGGTTGTGTCGAAGGCGTGTGAGGCGCCACCACCGGTGGCCTCCTGGATCTGCTCCACCTGGTCCTCGTCGTTGCCGTTGACCGTGTGCGTCGCACCGAGCTCCCTCGCCAGGGCGAGTCGCTCCTCGACGATGTCGACGGCGATGATCGTGCTGACGTTGGACGCCGCGGCGGCCATGAGTGCACTCAGACCGACCGCCCCGGTGCCCGAGACCACGATGCTGTCGAGCGGACCGGGCCGGAGAACGTTGAGGACGGCGCCGGCTCCGGTCTGGACGCCGCATCCCAGCGGGCCGAGCAGGTGCTCGTCCTCCGGGGTCACCCAGTCGGGCACCTTGGTCAGATCCCGTGCGGCGACGAGGCCGTGCGAGCCGAACGAGGACTGCCCGAAGAAGCTGGAGCCGACCGGATCGCCCTCGAGCGTGGCCTTGAAGGAGCCGTCGTCACGGGCGAGCGCGAAGTTGATGTCATTGAACTGCTCGCAGTTGAAGGGTCGGCCGGTGAGGCAGGTTCGGCAGCCGCCGCAGGAGGCGAAGGACGCCATGACCCGGTCACCCTCGGCGAAGTCGGTCACGCCAGGGCCGACACCCTCGACCACACCCGTCCCCTCGTGCCCATAGATGGCCGGCGGGAAGTCCGGTTGGTGGAAGACGTCCCGGGCGAAGAGGTCCGTGTGGCACAAGCCCGTGGAGGTGAAGCGGACGAGAACCTCGCCCGGCTGCGGATCACCGAGCTCGATGCCGTCGACGAGCTCGAAGGTGCCCTGCGGCTCGCGCAGGACGTGGGCGCTGACAGAGGTGGGCATATGGGACTCCTTCCAAGGGTCACTCCCCACCGTAGCCCGGTGCGTGCACCCTCGCGGCTCGCCCGCTACGTTGCTCCCATGTCGGATGCTGACGCGGGAGCCGAGACCACGGACCTCACGTCCCGCCCGGGTGCCAGGTGGGTGCGGCTCCTCGTCGGGATCGTCCTGCTCGTCCTCGGGGCCGTGCTCGTGCTCCGTCCCTTCACGTCGCTCGCCTTCCTCATCGCCCTGGTCGTCACTGCCTTGGTCGTCGGCGGACTGGGCGAGCTGCTCCGGAGGGACCGGGACCGAGGCGCGTGGCCATGGGTGCGGTGCGCCGCATACCTCCTCGCCGCCGTCCTCATCCTCGTCTGGCCGAGCGGATCGATCCGGCTGCTCTCCGTCATCCTGGCGGTCCTCCTCGTCGTGGACGGTGTCTCCGACATCGCCGCGCTCTCCGCCGTGCGAGGCACGGCGCGCTACAACGCCGTCGTCGGTGGGGTGGCGTCGATCGCCTTCGGCCTGGTGCTGCTGGCCTGGCCGGATGTCACCGTCCTCGTCGTGGGCGTCTTCTTCGGCGCCCGGGTCCTCATGGCCGGGGGACGCCAGGTCGCGGCGTTCCTCCGCGGTGACGAGGACGTCCCGCTGCTGCGGAGGCGTGGCGCCGACAGGGCCCCGAGAGGGGGCTGGCTGCGGCTCACGGGCACCACCGTGGGTGCGCTCCTCGCCATCACCCTGGTCATCGTGAGCCTCGCGCTGAGCAGGGGTCGGCCGGCCCCGGACGACTTCTACGCTGCCCAAGCGACGGTGCCCTCGCAGCCAGGGCAGCTGGTGCGCAGCGAGCCGTTCACCAGCCCCGAGGTCCCGGCGGGCGCGCGTGCCTGGCGGATCCTCTACACGACGACGCGCGACGAGGCCCAGCCCGCTGTGGCCTCCGGGCTCGTCATCGTGCCGGAGCGTGAGGGGCCGGCGCCCGTCGTCGCGTGGGCCCACGGCACGACCGGGTTCGCGGAGGGCTGCGCCCCGTCAATCCTCGAGGACGGTCTGGCCGCCGGCGCGATGATGGTCCAGGACCGGGTCATCGGCCAGGGCTGGGCCATGGTGGCGACCGACTACACCGGCCTTGGTACCGCGGGCCCTCACCCCTACCTCATCGGCGAGGGGGAGGGCCGCTCGGTGCTGGACGCCATCCGGGCTGCCGGTCAGCTGACGGACGTCGAGCTCGCGGATGAGACCGTCGTGTGGGGGCACTCCCAGGGGGGCCACGCCGCGCTGTGGACCGGCCAGCTGGCACCCTCGTATGCACCGGATCTGGACATCAAGGGTGTCGCCGCGCTCGCGCCGGCCAGCAACCTGCCCGGCCTCATCGAGGGTCTTGGCGCGATCACCGGCGGCGAGATCTTCGGCAGCTTCGTCGTGGCGTCCTACACGGCGACCTACCCCGAGCTCGAGGCCGCCGAGTACCTGCGACCTGCTGCGCGCATCATCGTGCCGGAGCTCGCCCAGCGGTGCCTGGCGGAGCGGAGCACGATCGTCTCCGCCTTGCAGACCGTCCTCTTCGACCGCTCCATCTGGACCGGGGACCCCAACCGGGGTGCCTTCGCCACCCGACTCGCGCAGAACGTGCCCACGGGCCTGATCCCCGCGCCGCTGCTGCTCGGCCAGGGGGCGGACGACACGCTCATCCTGCCCGCGGCGCAGGAGGCCTACGTCGAGGGACGGTGCGCTGCGGGCCAGGCCGTCGACTACCGCACCTATCCCGGGCGCGGCCACGTCCCGCTCGTCGAGCCGGACTCGCCGCTCATCCCTGAGCTCATCTCCTGGACCGAGGATCGCTTCGCGGGCAAGCCCGCCGGTGACACCTGCTGAGCGCGCGCCTGGGCGCCGAGTATGCGTGAGTCCTCAACCTCAGCGCTCGACCTCGGCTCCTGCCTCCGCCAGCAGCGCGGCGAGCTCCGTTCGGTGACAGCCTTGCTCATCCTCGCAGTAGCAGCCGACGGCGATCGCCGTACGCGCGCTCACAGCGACCAGCAGCTCGATGAGGTGGCGCGCCGCGGGCGTCGCCATCTCCTTGCGGTAGGCGCGGCGGAAGGCGTCCCACTCTGCGTCCGTGGCGGCCCGTTGGGCCTGGCTGACGAGAGGCTGGCTCGGGCTCAGCTCGGGGAGCCACACGTCGTAGAAGTCCCTGGCGGCGAACTCCTCCTTCGGCACTCCCCGTGGGGGACGGCGGACGGTTCCTATGCGCAGTCCCTCACCGGGGCGGCGCGGGCTTCCGAGACGGACGATGCGCACGGCCATGGGGAGTCACCGTCCGCTGCCGACGCGGTCGATGATGGCCTCGGCGACCACGTCCGGGTGGACCTCGGGGAGCCAGTGGCCCGCATCGAGCTCGACGAAACGGTAGTCGGCGACCACGTAGTCCGCGGTCAACTCGGCCGCGGCGCGCCCGAGGGCGAAGTCCTTCGACCCCCAGACGTACGTGGTCGGTACCGTGACCGCCGCTGAGCCGGACTCCACGCTCTTCGCCTGCTGCCACACCGGCCGACGCACCGCGGCGCGGTACCAGGCGAGCGGGCCGAACAGCTCGTCCGGTGACGAGAACCGTTCTCCGTACTCCCGCGCGAGGTGCAAGGGCAGACCCGACAGCCGCAGGGCCGTGACGAGGCCCTGGGAGAGGAGGAACTCGGGAAGCACGGGCAGCTGGAAGGCCAGCGTGTACCAGCTGCGCAGCGGCTGGGACGAGCGCGTCATGGACGCCATCAGGGCCCGGGGATGAGGAGTGGAGAGCACCGTCAGAGAAGCGAC
>Ga0209613_1001110_pt1 | contig 25210 bp, 26 predicted proteins | sample BioC13SIPDNA_2_FD_185747 | JGI IMG/M metagenome (GOLD analysis project Ga0209613, IMG submission 185747) | Anaerobic biogas reactor microbial communites from Washington, USA - Biogas_R2_A C13 SIP DNA (SPAdes) (version 2) | ecosystem: Engineered > Bioreactor > Anaerobic > Unclassified | place... | reverse complement strand
GTTATCTTGATCTCCAAACACACCTCGCCGCTCCAAATCCCGCATAAGATCGTATTGATCTGCCTCGCTCAGATTAGAGTATTTACTTAGATGAGGATGATAATCATCATCATCATATGTACTGGAACTCGATGATGAATAGGATTCGGATGGGGTTGTAGAAATTCTAGGAGCAGTTTGAAAAATGGATTTTTGGGGTAGCACAAATGCGATTATTAGACCCAAAATGCCGAACACAGCGCCAAGGATGAACCCAACCCACCCGGAGTAGCCTTTGGCACGTAGTATAGATCGACCGGCCAATCCAAAAAGGATCGCAATAATGGGGGACGACAGACATATAGCAATATTACCAATGAGTGTCAAAGTGTCCTTGTCCATTCTTACACCTCTCTACGATAGTAAAGCCCCTAACGGTCTGGCTTAAGCGGCGCGGAGCCTTCGAGAGTAGACTTGTTGGTAACCCTTTGTATTTTTCTCATCTCAAACCAGTGCCGTGTCGGCTGCTGATTAAGCATAAATAGAATAACCCCGCCGATAATCGGTCCAATTACTGTTGGTATAAGAAGTACCAGGATCCAAGCGATAATTACAAGGGTTGTCCTTACCGCCGTCGAACCCTTCTTGAGGGCGCGCCCCATATAAAACAGGGGTAATCCAACTACAATCGTATAAACTATACCGGCTACTACCGCTCCAAGTAAAACAGCAGATATGTTACTTGCATTAGGCATAGAACCAAATGACCAGCCGGTTGCCCCTAAGCCAATCATTGCCCCACCCCCAATCATAAGTAAAACAAGCAATACAGCCAACCCCCATAGTGTTTGGACTGCACACCCTACGCCGTTTGGAACAGTAGCGTGCGCTTGCTCAATACATTTCGCGCAATATCCTGCGTCACCATGCTCAGCGCAGTAGAATTGACCGTCATTCTTACACTGACCTATAGCCTGTGCTCCACAGGCATAACAACCTACACCACCAACAACACCTGAACTTTGATTCATTTGTTCCATTTCGCGGCCCTCCTTTTAGCCGATAGTCGCCTCGCTGTCTGCGAAGCCACCCAACAGCACACAAGTTGAGCCGCTCCTTTCTAGCGTGAGCCGAGTAACGCAATGTGATCATCGCATCTCCGGCACTGCTACGAAGATGGAGCGGTTCCAAAGGGTGATGCCCCGGACTGGTCAGAGTCTCGCGGGACGGTTTTTTATGGTACGTAATCATTATAGGGGAAAAGAGCGAGGGTGGCAAATGGGAATAGCCCAGGCGAAGTGACGCCTGATCATCGGAAAAGGGTTATTTTAGCCTTTGTAGTGCCCTACAAAGCAGTAGTTTCCGACGATCAAACGTCACACCCTGGGACTCCTGGGCCAGGAGTGAGCCATAGGGCCAAAAATGTCACTTTACGGATGATAATGGCTTTTCCGTAAAGGGACAACTCACTTCCGTTCCTCCTCCCTCCTCCCCAGCCATCGCCATTGCGTCGCCACCACCTCAACCTTGGCCTGCTGCACAAAGCCCTGCGCGTTCGCCGCCAGTTCATTGCGCTCCGCATCGCCCAAGCCCTCGGCGCGGCGCAGCAGATGCACCAGGTTCTCCCGCGTGTCACGCTGCTGCAAGAACCCGGCGACTTCCACCTGGTCGCCCTGCCGCCACGACGGCGCATTGCCCACGGCTTGCGGGAAGCATACATCGATGGCGTCGAAGTTCTTGCCGTCGGGATTCGGCAACATCCCCGGCTGGCGCGGGATCAACACCCGATACACCGTCGTCTGATCCGGCGACACCCGCCGCCGGACCACTGTTCCTGATAAAGATATGTTGTTCATAGATTCCTCCTTGTGAGATTTGTGATACTTGAAGCTGGATACTGGATGCTGGTTACTGGATGCTGGTTACTGGTTGCTCGTTGCTGGTCACTCGGTTATCCAGCTTCGAGCTTCCAGCAACCAGCAACTGGCTACGGCTCCAACACCGCCTGCACTTCGATGACGGGAATCGCCAATCCCGGCGTGAAGCTGCCGCATTGCACACCACTGGCATCAGCCCCGGCGGTCTGGGCAGCGGCCCAGGTGATCATCGGCTGGAAGCCAAGGTTGCGCAAGTCGTAGGCGCACCACGCGCCTTGCAGTTCGCCAGAACAGCCGAACAGCGGTCCGGTATGGTTACGCCAGCGCCATTCCACGCATTGCTCCAACTGATACCAGTCGTCTTCCCCGGCGTGTTCCCCGGAACTGCACCCACGCGCGGGGATGCCCAACGGCGGCTCGGCGCGGTAGAAGCAGTCGCCCCACTCGCGGCGCGTGCATTGCAGTTCGTCGTATTTCCACGTCCACTGCGGATACCACCAGGTCTGCACCCCGCCCTGGTACGCCGGCATATCCCACGCCAGCACCCGTTCGTCACAGGTACAGTCGCGGTCCTGGCACGCCGGATTCCAGCGCGGGCCGTTGGCGGTGAGGCCATACGACGAGGTCTGAAAAGTGTGTTCCAGGTAGTTGCCCTGGATGGTACTGCCGCCACCGTTCCAGGAGCGGTCACCCACGGAGATCAGCGATTCATATGGCGGGGTGAAGCCGTAGACCCCTGCTGCCCCTTGCGTCCAGCGTTGCCAGGCCGCGCCGAGTTGCAGGTTGACGCGCGTCCCTTCCGTGGGCTGACCCACTGGCGACGGACACGCCGGGACAGTGCTCGAATCGCTGTAAGCTGCGCCGTAGTCTACGTTACAAGGGAACGCCTTGCCCGCGGAAAAGGCTTCGACGCGGTTGGGCGCACCGGTGTACCAGAGTTTGGTCGGCAAACCGACCAGGGAGCGCGGCCAGGGGTTGCGCAGCACTTGCGCGGGTGGAATCTGGACTTGTACGTCGATGTTCCACTGCCAATCGTCACAGGTCTGGTCGATGCCGCCAGGGTAGACGTTCGGCACGTCTTGACACGGCCACTCACTGCCCTCGCCCGGCTCTGACGTGGGACGTGGCGTGGGCGTCACCAAGTCACACTCGCCTTCAGCGGCGCAGCGGGCCTGCACCACGTAGCATTGGCCGCTCGGCATACACCACCACAGGACCACCGTCCAGGCGTGGGGACAGCCGGGGATCAGCATATCGCAACTGATCCGGTAGAACCCGCCACCGGGCAAGCCCGCCGGGGGTGTCGCGGTGGGAGGCGGTGGCGCAGGTGTGCCATCGCCTCCGCCACCACCACCGCCATCGCCAGGCGTTGGTACAGGGGGAACCGGCGTCGCACTTCCACCGCCCCCACCACCGCCGCCCCCACCGCTGGCGCACTTGAAGCAGCCGCTGGTAGGAGCGCCGCAACAACTGTTTTCCGGCGGTGTACAACACGCGCCTGCCGGGACAGCGAACACGGCCAACGCCCATAGCACCAGTCCAGTGACCAGCAGCAGGAGGCCGATGCGCAGTACAGTTTTACGTCTGTTCATATCACGCATATCCACCTCCTCTACCACGTGTCCGGCGGAGCGGGCAAAGCCAGGGCTTCCCAGCCGGTACATCGCCAGCCACCGTCCGCACCATGGACAAACGTCGCCGTCACCAGGTTGTCGCGGGCGTCGATCTGCTCATCGCCAAGCTGCGCCAGACACGGTACACTGCCCGTGGACTGGCACATCGCCGGATCGAAGATCAGCACGGATTGGATACCGAGCACCGCCTGGGTTACAGAACAATGCGTCGTATCGTCACAGTGAATGGGGTTCTCCGGTCCCAACGTCGTATGAACAAAGACGAACGGCGTGTCCAGCAAGGGCCAGGCAAAGTCCGTTGCCACGTACTCCTGCGCCTGGGCAATGCTGGCATTGTAATCATAGGCCAGCAGCGTCGCTTCGTCGGCAGCTTCCACGCGGGTACGCTGCAAGAGCACGGCGAACGCCGCGCGCAATGCCTGTTCCTCGGCGGCGGGCGGGGTGAGATACACCGCCCCACTGCGCGGATCGCGTTGTTCCTGCCACCCGGTTGGTCGTGGCGTCGCCGTGGGGGACGGCGATGCAGTCGCCGTGGGGGGCAACGGCGTCGCCTGTGGGTCAATGCGCGGCGCGGTGAGCCAGCGATACAGCCGCCCCCCACCGGCCAGCACGATACCGCCGAAGATGATCCCGACGGCCAGTAAGATGTAGCTGGTACGTTTGAGTTTGATTTGTTGTCGTTGTCGTTTCATTAGAGCCTCCTTGCGAGTTAAGAATACAGAATCAACGAATGAGCGAATGAAAGAATGGGCGAATGACAACCAACGCTGACTCGCTGATTCGCTGATTCTCTCTTTGCTGATTCATTCGTACTCCCCTGTTGCACCCCACGCGGGTCGGGCGCGGCCACGCACGCTGACGTGGACGGCGGGACCGCCGATGAGGACGACGGGGTGTAAGTCCGCTTGACAGATGAGTTCTACGCGGTTGGCCCACACTTGCGGGACGCCGCAGGTCACCTGTCCGCGGGTGTTGGTCGCGGCGATGTCGCTCGCCACGGTTGCGGCGTTGGGCGTCAACGCCACGCGCCCGGTGCGCATATACAACGCCACATCGAGTTCCTGCGCTGCCGCGTGCGCCGCTGCATCCGCCGCCATCTGCGCCAGCCGATAGGTGCGGTACATCAGGCCGCCCTCGATGAGCAGCGCCGCCATCAGCAGGAGTAAGGGCAGCAGCACCAACACCCACACCAGCACTTGCCCCTGCTCGTCAGGGCCGCGCCAGCGCCCCTTACTCCCTACTCCATACTTCCTACTCCCTGTCTTCACTGCCATCGTGACTTCCACCTTTCGATGCGGAACGTCGCGCCCTGCCAGAGCGTCACGCGGTCGCCGCCGAAGAGCAGCGGGGCCAGCGGGATGTCATTGACGGGTACAGCGACACCGGCGTAGTTGGTCACCGTGCCGCCGCGCTGCCAGCCGGCGGCGTCGAGTTGCCACGCCATTGGTGCAGCGTCTAGGCCGTTGGCGGTCAGGTTCATTGCTGTGGCGCGGTACGCCTGGTATGCAGCCTGGTAGGGATTCAGGCTTTCGGCGGCGTAGCGCCCGCCGGTGAAGGCAGCCTGGTCTACAGCCAGGGCCACAAAGAGCACGCGCCCAAAGCCGATGACGGAGGCCAGGATCAGGAGCAGCAGCGGCAAGGCGATGAGCATTTCGATGAGCGCCTGGCCTTGTTCTTTATGTGTTTGCATTGTTCTACCTCCCATTGCTGAATGGCATTTTGGTAAGGGTGATCACCGTGTCCAGCGCGGTTGCCCCTGGTGCGACATAGGTCTCGACCAGGCCGATACGGTAAGCAGTGTAGAAGTCGCCAAAGGGCGCGCGGACGACTTCCCAGAGCACGGGGCCGGGTGTGACGTCCAGCGTGCGACTCTCCTGGGGCAACAAGGCCGATTCCGGGCAGACCACGCACACCGGCTCTTCTTCCACCGTCCACAGGCTCACTGTCTCCCCTGTATCGTTGACCAGGGTAACGGCGGCCACAACAGGTGTCGGCGTTGCTAGATGCGCCTGCACCAACCGCGCGCCGACCAGGGTGCTTGCCGCGATCAGCAAAAGGACGCCCAACGCTACACCGAGCCACCAACGTCGGTTAGCACGACGCCGCACCTGCGGGGTGACAGGCCGTTGCACAACCAGCACCCACGTCGCCTGGCGCGGGACGGCGGGGAGCGCACCCTGCAACCGTTGTGCCGCCAGATAGTGCCACACGGCGGAGACCTCGGCTTGCGTCTCCGGGTTGTCCAGCCGGTAGACCGCGCCCTGCGGCTGCGCCTTACGTGGTGCAGTCACGGTGAAGCAGTAGCTCACCCCCTGATCATCCAGCGCCGTAAAGGCCAAGTCGTCGGTGTTGATGTACGGCAAGGTGTCCCCAACGATGCGCACCGGTTGGCCCAACGCATCGGTAGCGATCTGGCCGAGCACGTGCCGCCAGGCGTCGGTCTCCTGTAACTGCGCGGCCACGTCGCGGCGGTGGGCAGCGACGCGCGCCGCCGTGTCTTCGGCAATCATCCGGCGCTTCATCGCCAGGTCTTGCCGGGTGTACCCCACGAAGCGCACGATGAGCCACAGGATCAGGAGGCCCACGCCGCCTGCCACGGGCCACACCCAGCCCGGCAACGTCGGCCATTGGGCGGGTGTGGCAGCGTCTACGGTTGGAGTGATGTCAGGCAGCACCGTGGGCGTCATCGTGTATGTCGCGGTGGGACGTGGCAAAGTCGCTGCTGGTGTACCTGGTATCTCAGTGGGCGCTGCCAGCGTTACCATCGTTGTAGCCGTCGCCGTAGGCCACACTGCCGTCGCTGTCGAAGGCAGGGCCTCCGGTGTCGCCGTCGGCAGCGGCTCCGGCGTAGGCGTCAGCGGCTCCGGCGCTTTGGTCGGCGCGGCGGACGGTTCCTCGACCGGCGGCGCAACCGGCGCGGGCGTGGGTGGCGGTGTGGGCTTCTGCGCCGCGACCGGTGCGGCCCACACCACCAACCCCAACACGAGAAGTGCGAGAACTCGGCGCATCACGCCGCGGACCTCCGCGCGCGCCACAATGTGGCAGCGCCCAGCGCGGCCAACACCAGACCGGCTCCACTGAGGTGTCCCGCGTGCCCCGTTTCCGGCAGCAGCACGATCTGCGTCTGCACAGGGATTATCTCCGGCATCCCTAAACCGGTGGGCGTTGGGACAACCGGTGGTTTGACCGGCGTAGGCGGCGGGGTAGGCTTCTCCGCGACGTGCGCGGCTAAACCTGGTACGCGCCGTGAGACACGGGCATCGGTGTCAGGCTGCGCCGTCGGCGTAGGCGGTGGCGCGGGCTTGTCAGTAGACGGCGGTACACTCTGCGGTAACGTCGGTGCTCCGCGCGTCACCCGGAACGTGTACTCCGTGCCTGGCCCATACACGCGCCAGTCGTAGCTGCGCACCAGAGCACTGTAGACGCCGTTCGCCGGAGCCGTCCAGACGATGCGCGAGGCGATGTCGTGCGGGTAGTTGATGTCATCGTTCTCCGCCAGGGGCGTCCCACAGTCGGTCGCGGCGAACAAGACCAGCAATGTATCACCCTGCGGCCCCAGGTCGCCCGTTTCCAGCACGTAGGTCTGCCCGGCGACAGCCTGGAAGGCAAAGCAGTCGTTGTCGTTCTCCCCGTCGAAGTCATCGCGGTAGAACGTGTCCAGCGCAATGCTCAAGCCCGGGCACGTACCCGGCGCATCCCCGATCTGTACCACGGGTGGCGCAGGGGGATAGCCGCGCATAATCAGCGGTAAGAAAATCCGTGTTGGTCGGTAGACTTGTACCGTCGCCGATTCACTGACCGGTCCGTGGCTGTCACTTTGCGCAGTCGCCGTATTGACCAGGGTTCTCCCCTCTGACCCCGCATCCACCGTGGCGCGATAGGTCAGCACTGCGATTTCCTCGTGGCTCAACGTTGCCAAGTGCAGCGTGAGGGCATTGTCGCCCACCATGACACTTCCTTTGTCCGCCGTGACACTCTGCGGCAGCAAGGTGAGACCCACCGGCAGCGTGTCACTGAGGACGATGTTGGTCTGCGGACGCACCCCATTGTTGGTCACAGCCACGATGAAGGTCAACGTCTCGCCGACCTCGGTGCACGCGGGGGTGATGTCGCGGTAGGTCTTTTCGAGCACCAACACCTCAGCGGCGTTGATGCCGGACCAGATACCGCCGGTGACGGTGCTGCGCGTGTTGCGCGAGGTGGCGACGCTGGTTTGGCCCAGCGTACCGTGCAGAGTGTAGCGCCCGTTGGTCAGCGTGCCACCGGCGGCGGCGCTGGCCGTGTCCGTCGTGACGTGATATGGGCCGGGGACTTGCGCTGCCACCGGTATAGCGAGCCAGCAACTCAGAAGGAGCAGGAGTAACAGTGTACGTCGCATCGTCAGCCTTCCTTACGGACACGTCGTCGCCCCGAACGCTGCGCCACGGCTCACCGCTACACAGGTGATGGCGTTGAAGATGCCACCCGCGCCCACGAAGTCACTGTGCTTGACGAGGACGCGCTGCGGTTGCCCGGCCTGGGTATTGACCACCACGTGGGTGGGCGCTTCCAGGATGCTGTGATAGACCTCGATCCAGCCGTCGCTGTTCAGGGCTTCACCGCTGGAGGTTACGCGCGTTGCGTTGACGGACAGTCGACTGTTGAGGTCTTCCACCTTGATACCAAACGCACTCGTCCCGCTGGCGCTGTATGTCCCGTCGTAGAGCGTTGCTTCGGAGGGGAAGGGCGGCGAAACCGTCTGCGCCTTGAGCATCAGCGCGGCGTTGATGACCGTGCCGCCGCTGGCCGTGGCAATGACGTTTTCCAACGTGGCGCGTCCGGCGACCCAGAGCGCGAAACTGCTACGTGCTGTCCCCCCACTGCTCACAGTGACATTGGCCACGCGCACATTGCTTTTCCCCATTGGCACGAGGATGCCCACGCGGGTCTGTCCCTCGCTGCCGACATTGTTCACCGACAGGTCACGCACGCTGGTATTGCTGTCCAGGATCAGCGTCGCTTTGTCCGTCGGACTGCCATTGTCGTCGGTGATGTTGACTTGTAGCACGGTGACATCGCGGCCCGCGCCTTGCAAGTGGACGTAGGGCTTGAGCGTCACCGTCTCAGCGTACACACCGGGCGCGATCCAGATGAGATACGGATTGGTCGCACTGGCGTCGGTGATGCTGTTGACGGCGGCTTGCACCGTGGTGAAGTCCCCGCCGCTCGCAGCGACAACCAGGGTACGAGCGTAGCCCGGCGCAACGGGACTGCCACAGTCCCACGCCGTACTGTTCCATTGTGGCATCTGACCGTTGGCGCACGTTTGGGGAAGCTGGTAAGGTGTGGACAGGCTGAACTGTGTGCCGATCAAGGCGAGACCGGTTCCGGCAGTGTAGGTGGTGTTGTCATCGGCCTCACACGTCACCGTACCATCAGCATTGATAGCGCGGATGCTGCTACCCACCGCGCACGTGCTGCTGACGCGGCGTTGGAGATATGCCGTGTCCGCCGCCAGTGTGACGCTCCCCGTTGTTCCGCCACCGGTCAAGCCTGTCCCTGCGGTGACGGCGGTGATGTCGCCGCCGCTGTCATTGTCAGCCGCGCATACCCAGGTCGTCCCGTTCCATTCAGCGATTTGTCCGGCAGAGCAAGCCTGTGGGAGGCGATAGGGCGCAGCAACGCTGAACTGTGTCCCACTCTGGGTGATTCCAGTACCTGCCGTGTAGGTCGAGTCATTGTCTACGCCGTCGGCAAACCCTGTAGGCACGCCGGTCAATCCTGACCACGGCGCGCCGGTGACACTGAACGTTGTCCCGTCCAGGCGCAACCCGGAACCCGCGTTGTAGGTCGTATCGTTGTCCACGCCGTCAGCGAAGTCGTCAGGGATATGGCTGAAGTTGCGCCAATCGATGTAGTAGTCCCCGGCCTGTCCATTAAGAGTTGCGGCGTCGCCTGCGGTGTAGGCATACGTCGATGTGTGCGATGTCGTGTTGGTGATGAGGGTCAGCACTTGCACATCAGTGACATAGCCGGCCTGGTTGACGATAGAGATGACTTCGCTTGAGGTGACGTAACCAGCGGCTTGCACAGCCAACAGTGCGTCTTCATCGGTGTAAACCGTGTCGTTGTCGATGCCATCAGCAAAGCCTGCCGGGGTGCCAACCAAGCCAGACCAGGGCGCGCCGGTGACGCTGAACGTCGTATCGTCCAAGTTCAGACCGAAGCCAGCCGCGTAGGTTGTGTCGTTGTCCACGCCATCGCTGAATCCATCCGGCACATTGGTGAAGTTGTGCCAGTCCAGGTAGTAGTCGCTGTCTTGACCGTCGAGCAGATCGGCGTCACCAGCGGTGTAGGCATACGTCGAAGTATGCGACGTAGTGTTGGTGATGAGGGTCAATACTTGCACGTCGGTCACATAGCCGGCCTGGTTGACGACCGAGACGACCTCGCTGGACGTAACATATCCGGCGGCTTCCACAGCCGCCACTGCCTCTGCATCGGTGTAGATCGTGTCGTTGTCCACGCCGTCAGCAAAGCCCGCCGGGATACCGACCAAGCCTGACCACGGCGCGCCGGTGACGCTGAAGGTACTGTCCTCAAGGTTTAGGCCAAAGCCAGCGTTGTAGAGCGTGTCGTTGTCCACCCCGTCAGCAAAGTCGTCGGGGATATGGGTGAAATTGCGCCAGTCCAGGTAGTAGTCCCCGGTCTGCCCGTTGAGCGTTTCCGCGTCATTCGCGGTCAGGGCGTGGGCTACGGTGACGGTCAGCGTGTGCGTCGTGCTCAACACGTCGATGACACCGGTCGCGGTGAGATACCCGGCGGCACTGACCGCAGCGAGAGCATCGTTGTCGGTGTAGAGTGTGTCATTGTCGATGCCATCGGCAAAGCCGTCTGGCACGTGGGTGAGGTTGCGCCAGTCGTGGTAGACCTCCGGCGCAGCTCCGCCAAACAGCGCCGCATCGTCGGCGGTCGTCGCGTGTTCGGCCTGGGATGCGCCCATCGCATACGCCACAGCCCCCAATGGCTGGCGGGGGATGAGCGTCTCGCCGCCCACGGCGATCTCCAGGTAGGTGTCGCCGGTGAAGTGGGCCGGATCGAGAGGCATCTCAGTGCCCAGTAGTAGTGAAAAGTAGCCGTCAGCGACGGTCACGGTATGCGCTTCCGGTCCCCAAAGCTGTGCGCCGTCTGTCGCGGCATCCCACAAGCTGAAGGCCATTGGATATGCGCCATCAACCACCGGCAACCCGGTAGCGTCCAGTAAGTGCCCCTGGTAGGTCAAGAGGCGGGACGGCGCAACCGGGACAGCCGGGGCAGCCACGGCGCGCACGACGTTGGAAATGATGAGAATGCCCAGTAGTACAAGCGTCAAGATTCGTTTAGGTTTCATAGTCTGTATTCCTTTTCCTTGTGATATGGTGGTATAAAGTGTCACCGTCATTCAAATGCACCCGGCGCGGGTGGGCCGGGGTAGAACTGCTCCCAGCGGGTGAACGCTCCGGCGGTGACTTCCGGTGCGGCCAAGTCCCACAAGAGCAGGGCGGGAGCCTGGTAACGAGCCGTCGCCTGGACGCCGCGTTGCAGCGTAAGGGAACTGATACTGGTGTGTTCCCCGAAGTCCACGTTGGACCCCTGGATAAAGCGCGCGGCCCACGCCTGCCCCGCATCCACGGCGTTGGCCTTGCCCGCCATCGTGGTGGCGTCTTGGGCATATGCGACGTGGTTCAGACGTACCCAGTAAGCCCAGCCGACGCCGATGACCGCGCCGGTCAGGAACAGAAAGACCGGCAGAACCAGCAGCATCTCGATGAGGGCCTGGCCTTGCTCTTTTTGGTGTTGTGTCACTTGGTTCATCTGTGTGACTCCTTTCAGGCCGGGGAAGGCGGCGTACCCACGTGGGCCGACCGCGCGCCTTCCCCAGCGCACGCTCTAAGGCGCGGTGATGGTCAGCGAATTGACGCTGTTGGTCGCTTCGCCGTACTTGCCACGGATGGCACGGTACAGCGCCAACACCGCTGCGGCGACGACGAAGACGCCGGCGATGCCGATGATGTACTCCAGCAAGCCTTGCCCCTCTTCGCGGGCCAAAGCCTGCTTGACTCGCCCACGCTGCAAGGCGCTGAGTCGCCGCGCGACGGGATGCGCCGCGAGACGCTGGCTGACCCGCAGGTAGGTCAAGGTCAAAGTGTTGGTTGTGCGTTGCACGATGTTCATAGACTTATCTTTCCTCCTCCTGAAGTGATTGATATGAAAACCTTTCTGGTTATGTGGGGGACGCAGTGGGCCGCACTGCGTCCCCAGATAGGTGTACTCTGACGCCACTTTGGGTCACTCATCGAGCGCCCACCCAGGCGTGCGGGACCGATATGGGTTAGTTGTCGTCATTCAATAGGCATCACCTCCTTTCGTTGCACTGGGAGCAAGCGACTCACAGAAAGCCGCCCGTCCCCAGGCTGGCAAAGGCGCGCAATGCGCCGGGCGCGGCCAGCACCAACAGCGTGGCGAGGATAGCGAAGAAGGCCGGGACGATCATCAAGACCGTGTTGCGGTAGCCCCGCGCCGTAATGCGCTGGGTCAACTCCGTCCGTAGCTCTGCGGCCAAATCGCGTAACTGTTCGCTCACGCCACCGCCCATCCGCGCCGCCGTGCGTAGCAGCGTCACGAATGGGATCAGCGGCGGCAGGTTGCCGTTGTTTTCCAACAAGGCTTCCACGCCCGCCGCCAGATCGCCGCTGACGTTGTAGTGCGCGGCGACGGGCCGCAGTTCAGCCACGAACACCCCACCGGGGCGCTCCGCCAACTGCTGCACCGCTTGCGCCAGGGGATATCCCGCCGCCAGGAAGTTCGCCAGCCGATCCAAGGCTGAGGCCATATCGGCAAGCATTTGATCATCGCGGCGGGAAACCTTGCCCTTCAAGTCCATATCGGGCAAGAAGAAGCCGAGTATCCCGGTCGCCGCAGCGACAGCCAGGCTCGTGGCAGGGCTAAAACCTCCGAGAGAGGCCAGGATCAGCCCTGCGCCCAAGCCCAGCACGGCTAACAGTGTGGCGCTGGCCACCTTGTAGGCGTAGAAGGTGCGCACATCGGGATACAGCGCCCCGACCCGTTGCCAGAACCCGGCCTGCTTGAGCCGCGTTTCCACATCGGTCGCATCACGGCGCTGTAACAGCGTCTCTGCCCACGTGCCAAACAGGCGATCCACCAGGGGCCGCCGCGCCTGCACCTGTTCCAGGCCCAGGCGTACCCGTAAGGTGCGTGGGGCGCGGCGTTGGCTGGCATTGAGCGCCAGGAATGTCCCCAGACCACCCAGGAAGGCAAACCACAGGCTATACGTCATCGCGCACCTCCTTGGGCTTCCAGGTCGAGTCCCGCCTTGGCGATCTTCTGCGAGAGCAGGTAAGCGACGCCGGAGAAAACGATGGCCACCGCCAGCACGATCTGCCCGTCGAGCGTGGCGTAGAAACCGCCCTCGTAGTCGCGCAGCGCCAGCTTGAGCAAGGCCAGAAAGACGAAGGGCGCAATGGCGACAATCGTGCCTTCCAGTTTGGGCTGCGTCTGCCGGGCGCGCACCTCGTTCTGAATCTGGATCACACCGCGCAGCAGGCTTTGCAGCCCTTCAAGCACAGTCTTGAGTTTGCCGCCCTGCTGCTCGCGCACGACGAGCGCCTCGGCCAGCATATTGAAGTAGGGATTGTGACGGCGTTCGGCCACCTGGTAGATGGCGTCGCTGAGCGTTGCGCGGGTCTGCAAGGATGTGACCACCTGCACGAAGTCGCCGCGCACCGGTTCACGCATATAGGGCGTGGCTTCGTGTAGGGCAGCGGTCAGGTTGGGATTGGCGCTGTAAGCCCTCAGCAAGGTCTCGATGGCCTGGCTGAGCGCATTGACGTACTCGCGCCTGAAACGTTCTTGCTTGGCGGCCCATACCTGCCAGTAGATAATGGGTCCGAGGCAGATGACGACCGCGGCCAGAACCGTCGGCCCCAGGATGACCAGCGCGCCCCCGGCCAGCGCCGCGCCGATCCCTAGACCCGTGAGCAGGAACTCACGGGCGGACAAGGGGATGTCGGCGGCCTGCAAGCGCGTGTTCAACTGCGCCAGTAGTCCCCGCTGATCGATGGGCACGAGGCGCACGTAAGCGCGCGTCGTTGCCCCGATCCAGGCCAGGAGCACCCCGGCGGCGGCCAGGGCGGCGAAAAGTAAAGTCGGTGTATTCAATGTGAACCTCCTCGAATGTAGTTCCAAGTCCAAAGTCGAAAGTCCGAAGTCCTTGCGCTTGGGAGTGAATGCTGGATACTCGATGCTGGAAGCTGAGTGCCTGAAGCTGATAGCTGACCGCTGATGGCTGACAGCACTAAATACAACGCCGTGCCCACTGCCAACCAGGGGATGGCGGGGAAGGTACGACGTTCACCAGTGCGCGGGCGTTTCCGTAACAAGGTCACCACACCGCCCGCGAGCAAAGCGATGCCCAAGGCCACGACGAGCCGCACATCGGGATACAGCGCCGTCAGCACGGCCAACACTTTGCCATCCCCTGCGCCCCAGATGTTCAGGTCAGTGAGCACCAACGCCGCGATCCAACTGCCCACCAGGACTTGCGCTTGCTCCCCGGAGAGTCCGGCGCAGAACGCGGCGGCCCCGGCAGGAAACACCACTGACGGCGTGTCGGATAGCAGGAGCATCAGCAGGGCGAACCCCACAGCAACGCCGCCGGGCAATACCTTGCCATCCGGTGGGATCACAGCAACACGCAGCAGTCCCAACACTGCCAGCGGCAAGGCCGTGGCCCAGGCCGGGACAGTGCGCGTCCGTAGGTCGCCGTAGCTCAACCCGGCCAGCCAGAGGCCGACCAGGGCAGGCACGAGTGTGACGGCGGGTGTCCCTTGACTCACTACACAGATCCCAGCGGCGCGCACATCGCGGCACACGCCACAAACACTACAAGGCAGACCAGGACCAGCCCCGCGACCAGCGCCATACTGACATCGGCTTCGGCTTGTGTTCCCCATAGAAAACGCATCGTCCTCACCCCCGTTTGAAGTAGCGGTGCAGGCTGACCTGTTGTCCGGTGCGCAGGTAGATGCTCTCTTCCAGCGTCTGCGGGTACAGGCCCGTCCACTGTAAGCCGTTGCCGGTGTCCTGCCACAGCACATTGATGGCCGGAATATCGCCTTCCATCTGACGCGAGGGCAAAAGTTCGGCCACCTCGCGCACGATGCGGCGACGCTGCCCGTTGACCGTGACGCGCTCGATGTAGAGCACCAGGTCGAAAGCGTCCACCAGGTAACGGGTGATCACGCCGGGGGCCATCGCGGAATCGGCCAGTTGCCACATCTGCACCACGCGGTTGGCGATCTCGTGGACGCCGTTGGAGTGCAAGGTCAGCAGTTGCCCATCGTGGCCGGTGTTGGCCGCCATCAGCACAGAGCGAATCTCCGCCCCGCGCGCCTCGCCGGTGACAATGCGGTCCGGGCGCATCCGCAAGGCGTTGATCACCAGGTCGTCCAGGGTGATAGCGCGTTGTCCTTCCTCGGTTTCTTCCGTGGTGACCATCGCAATCCAGTTGTCGAGACCCAGTTGCAGTTCGGGCGTATCTTCCACGGTGACTACCCGTTCTTCCGGTGGCAGTACCGCGCACAATGCGTTGAGGGTGTTGGTCTTGCCTGACCCTGTCCCGCCGGTGACGATGAGGTTGAGCCGCCCCAGCACACAGTCACGCAAGAAACCCGCAATGTCGGCAGTGAGTGTCCCCAGCCGTACCAGGTCATCCAGCGTGCGGGCGACCAGGCGGTGGCGGCGAATCGTCACCGCGACGGGCACGTTGTCCACCAGCGGTTCCATCACGGCGTTGAGGCGGCTGCCGTCGGGCATCTTGGCGTTGACCCGTGGATTCGAGCGGTCGAAGCGCCGTCCGTGCCGTGCCGCGATGCGGTCAACGAGCTTCTGCACCTCGCGCGCACTCTCGAAACGAATACTGGCGCGGTACATTCCTCGTTCGGCATCGTCCACCCAGATCACGTCCGGGCCGTTGATCATGATCTCTTCCACGGTCGGCATATTCAGATACGGGGTGATGACGCCGTAGCCGAAGATGTCGTACTGCAAGCGCGCGACCAACTCTTCCAGCGATTCGGTAAAAGGCCGCCCGTGTTGCAGCGCGGCGTTCGCGTGTTCGTCGACCAGGGCGCGTAGCAGCGTCTCGGCCTCGCGTTCGACGTGGGCGGTGGGCGTGCGCAAGGCTTCCAGGCTGAACTGGCCGGTCAGGCGGTCACGGGCGGCAGCGAGCAAGCCCGTGTAGGGATCGGGGTACTCCGCGGTCGCGTGCGCGGCGACCCGTTGGGCAAAGGTCGAGGGCGCTGCCATTAGGCCACCTCTGTTGCCGCAGCCTGGGTTTCCCATGTCAGGCCGAACGCCCATTGCAGCGTCCGTCCGGTGATGGCTAAGACCGCCAGGGTGGTTTTTAGGTCGATTAGAGCTGCATGGCAGCCTGGATACAGTATCCTTGTGCTGTGGAACGATTGATGTTTACCGTCGGGATAGGCGATGAATCCGGCATACAATGGCGCTTGGTGCACGATGTCGCGCACCTGGTTATCATCCCAGTCTTGCCCCTCGGGGCTGACCACGCCGCAACTATTCAGTCCAGCGGCGATTTCAGCGGGCGATATGCCATCAATGAATTGCGCGAAGATGTCACCCACGATGGACACCTTGGCTAGATCAGGCATCAAGCAATACCCGCTCCCGACATGCCTATCAATGATCTTGACGCTAACTTCGCAGTCGACGAGATAGCCGTACGGCGGTTGCTTATCCTGGTACAGACCACGTTGTGCCACGAGTAGCTTTTGGCTACCTGGTCGCTCCGTGTCGGCCTGGACGGGTGCGGCGCAGTCATCAGGGATATAGCAGTCATCCTCCCAGACCACCCTCAATTCGTGTTCCAGTTCGTCCGGCGTGCTGGTTGCCACCGACCAAGTCGTATGATTTGCGCTCATCTGCACAAAGAGGGCCTCAGGGGGGTAACCGGCCCGTTTCAGTGTCAACGCCCGCCGCAGCATCTTGGTGCGATCCTTCGGCAAGCCGATGCGTTTCGCGTGTGCGGCTGCGCTTTCCAAAAATAGCTTTACTTTCATTGTTCCTGTCTCCTTGTTGTGTTGTTTTATGATTGCTATGCTTCCCGTGTGGGACCGAACGTCCATTGCAGCGTCCGTCCGGTCACGGCCAAGACCGCCAGGGTGGTTTCCCAATCGATCAAGGCTTCGTGTTGGCCGGGGTACAGCATCCCCGTCCAGCGCGCCTGCTTGTGGGCCACGTCGTGGTAGACAACGTACCCGGAGTACAGCGGGGTGCGGCGCACGATGTCGCGCACATTGGCCTCGCCCCAACGTCCGCCACTGGGACTGCCGATGCCGCGCCGGTTCAGGTCGGCGGCGATGGCATACGGTGACGCCCCACCGATGAACTGTGCGAAGATGTCCTCTACCACAGCGGCTTGCTGTTCGTCACACACCAGGCTATGCCCGGTCAGGGCTTGGCCGTCGCTGGTCTTGACGGTGATGTCCGGGCCGAAAGTGTAGCCGTAGGGCGCGGTGCTGCCATTGTGTAGGCCGTACTGGGCGCGGAGGTGCTTGTTGCCGCCCCGCGCCTGTTCACGTCCGGCCTCAGCCACAGCCTGCGCGTGGGCTGTGGGAACTGCGGGACTATCAGGGACGTAAATTCCATCTTCCCACGCCACGCCTAATTCCTGTTCTAACTTGTCTTGGGGACTCGAGGCGACAGCCCAGGCGACATTATCCGCGCCCATTTGTATGCGGATGTGTTCAGGCGTACATCCTTCCCGTTTCAGCGCCAAAGCCCGGCGCAACATCCCGGTACGGCGCTCCGACAATCCGAGACGCCGCGCGTGATCTGCTTCGCGTTCCAAAAAGATACTTTCCTTCATTGTTCCTCTCTCCTTGTTGGTTGTTGGTGGTGGCTCGTTGCTGGATCAAGCTTCCTGTATCCTGCTTCTTGCCTCTTGCCTCTTGCCTCTTGCTTCTTTGCCTTACTTCCCCACAAACACACTCTGCACCTGCTGCCACAGTCCTGGCTCCTTGCGGCGTTCCGGTGGCTTGAACGCTGTCGCGTCGCCCTCGATCTGCCCGCCCCGGGTAACCCAGGTGTTGGCTAACGGCGGAAAGAAACGCACGGCCATTGAGACAATCGCATCGGAGGTAGGATTCGGCTTGTCCAGCACGAAGGGCAGCTTGTGGTTATTCGCGTAGGTGAACTGTGGATCGTAGGGCACTTGGGCGAACTTTTTCATTCCAATGGTGCTGACCACGTCCTTCAGCTTGAGGCCCGCTTCGGTACTCCACTGGTTGATGACCAACTCGAACTTGCCGATGCCCTCGCCAAAGGTCTGTTTCAGGTGCGGAACCGTCTGGCTGGTGGAGTGCAGGTCGGCCACATCGGGCCGGACCACGGCCAGCACCAGATCGGCGGCATCCAGCGCGGCGAAATGCACCTCGTTGTTGATGTCCGGCCCCAGGTCGATGACCACGAAGTCATATTGCTTGTGCGCGGTGTCGATGATGGCGCGGGTGAGGCTCTGTGTGCGGTGCGGATCGTCGCGGAACTCTGAGCGGCCCGCGACCTCCATTGAGGCGATACCACTCAGGCAATGCAGCTTGGAGGTCGCCTTCGTGCTCCACAGTTGCACTTTCGTCTGGAGCGTCTGCGGGGGACAACTGGCGTTCTTGGTGCGCAGATAGTCCAGTAGCAAAGTATTGATCAAGCCGTAGATGTTTTCCTGCGTGGAGAGGCCCAGGCGGGGCGCAACTGCGCCGCGGGTCATATCCAGGTCCATCAACAGGGTAGTGCGCTGGCCGATGACGCCCAAGGCTGCCGCAAGGTTGATCGCCAGACTGGTCTTGCCCACACCGCCGCCCGTGCCCCACAAGGCGATCACCATACGTCGCCACCCGGCCTCGGCCAGAGTGTAGAGCGTGGGGGTGTCCAGTGGGATGTAGCTGCTGCTGGCCCGTTCGGCGCGTGCCTGAGTGACGGCGTTGGGGATCAATTCCAACAAGCGCCGCAACTGCGCGTCGTCGAGGGGCATCGAGACGTGGCCTTTCATCCCCAAGGCCAGCAACTCGTCAGTCCGCGATTCCAGCGGGGACAGCAGACCAATGCACGCAATGGGCCGTTCGTCGTAGTGCAGCAGTTCACTGACCAGTTCTGAGCGAAAGCCGGGCAAGGTAGGCGCAAGCAGCACCAGGTCGGCTTCCATTTCGGTAGCATCGTTGAACACTCCCGAAGCCGTGGTCGGCCCGGCGACGATCTGCAGTTCCGGTATCTCAGACAGCGCCCGTTCCAGACGCTGCATGTCGTCCCATACTTTTGTGCCGATGACAATCTTAATGCGTTCCATAGTTCCTCCTGGTAGACGGTATACGGTAGACAGTAGACAAGGCGGGGGTGGGGGAAAGGGTACGGGTTATCGCGTCACCCCGTCATCCCCTTCCCCCGTTTACCGTCTACTGACTGCTGTCTACTTCCCTCCCCGCCCAGAACTGCGCGTTGAAATCTTCCCACGCGAAGCCCGGGGTCTCCGGTAAGGCCTGTCCTGCGGCGACGGTCGCGCGCCAGATGGCGGGGCGCACCGCGAGGGACATCTTGCCGTTGAACACCGCCCAATCCAGGCTCTCGGCGGTGGTTTCGGGGACGAGCACGTCCACGCCCACCACCGGCCCGGCGATAAACGGTGCGGGTTGCTGCCCGTCAGTGGTCACCGCCCCATATTGCGGGTTGGCGATCTGTTCGTGGTTGACGCGCACCACGATGGCCCCGGCCACCACGCGCTTGGTCACCGGCAGTTGCAGCGTGACCGTCACGGGCTGTAGTAACGCCTCGTAGTCGGGCAGCGGCTCCGGTGTAGGCGGGGGTGGCGTGACCCCGGCGGGCAAGGGCGGCACGGTGCTGGTCGCCAACTCGGTGGCGCGCACGGTGCCTAACGTGGTATACAAGTCCACCAGGTCGCCGACCGCGATGTACGGTGTACTGGCGGCGTCCACTGGAATGGACTTGATGACCAACTGCGGATCGGTGAGGGCCAACGCCAGACGACGCACTTTCTCGGCGTTCTCACCGGTGGCAATGCGCCCCCGGTTGAGGACATCGCCCGCGCGGACCGTCTCGACGAAAACCCCATCGGCCAGCATCGCTTGCAAGGTTTCCGGTGTGAGCACGACTTGCAGTAACGATGCACTGAACGACTGCTTGTCCAGCGCGATGTAGCCGTTGGTGTAGGCGTCTTGCAATGATGTGTACGCCGGAATGTCCTGCACCGCGATGGCGACTTCGTAGGTAGGCGGCGTGGTGATCTGCGCAAACAGCAGCACCCCCACGAACGCGCCCCCGACAAGCAGTAGGCCGACCCAGAATTGAATGGATTTCAGAATACGCATTTCGTTTGTCTCCTTGATGTAAGTGATTTGCTGTTAGCTGTCAGCCATCAGCCGTCAGCCTTTGGACTAACTCTGTGAATTGCTGGCTGATCGCTGAAAGCTGAAAGCTGAGAGCTTCTTCTTCACGCCCAACGTTTCCTCCGCAATCGCCTGGGCCACGGCCTTGAGATCGCCAACGACAGCGTGGGCCTGCGGCCATTGCTGCTTGAGGCGGCGCTCGTGCCATTGGGCGACCGGGTTGTCGGCGCTGACGATGAGCACCAGGCTAGCGAGGTCTACCAGGGCGGGCGGCGGGGTTGTGCCACCGTCGGCAATGACGTGGCTCAATGCCGCCGCATCCCACACGAAGGCCATCACCGGCGCGCGCCATACGGTACAGGCGGCGCTCCACAGCAACGGTTGCCGCGTTTCGACGGCGTACTCGACCGCGTGCCCCCGCTGATCAGCCGTCCACTGCACGATCCCGATCAGGTCGAGCACCGGCGCGCCAGGGCCGGCCATTTGCAGGGCCAGTGTGCCGTCGGCGGCATCCAGAGGGACGGCGTTGGCCTGCCGGCACAGGTGTTGTACCAACGTCGTCGCCCCTAGCCCGCCCTTTGCACCCACCACGAGGATCAGCATCCTTTGGCCTCCTGAGTGAGCGACGCAAGGTCAATGCCCAACAACTTGGCGACAGCGGCTTCAGACAACGGTTTGTCCATCGCGATCCAGCGCGCGGGGAAGGCCCGCCGTTCGCGTCCGCCGTCTACGATGATCGCGTCGTAACTGACGCGCGCGTCGTCCAGGGCTAGATTGGGGTAGATGGTGATCGTGCCGGTGGTCGCCGGTTGGTCGGACGGCGTGAGGCCCAGGAGCAGGTAAGGATCGCCGCGCTGTGCCGCATCAAAAAGTGCCACGCACTTACCCTGTGCAGCCAGCAGCTTGGCGGCGGTGACTACGGCGGTCGTTGTGCCTACCCCGCCGCGTGTGCCATAGAAGCCGAGGCGCAGTTGGCGGCGAAGTGGGGCAAAGGGCAGACGTGTGGTTGCCACGGGAGCAGCAGGGGCTGGCGTGGTCGGTTGTGCTGGCGGTTGCGTGGCCGTCTGCGCTTTGAGATAGGCGTCGAGCACCTTGGCTGGTTCGGCGTCGGGTGCGATGTACAGCACTGGCAGGCTGAGGTTTTCAGCATCGGGAATCATTGTTCCTTCCGGCGCGACGATCAGGCCAGCATTGACGAAGTCCAGCATTTGCTGCGTCTGTTGCGGGTCACAAACGCCGACGACCAACACGTCCGCCACAGCGGTCACGGCGTCGCTCAGGGCCAAGGCCTGATTTTCTTGCGGGGCAACACAAAGTATGTTATGCATTTAGTCCTCCAGGGTGAAAGTATTGGATGTGATAGGCTGGCTACCGGGTATCTGCACGGCCAGGCGCAAGGGCACGACGTAGTCAGGGCTGACGTCGAAGACGAGGTAGCCTGTGGCCTGAGCGTTGGGCGGCAAGGTGTGATCGGAGAGCGGAGCAGTTGGCTCTTCGACGACGCTCAGAGGCCCTTCGACTACGCTCAAGGCAAGCTCTGCGGCTTGTGTGCGGGAGTAGCTGTGCCCGGCGTTGTCGGCCAGGGTGAATTCGGCTTGGGCCAAATCAAGGCGCACCGTGCCCGTGTTCTGTACCTCGGCCACGACGACGATGAACACGCCGGCGGGCTCGGCAGACAGGTTCAGGTCTAAGGGTTGTGTCAATGTCACGGCGTTGCTGGCCGTGGGTGGTGCGATGTGCGTGGCGGTGTACGCCTGTGTGACGCGCAGTTGCCCTGCCATGGGTGTGGCCGTGGCAACGACCACGGGACGCACCGGCAGCGGTTCGATGGGCAAGGGCAAAATCGAAACGATGCTACAGCCCAGCAGCAACCCCAGTCCAACGCTGATCCCTATGATTTTGACGATGTGATGCATTTGCCTAACCCCTTTTGACGCAAACAAAAAAGGGGAGGACCTGGAACCATAAGTTCCAAGTCCTCCCCTTTCATTTCCCTTCCGGTTGCCCGGTCAGGACGCCGCAGGCTTGAAGGCTTCCTGCGGATCGGAGCGCTTAGCCCCAGACCTTTTCACGGTGGTTGTTCACCGTTACATTCTGATTATACTTGGTGGGCATGCCAAAATCAAGGGGGGATCGGCAAATTGGTTTTCGGAAGTGTGCATATAAGTTTGGCGGCACGGTAGCGTAGGGTAGAGGAGGTACGTAGCGAAAGGGCGAACTTCGTGATCCACCACAAGTATGTCGGCGGCTCTGCGAACGATGTCGGTTTCCTTCGTCGGCCTGATGGCACGTTCGATATGATCGTCTCGGAGTTTGAGACCGGGACGGGGGCCTACGCGGGGGGTCACAAGAATGCGAAGGTGGCGTTTTTGGAGTGGCGTTACCAGTTCAACGTCGTGCAGCAATACGCATACGAGAACGGCTTTTCCGTTGTCGAAGTCGAGACGCCGGACAGCATCTCGCTCGAACTCGAATTCAGCAAGGGGCCTGCGCCTATGCCGCCGATGACACGCCGTATCTGCAATGGTTTTTCACCCTGGCGGGAAGGGGGGAACTGTCGAACCAGTTAGAGGAAGCTCGGCAGGCGGCGCTGCTCCACGACCTCGGATTGGCTGAGTTTCTGCCTGAGATTGCGGATGCCGTAAGGATTGCGGATGCCGCAGAAGGGGGTGCTGATGCCGGGCTACTTTCTCAATCTTAATGACTGCCAGATTATAGAGGGCGGCGAGCCGGGTGTCTATGTGCGAGGGAATATCCTGCATCACGACGACCGGGCCAAACTCAAAGCGTGGGCGATGCATATCCTTGCCGAGCAGAAAAGGCGAGACAAGGACTCGCTCTGGTCTGTTGTCGAACGACTCAACAGAACCGTGTCGCAGATCGAAAGGGTCTCCCGGTAATGATTATCCTGGCCCTGGACGCTTCGTCTACGCACATTGGCTACTGTATCGGCGAGGACGCCGACTATGTGGTAAGCGGTGTTTTTGTGTCGAAGGGGAAGGCCGACGAATGGGTGGCGCAGATCGTGACGTGGGCGATCGGCAAGATCAGGCGTTATGAGCCTGACATCGTCGTGATCGAGGAACCTGCCGCGAATAACTCCCACCGAAATGCCCGGACTGACCGGCTGTTGTCGCGGGTCTGCGGGGCAATCGAAGCGGTGGCAATCTGCTCCGGCTGTAAGTTCGTTCGTGTCTGGCCGTCCCAGGTCAAGGCGACGGGGTGCAGTAAGGACTCGCCCCGCTTTGCCGCTGGCGTGGCCCACAAAGAGAGCGTCGGGCCTGACGAGGCCGATGCGATTGGCGTTTGGCTGGCGTGGCTGACGAAGGGTGGTCAGTAGCGCCCCTGACGAGTTCTGAACAAAACCCCATACTTCTTCCGTACCAACCTGCACTGTGTCACCTGGCGACCTGCAACTTTCGCTTGCATAATCCTCTCTTTTCTCTTATACTGAAAACGTATCAAACCGCCCCGTGAGACTCTGATCAGTCCGGGGCATCACCCACCGGCGACATCCATACACCAGGGCAACGCGTCTGGCTCCGTCCGGTCGTGTGGCGAAGGTACATTGGTATTGGAGCCTGTTGAGTGTTTCGGCAAAAGCCTCTTTGGAAACGTCTTGTGCTGAATAAATTCAGCACAAGACGCTCGAAAGGGTATTTTTGCGGAAATGAACTGCGGTGGCTTAGGCGGAAAACTTTCTGTATAATTACGTTGTTGAGCAGCACTACGCACAAGTCGCGAGTCGTGAAATTCCCCCAATAAAAGGCAAACTGATTATGAATGTGACAGAAGTTCGTAAGAATAACTTGATGGAGAACATCTTGCGCCAATACAAACTCCTGCACGAGTATGAACGGGCGCGAGACCTTGCCAGTGATCCAAAAGAAATTGAACGGTCGAATCGAGCAATAGATTCAATAAGAGTCTCTGTCAAGGGTTACATTGATGAATATAAACATATCTGCGGTGACGAGAAGTCAGATATTCCGCAAGAACTATTCTCAATTCTTGTCGAATTTCAGGCTATTGAAAAAGCCCCAGTTCCCAGCAAAAAAGCGGAGGATACTATGATCAAGATATTATTCTTAGCTTCCAGCCCAACAAATGAAGCTCGGTTGAGGGTTGACCAGGAAGCACGAGAGATACAGGAGAAACTACAACTGGCGAAAATGCGGGAGAACTTTGGATATCATATACGATTAGCTGTACGACCAGATGATCTTACGCAGGCCTTGCTAGATGTAGAGCCGCGAATTGTCCATTTTGCTGGACACGGCTCTTCAAGTGGGGCATTGTTTTTGGAAAACGAGTTGGGCAAGTCCCATCCTGTTGAACCTGAAGCACTTGCTTCCCTGTTTAAATTAGTTTCCGAACAAGTGGAGTGCGTATTGTTGAATGCTTGTCATTCAGATGACCAAGCAAATGCTATTGCCAAACATATCCAATACGTGATTGGTATGAATCAGTCAATCAGTGATAAGGCAGCAATTGCATTCTCTGTAGGTTTCTATATGGCACTCGGAGCAGGCAAGTCTATTGAGCAAGCCTATGATTTCGGAGTAGTACAAATCAGACTAGAAGGTATTCCAGAGCATTTGACACCTGTACTTATCAAGAAAAGCTAAATGGTGGATAGTTTCCTATGCCCTTGCGTGACATTCAACTAAAGCAGAAACAAAACGTTGAGGCTGAACTTGCCAAGCTGTTGGACTTGCTACGCGAGACGGAGCAAAGGCGTGATGTTGCGCCAAGTCCTATGGACAAAGCGAAGTATGAACTGGAAATCGAAACTCTGAAGTCGTCCATTGAAAAGTACAAAAGCGAGCTTCAGTCGCTGGAAAACGAAATCAAAGATGAGGAGAAAACAAAGACATCTCGAACGCGCCTGGAGAATTATCGCGTTCGTTTGGATGACTCTCTTCCCGACGAACAACTAAATGCAGGGTTTGCAATAGAAGTACAGAACTTGCTTGATTTGATGGAGTACGAGATAGGCAAAGAGACCATTCCAGGCGTTGCCGGGACTACTCCGCCCACTTTCCTTGCTATTCAGGAAGGTGACTTTGAACCGTTGAGGACTCTGTTTCAATGTGTTTACGGTATTGTTGATGAAAGCTCAGTGGTAAGTTTCTATAACGTTTACGAGTTGAACCGAAATCGTTTAGGTCTGAATTTCGGCATCATCATTACAAATACATACATTGCTCCAAACGCAAGATCATTAGCAAATCAGTATCAAATCCAATTGCTCACGTTTGAAGATTTG
>Ga0209613_1001095_pt1 | contig 25404 bp, 17 predicted proteins | sample BioC13SIPDNA_2_FD_185747 | JGI IMG/M metagenome (GOLD analysis project Ga0209613, IMG submission 185747) | Anaerobic biogas reactor microbial communites from Washington, USA - Biogas_R2_A C13 SIP DNA (SPAdes) (version 2) | ecosystem: Engineered > Bioreactor > Anaerobic > Unclassified | place... | reverse complement strand
GGCCGGGGGCGGGGTATCCGGCGTGGCGGCGGCGCTGGGGGCGGCGCGCAGTGGCGCGGACACGATCCTGGTTGAACGCAGCGGCTGTTTGGGCGGAGTGGCGACGGCGGGCCTGATGGCCAGCATCAGCAACCGCTACTTCACCAACGACGGACGGCGGATTCTAGGTGGTCCGGCGTTGGAGATCGTGCAGCGGCTGGTGGAGATGGGCGGCGCCGTGGAGGGCTGGATGACGCCCGAGCTGCCGGGGATCACTCTCGACCCGGAGATCCTCAAGATCGTCCTGGGCCGGCTGTTGCGCGAGGCGGGCGTGCGCACCCTTTTCCTGAGCCAGGTGTCGGACGTAGTCCTGAACGGGGATCGCCTCGACGGCGTGATCGTCGAGACGATCGGCGGGCGGCAAGCTATTCGCGCCATGGCGGTGGTGGACGCCACCGAGGGCTGTGTCGTGGCCCATCTGGCCGGAGCCCCCACGTCGGTGGACAAGGGCAACGGTAGCCTGCTCTTCCGGATGGCGGGTGTGAACGTGGACCGCTTCGTGGATTACTACGCCGAGCACCCGGAGGACTACCCGAGCCGGAAGGATCGCGCCATCCCGGCGGAGTGGTTCGTGCGCAACTGGCGCGAGCGGGAGGTGATGTTCTACCCGCACGGCGGCGGCAAGGTCACCGACCTGGTGAACCGGCACGTGCGCGCCGGTGAGTACGAGTCGAAGCGCGGCCGCGCCTATGACCTGGACGCGTTCGGCATGTACGCCAACGGGCGGAACGGGGTGGTGACGGTGAACTCCAACTTCTTCGTCACCGACCTAGACCCGTGGGAGGCGTCGCACCGGGAGGAGGAGGCGCGGGAGATGGCCTTCTACGCTGCCGACTTCCTCAAGAAGCACATCCCCGGCTTCGAGGACGGCGTGCTCGTGGCAATGGCCGAGTACGTGGGCGTGCGGGCGTCGCGCTGGATCGAGGGGGTGGAGACGCTGGACGCCACCGACCAGACGCGGCCGCAGCGCTCGCCGAATGTGGTCGCGGTGACCGTCTGCCAGGGCCGCGCCGATAGCAGCGGCGGCATGGTCATCATGGACAACTGGTACGACATCCCCTACGGCAGTCTGCTGCCGCGGGACGTGCGCGGCCTTATCGTGGGCAGCGGCAAGACGGTGTCCAGCCGACCGCGGGCCGCGGTCCGGGGGATGAGTCGCTGCCTGCCGATCGGACATGCGGCGGGCGTCGCGGCGGCACTGGCGGCGCGGGACGGGGTGTCGCCGCATGACGTGGCCGTGCCCGAGATCCAGCGGCGGCTGGTTGAACAGAACGCCTTCCTGGGCGACGCGGCACGATTGACCGAGTTGGGGATCTAGCGCCTACACCGCTATGGCGGTGCGGGTGTAGCTCGAGATTGGACGGTAGAGGAGAGAGGACATGAAGGAGAACACCGCCAAGAGAAAGATGCTGGCCGGCAAGCCGGCGCTGGGAGCCGCGATCGGTCTGGGGAGCCCCATGGCCGGCGAGCTCTACACCTTCCAGGGCTGGGACTTTGTGCTTATTGACTGCCAGCACGGCAACTGGTCGCTAGATACGGCCTCGGCTGCCATTCGCTCCATCAGCCTGGGCCCGGCCATCCCGATGGCACGCGTGCGCGTGAACGAGTTCTACGCCATCGGCAGCCTGCTGGACCGCGGCGCCATGGGCCTGGTCATACCGATGGTCAACAACGCCGAGTTGGCCCGTAAGGCCGCGTTCGCGGCGCGCTTCCCACCGTACGGCGGCCGCTCGGTGGGAGGCTTCGGCACCGGCTTCCACCAGGCGGCGCCTTACGACAAGTGGATTGATGAGGAGCTGTTCCTTGCCATCCAGATCGAGACAGCCGAGGCGCTGGAGAACGTCGAATCCATTCTCAGCACCGATGGCGTGGACGGCACCTGGATCGGTCCGGCCGACTTGGCCAACTCGCTGGCGCTGGACGTGACCACGGCCTCCGGCCGCCAGAAGCATGAGGACGCCATCATGCGCGTGCTCGACGCCTGTCACAAGACGGGCAAGATACCGGGCATCGCCGGCGGCATCAACGGCGAGCGCTGGCTGGAGAAGGGCTTCCTGTACGTGACCTGCGCTGCCGACAACGCTGCCATCAACCTCACCGGCAAGCAGACGCTCGAGTTCCTGAGCCAGTACCGCTAGACCGGCACCGAGAGGAGCAGAACCAGTGAGCCTGAGCCCGCGCGAGCGCGTCCTGACCGCCGTTGCCCACCGGGAGCCGGACCGGGTGCCCGCCGACGGCTTCTTCCGTCCCGAGGTGTGGGAGCGGCTCTTCCGCCACTTCGGTACCCAAGAGGAGGAGCAGGTGCGACGCCATCTGGGGATGGACATCGTGCGTGCGGGCATCGAGCCCGGCCATGACTTTCGCGCGCGCTCGCATCCCTCGGGGGCGACGGTGTCGGGTTTGGGCTCGGGCTCACTGCAGTGGGCCATCCCGCGAGGGGAAGGCGTCTACGAGGACGAGATCGGATCGTGGAAGTACCTTCCTCCGGGCGGCGACTACTTCTCCTACGTGAAGCATCCGCTGGAAGAAGCGAACCGGCTGGAGGACTACGTCTTCCCCGACCCGACCGCCGAGGAGCGCTACGAGAATGTGGCTGCGGTAGTGGCGGCCTGGCGGTCCGAGTACCCGATCCTGGTGGAGCAGACCAGCTTCTTCAAGTCCGCCTGGGAGCTGCGCGGCTTCGAGCGGCTCCTGATGGATCTCTACGACGATCCGGCCTTTGTGGACCGGCTGCTCGATCGGGTGTTCGCGTTCAAGGTGGAGGAGTCGCGGCAGTTGGCCCGGCGCGGGGTGGACATAATCTCATTCGCCGGAGACGTGGCCGCTCAGCAGGGCATGATGATGAACCCGGCGTTGTGGCGGCGGTTCTTCAAGCCCCGGCTGCAGTCAGTGATCGAGGCGGTGCGCCGAGAGGTGCCGGCGACGCGCTTCTTCTTCCACAGCGACGGCGACGTGTCGGCCATTGTGGGCGACATCGCCGAGATCGGATTCGACATCCTCGACCCGGTGCAGCCGGAGTGCATGGATCCGGCCTGGGTGAAGGGCGAGCATGGCGATCGGCTCACCCTGCACGCCACCATCTCGTCGCAGCAGACGCTCCCGCACGGCACGCCGGAGGACGTTCGGCGAGAGGTGCGCCTACGGTTCGAGACTTGCGGCGCCGGGGGCGGACTTATCCTGGCGCCCAACAACGTGGTGCAGGATGACGTGAGCACGGCGAACTTGTTGGCGCTCTACGACGAGACGGCGCGCTGCCGCTATTAGTAACCCAGACGCCAACTGCACCTTGGAGAGCCGGCCGGTGACACTCGGCCGGCTCTCTCTTCCTTGCGGATCCACCCAATGAAGTGGTGATTGGGTATTGACAAGCCCTCAACTAGGTGCTATTATCTAGATGCATAACGCAAATAGCGGAACGCTAGTAGCGACACCCAGTGAGAGGGAAGCCGGATGAGAGGCAGAGGCAGATGGAGAGGGGGACGCGGCGAGGGGCCGAGCCAGATACGCGGCTTCGTGCAGCCGGCCCTGCTTCTCCTGCTTCAGCGGGGCCCCAGCCACGGGTACGACCTCGTCAATGGGCTCTCGAGCGTGGGGTTCGCAGACTACCCGGTGGACTCCAGCACCGTCTACCGTACTCTGACGGCCCTGGAGGCGGAAGGGATGGTTATCTCCGAGATGGAGAGCCAAGGATCACTGGGGCCGCCGCGGCGGGTGTACCGACTGACGGCGGCAGGAGAGGGGCTGCTTGGGAACTGGGTGGAGCAGCTTCGGGCTACCGACCGGATACTGCACCGGTTTCTGCAGGAGTACGACCGTAGCCGCTAGAGGCGATCTCGGGCGGCAGAGCGTATTGAGGAAAGGGAGGTGACACAGGATGCCTAGGTTTGATGGAACCGGACCCTCCGGTGCCGGACCGATGACCGGTGGCGGACGCGGATACTGCTCCGTTCGCCTACCGGATCAGCCGGGACAGGCGCCAGTGGGGTATGCTGGATTGGGTGGCCGGCTGGCCACCGCCTGGTCCAACTTCGGCAGCCGGCTCGGACTTGGATTCGGTCTGGGTCGGGGTCGTCGAGGCGGACGCGGCGGCGGTCGCGGACGCGGTCGCTGGTAACTCGCACACAACAAGACTTCAGGAGGAAGTGAAATGCCTAGAGGAGACAGAACGGGCCCGGCTGGCATGGGCCCCATGACCGGCAGAGGGGCAGGCTACTGCGCTGGGTACAGCACGCCCGGGTATGCCAACCCGGTGGGTGGTAGAGGCTTCGGTATGGGCTTCGGCGGCCGCGGTGGCGGCGGCTGGGGCCGGCGGAACTGGTACTACGCCACCGGCGTGCCCGGCTGGGCGCGCTTCGGGTCGCAGCCCGCTTGGGGCGCGGTGCCACCGGTAGCGCCCAGCCGCGAGCAGGAAGTGCAGGCACTGAGGTCCCAGCAAGAGACTCTCGGGTCTATGCTGGAAGATATTCAGGCTCGCTTGCGCGAACTAGAAGATCAGGGCTAGCCCGGGCGATCCCGGACGTAACGCAGACAGGGCCGCTCAAGCGAGCGGCCCTGTCTGCGTTTCCGACGGAGGTAGTGATCACCTAGGCGCCGCTACCATGTTCGTGGCTGTCCTCACAGGAGCCGGCACCGCTCAGGTCACCGGATAGGTAGGCCGCGAGGGACTGGCGCACGGTTCCGTCAGCGCCCGTGACCGGTTCGATGCCCAGTTGGCCGAACATCTCCACGGCGCGTCCGCCCATGCCCCCGGTGACCATGATATCGGCGCCCTGTTCGTGAATGAACTGAGGCACCTGTCCCGGCTCGTGGCTACGGTAGAAGGGGTTCTCCACACTGCGGACATCCGTCGGAGCCCGGCTATCGACGTCCACCAAGATGAAGTACGGGCAACGCCCGAAGTGGGGGTGGACCCTGGCATCAAGGCCGGCCGGACTATCTGCGGAGAAGGCAATGCGCATTCGTTACTCCTGGTTTGGTCTGAGGATGTGAGCTTGGCGGCTGGTCCGGCCCGGCAAGGGACCTCATGCTCGCCCGCCGCGGTGCCGGTGGCGCCGCTGGACGACCGTCCTTGCCGATGGGTTCTGCCTGACGCTCGGCAGAGAGCGGTTAGTTCCCGTGGCGGCCGTAGGCGCGGTTAGGCGGTCGATGACGAGGGGCAGAATCTCGCGCCCCACGAATCCGACCACGGACGCGGCCAGTGGCGCCGCCTTCGCGAGCCAGCTGGATCGCCGGACCACCGGCTCGACAGCGGTCTCGCGGGGCAGGGCCAGGGGGCTCGGTGGCGAGGCTGTCAGCGCTGACTCGGTCATCACCAGCGCGTCCCGGGGGCAGACATCCAGGCAGGCCTCACAGAGGCGGCACTTGGTGCTGTCCACCCGCGCTAGGCCATCGACGACGGTAATGGCCCCGGCGGGGCAGGCATCGACGCAGACCCCGCAGCCATCACACCGTTCGGCAACCACAACAATCACGTCAATGCCTCCCCTCGTTCCTAACGATCGCGTTACGCCAGACGTGGTTCCAGTTCTCGCCATAGGGCGGTGATCGCCTTGGCAGCCGGGCTTTCCGGCTCGGAGGTAACCGGCCTAAGCTGGACCAGCGTCTCCACCATCATGGGGTCAAATGGTATCTCTCCCAAGAGCGGTACGTCCTGGTCGCGGCATAGCTGGGCAATCTCCTCACACTTGGCCCGGTTGATGTCGGCCTTGTTGACGCAGACGAAGGCGGGCACCCGGAAGTGTCTGGTGGTAGCCAGAACGCGCCCCAAGTCGTGCACGCCGGACACCGTCGGTTCGGCGACCAGGAGCGCCATCTGCGCCCCGGTGGTGGCGGCGATGGCCGGACACCCGATGCCCGGAGGGCCGTCCACCAGCAGCAGGTCGGCACCGGATTGGGCCGCGGTCAACTTAGCGGTCATCTTGACCTGGGTGACCAGCTTACCGGAGTTCTCCTGCCCGGGCGAGAGGCGCGCGTGGAAGAGAGGCCCGAGGGACGTCTCAGAACGGAACCACTGGCCCGAGACGCGATCGACCATTTCCACCGCCCCGGAGGGGCAGGCGTAGAAGCAGGCGGCGCAGCCCTCACAGCGCAGGGGGTCGACCGTGATGCGGTCATCGCGGTAGCTGATGGCGCCGAAGCGGCAGATGGTGACACAGAGCTCGCAGTTGCGGCAGAGGTCGGCGTCGATCTCCGCCACCTGGCCACCCACGAAGTCGTGCCGCTCCTGTTCCTCGGGCGCGAGGAGGAGTTCTAGGTTGGACGCATCCACATCGGCGTCCGCCAGCACCAACCGTCGGGTCTCGGCAGCTAGGTGGGCGAGGGCGGCAATGATGGTCGTCTTTCCCGTGCCGCCTTTGCCGCTGAGGACCACGCACTCTTTCATTGCCGCACCTCCCGAGCCCGCAGGGCTGCGTCGGCGACCGAGCGCAACAGCGGCCGGTACTCCGGAAGCGCCTGGGTCCACAGCTGGCCCTCCGAGTAGGCGTGGGCGATGCGACGATCGAAGGGGATCCGCGCAAGGACGGGCACGCTTGCCTCGGCGCAGTAGTCCTCGACGCCGGCATCACCGAGGCCGTCGCGGTTGATCACAACACCGACCGGTAGGCCGAGTGCGTCCCGGGCCAGCTCCACGGCGAGCCGTAGGTCGTGCAGGCCGAAGGGTGTGGGCTCGGTTACTAGGAGGGCGTAGTCACAGTCCTGAAGGGTCTCGACGACCGAGCAGGCGTTGCCTGGTGGAGCATCATAGATGGTGGTCACGACTGATCCCGGCTCCGGCTGGGCCTTCCGTTTCAGTTCGCGAATGACCGGGGTGGCCAGCGCCTGGCCCACTTCGAGCAGCCCGTGCGCAAAGCCGATGGACCCGGCATGACCGAACTCGAGTCGGCCGAGCGTCAACGGCACTTCGGTGATGGCCCCCTCGGGGCACTGGCGGGCACAACTGCCGCATGCATGGCACATCTCCGCGAACACCAGCACTTTGGTGGGGACCACGGCGATGGCGTTGAAGGCGCAGACCTGGGCGCACCGGCCACAGAGGGTACAGAGGTCGGCGTCGACCTGCGGAACCAGGTGGTGCACATCCTCGGTTCGTTCGATCTCCGGCCGCAGGAAGAGGTGGGCGTTGGGCTCCTCGACGTCACAGTCGACCAGGAGCACCGGGGCGCCCACATCCTCACTAAGCACGTCCGCGAGGCCGGTGGCGACCAGCGTCTTGCCGGTGCCGCCCTTCCCGCTGGCAACAGCGATTACCATGGGCTGGACCTATGCCCTCACCATGCGGGTGCCGCACTTGGGACACTGCCGCTCAGTGCACGGTACGCCGGCCTGATGGGGCACCCGCTCTCCGCAGCTGGGGCAGACGCACTCGCCTGCGGGACCGGCCGCCTTGGGGCCGCCCATCCGGCCGCCGCCTCCGGCACCTCTACCACCCCCGCGACCACCGCCACCTCCTGCTCCTCTGAACATAGCTTTCCTCCTGTCTGTTGTGCGTTGCTTGAGCGAGCTTCCGCCCTAGAACCCGCCGCGGCGGGACATACCACTGTGGGAGGCCACGTTCGGCCTCGATAGTGCCTCGAGCCTGCCTTCATTGAGTGCCTGCACCACTTCGCGGACCGTGCCGCCTTCGATGCGGTAGACCGCCACTCCGGCCTGAACCAGCACGGCGAAGGCGTTGGGCCCCACGTTGAGGCTCAGTACCGCTTCGGCACCCTGGTCGACCACCCACTGTGCGGCCTGTATCCCGGCGCCTCCGCCCGCCGCAGCACTGGCATTGTCGAACGTCTCGATGGCCATCGTGTCGCTGTCGACGATGGCGAAGACGGGACAGCGCCCGAAGATCGGGCTCGTGGGCGAATCGAGGTCCTTGCCCTGAGCGGTAACGACGACTTTCATCGGCTTGCCTCCCATTCGGTTTGGCGAGGCATTCGCGCCCCGCCGCCTGCTTCTCTAGGGGCAAGTGTGACATAATACTAGTGCAATGTCAAGTGTTTTGCGTGGCGGGCCCGTTGGCGTTCCTTCGATCCGAATCGGGTCCCGTGGTAGAATGAGCCCGCTGGGAGACAGAGGAGGACGCGTGACAGACAACCTACCCCCGGATGTCGGCCGAAGGTTGCGGGAGTTTCGCACTCGGGCCGGGCTCTCGCAGCGGCTACTGGCCGAGCGCAGCAACGTATCCCCCAACGCGATTCGCCTCATCGAGCGCGGCCAGTCCTCGCCCACCGTTTCCACGCTGCACCGGCTGGCCACGGCACTGGGAGTGCGGGTGGTCGACTTCCTGGGGGCGGCCGACGTCAGGAGCGTGGTCTACACCCCGGCCGCCGGGCGAATGCCGACCCGCACGGGAGAGGCCCTGGTGGAGACGCTGGCCAGCGGCCTGGCCAAGCAACGGCTAGAGCCGATGGTCATCACCCTCGAGCCCGGTGCCGGTAGCGGGGCGGAGAAGATCCAGCACCGGGGCCAGGAGTTCGTCCTTGGGCTCGAAGGGCGGGTGGATTACGCCGTGGGCGACAGCAGCTATCACGTCGGACCGGGCGATGCACTCTTGTTTGAGGCCACGCTTCCTCATGCTTGGTGCAACCCCACCTGGGACCGCAGCCGGTTTCTGCTCATTCTGGAGGCGGAGGAGAACGTCGGCGGCCAGGTGCTGCCCCACCTGGAATGAGGCGATCGCGATACCTGGCGAACCGCAGTGGCCCCGGGAGTGTTGTAATACTTGGTCTTTCAGGGTCCGGCGCCTCGATGCTGCGATGACGGGCCGCAAGGATTCATGGAACGCTACCCTGGCTCGGAGAAGTGTCGATGCAGATTGTGACCGACAGCGGTACGGATGTTGGCCTGAGCGCTCAGGAGCTCGCGGAGCTCCGCATACACGTGGTACCCCTGGTAGTCACCCTGGCCGGCAAGACCTACCGCGAGGGGCTGGACATCGAGGCGTCTGAGTTCTTCCGCTTGCTGGAGGAGACCGGCAGCCTGCCCACTACCTCGCAACCCTCGGCGGGCGACTTCGCCGAGTTGTACCGGAACCTGGCGAAGGACGACCCTGACATTCTCTCCATCCACATGAGCTCGGGCCTGAGCGGTACCTTCAGCTCTGCCTCCGCTGCCGCCCAAATGGTCCCCGAGGCCAAGGTGACCTGCGTCGACACCAAGACGCTGTCGGTGGCGTCCGGCTGGCAGGTGAAGGCAGCGGCCCGCGCCGTCCAGGCCGGCTGGCCGCTGGAGCGGGTGCTCGATCTGGTGGCGCGGGTGAGCCAAGCCGCCAACACCATGTTCACCCTGCAGGAACTGAAGTACCTCATCCACGGTGGCCGTATCAGCCACATGAAGGGCCTGCTGGCGATGGCTCTGAAGATCCGGCCGGTGATTGCCGTAGAGAAGGTCCGCGGCACCTACGCCAACGTCGCTCAGGCGCGGGCCATCCGCGGGGCAGCCGCCAAGCTGGTGAAGCTGGTCGGGCGCGAGCATCCTCCCGGCACCCGGCTGCGGGCCCAGATCGCCCAGGCCCAGAACCCCGAAGGTGGCGCCATGCTTCGAGCTCTAGTCGACGAGCAGTATGAGTGCGACTGGCTGCCCGCGGGTGACGTCTCTCTGGTGCTGGGGGCGCATACCGGCCCCAGCCTGATCGGCCTGGCGTACGCGGCTGCTGACGCATTCGAGGAGCTGGACGCTCTTTAGCCTCTAGCAGCGGCCTCGTCCCTCGCCGTTCGAGCGCTGCACACGACTTCTGTACGTCCACGGCTCACAGGTTGGGTGTCCGCGATCGGAGCCTCGGCTTTGGCGCAATCGCCTCCGCCCGGCTTCCCCCCAGCGTTACCCATGCGATCCTAATGAGATCCCTACCAAATGCCTATGGACGTTGACCGTTCAGGGTAGTATCCTTGTGCGCGAGCCTGATGCCTCGCGGCGCCGCCTGGCGTCCAGTGCGGTCTCCTGACCGGTGTACCGGCTCGCCCCATCTCGCTCTTCTCATGCCGCCCGGCAGATCCCCCTTCGGGACTGCCCATCGCGTTCACCGCCGGCTGGCAAGAGAGCCTCCACGTGAGACAGCGTCTCCGTGAAGCCCTCCCCAGGCCCAGGGTCAGGAGGGTTTGATGTCAAGGGTGCTTCGTCTTCTCCTCGCCGTCGTCATCTCCGTCGAGTCTCTGCTGCTGACTCTCGCTCCGGTGGCAACAGCGCGGGCGCAGGCAGCCGAGAGCGGCCCCAACACCATCGCCGCCGGCCTCCGCAGCTTCGCTGATGTCCTGACGGGGATTGACGACATAGGACCCCTGGGAGCGGTCGTGCCTCTCACCACCGCCAGGGTCGGCGATGAGGACATGCTGCGCCTGGACCGGGTGTTCGTTGAGTCGCTGGGTGGCATCGGAGCCTCCGCGAGCTACACTACCTACGCCGAACTCGAGGCCGCCATCGGCGCTCTGACGGGAGACTACGGTGGGGTGTCACTGACGGTGACCGACCTCTCGGTGGCCACCGGCGGCAGTGTGACGGACGTTAGTTTCGTACTGGGGCTCAACCGAGTAGTGGCGCCACCGGTACGGGTAGCCTGGGACGAGCTGAGCCTGGATGGCGGCGCACTTCCCCTTCAGGTCAGTGCCTCTCTGCCTCTTCACTTCCAGTACGATGCCGGTGTCAGCGCCTACCAGCGCGCCTTCAGCCTGACGGGGGCGACCTCGCTGGTACTCACGGTGACCAACGCGGGTGACCCACCCCCGTTTGAGGATGTGCTGGGTCTGCTCGAGGTGGTCGTCAGCCCCTCGGCGCACGTCGCCCAGACCCTCCAGGTGGCCCTCCTCGATCCGGACGGCAACGGGCGCCTGACACAGGAAGAGTGGTCGACCACCTCCATTCTGGACCTGACCGCGATCGGTTTCGTCGCGGGCAGCGGGGCGGACGGCTCCTTCGCTCTCGACGCCAAGCCGGTGGGTGGCATAGATCTCCTGGCGGGCGTTCCGGACGGGACCGTCACCTTCCTGGATGACTCCACCGATGGGGAAGAGGCGCAAGTCACCGCCTCCCTGAACCAGCTGAGCCGCTTCCTCACCGTATCGCCTGATGACGCTCTGGCGGGACTAGCTCAGTTCGCCACTGCCATCTCGGCGGTACAGCACTCCACCGACCTGCAGCTTCCCTTCCTGGACAGCTACTTCAGCGATAGCTTTGAGGCCTCGGAGTCGCTGGAGTCCATGGTGAAGCAGCAGGGCGATGGCTTGATCCTGTGCGGTACTACGGACGGGCTCCCCCCTTCGGGAGAGATCAGCGGTCTGCCCGTGGGCACGACCGTGTACTGCCGGGCGGTGGCGCTGCAGGATGCGCAGACGGCACAGTGGTCGGTGCAGGGCGCAGAACTGGTGTCAGGCAGTGATAACCCGGCCACCGTCGGTCCGAACCCGACGGTGAGCGCCGAACTCGTGGCTACGGGCGCCGATGAACCAGTGGTCAGTGTCGCCTTCACCGACCCCAGCGACGTCAGCCACGAGGTGCGTCCTCGCTTTCAGTCACTGCAGGAGTTGCACCGCGACCTGACGGAAGCAGGGTTCGCCGTGACGCCGGCCTACGACCAGGCGACTGCGTCGGTTGTTTTCGCACTCAGCGCTCAGGGAACGCCGGAGCCGATGACGGCGCGGCTGGAGTTCAGCGACCAGCTGAAGCCGGACACCGGCATCACCGACCTGGGCTCGCCCGAGGGGGTCACCGTCACCGTGCAGCCGTCCGGGTCGGCAGTTCAAGCCGCCTTCGGCATGATACTGGTCGACGATCCCGCGGCTATCGATCCCGACGATAACGCCGACTCGGAGCCGAACTTGGGCGATCGCTTCTTCTTTGGCGCCAACCCGAGCGGACCGGAGCTGCAGTTTGGTTCGGTGTCGGTCGGCAGCCCCGGACCGTGGGCCCTGGCCGGCAACCTGGGCCCGCTGGAGATCGTCGGCAGTGCCGTGGAGTATTCCCTTGCCAGCGGCGGTGGGCCGGCTCTGGCCGTGGACGTGGCCGCTGACGGCATCCCCTTGGCCGGCGGCCTCACGGTGCCTAACGCCGTGGGCCTGGAGAGCCTGCTCACCGGTACCGAGCCTCTGGTCACGCGCAGCGTCGACCTGACTGCTGCCGTCACCATGTACCTGCAGTCGCCCGCCGGTGCCGACGGCCAACTAGGCGCCGGCACTGTGGGCGTGTCCTGGCCCAGTGTGGGTACGGGCCTGCCGCAGGTGAGCACCGACGAGTACTTCAGGACCTCTCTCCAGGTGTTCGATGTCTCGCCGAGCCGGTTCGGTGTCGCCACGCAGGAGAGCCTGCCGGCAACGGAGGCAGAGCCGCGAGTAGGGTTGTTGGACGGTGGGGCGCTGTTCGGCCCCGAGCTGGTGGGGCGGGAGCTGCGTAACCTGACCGACGGTTCGCGCTGCCTTATCACGTCGCTGGAGGAGGCCGGCCTAGTCTGTGAGGACGGCCTGACCGGCGGTTTGGACAACGGCTGGCAGATCGGCGACCGCTACGAGATCGAGGGCGACCCATCCGCGTTGGTGGGCGTGGCCCTCGGCCGGCTGAACGAGTTGGCGGCGCAGATGGCAGCGCTGCCCACTTCCGGCGTGGATGCCCTCCACGCGTACAACAGCCCTCTGCCCGTGGCGGGACTGAGCCCGCGTTCGCTGGTCGGAAGCTTCGCCGTGCTCCAGTCCGCTCTCAGCGATGTGCAGGCGGGGCTTAACACGTCGGGTGCAGACGTAGTCGAGATCGGCGCACCGCTGACTCTCCAGGACGCCAAGCGCAAGCTGGACGAGAGGCTGGCCGGGACAGGCGTGCTGGCGCTCGGGCAGGGTTCCGGACCGGCAGGGACAGAACTGAACCTCTCCCTGAGCCACAATGTCTGCACCACCGGCAACGCGGGGTGTGTCGCGGGCGCGGCGGAGGTGGCCGGGAAGGACCTTACCCTTCAGCTTGACCTGGGACTCGCCGGCAGCGGCGCCGCCAACCCACCGCTGACCGGAACCGAGCCCCTTGCCGGTCTGTTGGAGTACTCGACCGCCACCAGCCTTAGCCTGGGCCTGGCTCTGGCCGACCCGGCTCTCTCGGCCACGGTTCACGATTCCACCGGCGTCATGGTGAACGCGTCCCTGGCTGCGGCCGGGCTCAGCTACTCGGCGAGCGCCGGGCCGCTACTGCTCACCGTGGGCACGGGTGCGGCGCTCGGCGGCGTGCACGATGGCGACGCCAGCCCGACCCTGGATTCCGAGAGCCATCCTACCGGACCCACCGTCCTCACCGATTCGACCAGGGACTTTGCCCAACTGGGCGACCTGGTCGGCCGGACGATCACCAACACGACCACGGGCGGCGCCTGCGGCATCGAGTCGGTCACCGCGACCGCTATCACCTGTGCCGGCGCTTTGTTGGGCGGGAAGCGGGGGAGCGATCCCGCCGTGGACGATGCCTACTGGCAGCCGGGAGACGGCTACCGAGTGGAGGGCGTGGGAAACGCCTCCCTGACGGCCGCTGCCGTCTTGAGCGCGACCGGCGGTTCGCTCACGGTGGGCGACCCGGACCAGTTCGTCAGTGGCCTCGCTTCCTCTCGGTCGGGCTCGGCCTCGGCGGCGATCGCCGTACAGGATCAGGCGAACTCCGCGTTCCTCGGTTTCCTGAGTCTCGAGCAGCCGGACATCAACATGCCTGGGACGGTGACGGCGCCGGTGGGACTGACGGCCGGCCTGGTGGCGCAGCCGCTGAATCTCACCCAGTTGCCCGTGGCTCTAGCGGAGCTGCAGAAGGCGGTGGAAACGTCCCTCAATGGGAGCGATTCCGGCCTGATGCTGCCCCTGATCGGGCCGAGGCTGGACGGCGGCTCCGGCTTGGCCGCCACCGTGCAGACGGGCTTGGTGACACCACTGGCAGGCCTGGGTCAGGCAGCTACGGCGGCAACCGCGGGCGAGTTGAAGACCCAGCTGGCTGATAGCGTCCGCGCCCTCATCGGTCCGGACGGCACTGGGCTGCTCCTCGGGAGCGACGTGGTGGTGACGGCTCTGTGCGACGATGCTGTCTGCCAGGACGGAGATGACGTCTCGCTGATCAACGACCTCCGCATCAGCTTCCCGGCAGGCTCTGTTTCGGTCCCCGTCAAGGGCTGTAGCGGCGAGGGCTGCTTGGCCGGGGAGACCCCCTTCGACATTGGCCTGCCCGGTCTGGCGTTGTACAGCGACGCTGCTGTCGGCACGTCTTATGGATGGCGGCTCCAGGTAGACTTCGGGCTCAGCCGCAACCAGGGCCCCTATCTGGGTGTGGGAGAGGCCGGCGCCGCCGCGGACCTGGCGGTGGGGTTGAGTGCCGCCCTTAAGGACGCCCCGAATGGGGGAACGTGCAGCAGCGAGTCCGAGGACCCGCTGACGGGCGAGGCCTGGCAAGTGCCGGCTCTTCAGCCCTTCTCAGAGACGCGCTGCTTCGCCGGGCAGATCGGCATACTCCCGGTGACCTTCCGCGACGCCCGAGAACCAACCTCGATTCCGGTGTCCGGTGGCGGAACGAGGGACATCGCGCCGGCCTTCATGACGGCCCTCGTGAGCGTTGACCTGCTTCCTGGCGAGGGGGGCGATCGTATCGCCTACTCGGCCCTTCTCAACCACGTTGGCAGCGAAGTGGCCCTGGATGCGGACGCCAACCTCGACTTGCGCTTCCGCACCGGCTTCCGGGAGGGGGCTGCCAGCGCCTTCCCGTCGGTGATGGGCACGTTCCACCTTACCTGGCTGGCGGGAGCGACGGCGCCGGACGGCAACCCGGAGCCCATCACCGAGCTGGCCTTCGACAGTCTTTACATGGACGCCGGACCCTTCTTCGGCAAGTTCGTGACGCCCATCGCGCAGCAGGCGCGTAAGGTCACGTCGCCTCTGCAGCCGGTGATCGACACGCTGGTGGCACCGCTTCCGGTGGTGTCGGACCTGAGCCGGCTGGGTGGCGGCGGGCCGGTGTCGTTGCTCACGCTGGCGGAGTTGGCGGGAGCCAACACCACCATGATCAGCCGTCTCATTGGCTTCGTGCAGTTTGTGAATACCATCCCCGCGGGAACGGGTCTGATCCCGCTGGGCGGTAGCGACGATGAGTCGGGCCAGTTCGACGTCAACGTGCTGCTGGCGCGGGCTCACCCAGGCCTTTCGGTGGGCACGCCCGCCGCTACCTACACCAATCCCATTCGCTCGGCGGTGGACACCGTCGAGAGGCGGGCAGCGCGGGAGGCGCAGAGGCAGGTAGACCCGAACGCCACTCCGGAGGAGCAGGACCAGCAGCGGCGGATGCAACAGCGGGCCCAGCGCACCCAGAACGCCGCGCGGATGGTGAAGAACAGCCGCGCCGGCAAGCGGCTGCTATCGAACCGCAAGGTGATCGCCAATGCCGGTTTCGAGACGCCGCCGGGCATCAGCTTCCCCTTCCTGGAAGACTCGTCTCAGATCTTCTATGCGCTGCTAGGGCAAGATGTCACGCTGGTGCGGCTGGACTTCGGCACGGTGGCGGCCACAGTAGGCTTCTACTACCGCTTCCGCATCCAGGCCGGGCCGGTGCCGGTGGCCCTGCTCATCGGCGGCTCGGCGACCATCCGCGGGCGCTTCGCTATGGGCTATGACACCCGCGGCTTCGGTCCGCTCCTGACCGGGGCGGTGGATCCGTCCGAATACCGGCTGGAGAATCTGCTCGACGGCATCTTCATCGACGACCTCGACGCGGATGGCGTAGACGTGCCGGAGTTCCAGCTGACCATGGAGGTGACGGCCGGCGCGGCCGTTGACCTGGTGTTCATTGCCGTGGGCGTGGAGGGCGGCATCTACGGCGTGGTCAACTTCGACCTGCGCAACGACATTGCCGAGAACGGCAAGTTGCGCATCGCCGCCGTGCGCGAGAACCTCCACAACCCCATCTGCCTGTTCACCATTTCCGGTCGCGTGGAGGCCTTCCTGCGCCTCTTCTTCGAGATCAACTTCTTCCTGTTCAAGAAGCGGTTCAACTGGGAACCGTTCCCTCGCTGGGTGCTGTTCTCCTTCAGCTACCAGTGCGCACCACCGATCCCTAACCTGGCGTCGGTGGTGGACGGTAACCTGCGCTTGCACATGGGCCCATACGCCGGAAGCCGCGGGATCTTCAAGGACGAGATCGACGAGCGCTTCGTGGTTCGTCAGCTAGACAGTGCCGGTACGCGGTTCTCGGTCGCTGCCTTCGACACTTACGAGGAGTACGGAGGCGTTACCGGAGTCGTGCTCGCAGAGGGTGGTAGCGGCGACGACTCCATGTCCTTCCTCGCCGGGATCGATCCGCAGACTCGGACTCCGGTGCCGTTCACCAGGGCCATTCATGCGGACGGTGGCGCAGGCAAGGACTCCATCACCGGCGGGCAGGGCAACGACCAGCTCGCCGGCGGCCCGGGCAACGACCGTCTGGTGGGTGCGGAGGGCGATGATACCCTGTACGGTGGCGATGGCGACGACGTGCTCGACGGCGGCTTCGGCAACGACTACCTGTACGGTGAGGCCGGTAACGACAACATCAACGGCGGGCCGGGAAGCGACCACCTTGACGGCGGCTGGGGAGACGATTCCCTGGACGGCGGGCCGGGTGCGGAGTACGCCGAAGATCCGGCTACGATGGACCTGGCCGACACTCTGATCGGTGGACCGGGATCCGACCAGCTCAGCGGGCACTTCGGCAATGACACACTGTTCGGCGATGGGTGGGTGGATTGTAGCGACGAAGCCTTGTGCGCTGCCTACACCGGCAGCGCCGATGACGGCGACGACCAGCTCAGCGGCGGTGGCGGAGACGACATCCTGGTGGGTGGTGGCGGGAGCGACTCCCTGTCCGGCGGGCCCGGGAATGACTACTGCTACGGCAGCGCCGGCAACGATACTCTGGAGGGGGATGACGCCGACGCCGACCAGGGTGACGACGTGCTCTACGGTGGCATCGGCGACGATGACATCTTTGGGCGCGGGGGCGCAGACCGGCTGCACGGCGGCGACGGCAATGACGCTGTCTCTGGTGGCCGCGGCGTGGACGAGGTCTACGGCGACGGTGGAGACGACTACCTGTTCGGCGACGAAGCCAGCTGGACCCGGGTCGATGGTCGGCGCGAGTTCGCTGTGGTCGACGAGACGATCGGCGAAAGCGACACCATCTGGGGCGGCGACGGCAACGATACCGCCTACGGCCAGGGCGGCGACGATACGGTCAACGGTCAGGCAGGCGACGACAGCCTGTTCGGCGGTGACGGCGCCGACACTCTCTGGGGCGACACGGGAGCCGACAGCATCCGGGGAGGGGCCGGAGCGGATACTATCTGGGGCGGAGACGGCGCCGACTCCCTGTTCGGGGACAGTGACGACGATCTCATGTACGGTGAGGCTGGCGCGGACTACATGCGCGGCGGCCTAGGCCTTGACCTCATGTACGGCGGCGATGACGACGACGAGATGCATGGCGACGCCGGCGCTGACCGCATGTGGGGTCAGGCGGGCGATGACGTCATGCGGGGCCACGCCGGCGACGACTACCTGGAAGGCAACACCGGAGCCGACACCATCTATGGTGGCGACGACCAGGATGACATCATCGGTGGCACCTCGACAGCCGGCGCTCCCGATGGGGGAGACCGGCTCTATGGCGGCAACGGCGAGGGTGCGGCACCGAACGACTGCGACGCGATCATCGGCGATAACGGCGTGATCAGCCGCGAGGCAGGCGCCGCCGGCCAGTGGCCGTTCGCGGGCTACGCCGGTTCGGTCGCCCGTGCCATTGTGCTGTTCGACATCGACAGTCTTGATCCCTCCCTGAGCGGCCCGGACACCATCGCCGGGGAGGCCGACTGCGACGTGATCTACGGCCAAGGCGGCGACGACTTGGTGTCCGGTGGTCCGGGAGACGACTACATCGAGGGCAACGCAGGGAACGACTCGCTGTACGGTGACGACGGTCAGGACGATCTGGTCGGTGGGAGCGCCCCGCTCGACCTCGGCGACGGTGCCGATCAGATCTGGGGCGGCGCCGGAGCCGACGTCATCCTGGGTGACAACGGATCCATCGTCCGCGCGGTGACGGGAGGGGAGTGGGTCCGCCTGCCGGCGCCGGCCGACGGCGGCTTTGACCTGGTGGTGCGTACGGTGAGCATGGCTCAATCGCCCACAGAAGCCGGCACCTTCGGCAACGATACCCTCAGTGGGGACGACGGCCACGACGAGATCTACGGACAACTGGGCAGCGACTACATCACTGGCGGCGGTGGCGACGATGTCGCGGTCGGCGACCTGGGCCAGGTGACGACCCGGTACGAGGACGGCTCGCAAGCCAAGACGGTGAGCACCAAGTCCCCGTTCATCAGCGTGATCGTCTACCAGGCCGAGAGCCTTACCCGCAGCGTGACGCTCTACTCGTACCTGAGCGGCGCGGGTAGTGCCGCGGGCGACGACGTGATCCTCGGCGGAGAGGGTCGAGACTCGCTCCATGGTGGGGCCGGGGCCGACATCTTGAACGGCAACGCCGGCGATGACGCCGTGTTCGGTGGAGACGACAGCGATGCCTTGTGGGGCGGCCATGGCCGTGACCGGCTCTACGGTGGCTATGGAGGCGACTATCTGGATGTCGTGCCTCGCGAGGGCGATCCGGAGACTTGGCGGAAGTACGCGGGAGTGGAGAACTTCCAGGGTGTCGACATCGCCTACGGTGGCTGGGGCCGGGATGCGCTACAGGCGGACGTCGGCTCGGGAGGGCCGGTCGAGGGTGACCGCCTGCTGGACTGGGTGGGAGCCTACAACGTGTTCTACGTCTGCGACGGAGCCTACGGCGCGGGAGTCATCCTGCGCGGGCACTCGCCTCAAGTCCAGGCCCTGCTGCAGACGCTAGCGGAAGCCGACGGAGCGCTGACTCCGGCGAAGGCCGGCACCTCCGGCTACCAAGAGTTGGCCATGGTATTCGCCAAGGACAGCAGCAAGAACTCGCATCCGCCTCATCCGGACCACCCGGGCCATTTCACTTGCCCGGCGTCGCTCCAGGGGATGGGCGGGCTAGGCGGTGCGAATCGCCTCTACGTGCCCCAGGTGATCGTAGGCCAGTAGAACGGTGACGGACGGGGAGGGGGTTGCGGCCCCCTCCCCACACTCGACATAATGTCAGGGCCGGCGGAGTACGCCGGCCCTGGTGCGCTACAACGGCAGTGTCCCGTGCCGGTGCTAGAGCCCCAGCTCGTCCTTGAGGTAGCCATAGCTGATGGCGGCGCTCTTGTAGCCACTGACGCGCGGGCCATCCAGCTCCACGCAGAGAACACCCTCGTAACCGGCCTTCTCCAGTTCCTGGGCGACGGCCACGAAGTTGATCACGCCCCGGCCGATCTCGCGGAACTTGCTGAACCAAGGGGCGCCTTCGGGGGCGATGGGCTGAATGTCCTTGATGTGCATGTAGCCCACACGTGAACCGTAGATGGACGCGATCTCCACCGGGTCCATGCCGCCGAGGACGCAGTGAGCCGTGTCGATGGTGAGCCCGAGCACTGACTCGGAGACATGCTCCATCAGATAGTCCAGCTCGTGGCGCCGCTCCACGTTGGTGGCGTAGTGCGGGTGCAGGCAGAAGCGCGTGCCGTAGCGTTGCCCCAGTTCGCCGAGTTGGGTGGCCTGTCGGGCCGTCTCCGCCAGCACCGCCTGGGTGACTCCATCTTTGGCGCGGCCGGCGGCCTGTAGGTTCATGACCTTGGGGCAGCGGCCCTGGAGGAACTTGAGGTACCGTTCCGCGTTGGCGAAGTCCTTGTCGAAGTCGCCGGAAAGGTGGAAGTAGCCGCAGACGAAGTCGACTCCATAGTGGGCCAGGAGACCGTCGAACGCCTCCGGCTCATCTTCGTAGAGGGTGACGATGGAGGCGATGTTCTCCACCGCGCGATAGCCGATGTCGGCTACCTCCTTCACACCCTGCTCGAACTGCTCCCGGCTGGTGATGCCCCAGGTCCAGACGTTGATGCCCGCCCGCATTTCGGCCTCCCGTTCACCGTGATGGCTGTATGCTAGCGCGGTGAGGCTTAGCTTGCCAGGCCAACAGAGGCAGAGACAGGGGGTGTTGGCACCGCTAAGGAGGATATGGGGAGTGCACCCGAGTCCGGCAGCGGGCGGCCCTGGAGTGCCACCGGCGTGACTGGCCGGACCGGCCTCAGGCGCGCCCAGTTATGCAGCGGCCTCCGGCGCCAACAGTCTTGGCCTAGAGGAGGGCGGCCTCCCGCTCCATGATCTCCCAGGCCTTCTGAATGTAGAAGCGGTAGTGGGCCAGGGGCGTGCCGTTAGGGATGCGGTGGTCGAGGCCAAGGACGCAGCCCCCGCTGCGTACCAGGGGCGGGATCTTGTACTCCAGCTCGGCCACGATCTCGTCCGGTGTGCCCCGGAGGACATGCTTGTCGATGCCGCCCATGAAGGCCAGACGAGTGCCGTACTTCTCCCGAAGGCTGACGATGTCCATGCCCGCGGCCGGCTCCATAGGGTACATGAGGTTGAGGCCTGCCTCTAGGAACTCGTCGATCACCGCGTTCATATTGCCGTCTGAGTCCTGACCGAAGAGCCGGGCGCCGCGATCCTGCATCAACTCCCACACCCTCCGGTAGTAGGGAGCAATGAACTCGCGCACCTGGCGTGGTCCGGCCAGTGGGCCGCTCCGCCCCGCCATGTCCTCGTGCACCACCAGTTGATCGACGGGCACCACCCGGGTGACTTGATCCAGGACCTGAACCGCCGTCGTGCCAATGGTCTGCAGGATGTCGTGCACGAGTTCGGGTTGGTCGTAGTACGCCAGCGCCAACGCCTCCTCGCCCATGAGTTCGCGCGGCTCGTTGTAGCCGCCGGGTACCTGGACGGTAACCACATGGCCGGCTTCACGATGCTCGCGCGCGGCACGCTCCCAGTCCCCTGCCAGGCGGTCCTCCGAGTACTCATAGTGGTGCTTGAGGCGAAGCCAGTCGTCCATGGTCTTCACGGGGTGGTCCATGGGGAGGGCGAGCGTGGCGGCCAGCTTGCTGAGACGCACGCGGCGGCCGTAGTGGTCGCGAGCAACCACGAACTCGTCCGTCTCTTCGAGGATCTCCTCCGGATAGGGGTGAGCCAAGCCGGTGTTCACCGGCACCGGACCGAAGAGCGGGCGGCGATAACGGAAGGCCGACATGTCGATCTCGCCCGGGCTAGCGCCCTGCTCTGCCCATTCTTCCTTGAGCCCGAGAAGGGGACCGAAGATCTCGGTGAAGAGAGGGCGACGGTTCGCGCGGAAGGTCATGTGGTCAAGGTACTCCTCGCGGCGGATGTCCATTCCGTGGTGGATGGCCAGTACGGCGTGGAAGTCAGCCAGGCGACGGTGAGTAACCATATCTGCCCTCTCCGGTTCCATGACGTTGTGATGGTAGTGTAGCACGCCGGCAGGGGGAGTGGGGACCTTACCGGGCGGGCGACGACAGTGTATGATGCGGCCGGATCCGCCATCTAGAGCGCGGCAGGGGAGGGATCATGCCTCAGACAAGGGGGTTGGTGTTTGCGAGAGCGAGGCAGGTAGCGATCGAGGAGTGGGATCTGCCGGACCCCGGGCCGGGTGAGGTGCTCGTCCGGAGCCGTTGTAGTCTGATCAGCACCGGGACCGAGCTATCGGCATTCGGCGGCGACGTGCGGCCGGGGTCGCGCTGGGCGCAGTACGTCCGCTACCCCTGGCGGCCGGGGTACAGCAACGTGGGCACAGTGGAGGCCGTGGGACCGGAGGTCACCGGGTTGGAGGTGGGCCAGCGCGTTGTCAGCCACGGCGGCCATGCTTCCCTGGTGCTGCAGAAGGCGGGCCTGGTGCAGCCCATACCCGAGGCCGTGTCCGATGAGGATGCGGCCTTCTGCACGCTCGGTGTGATTAGCCTGAACGGAGTGAGGCTGGCCCGGCTACAGGTGGGGGAGAGCGTGGTTGTTTGCGGAGCGGGGCTGGTCGGCGTCCTGGCGACCCGCTTTGCGCGCATGAACGGGGCCTGGCCCGTCATCTCGCTTGACCTGGCGGCGGGAAGGCTCGAGTTCGCCAAAGCGCAGGGCGCGACTCATACCTTGGCCCTGGACGCTGCCCAGGCGGAGGCGGACGTGCGCGCCATCACCAAAGGCCGCATGGCCGACGCCGTCTTCGAGGTCACCGGCAGCGCCAAGGTCATTCCGCCCCTGATGCGGCTGCCTCGCCGGCTTGGGCGCGTGATCCTACTTGGGTCACCCCGGGGCGTGACGGAGATCGACTTCCACGACGAAGTGCACACCAACGGCCTGCACGTGATCGGGGCGCACAACAGCACCCACACGCCGGTGGAGACTCCCTACAACGTGTGGACGCTCGAGCGAGACCGGGAGCTGTTCCTCGACTTGGTGGCGGCGGGTGAGGTGCAGGTCAGCGGGTTGATCACTCACCGGTTCACCGGCGACGAGGGTCCGAGAGCATTCGAGGCGCTCTGGGAGGATCGCACCCGTCTGATGGGCGCGGTACTGGACTGGACCGCCTAGCAGGAGGAGGGGCGGGTCCGAGCCGACTAGGGCTCGGGCCCGCGGTATCGCTAGTGCGCCTGCACCCAGTAGGGACTGGACCAGGCGTAGTCGCCGCGGGCGACCTGGAGGTTCCCGCCGCGTCCGGACATCCTGGTCCGCGGGAGCGGCAGCAGACGCACTTCGAGGTAGTAGGAGTGGAGGCCGGGGCCGGGGGTATCCTCGATCTCCCAGACCACTTCGTTCGTAGCCGGATTGGACGTTGCCACCGACTGCCCGTCGCGGAAGAGCGTCAGCGACTCGATGGGCCGCGGAGCAGCCACACGGCAGTGCACCGGCACCGCGCCGTTGCCGGCGGTCTCGGCACCCATTGGGCTGCCGGAGACGCGCACGTCCAGCAGCAGTCGTTCGCCATTGGTGGCGAAGCAGCGCCGCGCGCGGATGGCCGCCAGGATGGCCTCCCGGCTGAGTTCCTCCGCCCAGACGCCGGTGAGCGCACCACCGAGGCCCGGTACCAGGCGATGGGTGTCGCTACTGCCGACGAAGGCCAGTCGGTTGCCCGCCCGGAGGGCTCTGGGCACGCAGTCGGACTCAAGCAGGTAGGCGTCCCAACTGGAGCAGACCTCCACCCCAACCAGCCGCGGTGAGGGGACCAAGCGCCACTCAGCGTGGTGGGCATAGACGAGCGCTTCCGAGTCCGCCAGCCGGTCAACGAACTGCTCGAGCGTAGCGGCGTCGGGCTCAGTGTAGCGGACGAGCAGTCCCTCGTCTGCAGGGAAGAGGACGGAGCGGTGGTTGTGACGAAGTTGGACATCGCCCGGCTCGAGCCGGTCCACCGCGGTGCGCTCGTAGCCGCTGAACGTGATGAAGCGCCCCGGTTCATGGTGATGCGCCGCCTCGGCGCGGGACACCGCCCACTCGGAAGGGGTCAGTTGGCTGTCGTATATGGCGTCGTTGTCGGTGATGGCCATGAAGTCCAGACGGGCCTTGTGGCGGCCGAAGGCGTAGTTCTCGTCGGGCTCACCTTCGGCATCGCCGGAGAAGCTGCCGTGGCAGTGGGTGTCTCCCCAGAAGAGGTGGTAGGTGACGCCGTCTACGGTGATGCTGGGGCGGGGGGTCGGCGAAGCCGGTTCCGGCAGAGCGAGCGGCTGCCAGCGGCGCCACAGAGAGGCGGGCCGGGTATGCACCGGGTGGCCACGGTCAAGTCCTAGCTGACCGGCGCAGATGGCGCCATACGCCTCGGGTTCGGGCGTCTGGCCGACGTACGGTAGCGCCGATCCGGGCACGGTCCAGGCGCTGTCCACGGTGTAGGCGTAGCGGCCACGACTGATCTCGAAGGTGCGTCCGCGCCCCTTGCCACTGAGCACCCGCGCCCGCAGCAGGCTGTCGGGCCCGTGACGGTTGCGTGACTCGTCCTCTTTCTGCTCGAACAGGACCCAAACATCGCCGTCGGACTGGCGCACCAGCTGCGGTCGCCGCCGCCAGCCGAGGAAGCCCCAGTAGTGGTTGCGTCCCAGCAGGCCGTCGTAGAGGTGGGTGACGTACCCATCAGGCTTGGTTCGGTCGGGGCTGCGGTAGGGCTGCCAGCCGGAGCCGTCGAAGTGACCCGCCATCAGCTCGACCTTGTGGTCGATGATGCCCCGGTCATCGCGCACGTCGTGGCTGGCGACCCAGGCGGCCCACAGCCCGCCCGCTCCATCGGCGGCCAGGCTGGGCGCCATCTCCCAGGACTCGGTCAGGCTAAAGCGTTGAGGGGCGGAGAGGCCCTCGGTCGTCCAGTGGCGCAGATGCAGGTCACAGCCGGCGGCGACTCGCTTCTCGTACGCCAGCCAGGCACCGCCGGGGGCAGCGCACAGCACCGGGCGGTAGTCCTCACCGGAGCCGTCGGAAAGAAAGAGGGGCTCGGACCAGGCACCGCTGTCCAGGACTGCTCCCCGCACCCGGTGCCGCCGCTCTTCGATGGCGTGCCAGGCGACCCATAGGCGACCGTCGCCGCCGACGGCGACGACCGGCCGGTACTGCAGGGCCGCAGAGGAAGCCAGCGTCTGGACCGGTCCCAGTTCCTCGCTGCGGATGCTGCGGCTGAGAATGCACCACTCGCCCCGGCGCTGAGCCGACCAGACCACCCACATGTCGCTGCCGACAGCGGCAATCGCCGGTTTGGTGTTGATGCCCGGATCGGGGCTGATCTCCAGCAGCGGCCCGGCAACACCATCGGTGAGCTGTCGGGCTACGATGCGGTCCTCTCCGGCGCGGTAGGACTGCCACGCCGCCCAGATGGCGCCGTTAGCGTCAACTGCGATGGCCGGGTCCTTGTCTGTCTGGCCGACGATCGCTTCGGAGAGGACGATGGCGCCCTTGGCGTCCGTGCCAGAGGCGTTCACTCGAGCACCTCGGTCAGGTCGGCGATGTAGACGCGACGGGTGCCGTCGGGGCAGGCGTTGAAGGCGAGCCGGCGGTAGGCGCGGTCCCAGGCCGGATGCGGATCCACGCGCAACTCCTTCTTGGGCCCCTCGAACGGCGGCACCACGTGGATGCGCACCAGGGCGGACTCCGTGCCGGCGAGGCGGTCGACGAAGCGGATGGGCGTGGTGCCGTCGCCGTAGGCCAGCGGCTCATTTGGGTAGGCGTCGGTGACGATGTGCCGCCCATCGGGGTGGAGGGTGGGGTGGCCGGAGCCCATCACGCCCGGTGCGGCGTCCTCGAGGGTGCTGCCGTCGTAGCGGGCGGTGACGAAGCGTAGCCCGTCGCCGTGGAGGTTGAGGTTCACCAAGACCGTCTCCCCGTCGGGGCACCAGTTGGGGTGGTGGCCGCCGGGCTTCCAGCGGTCAGCCGGGATAGCGATGGCGATCCCGCTCCCATCGGCGTTCATGGTGACCACCATGCGCTCCAT
>Ga0209613_1001085_pt1 | contig 25630 bp, 27 predicted proteins | sample BioC13SIPDNA_2_FD_185747 | JGI IMG/M metagenome (GOLD analysis project Ga0209613, IMG submission 185747) | Anaerobic biogas reactor microbial communites from Washington, USA - Biogas_R2_A C13 SIP DNA (SPAdes) (version 2) | ecosystem: Engineered > Bioreactor > Anaerobic > Unclassified | place... | reverse complement strand
GCTGCGCAATCGGCGGGTTCCACGCCGCCCCGTCGTACGTGTGCTCCGACACCCCGTCGCCCTCGTAGTCCAGCGTCGTCCCCATGCGCGGGCCGACCGGGATGACCGGCTCCTCGAGCTCCATCAGCACCTTGCCCGTCCCGATGTCGACCACCGCGTCCGCCACCCCGTTCCCGTTCTGGTCCGCGAACCTCGCCTCCGGCGGCCCGTCCCCCTCCAGGTCAACCATCGTCCCGACCGGCGGCTGCTGCGCAATCGGCGGGTTCCACGCCGCCCCGTCGTACGTGTGCTCCGACACCCCGTCGCCCTCGTAGTCCAGCGTCGTCCCCATGCGCGGGCCGACCGGGATGACCGGCTCCTCGAGCTCCATCAGGACCTCGTCGGTGTCGATGGCGGCCACCGCGTCGGAGACGCCGTTGTTGTTCCGGTCGATCAGGTCGGCGTCCGCGTTGTCGTCGCCGGTGCCGTCCACCAGCGTGCCGACCGGCGGCATCTTCGTAATGGGCGGGTCCCAGGCCGTCCCGTCGAAGGTGGTGTCCCAGAAACCGTCGGGCGGCGCGAAATCAAGCCGCGTCCCCTCCGGCTGCGCAGATGCCCACCCTGCGGCAAGAAGCAGGCACACCGTCATACACACACATAGCCTTCCCATCGCGGCCTCCTTTCCAGTGGCCCAGCGTACATCAAGAAGACCAAATATTGAGCCGTTTGTCAAGCGGATTCTGCTCGGCTGATTCCGCTCGGCGATCGCGTCGCCTCTTGGCCGGCATCCGCCCTTGCGCCCCGGTCGCGGAGGCCCTATAATGCCCGTTTGGGAGGAATGTGCCGATGACGCCGATGACACGCCGCAAGGAGATGCTGGCATTCTCGCGTCCCTCGCTGGGGGATGAGGAGATCGCGGAGATCCTCCACTCGATGCGGTCCGGCTGGATCACCACCGGCCCGAAATGCGCCCGGTTCGAACAGGACGTCTGCGAATACGTCGGCGCCAAACACGCCGTCGCCCTCAGCTCGGCAACCGCCGGCCTCCACCTCGCCCTCCTCGCCGCGGGCGTCGGTCCCGGCGACGAGGTGATCACCACCTCGATGACCTTCGCCGCGACGGCGAACGTCGTCGCCCTCGTCGGCGCGACGCCGGTCTTCGTGGAGATCCGCGACGACCTGAACATCGACCCCGCCTGCATCGAGGCCGCCGTCACCCCGCGCACGAAGGCCGTCATCCCGGTCCACTTCGCCGGCTACCCGTGCGACATGGAACGGATCCTCGAGATCGCCCGCCGCCGCAACCTCGTCGTCATCGAGGACGCCGCGCACGCCATCGGCACCGAATACCGGGGGCGGCGGATAGGGTCGCTCGGCGCGATGACGGTCTTCTCCTTCCACCCGATCAAGAACATCACCACCGGCGAGGGGGGGATGCTCGTCACCGACGACCCGGCCCTCGCGGAGAAGGTGCGGCTCCTGAAGTTCCACGGCATCCAGAAGGACGCATGGAAGCGCTACGGCGGCAAGGAGATCCCCCAGTACGAGATCCACTTCCCCGGCTTCAAGTACAACCTTACCGATCTCCAGGCGGCCCTCGGCATCCACCAGTTGAAGAAGCTCGACGGGTTCATCGAAATCCGGACGCGCCTCGCGGCGCGCTACCGTGCCCTGCTCGCGGGGGCCCCGGGCATCCTGCTCCCCGTCACGCCCCTCGAGGAGGGGATCCGCCACTGCTGGCATCTGTTCGTGGTGCTCGTCGACATCGACCGCCTCACGATCGACCGGGACCGGTTCATGGGGGCGATGCTCGAGGCCAACATCGGCATCGGCCTGCATTTCCCCGCGGTGCATCTCCAGCCGTATTATCTGAAGGCGTTCGGCTGCCGCCGCGGCACCCTGCCGAAGACCGAGTTCGTCTCCGACCGCATCTTCTCCCTCCCGCTGTATCCGAAAATGCGCGAGGCGGACGTCGACGACGCCGCCGCGGCGGCGAAGGAGATCGCCGCGAGGCACCTGAAATGAGTTCCGCGTCCGACAGTTTGAATCCCGGGGCCCCCGCCTCTCCGCCCGTCGACCTCTCCGTCGTCATACCGGTCTTCAACGAGGAAGAGAACATCCCCGTACTGTACCGGCGCCTCACGGACGCGCTCGAGACGCTCGGCAGGCGCTACGAGGCCGTCTTCGTCGACGACGGGAGCCGCGACCGTTCCGCCGCCCTGCTCTCGGAGATCGCCCGCCGAGACCCGCGCGTGCGCCTCGTCGAATTCAACCGGAACTACGGGCAGCACGCCGCCGTCTTCGCCGGCCTCGAACACTCCAGGGGGGAGATCGTCGTCACGATGGATGCCGACCTCCAGAACCCCCCCGAGGAGATACCGAAGCTGGTCTCCAAGATGGAGGAGGGGTTCGACATCGTGGGTGGCCTCCGGATGGACCGGCGCGACTCCCCCCTCAGGAAGATCCCGTCGTGGGTCGTGAACCGTTTCGTCCAGCGCGCCACCGGCGTCTACCTCAGGGATTACGGCTGCATGCTTCGGGCCTACCGGCGCGTCGTGGTGGACCAGATCCTGCGCTGCAACGAGGTCTCGAGTTTCATCCCCACGCTCGCCAACTCATTCGCCAGCTCCGTCACCGAGATCGGCGTCGCCCACGAGGAGCGGAAGAAGGGCCGCTCCAAGTACACCCTGGCGCGCCTGCTCAAACTGAATTTTGATCTGGTGACCGGCTTCTCCCTCTTCCCGATCCAGCTCATCAGCGGGCTCGGGATCCTCATCGCGCTCCTCGGGATGTTCTTCGGCATCTTCCTGTTTGTCAGGCGCCTCGTCACCGGCCCGGAGGTCGAGGGGGTCTTCACCCTCTTCGCCGTGCTGTTCGTCTTCGTCGGCATCCAGCTCCTCGCCATGGGGCTGATCGGGGAGTATATCGGCCGGATCTACGCCGAGGTCCGGAACCGACCGCGCTACGTGATCAAGCGGACCAGCCCGTGAGGGTCGCGCCGCTTCCGGAATGTGCCCGATGAACGACCCAACGCCGGCCCCGCGCACGCGGATTTTTCCGTTCCTCCTCGCGGCCACCGCCGCCTTCGTCCTCCTCTTCCGTCTCGGCGCGCGCGACTTCGAGAACAAGGACACCCTCTGGTACGTCGAGATCGCGTGGGAGATGCTCCGCTCCGGGGACTGGGTCGTCCCCCGCTTCAACGGCGTCATCTTCACCGAGAAGCCGATCCTCTTCATATGGCTCGTCGCCGGCGCCGCGAAGCTCTTCGGGGGGCTCACCCCGTTCGTCGCGCGCCTGCCGTCCGCGCTCGCGGCGACGGGCTGCGTCGCCCTTACCGCATCGCTCGGCCGCCGGCTCTTCGGGGCGCGGGCGGGGATCCTCGCGGGGTTCGTCCTGTGCACCGGCTACGCCTTCGCCTGGGAGGCGAGGACCTGCATGGTGGACATGACGTTCAGCTTCTTCACGACCCTAACCCTCTTCTTCCTGTACCTGGGCGAACGGGAGGACGGGAGGCGCGCGGGCCCGTTCCTCCTCGCCTATGCGGCGGCGGGACTCGCCGCGCTCACCAAGGGCCCGCTCGGCCTCGGCTTTCCCGCGATCGTGTTCCTCGCCTACCTGGCGTGGGCGCGGCGCCTCCGCCTCGTCCGGCGGATGCGCCTGCCGTGGGGCGTCGTCATCGTCGCCGCGCTGCAGGCGGCATGGTACCTCCCGTACCTCGTCCGCATCGGGCCCGACGGGCGGGCGTTCTTCTGGGAGATGTACGTCGTCAAGGAGAACCTCCTCCGGCTCACCACCGGCTTCGACAAGCCCGAGCCGTTCTGGTTCTACCTGCCCGAGATCGCGGGTCATTTCCTCCCGTGGAGCGTCTTTCTCCTCCTCGTCCCGTGGGCGCCGCCCCCCGCGCGCGACCGGCGATTCCCCGCGGCGTGGTTTCTGGCCGTCTTCGCCTTCCTCACCCTGAGCAGCGGCAAGCATTCCCGCTACGCGCTCCCGCTCTACCCGGCCGCGGCGCTGCTCGTGGGCGACTACTGGGACCGGCTCATCGCCGCCCCCGCCCCCCGCCTGCGGCGGATCATCCCCGCCGCCATCGGCGTCCTCTCGTGCGCGACGGCGGTCGGGATCCCGGTCGCGGCCTTCTTCCTCTTCCCCCGTTTCCCCTGGAGGTCGCTCGCCGCCGCCGCGGCTCCCGCGGCCGCCGCGGTCGCCTTGTGGCGCCTCGACGCCTCGCGGAGGATGCCCGCGGCGTTCGCGGCGATCGTGGTCGCCTTCGCGGCGGGGTGGGCCCTCTTCGTCGCGAGCCTTCCGCTGCGCGACGCGCGGCGCGCCGATCACCGGCGGCTCGCGGAATCGGTCGCCCCGGCGGTGGGGGAGGCGCGGCTCGCCACCTACGGTCTCTTCAGCAGGCGACTGGCGCTCGGCTTCTTCACGGGGCGCGTCGTGGAGTATCTCGGCGCCACGGAGCACGGCGACGCGGAACGTCTCTCCGCCTACCTCTCCTCCCCCGAGCCGGTCTTCTGCCTTCTGGACACCGGAGAATACGCGGCCCGGGGTGGAACGCTCCCCCCGCACTCGATGGCGCCGGAGAAGTACCGGTACAAGAAATTCGATCTCGTCCTGATATCCAACCGCTGATGGGGTCAGGTCCTTATTTATTAGTATTGTGGCGAAGGGGGGGAATAGACGCACATTCCGGCCGCCGTGCCGTAGTATACTAATCAAGGATCTGACCCCGAGCGCGGAGGAAGATGAAGCTCGTCGTACTGGGGTACCACGACATCGGGTATGTCTGTCTGAAGGAACTGCTGGACGCCGGAGCGGATCTGCGTCTGGTGCTGACGCACGCCGACAGCCCGAACGAGACCATCTGGTTCCGCTCCGTCCGCGATCTCGCCCGCGAACGCGGCCTCCCCGTCCTCGAGCCGGCCGACGTGAACGCGCCGGAGATCGTGGAGAAGGTGCGCCGCATCGGCCCCGACATCATCTTCTCCTTCTACTTCCGCCAGATGGTCAAACAGGAGCTCCTCGACATCCCCCGCGTCGGCGCGTTCAACCTGCACGGCTCGCTTCTCCCCCGCTACCGCGGCCGCTGCCCGGTCAACTGGGTCCTCGTCCGCGGCGAGACCGAGACCGGCGTGACGCTCCACCGGATGGAGCTCAAGCCCGACCGGGGCGCCATCGTCGCCCAACGGCGGGTGCCGATAGAGTTCTCCGACAGCGCCCGAACGCTTTTCGACCGGATGACCGCCGCAGCCGCGGATCTGATGCGCGAGACATGGCCGCTGATGCTCCAGGGCCGCTTCCCGGAGACCCCGCAGGACCAGCGCCTCGCCTCATACTTCGGAGGTAGGTCGCGAAAGGACGGGCTGATAGACTGGTCCAAGCCCGCGACGGAGATCTACAACCTCGTACGCGCCGTCACCCGCCCCTACCCCGGCGCGTTCAGCCCGTATGCGGGCGGAACGCTCATCGTCTGGTGGGCCGAACCGGACGAAACGGCCCCGACCGGCGGCGCCGCGCCGGGGACCGTCCTCCCCTCGCGCGTCCCGGGCGCCCTCGAGAATCGCAACCGGGCGTGGGATCCTCCGCGTCACCCGCGCGCAGCGGGAGGGGGGGGAGACGGCGGAGGGCGGATCCGTCGCCCGAACGATTGGGGTTTCCCCGGGGACCGTATTGGGGTAAACTTATTGTTGCGCGCCCCGCGCCTCTGTGCGCGGGCGGCGGGGACCACCACAAGGAGAGTGCAATGAGAGTGCTCATCACCGGCGGCGCGGGCTTTCTCGGCTCGCACCTCACCGACGCGTTTCTCAAGGACGGCCACGAGGTCTTCATCCTCGACACCGGCTCCACCTTCAAGATCAAGCACGTGCTTTCCCACCCGAAGTTCCACTACGTCCACGACACCGTCTTCAACCTCGAGATGCTCGAGTCGCTCATCATCAAATGCGACCTCGTCTACCATATGGCGGCGGTCGTGGGCGTCGAGCATTATGTCGCGGATCCGTACGCGGTCCTCAATGTCAACATCAACGGGACGCAGAACGTGCTGCGCCTCGCCCACAAGCACAACAAGAAGGTTGTCTTCACCTCCACCTCCGAGGTCTACGGTCGCAACCCCAAGGTCCCGTGGGACGAGGACGACGACCGGGTGCTCGGCTCGACCCGCATCGACCGCTGGTGCTACTCGACCTCCAAGGGGGTCGGCGAGCATTTCTGCCACGCCTACCGGAAGATGGGGCTGCCCGTGGTGATCGTCCGCTACTTCAACGTCTACGGCCCGCGCCTGGACAAGATCGACGTGGGACGCGTCCTCACCATCTTCATCGGCCAGCTCCTCCGCAACGAGCCGGTCACGGTCATCGGCGACGGCAGCCAGACCCGCTGCTTCACCTACGTCGACGACGCCATCCGAGCAACCGTCGCCGCGGGCCTCAAACCCGAGGCGGAGGGGGAGATCTTCAACATCGGCACCAACGTCGAAACCTCCATCAGGGACCTCGCGGAGCTGATGATCAAGGTCTCCGGGGCGAAGTCGAAGATCAAGCTCGTCCCGAAGGAGTCGATCTACGGTGAGAGCTACGAGGATATCCAGCGCCGCGTCCCCAGGGTCGAGAAGATGAAGCGGATCCTCGGCGTGGTGGCCACCACCCCGCTCGAGGAGGGCGTCCGCCGGACCTGGGAGTGGTTCCGGGACCTGGCGCAGTAGCCGCGCCCCGGAACGGCTCCCGCGAACGCGGGCCTTGCGCGCACCCCGCAGGCCCGATGCGGTCGCTGTTGCCTCTATGAAGCCGACCGACATCGAGCGGTTCCTCTACGAGCTGTTCTCCGGCGGCCGGGATATTCCCGGCTACTATCGCCTGCGGCGCTTTCTCTCCGATTTCGAGCTCGTGCGCCCGGCCCCCGAAACCCTCCTCGACGCCGGCTGCGGGTGGGGGGCGCCGAAGAGCATCTACCTCGCCAGACACCACCCGCGCACACAGGTGACCGGCATCGACCTGTCGGAGAACGCCGTGACCCGCGCGGAATCCCTCGCGCGAAAGCATGGCCTCGAGAATGCGCGGTTTCTGCGGCGGGACCTGACCCTCCCTCTCGATCTCGGGCTGTTCGACTGCGTCATCGTTTCGGACGTCCTGGAACACGTTGCCGACGACGCGCGTCTCGCGGCGAATATCGACGCCTCCCTCGCCCCCGGTGGATACGTGCACGTCAATGCCCCCTTCAAGGCGCACGACTACGACCCCTCCCAGCTCAGCCCGGCGGAACGGGAGGATCTGGCGAGGTGGATGCGGGACGCTGGCCACGTGCGCTTCGGCTACACCATCGACGAGATCGAGGCCCTCTTCGGCGGCTACGAGGTGGTGCGCGCGCGGATCGTCGGCAACGCCCTGTGCAAGCTGGCCTTCTTCCTCTGGGAGAAAGCGGTGTTCGATCCCGGGAGGACGCCTCCCCGCGCCTCCGTGCGGCGCTTCGCGCTCCCGTTCCTCGGCCGGCTCGACGCGTTCGCGGATCGCTGGCTCGTCCGGAAAGAGCCCCCGCCCCCCCCGCCTCCCCCGCTCAACGAGCGGATCTTCGTCCAGGCGATCCGCGCGATCGATCTGGGCATCGAGATGGAGACGCGCGGGGATCTCGGCGAACGTTATCTCATCGGTGAGGAGATCTGCGTCCTGTTGCGGAAGCCGTCCTGAGGCGGCACGGAGGGGTGCCGCGATATGCCCATGCACGCCAAGCTGTGCGTCCTTTCACTCAAGATCGACGTCGACACCTATCGCGGTATGGCGGAGGGGGTCCCCCGCCTCGCCGACCTCCTCGCCGGGCGCGGCGTCCGCGCGTCGTTCTTCATCGCCATGGGCCCGGACAACTCCGGCAGGGCGGTCCTGCGCTTCTTCACCCGCCGGGGTTTTTTGAAGAAGATGCTCCGCTCGAACGCCGTCGGGATGTACGGCCTCCGCACGGCCCTCTCCGGCACACTCCTCCCCGCCCGGCAAATTGCCCGGTCGTTCCCGGGCCATATCAGGGACCTTCTCGATGCGAAACACGAGGTCGGCATCCACGGCCACGACCACGTCCGCTGGCACGACCGGATCCCGCGTATGGGGCCGGAGGAGACGCGCGCGGAGTTCGGGGCGGCGTGCGCAGTCTTCCGCGAGATCGTCGGGCGCGACGCCGACTGCTCGGCCGCGCCCGGATGGAGCTGCTCGCCGCGCCAGCTCGAGGCGCAGGACGAGACCGGCATGCGCTACCACAGCGACAGCCGCGGGACGGGCCCGTTTTTCCCCTCGATGGGCGGCTACCCCGCGACGCACCTCCAGGTGCCGACCACCCTCCCGACACTCGACGAACTTCTCGGATCGGGGGCCTGCGCGAGCCCGGATGACCTCTCGCGCCTGTACCTCGATCGCATCTCGGCGCGGGGGAGGCACGTCCTCACCGTGCACGCCGAGGCGGAGGGGATGGGCTGGGCGGGCTGGTTCGACCGGCTCCTCGGCGAACTCGCGCGGCGCGGGGTCTGTTTCTCGATGCTGGGCGAAATCGCCGACGAGGCGCTCGGCCGGCCGGAAACGATCCCCCGCTGCGCGCTCGAGATGGGCGAACTGCCCGGCCGCGCCGGCCTCGTCGCCATACAGTCGTAGACGTTGTATGCAACAACTTCCGCCACTTGTAGTTACACAATAATTCGTCCCCCCCCGTCCCACCCACGGCGAGCATTCCGCCTCAGCCGGCAACTTATAAGAACCGTGACGCGGACGTTGTATCCAATATACTCCGCCGCTGAGTGTTGCGAACTATTTATCCCCGTCTCAATTTCTCCTGTAATCTTTTTTCTCATTTCGCGACTAATCTGATGGGAGGTGAAACTATGCCACCGCGAGCCAGAAGGCATCAGCTTACCGGTTCACTTGTCTTCCACGCGTACAACCGCACGAACAACCGCGCCCCGCTGTTCCGTGCAGGGGAGGATTACGCCTATTTCATAGGTCTGCTTCGCCGATACACGGAATCCTCCCTACTCAGCATCTACCACTGGGTTCTGATGCGAACGCACTTCCATCTGCTCCTGGAGATCGCCGATCCACGGAGGATCTCGTCTTTTATGGCCGGCCTCGACCGGGCCTACACGCATTACCACCACAGGGTCTACCAAACCTCGGGCCTTCTTTGGCAGGGCCGGTTCGGTCTTCAGCCAATCCAGATTGAACGCTACCTGCTGGCGTGTGCCAGGTACATCGAGAGGAACCCGGTGCGCGCGCACTATGTAGCGCACGCATGGGAATACCCGTACAGCAGCGCGCGGCTGCACTGCCTCGGCATCCCGGACCCCGTGACCGTGGAAGCCCCGATATGGGAGCGTTTCGGCGCCGATGCCGCGCAACGGATGGCGGGATACATCTCCTACCTTTGCGATTCCGACGCGGATGAGGAGAGGCTATTCAGGGCCAATCCGGATCCTGCCGGAGACGATGACTTCCGCGGCCGAATCGGGATCATAGGCGGACGCCCTCAACCAGGAACACGTGGAGCGCCGAGAAGGGCGGGAAGAGGGACGAATTAATGCGCAACATCAACGACAGCAGCCGGTTGCATACAACGTCTACTAATCCAAATCGTAGATGTCGTTGATGACGTACCATGTCACCAGCGCGGTGACCTCGGCGAGCTTCTCGGCCCCCTCCGACCGGATCATCACGAGCCCGTAGTGCCGGCAGACCGCCTTCATGCGGCGGATGATCTTGCGCACCGAGTTCTTGTTCGAGTGCAGTATCCACCGGGCCACCCCGGAGATGATCGCCTCCCGGTACCGGGTGAGGAAGTCGGCGGCGGCAACGTGGTACTCCCTGCGGCGCACCCGCCGGAGGAAGATCTGTCCGAGATCCTTGATGTAGTCCTCCATCTCCTGCTCGCCCAGCGCGGTCACCGCCTCCACGTCGTACAACTCCGCGAGGGTGCGCCGCTCCTTCCGGGCGGGGGCGTCGTAGGCGATGCGGCGCGCGGCGGGGCAGACGCCGCCGATCTGCTTCATGATGATATCGACGTAGATCAGCTTCTCGATCGCGTCCCAGCCTTTGTAGCACCGGCGCCAGTTGACCCCCGGCGTGAGCCAGACGGCGAACGACTCCGCCCAGTCCTCGTCGGGGTGGCGCTGCGCGTAGAAGGAATCGAGGTGCTGCACGTGCTTCTTGCTCCACGGCTTCGTACGGTAGCATTTCGGGTACCGTTTCGTGAAGTCGCCGAAGATCCCCTGCCAATCCTTGCGCTCGTGGAGCCGAAAGGCGTAGTTGATCGCATGGCCGGTCTCGTGGCGGAGGATCTTCAGTATCTCCGCCTCCCCCTCCACCTCACCGTAGTACTCCTTGTGCAGCGCCATGAGCTCCGGGTTCCCGAGGTAGAACGGCACCTCGATGCAGATCGTGCCGTCCACGCATCCCCACCCGTCCTCGATCTCGGCCCCGAGGTAGAAACGGGGCCTGAACCGTATCTTTCGCGCCTGGAGCTCCCGGTAGTGCGCGAGGATGCAGTCCCGCAGCGGCCCCTCGATCTTCAGCGGCAGGTCGCAGACGCGGGTGTTGAGCAGCTCGTAGCGCCGGATCTCCTTGAGCGAGATATGCGTTCTCCTGGCCGTCATAGCCGCTCCGTGCAACCGTGTGCGCGGTCAGCCGCGCCGACCCGGCGACCGAGGGAAGATCGAAGGTACCCCTTGTCCCCCCGCCGCAGCTCCTTGAAAAAAACGTAGTACCCCGACATGGCGGCCGCCCAGGCGGCGCGGCCCCGCATCCGGTAGGTCACCGAGACGCGCTTGAGGGCGAACGGATCGCCGTCGGGCCACCCCCGCCCGGGCGTGTTGCAGCACGCCGCGCGGAACCCTGCCGCCTGCACCATATCGCGCACGCCCCGGTTGAAGAATCCGTACGGGTAGCAGAAGGTCGGGACCTCCTCGCCCAGTCCGTCCTCGAGTTGCTTCTTGCTATCCTCGATCTCGCCTCGCGCCTGCTCCGGGGGGATCTCGGTCAGGCGCGGATGGCTCACGGTGTGCGCACCGAACGTGATCCCGCAGCTGCGCATCTCCCGTATCTCGCCCCACCCGACATACTCCCGCAGCCCGATCCGCCCGGAGACGAGGAAGACCGTCGCCGGAACCCTGAAGCGGACGAGGATCGGGAGGGCCGCGGCGTAGGTGTCGAGCCACCCGTCGTCGAAGGTGAGCGCGACCGCGCGGCGCGGCATCCGCTCCCCCAGGCGGATCCTCTCCGCAAGCGCGGCCAGATCCAGCACCGCGAATCCGCCCCTCTTCAATCGGTCGAGCCCCTCCTCGAAGAGGTCCGGTTCGAGCCAGGAGCGCGACGGGCGGCCGATGCTCCCCATGCGGTGGTACATCAGTATCGGCACGAGCCTCCGCGGCAAATACCGCCTCATCCAGCCGCCTCCCGGGCCACCGCCCCAAGACCGTCCGCCGCCTTCGTGAACTGCATGCCGAGTTCCCGCGCCGCCTTCCGGTTGTCCATCGAGTTGTCTTTCGGCCTCGGCATAAGCCCCTGCATCTCGTCCATCCGCACCGGGTTGAGAAGCCGCTCGGGGAAGCCGAAGACCGCCGCCGCGAGCCGTCCGAGCTCGTACCGGTTCATCCGCTCCGGCCCCGCGAGATGGTACACCCCGCGGGCCTCCGGCCTCGCGAGGATCCGCCCGATTGCGCGGCACGCATCGCGGACATAGAGCGGGGTCCGGTACTGGTCGGTGAAGAGGTTCACCGTCTCGCCCTTTTCGAGGCGGCCCCGCATCCAGCCGAGGAAGGAGCTGTGCGGCGCGGGGCCCGCTCCGTACATAAGCGACAGGCGCGCGACGACGTTCGAGGAGGCGGTCCGCAGCGCCAGCCGTTCCCCCTCGAGCTTCGTCTCCCCGTAGACGCTTATCGGGGACGGCTCGTCCTCCTCGGTGTACATCCCCTTCGTCCCGTCGAAGACCATATCCGAGGAGAAGTAGACGAGCCGTGCGCCTATCTCCGCCGCTGCCTCCGCGATACGCCCCACCGCCTCCACGTTCAGCCTGCGCGCCCGCGCAGGCTCCCGCTCACAAAGATCCACGTCGACGAGCGCCGCGGCGTGCAGCACCGCGGCGGGCCGGACGCGCCGCACGAGGGCCGTGAGATCGCCGGCTCCTTCCAGATCGAGCCGCTCCATCAGGCACCCCGGGATATCGACCGGATGGGAGGCGAAGGTGCCCCATAGCTCGCACGTCCCCGAGAGACTCCGCGCGAGGTTCCAGCCGAGAAAACCGCTTGCGCCGGTGATGAGGATTCTTTGCATGGAACAGACCGATGACAGAGTCGAAGGGGTATATTATATACCAACCCGGGCACAATGCGGCGCGCTTCAGGCGCCAAAATGAAATATATCACATCCTATTGCGGTGCATAGAATTGCGAATGCGCTTTCGCCGCCGCGGCCCCGGAGCGGTTCCGGTCGGCGCCGGAATGGACTATACTGCCGGAACGGAGGCAACACACGTGCCCGCGACGCGGCTGCTCCTCCATATCTGCTGCGCCCCCTGCTCGACGCATGTCATCAGGGTCCTCTCCGTCGGCCACGCCGTGACCGGCTACTTCTTCAATCCGAACATCCACCCCCCCGCGGAACACGCGCGGCGGCTCGCCGAGGCCTCCCGCCACTGCCGCGACTCGTCGCTGCCGCTCATCGTCCCCCCGTACCGCCCCCGCGACTGGTTCGACATCGTCAAGAAACTCGATCGGGAGCCTGAGGGGGGGGCGCGGTGCGCCCGCTGCATCCGCATGCGGCTCGAGGAGACGGCCCGCGCCGCGGCGGCACGCGGTTTCGAGCGGTTCGGGACCACGCTCACCGTAAGCCCCCACAAGAACGCCGCCCTCGTCAACCGGCTGGGCCGGGAAGCCGGGGCGCTGCACGGCGTCGAATTCCTCGATGCGGACTTCAAGAAGGGGGACGGGTACGGGGAGAGCTGCCGGATGAGCCGGGCCCTCGGGATCTACCGGCAGAACTACTGCGGCTGCGTCTTCAGCGCCCTGGCGAGGCGGAACCGCGGAGGGGCGAAGACGCCCCCCTGACCCTCTTCAGCCGCCCCCCTCCGCGGGCGGCTCGGGTGCGTCCCCCGCCGCCTCGAGGACATGCGGCGCCGCGTAGATCCTCGCTCCGCTGAGCAGGGCGACGGCGAGGCAGTCGCTCGGCCGCGCGTCGATCTCGAATATCCTCTTCCCCGAGGCCCCGTTGTCCTGCAGGAACAGGCGCGCGAAGAAGGTGTTGTCCCTGAGGTCGTTGATCACCACCTTCTCGACGTCTATCTCGAGCCCCTTGAGGATGCTGAGCAGGAGATCGTGCGTGAGCGGACGGGAACGCGGGGCGCCCGCCCTGTAGAGGGAGATGGCGGCCCCCACCTCCCCGTCGACATAGATCACGAAGGTCTTCTCATTGCCCCGGAGGAAGACCGCGTAACCGCCGCCCGCCGGGACCACGCGGCGCATCGACAGCCCGATCAGTTCGTTTGACATCGCATCAGATCCCCGCGAACGCCTTCTCCACCGCCTCCTCCGGCGTCTCCGCCGTGGGGAACCCGGCCCCGCCCCGGTCGATGCTCCCGATCTCCCACGTCCCGAGCCCGACGATCGGGACGCCGAGATTCAAGGCGTAGGCGATCTCCGAGAGCGTGCCGTAGGAGCCCCCGATGGCGATGATCGCATGCGCGGAGCGCACGATCACGATGTTCCGCGCGTAGCCCATCCCGGTCACGATCGGGACGGAGATGTGGGGGTTGGCCCGGCTTCGGTCGTCCCCCGGGAGCACGCCGATGGTGAGGCCTCCCTCCTCGCGGGCGCCGCGCGCGGCCTCCGCCATCACGCCGCCGAGCCCCCCGCAGATGAGCGCCGCCCCCCGCCGCGCGACGAGCCGCCCCACCTCGTATGCGTTTCGCGCGGCCCGCCGATCCGGGCGCGACGCCCCGACGACCCCCACGACGACCGGCCGTTCCCCGCGCCTCATGCGATCCCCCTGTCCCGAGGGCCGAACCCCGAGGCCCTGAGCCGTATCGCCGAGACGAGGTAGCGCAGCGGCGTCCCGGCCCGGAGTTTCGACTGCCCGGCTCTGCGGTCGCGAAACACGATCGGCACCTCGACGATCCGGATGCCGCTGCGCGCGCACCGGTAGAGCGTCTCCGCGATGATGAACGGGTCGCGCGCCCGGAGCGGCTCGGCGGTGATGGCCGCGAGCGTCTCCCGGGTGTAGCATCTGAACCCCGAGGTCGGGTCCTTCACCCGCACGCCGAGCACGGTTCGCAGATAGCGCCGGGCGAGCGCGCTCATTGCCCTCCGGAAGCGGCTCCTCCCCTCCTCCCTCCCCCCGGGAACGTATCGCGACCCGATCACCAGTCCCGCCGACCCGGCCGCGCGCAGGAGGTCGGGAATGAACGCGGGGTCGTGCGAGCCGTCCCCGTCCATCTCCACGATCCGGTCCGCCCGCTCCTCAAGCGCCCGACGGAACCCCTCGGCGCCCGCGAGCCCCCGCCCGCGCCTGTCGCGCCTGCGCAGGAGGTGCACGCGCGGGACGGCCCGGGCCTCCTCCTCCACGAGCCGCCAGGTGCCGTCGGGCGAGTTGTCGTCCACGACCAGCACCTCGATATCCCTTGCCTGCTCGACGATCTCGCGTACCAGGGGGAGGATCGAGGAGGCCTCGTTGTACGTGGGGATCAACGCCATCGTCTTCATCGGCAGCGCTCTCCAGCCCGCCTGCGCGGCGCCGCGGTCACCGGTTCAGAAGACCTTGAACCGCTTCGAAGACGGCCGAGGGGGAGATCCGCGCCATGCAGGAAGGACGGCGTTCGCACGCGCGGAGATAGCAGCAGGCGCAGTCCGCGTCTGAAACGATCTTCACCCCGCGCCCATAGACGTCGATCTCCGCGGAGGAGGTCGGCCCGAAAAGCCCCACGACCTTCTTGCCGAAACCGAGGGCGACGTGGAGCCCGAGACTGTCGCTCGAGACGAGAAGGTCGCAGAGTCCGACGAGCGCGATGAACTCCCGGAGGCTGTTGCCGCACCCGGTGTCGACCAGCGCCGCCCCCGCGGCGTTCCGTATCGCGGCGTTCCTCGCCTTCTCCTCCTCCCCGCCGAACAGGAGCACCCGCGTCCCGCGAAGCCCGGCGAGCCGCCGCACCAGGTCCGCGCAGAGGGCCGCCGGCCACTGCTTCATCGGCCAGCGGCTCCCGCTCCCCGTGTTGACGCCGACGATCGCGCGCCCCCGCCCGCCGGGCGCGAGTCCCTTCCGAGCGGCGAAACGGCGGGCGAATTCCCTCTCCTCGTCGGAGAGCGCCACGACGATCTCCTGGCGCAACCCGGCGAGGCCGCTGATCCCCATCACGATCTCCTGATAGGGGCGGCGGTTGGCCTTCTTCGCGTCGTCGAAGAGCCCCATCATGAGCCAGGCGCGGGCCTCCGCGCCGATCGGCGCCACCCTGCCCCTGGCGTCGAGGCGGAACCCGCGCTTCTCCCCCGCCCGCGCGAGGCTCCCGAGCGCGGCGCTCCGCGGGGCCGCGTCGAGACAGAGTGAGATGTCGAACCGCTCGACGCGCAACATCGCGAGCGCCTCGGCGCCGTACGGGATCACCCGGTCTATGAACGGGTTATGCTCGAGCAGCGGCATCGCGGCGGGGAGGGTTATCCATGTGACCTGCGCCGAGGGATGGATTGTTCGCAGGGCGGGGAGGATGCAGGTGGTCCGCAGCACGTCGCCCAGCGCGTCGAGCTTGATGACGAGGATCCGCTTCCCCACCGGATCGTAGTGGCCGCACCCGCGGCAGCGCGCACCCTCGGCCTTATGCGGCGCACATGGCCGGTCCCACCGCATATGGCGACAGTCCCGTCGGACAAGTTCCATCGGGGGCAATTCTACCATCCGGGCGCGTCGCCTAGTATGGTAAAATCCCGCTCGCACGGACGGGCCGGACCGCACCCGCCGTTGACGCCCGCTTCCGTCGAGGCGGGAATGGCGGACGGCGCGCCCCCACGCCGCGCGGGGTTCCCTGTGTGCCGGCCGGGCACCCGGGAGGGATCAGGAATGGCGCCGCGCCTCCGTCTCGCCGCCGTCGGCGTATTCGCCGTCTCGTTGGCGATCTTCTCCCTTGCCAGGATGCGGTTGGTGTCGTTCGGCGCGGAGGGGCCCGGGCAGGCGCGGTTCCTCACCGGCGACGAGCCGTCGTACCTCCTCCTCGCGCACAGCGTCGCGTTCGACCGGGATTTCAATCTCTTCAACAACCGAACCGAGGAGCACGGCCGCTTCTTCGGCGTGCCGCGGTGCGAGGGGCACGGCGCCCGGAAGGACTGGGAACGAAGGGAGATCTACTCCATCCACACCCCCGGCCTTCCGATCCTCATCGCGCCGGTCTACGCCCTCGCCGTGCGCCTCGGTGTTTCGCCACGGGCGGCGGTTCTCCTCTTTATGAACCTCCTCGCCGCCCTCCTCGCCGTCAACACCTGGCTCCTCTGCGTCGACCTGGTCGGTGGCCGGGCCTCTTTGGACCGACCCGGCTGCGTGCCGCTCGTCCCCCCTCTGCTGGCCATGGCGGCGGTCGTCCTCACCCCGCCGGTGATCTTCTACGCCAACCTGATCTACCCGGAACTCCCCGCGGCCCTGCTCGTCCTGTACGCGTTCCGCAAGGCCCTTCCCACCTGGAGCGGGGGAGCCGGGGAAGCGGAGAGCCGGGGACTCCCCCCCTCTCCCCCTCCCCGATTCACGGGTTCCCTCATCATCTCGTCCCTCTGCGTCGCCTTCCTCCCGTGGCTCTCCTTCCGCTTCCTCCTCCCCGCCCTCCTCCTCGCGGCGATGCACGCGCGCCGGGCGTGGACCGACGAAAACCCTCGCCGCCGCGCGGCGGCCCTTGTCGTCGCCGCGGTCCCGCTGCTCGCCTCCCTCGCCCTCTTCCTCTCGTACCAGCACCGCGCCTTCGGGTCGCTCAATCCCGCGGCCGGATACCTGTACCAGAACTACGGCGAGCGGGGCCTCTCGAGCCGCGGCCTTCTCGACGGCGTCTTCGGCATCCTCCTCGACCGCGGGCACGGCCTCCTCTCCTGGTCGCCCGTCTACCTCCTGTCGCCCACGGGGCTGGTCATTCTCTTCCGCACGCGCCGCGCCCTCGGCATCTACATAGGCCTGCTGCTGCTCGCCATCTATCTCCCCGGCGCGCAGTTCGTCTTCTGGTGGGGCGGTTTCGCCCCGCCCCCGCGCTACATGGTCGCGCCCGCGCCGTTCCTCGGCGCCGCTATCTGCGCCGCGCTCGCGGCGCGGCTGCGCCGGCCGTTCGCCGCCCTCTTCGCCCTCCTGCTCGCCGCGAGCCTCGCGTTCGGCTGGCTCGGCTGCGCGCGTCCCGGGCTCCTCTATAAACACCGCCATCTCGCCGCGTACTGTTTCCCGAGGTTCCCCCTTCGGATCTTCCCGGCGTTCTTTAGGAAGGAGGCTCTCACATGGCCGCTCGCCGCGGCATGGAGCGCCGGCATCGCGGCCCTGACCGCCTTCTTCTGCGCCCGGCGCTCGACGGCGAAGCCCGATCCAAAATAACGAAACGGCCCCGTCACGCCCCCCCTCCAACGTCGCCTGTCCCGGATCTCCGGATGCCGTACAGGATGCTTGCCCCCGAGGGCATACTGTGCTAATATCAAAGTAAAGAGGCGGGGGTGTCATGGCGAAGGGAAGAGAGAGGTGGGTGGCCGTCTGTGTCGCGTGCGCGCTCTGCGCGGCGGCGGCTTCGTCATTGGCCAAGGAAGCGGGGCTGCATCTCTCCGTCCCGCACAATCGCGTCGCCGCCGGCTCGACGATCACGCTCCACTGGGAGATCGTTCCAAACGGCATCAGCACGGTCGCCATCATCCTCGGCGTGATGCTCCCGGACGGTCGCATCGAGTGCTACGCCGGGCCGGGGAAGGGGTTCGTCGAGATCGAGACCGTCGAGGCGGCCCCCCGTGCGGCCGTCGGCTTTCCGTTCAACACGGCGATGACCGCCTCGCTCGACATGCATCTTCCGGCGGACTGGCCGAAGGGGACATGCCAGTTCGTCGCCGCGGTGATGGAAGGCAAAACGATCGCGGAGGTGGACTACAGCAACAGCTTCATCGTGGAGTAGCCGTCGAGAGAGAGAGAGAGAGAGAGAGAGCAGCGGAAGGGCGGGCATCGTCGTCAGGAACCTACCACGATGCCCGCCCTTTATCTTTTACCCCACACCGTACACGTTACATTTTCTTTGCCGTGGAACTGGTGGGCAGGGAAGGATTCGAACCTTCGAAGGCAAAAGCCAGCAGATTTACAGTCTGCCCCCTTTGGCCGCTTGGGTACCTACCCACGCAACAGCAGAAGAAGTGTACGGCGCAAAGAACAAAAGCAAGGAGCGGGAGATGCGGCCGCCTTTTTCAGGACGCATTATAGCGCACCCCCCCGCCGCCCACAAGAGGCGGTGGAGCCGATGATCGGAGTCGAACCGATAACCTGCTGATTACAAATCAGCTGCTCTGCCAGTTGAGCTACATCGGCCCTGTGCGCCGCGACCCCTGCCGCGTGCTCTAATTACCCGCATTACCGGTGCGTTGCGTTCATTCTCCACCAAAGGCGCGTTGTGCTGTCCGCGACCATTCCTGACCAGTGTCGCCGAAATATGGCCACAAAACAGTCACGACCTACCCGCCTCGGGTCAGCATGGAACGCCGCCGTATCAATGCTACGAAAGGCCGAGGTCGCATTCAAGCGCTTTATCCCGAGACCGGATGCCCCACGGTCACTGTTCGACGTAGCCTGTTTTGCGCATCGGCATAGAGTTGGGCGGCTTCTCTGACGTTCGCAATCATCTTCCACCCTCACGCGCTGCGGGCAGCCCTGCGGGATGTCGTCGAAGAGTCCCCGCGTCACCCGATTTTTCGTCCACCGAGATGCGCACCGCAGCGCTTCTCGGAAACCGGGAGAAGGCCAAAATCCACCCCCCCCTTGACACGCGTCCATCGGTCAGCTATCTTTTCGATGAAGGAGCGAAGATGAAGACGAAGACGATATATCTCCTGTGGTGCCTGGCGATTGCGATGCTCATCGCGCAACCCGCGTACTCGGAAGCGCCTGAGACGGCCGAAGGAAGATGCGCGGTGTGCGACAAGACGCTTGGCAGCGACGCGCCCGAATCCGCCCTCTCCGCCGATCCGGACTTCAAACAGCACAACATGTTCCAGTGCTGCCAGACCTGCCTCGACAAGAAGATGGACAAGCAGGCACAGCGCGTCTACACGGAGATCTCGCGGAAGTACAAGTGGAGCAGCATCTCCCACAACAAGTCGGTGGCGTTCAAGGCAAACCGCCGCAGCTCGTACAGGTAGGTTCCCGCCCGCCGCTCCTCAGTTGTAGTGGAGCTCCCACCCTTTCGCCATGTAGTTGTCCCAGTGCCCGGTCTCCGGATTGATGTCGTCGCGAAACCCCATCGTATTCCCGCCTTCGCGGAACCGTTCCGGCGAGACATAGACGGTTGACCACGCCCAGTGGTTCCCGTTCATGAGACCGGGAATGGCGCCGAGGTAGGAGCCGTTCAGGTAGACCGCGTTGCGGTAGTAGGTTCCCCAATACCCGCCGTGAAGCACGGCGAGCCCGTTGGGGACATGCGCCATCGAGAACCGGACGTCTATGCTCAGCCCCTCCGGATTCGGAACCTCCCAATCCGCCATATACGAATCGTAGTCGTCCCCCACGTGTATGGTCCTGTCGAGTATCACGGCGCGATACTGGAACGGGGTGACGATGCCGGAGCCCGCCACGGGGAAACCGTCCGTCGCCACGAATTCCCCCGTCCCGGACCGGACGAAGGCCGCCGCGAAGGCGAACGGCTGACGGTAGATCTCCGACGACACGGTGTTGATCAGCAGCGAGCTGCTTTCCGCCGAGGTGAATACCGCCCCGCGGAATGTAGGGCCCTCGACCACGCCGTTGGAGACGTAGGTACCCATATCGGCCCTGAAGATGCGCACCTCGTCCGCGTCGAACAGCGTGCCGAGATTGAACGGCTCATCGTCCGTGAATCTCGGTCCGGCCACCGCGGCGAGGTAGACGTCCACCGGCGTCCCGCGATAGTCATACCGCTGGAAATCGCACGTGTAGTGCAGGCGGACGTTGCCGTCTTCGTCCTCCTTTTTCGCGGAAAGCACAAGGTACTCCGGGAGCGGGGACGGCGTGGGTGTTGCGGTGGGGATCTCCGTGGGCGTCGATGTGGGCGTGGGCGTAACGGTGGGGATCTCCGTGGGCCCTACAGTCGGCTCATAGGCCGCCGAGGGAGAGGAGAAAACCGCCACGAGGAGAACGAACCCGAGGGTGAAGCGCGCCCCGCGGAACGCCGCACGCCCGAACCAGATCGCGCTCATACCTTCAGGATACTACCATCGGCGCAGTGCCGTGGCAAGCGTACCGTTCGGCGGCCCCGCCGGCGGGAAAGAGCCGGGATTCCGGCTGTCAGCGGGCCGAACGCCCCCTCGTCCGCTCGGCGGCCGCGCGCGCCGCGGCGGACGCCGCGAAGGCGAGGCAGGCGAGGAGGATGATCGTGGCGCCGGAGGGAAGGTCCGTTGCGTAGGAGATCCAAAGGCCCGCGAAGGACAAAACGGCGCAGACGAGTGTCGAGAGCGCCATCATCCGCGTCAGGTTCCGGGTGTGCTGTCGCGCGATCGCCGCGGGGATGGTCAGGAGGGCGATGACCAACACGATCCCGACGATCCGGATGAGTACGACCACCGTGACCGCCACCAGCCCAAGGAGCATCAGGTACATCGCCTCCGCCCGGATGCCCGACACCTTCGCGAACTCCTCGTCGAAGGAGAGCGCCAGAAGCTCCTTGTAGCGCAGGCCCACCACGGCGACGATCAGCGTGTCGAGCGCCAGCATCAGGTACAGGTCCGAGCGCGGGACGGTCAGGATGCTGCCGAACAGGTAGCCGAACAGGTCGGGGGCGTAGCCGGGCGTGAGCCCGATAAAGAGCACGCCGACCGCCATCCCCATCGCCCAGAAGATCCCGACGGCGGTGTCCTCGGGAAGGCGGCCTCTCCTGCTCACGGCCCAGATCCCCGCCGCCGATGCGAGACTGAACGGCAGCACGCCGAGGAGCGGATCGATCCCGAGGAAGTAGCCGATGCCGATCCCGCCGAAGGCGGCGTGGGCGATCCCGCCGCTGATGGAGGCGAGCCGCTTCACCACGACGTAGGAGCCGATGACGCCGCAGGCGACGCTCGCCAGCAGGGCCGCAACGAGCGCGTTCCGCGCGAACTCGTACTGGAGCATCCCGGTCATCGGACTCCGTGCGCCTCCATCACCCGGTGGGGAACGCCGTGGGCGATCATCTGCACCGGGCACCCGTAGACCGCCTGGAGGTCGTCGAGGGTGATCTCCTTCGACTCGTGGTAGTGGAGCCGGAGGTTCAGACAGGCGATCGTGTCCACGTGCGCGGAGAGGACGCCGACGTCGTGCGTCACGAGCACCACCGCCATCCGCTCGCGCAGCCGCTTCAGGAGGAGGTGGATCCCCTCCTGCGCGCAGGCGTCGATGCTCGCGGTGGGCTCGTCGAGCAGGAGCAGCCTGGGGTCCGTGACGAGGGCGCGCGCGATGAACACGCGCTGCTTCTGCCCTTCCGACAGTTCCCCGATCTGGCGGTCCCGGAGGTCGAACGCCCCCACGGTCTCAAGGGCCCGGCGCGTCCGCGCGCGGTCCTCCGCCTTGTAGTACCCCAGGCGGGGCGCGTGAGCGAGCCGCCCCATCAGCACGACGTCCCAGACGCTGATCGGGAAGAGGCGGTCGAACGGGACATGCTGCGGCACGTACCCGACGAGTTTCCCGGCCTCCTGCGGCCTCCGGCCGAAGACGCGCACCTCGCCGCGCGACGGAGCGATGAGGCCGAGGATCGTCTTGAGGAGGGTGGTCTTCCCGCCGCCGTTGGGCCCGATGATGCCGAGGAAGTCCCGCTGCCGCACGGAGAGGTTCACCTCCTCCAGCGCCGGCACGCCCCCGTAGGAGACGCAGACGTCCTTCAGGCGCACGATCTCCTCGCCCCTCATCGCGCCTCCTCCGCCAAAGCGGCCGCCACGCGCCGGAGGTTCTCGGGATAGTTCCTGGCGAGCGGGTCGATGACGATCACGCGCCCCCCGATCTCCCGGGCGACGACCTCGGCGCCCCTCCGGCTCGACTCAGGCGACGCGAACACCGCGTTCGCCCCGAGCTCCCGCGCCCGTTTCACCGACGCCGCGAACCCCCTCGCCCCAGGCTCCTTCCCCCCGGCCTCGATCGGCGCCTGCACGAGGCCGTACCGCGCGGCAAAATAGCTCCACGCGGGGTGAAAGACGAAGAACGTTTTGCCGCGGGCGGGAAGGAGCGCCGCCGCGACCTCCCCGTCCAAACGATCGAGTTCCGCCCGCAGCGCCCGCGCATTCGCCGCGTACGCCTCCGCGCGGGCGGGGTCGATTTCCGCCAAAGCGGCGCGTATGTTCTCGGCGATGACGGCGGCGTTTGCGGGGGAGAGCCACACGTGCGGATCCCGCCCGCGCACGGCGCCGTGCGCACGCCCCCGCTCCTCCGCGTGCCCGCATTCCCCCTCCACCCCGAGCGGGGCGATCCCGCGCGAGGCGTCGCACACCCGCATCGTCCGGTTCAGCGCCGTGAGCTTGTCCATCCAGGCCAGCTCGAACTCGATCCCGGTGCCCGCCTTGACGTACAGCCGCGCCCGGCCCAGCGCGTCGAGCTGCCGCGGCGCGGGCTCGTAGCTGTGCGGGTTGGCGCCCGGGGGCACCATCACCGACACCTCGACCGCCTCCCCCCCCACCCGCTCGGCGAAATATGCGTACGGGAGGATGGTCGCGACCACGCCGATCTTCTCGACGGGGGCGGGGTCGGGGGCCGCGGTGTGGGGGAGGAACAGACCGAGGGGGAGCGCGATGATCGCGATCTTCCTGTTCACGGGTTACCCCCGCGTGCACCCCGATCGCACGGCCCGGGGAAGGAATGGCGGAGAGGGAGGGATTCGAACCCTCGGTACCCTTGAGAGGTACACACGCTCTCCAGGCGTGCCGATTAAACCGCTCTCGCACCTCTCCGCATCATGTTGCCGCCGCGCGCTGCTTCTTGAAGAACGCCTTGAGCAGCGCCCCGCATTCCCCCTCCTCCACGCCCGCCTCGACCTCGACCGTGTGGTTGAGGCAGCCGCTCCCGAGGATGTCCATCCTCGACCCGGCGGCGCCGGCCTTCGGATCGCGCGCCCCGAAGACCAGCCGCGCGACGCGGGAGAGGGCGATGGCGCCCGCGCACATCGGGCACGGCTCCTTGGTGACGTAGAGCGCCGCGCCGTCGAGCCGCCAGTCCCCGGCCTCGGAGGAGGCCTGCGTGAGGGCGATCATCTCGGCGTGCGCGGTGGCGTCCCTGAGGAGCTCGACCTGATTGTGCGCCCGGGCGACGACGCGCCCCCCGCGCACGATCACCGCGCCCACCGGGACCTCGTCCTCCTCGAACGCCTGCGCGGCCTCCTTCAGCGCCTCGCGCATGTACCCGAGATCGCGCTCCGCGTCAGCGTGCGTCATGGGAGGGAGGATCTCCGCCGACCCGCTCGCGGGACCCGGCGCGCAGGGTTGTGTGGACGCCCCGTCCCTGGAAGCGGGAACCCGACAGCGAGCACCCGTAATCATGGCGCGCCCGGAGGGAGTCGAACCCCCAGCCTTTTGGTCCGTAGCCAAACGCTCTATCCAATTGAGCTACGGGCGCGCGTTACTCCTCGATCTCCGCCTTGATTCCGCCCACGATACCGGCGAAGATATTATACACAAGCGACGCCGCCATTCCCACAACTCCCGCCGCCGCGCCCCAGAAGGCGGCGTACGCGAGCGACCGCGGCACAGGGGTGAGCCTGTTCAGCCGGGCGAAGATCGCCTGAAGCATCCGCCCGAGGTCGCGCGGCATCAGGCCGAGGTTCGAAGCGAGCAGGTAGACCAGCCCGACGATGAACACCGCGCTGAACAGCAGCGCGAACACGGACGCGGGCTGGACCGTCTTGATCTCCGATCGGTGCATGGCGTCCCTCTGTTCGATGAATCCTCGTTTGCAGAAACTGGCGGAGAGGGTGGGATTTGAACCCACGAGACCGTTAAGGTCTACACGATTTCGAGTCGTGCGCGATAAACCGGACTCTGCCACCTCTCCATTTATTCAGCCCTCGAACCCAATTCAGCTAAACAATCACGGATTTGCAGCTTCAGGTATCTCTTACCCTGAGATTTCTTTAGAAATTCCTCTCTTCTACGTGCATCGCTCTCTTTCAGATATGCCTCGTAATGAATTAGTGTAAGGGGCAACCTTCTTTTCGTGGAGTCAACCTTGCCGCCGTTGTGCTCCTGCATCCTTCGCTTCAGATTTTTAGTGAATCCCGTATAGAGCTGTTCATTACCCATTTTCAGGATATAGACATAATACATGTCATTACCCGTGCTACCCAACACTACGATTTCGCCCCGCCATAAAGGCGGGGCGCCCCGCCTTCATGGCGGGGCGAGTCGTGCGCGATAAACCGGACTCTGCCACCTCTCCAGATCTTGTTACTTCGCCCGGAACTGAATGACCGCGGATACGATTTCGCCCCGCTATTCGGCGGGCAAGTCGTGCCCGATAGGCCGCACGCCGCCACCTTCCCGAAAAGCCGCCGGCGCCGCGCTATGGCGCCGGCGGGCCGCCCGGCCCTTCCGCGGCCCTCAGGCCCGCGACGATCTCCCGCGCCCGCGCGAGGTTCGCGTCGAGGACGAGAATCTGCCCGTACCTCTCCCCGAGCCAGTCCCGCTCCAGCCCGTCGAACCACGGGGCGCGCGGCTCGCGCCACTCCGCCTCGATCCCCTCCTCGCGCAGCGCGTCCACGATGGCGGAGGCCTTGATGCGGTCCGTCTCGCGTGCCACGGCGACGAGCCGGCTCCCGTCGTCCGCCATCCCATCCTCCAGAGGGCGGACGCCCCCCCTTCGGTCAAGGAACGCCACCGCGCACGCAATGGGGCCCCGCCAGCGTCCGTCCCCAACCGTGCGCATGCCCCCGATTGAATCTGGCGGAGAGGGAGGGATTCGAACCCTCGGTACCGGCATTATACCAGTACAGCGGATTAGCAATCCGCCGCATTCGACCGCTCTGCCACCTCTCCACCGGAGATTCAGTATAGCATCCGCGGCCGCGGGTCGGCACTGAAATCCTGCCCCCGTTCCGCACTGGGCATATCCCCCACGGCGTTCCCGCGATGCCGATTGGGCCTGGGCATCCCAAGGGTATCCCTCGGGCACCTTATCGGCACCCGCCCCGTTGCCCGGCCTTTTCCCGCGGTATGCGCCGCCGCGCGGCGTCTTTCGGCGTCCCGGGCCGCGTCTGTCCCCGCATCGGCGCCCCGTCCTGCGGGAGAAAATATTCGCTGAGATACATATTCTGTATCCTACTGCGCCGCTGGATGTTATGCGCATTCCCGTGCGCATGAATTGCGCGGCGGCGGATTATGGTGTATATTTGGGCTCATGACGTTTCTTTGTGAAAGATTTTCACGGCTGCGACAGGAGTACCAGCATCAGGCATGACATATCTCCCTGGCCGGCTTGAGGTTGAGCCTTCAAGGGCTCCGCTCAAGCCGGCCAGGGAG
>Ga0209613_1001072_pt1 | contig 25874 bp, 24 predicted proteins | sample BioC13SIPDNA_2_FD_185747 | JGI IMG/M metagenome (GOLD analysis project Ga0209613, IMG submission 185747) | Anaerobic biogas reactor microbial communites from Washington, USA - Biogas_R2_A C13 SIP DNA (SPAdes) (version 2) | ecosystem: Engineered > Bioreactor > Anaerobic > Unclassified | place... | reverse complement strand
TTTAGATAAATCCAGTAACCTTGTTGATGTTAAAGGCATAATTAACCAAAATTCAACTGGTTATTATGCTCTAAGGCCATATTGCGGTTTCAAAGAACATGGTTTTTGTTATTATGCAAAATCCTCAATATAGTCGTTAGAAAAATAATAATATATGTAATTTAACGAGTACTTTTCCGAATCAACCTTTAACTTCATCATGTTTGTTGATAAAACAAATTCATCATGTTGCTCTATTTTATCTAAAATTGCACATCCTCCAATAGTACCTACTTTTGGAAAAACCAAATCCCCCTTTTGACATAGATGATTTTTTAGTTCCTTTTTCTTTTCTTCTGAAACATATAATTTATTATTCCACTCAAATTTATTATCTTTAATATTTCTACCTTGAACTACGGGAACACCATCATCAGTATAGTCTTTTGACTTAAGATTAGAACCAAAGGGGGCATCTTTCATTTCTAAAGCAATAGCTTGTATTTTATATGTTTCCCATTTCTTGGGCATCTCCGATTTCTGAAACAGCCCTTTAATATAATTTTTAGAACTCATACCCGATCGCCCCCAGTCGCTCCCGGATCTCCTGCTCCAATTCTTTTCTCTTCTCAAACATTTCAGCTAACTCACTCGTTAGGCGTATCATTCTCTCCTCAAACGGCTCACCGTCATCCTCCTGCTCTTCGATCCCTACATACCGGCCCGGTGTCAAAATATAATCATGTTTGGCAATCTCCGCAGTTTCCTCCACTGCACAAAAACCTTTAACGTTCTCGCAATTGCCCTGCTCAAATGCAGTAAAAGTATCGGCAATTTGAGCTATATCGTCTTCGGTGAGCTCTCTTAGTTTGCGGCTTACCATAGTACCTAGGTTTCGGGCATCAACAAATAAGGTCTTGCCCTTCTGCTTTTTATTTTTGTTTAGGAACCACAGCGAAACTGGTATCCCTGTAGTATAGAAAAGCTGCGGCGGCAACGCCACAACGCCCTCTACGAGATCAGAACTGACGATGTTTTTTCGTATCTCTCCCTCGCCTCCGCTCTGACTGGATAAAGAACCATTCGCAAGCACAAGCCCGATTTTTCCCTGGGGAGCCAGATGGTGAATCATGTGCTGCATCCAGGCAAAGTTGGCATTGCCCGAGGGTGGCAAGCCATATTTCCAGCGCACATCATCTATTAATCGATCCTGTCCCCAGTCGGAAAGGTTAAATGGAGGATTAGCCAAGATAAAGTCTGCCCTCAGGGTGGGGTGGCAATCGTCTAAAAAGGTATCGGCATTATATCTGCCCAGATCCGCTTCTATACCACGGATTGCCAAATTCATCATACACATCTTCCAGGTGGTGGCATTACTGTCCTGACCATAGATGGAGATGTTGTTTATGTTGCCCTGATGGTTTTCGATAAACTTGGCTGATTGGACAAACATTCCACCGCTGCCGCAGCAGGGGTCATAAACTCGGCCATTATATGGCCTCAGCACCTCAACAAGTGTCTTTACAACGCAAGCGGGAGTGTAAAATTCGCCTGCTAATTTGCCCTCTTGCTCGGCAAACTTGGAAAGGCAATATTCATATGCGCGCCCCAGTACGTCTTTTGTATCTCCATGTTCGAGCATAGAGATATTGGTGAACAAATCCACCACATCACCCAGCCGCCGTTTATCGAGTTCGGGCCGAGCAAAGTTTTTAGGCAGGACTCCTTTTACGCGTTTATTTTCCCGCTCGATAGACTGCATCGCCTCATCAATTGCCTTGCCAATTTCGGGAGTGTGTGCTTCAGCAGCAATGGGTGACCACCTGGCCGAAGCCGGTACATAAAACACGCCCCTGGATACATATTCATCCAGGTCTTCCTCAAAGCCCTCCCCCTCATCAATGAGCTCATTGTATCTTTCCTCAAACTTGTCCGATATGTATTTTAAGAATATAAGCCCTAAGACCACCTGCTTATATTCCGAAGCATCCATATTGCCCCGCAGGATACAGGCTGCATCCCACAGCTGCTTTTCAAAACCCACATTTGCTGAATTTAAGTCTGCCACAGTTTTTTGCCTCCTAAAATATCATTTGTTATGTTGGATTATCTACAACTATATTTGATAGCAATTATCCCTATATAAATAATCGAAGTTATCAAAAGCGATTCTCAAATTCGATATATCAGATTCTGTAACTTTACCACTGCATTCAAATACTGAGTTGAAAAACTCAAAGCATCCGTAGAGCTTTGCCATAGCGGATAACAAATTTGGTTCTCTTAATTCAACTATAGTTTGCTTTAGACTATGCCATTCTTGGGTACAAAATTTACTAGACCACTCAATATCTTTTTGGTTTGATTTTATATCATCTAAAAACCTATTAAACAGCTCACGGTTTTTGTTTATTTCAGGTACTAGCAGTAGAAACATTGCTGCTGCTCTTTTAGACTTTTCGTTATTTTTAGCTAATAGTTGGTTCCAATCCGATAAAACCCAAGCACTAATTACACTTATGGAAACCCCTATGACCGTTCCCAACATAGCTCCAACAGCAGCAAACCACAAATCATTATTTATCAAATTACTGCTCAAACTGCTTAACCCCTTACAAACACTTGGTAGATATGGTGATATACCAATCATGGCATACATCGAGATTATTGTCGTGAGTAGTAATACAAAAATATACACTATAAAATAACAGCCTAATCTTTTTAGTAAATTCATTTCATATCATCCTCGTATAACTATTAAACTTTGATAAGCCCGATAAAACTCAACAAATAAATATAACAAGCTAACCATGTAATTTTACTATAATCCAAGAGGTAGTTGATCCCCGACCGCCACCATCCGATAACAGAGGATTATGTAACCCTTCGGGTGTGCTGCACCAACATAATCTCCATTATCGTAAGTTGGCTATCCCACTCCAGGGCCAGTGCTCCGGGCTGCCCTATCGGCACGCTCCTGCGAGCGCTGCGCGATTTTGTTCGCAGATGAGCGCGGCCCTCCGCCCTGCACCTTCCGTTCGGTGGTCAGGACACCCTACCCACCGGGATTATACCGGCCTGGCTGCTACGCAGTCTAGCCCCTTCGGGCAGCGTATCCTCGCTGTTATCTATTAGAATACAATTTTCTTATGACAGATTTATGTCACAACCATTTCCGTTCGGTCATTCATATCTTTTAGATAAAATTCTATTTTGAAAACAAGATTCCTGCAATTGGAAGGAAAACGAATCATTTACAGCTTATTATCTGCACAATTTTCACAGGTTTGCCCAAGTGGCAATCTGGCTGAATACCGGCAGAACCTCACCATCGGATAAAACAATCTGGCATTTGCTTTCCTTGCCGGGCACAATTCGCTCAATGATTCCAAGTTCAATGTATCCGTAGGGAGAATCGTGTAACTGTCAAGTAAAAATGAACAAAAAAAGACAAATAACCTTTGGACACCTAATCATTGCCAAAAATGGTTTGGTGATGCTTCAAACGATAGCTGTCACCGGTTAGATGGATAACTTCACTTTTGTGAATTAAGCGATCTAAAATTGCAGTTGTAATCGCTGGGTCACCCAGAATATCTCCCCAGTCTTCCGGACCTTTATTGGATGTAATGATGATAGAAGTCTGGCCATAAAGCTTGTTGATCAATTGAAAAAAGAGATTTGCCTCGTGTCGGTCTATAGTCATAAACATCAAGTCATCAATAATCACCAGATCAGAACTGACCATTCTTTTCACCTTAGCTCTGGAGTTACGGCTGATTTCCTCTGTTTTGAGAAGACGGATCAGTTCGTCCATCTGAACAAAACTTACCCGGTAACCCCTGCTAACAGCTTCAATTCCCAGTCCAATAGACAAACATGTTTTCCCCACTCCGGGAGGACCCAGTAAAATTAGATTATATGCCTGTTCCAGCCAGATAAGCTCTTGCAGCTGTTTTAATTGCTTTTTGCTTAGGGATTGTTGTTCGGAAAGGTCGAAATCAGCCAAGGCTTTGTATTCAGGGAAAGCCGCCAGTTTATAGAGCCTGCCTAACTGTTTTTCCTCCCGTTTTTTTATCTCATGCTGTACCAGGCTCATTAGAAATACTTGGTAACTAGGTTCCTGCACCTGGGCTTCAAGTAGTTTTTCTTCTACTACGGCAGCTGCTTCCGTTATGTTCAGCCGTTTCATATCATTTTTGAGTTGTTCAAGTTCTACTGACACTCGCTCACTCCCTGTAATTCCTTTATGTAGATGTTCATATCCCGTACTTCTACACGGGTATGTAGCACAGAACTATCAACCCCGTAAAGTGGTTGCATTTGATTTTCAGCAATTGGTTTTTCTCCTGTCAGGCAATGTATTTGGTTAAAATGATTTAATGAATCCACAAAATCTGTTGCCCCGTAAAGTCTGTTTTTCAGACAATAATTAAGGGCATATATGATAATAGTTGGAGATTTATCCTGGCTGTGATCTTTGATTATTTTTAATTGATCCCGTATGTAGCGTGGTTTATTCTGCCGCACCAGACTCAAAAATTCATATGCTTGCTGTGATTTATTAAGGATTTGGGCCACTTCATCAAGGTAGGCTTCAATACCTTTATCTTTTTCCCTGCGACAATCACTACTTTTAATGAGTCGGCCTTTTTCAAGGCACATCGGATAGCGAATTATTTCCTGGTCATTATCAGGACTTTCAATAATTAATACGCCCTCATCTTCCTTGATAGCAACCGTTCGGTCAGGTGCATAAGTTCCTAATGGCAGCGCATAACGGTTACCCTGATAGACAATGGTATTGTCTTTGCGGATCACTCTGGTTATAATTTTGGTAGTTGAAATATTTATCTTGTGGGATACCGGGATGAGGTGTTGTTTTTCGAGGGCAAACACTTCAGCCGGTATCTTTTTTGTCGTGTTGTGAACTTTTCCATTACCGGTTCGCTCCAACCAAGCTAAACAGTCTTCGTTTAATTTTTCCAGGTTATGAAAGACCCGGTGTTTAGCAAAGTTCCTTTTTACATATTTCACTACATTTTCAACCTTTCCTTTAGTTTCAGGATCCGCTTTTTTACACATGTAAATCTTGAATTTCCGGTTCTTCCAGTAGTCTGCAAATTCTTTGGTGAGTAACAGGTCTCCACCGTTCTCACTTACCAGTATGAGATGGTCCTGATCGTATACAATTTCCTTAGTCATCCCTCCATAGTATTCAAATGCGTTTTCATGAACCTTTATTAAATCCCTGGTTGTAAACGGACGATCCAGCCATTCCACATATTTATGCCGGGAGTGGGCCAGTACGAAGGATGCAAAGTAAAGGGTCAGCAATCTGCCAGTGCTACTGCATAGTGCGATTTGTCCAAAGTCCATCTGCATTTGCTGCCCGGCAGGTAATTCGTCAACGGCTTCATATTGACGCACATACTTAACCTGGGGTATATCACACTCCTCTCGTAATTGTCTGACATAGTTTCTGACAGTTCCTTCACTAACACCTCCGCCAAGTTGTCTTTCCTGCAGCCAGTCAAGCACCTGTGCACTGGTCATATCCTGATATTGTATCAACCAGGATTTAATTAGTTCTCGATGCTTGTCCAGCTTCCTGGTTCTAGTTTTTCGTTTTTCTAAGACCTGTTCCAATTCTTCTGGAGTCATATCCAGATATTTATATACTGTGGTCCGGGATAAATCCAAACGTCTGGATATCTGGCTTACATTAAAATGCTTTTTCTTTAAATCCTGGATTTCTAAATACATATTCCACCCTTCTGCTTTGTCCATTATTTCCTCCTCTACTATGATAAAGCTGTTTTATTTCCAGCTCTATCATAGCTATTTTGGAGGTTTATGGTAAATACTGTTCATTCTTATTTGTTGCTTTCTGTCCATTTAAGTTTAGCGGTTACAGATGGCTGTGCCATAGTGTTCTGCCATTTCATAGTAGGTGGTGTTGACCTGCTGGTTGTACCAGCCGCCATTACGGATCACAGCTGTCTTACAGTTGTCCGAGACCAGAATCTTGGCCACACCGCCAAAGTACTGGTACATATGGATATGGGCAGTGATCCATGCCTGTTGTTTTTCATTGATAAAGGCTTCGACATAGGCATACTGGCTATAAGTCATGACACCTACGAATATACTTTCTTCAATGATTTCGCCGGTATCCGGGTCTATGATTTGGGCAGGATCACCTGCCCAATCAACCTCGACTTGTTCGCCCGGTTTGCGGGCTATGTGCATGGTAGCACGACGTTTCTGCTCATCCTGTTGGATGTAATAGCAGAATTGGGAATACATAAGGGGCTGCTCATTGTTCAGACGGCAATCCTCCATGTATTCGGTCCATAAGAGCTTTTTGCTGACTCCATTTTTAAGTAGTTCCTTGCGGATGTAAGCAAAATCCGGTATTTTCTTAACGGTGTTTGCTTTGTATTTGGGAAACAGGATTTGTTCTAATACAGCATCAGTCTGATTGTCGTCAAGTGGCCATGAAATATTAAGTTCTTTAGCCCTGTTGATGACTCGATTGACTGTTTTCTTAGAGACATTGCTGCTGTAGGCAATGTTCTGCTGGCTGAATCCAAGACTATGAAGTCTAAGGATTTCCCGATACTTGGTCATATTTTATGACCTCCTTCTAATGTATTTACACCCTCAGGTGCATTGATACATTATATCGGAGGAGGCTTTTAAAACACGGTTTCCGCTTACGGTACGGCGGTTTCCATTAAAACGGAATGGCGGTTTCCAACCACCGGACAGGTGGGGTAAACTGCTCCGGAATACTCACATTTTCTGCAAAAGTCGATTTGGGGGCTTTTTTGATCCTCTTGCCACCTTTCTGCCACCCGTTTTTTGAGGCAAAAATCGAAACTATTATCTCTATCTGACGTAAATTTTCTGCCAGATCTATATGATCAAACCGATTAAAAACCCTAATCCAGCTTTCTACTCTTCAATTTCTTTAATTCCTTTGGCATTTTGGGAGGTAACCACTTTCTTTCCGGTCCTCTGTTCGATTTCCCGGCGGGCATTTCCGGCTACAGTTCCGCCTTGCCTGGCTATTTCTTGATTATCTGCAAAGCTCTGTGGCTCTTTTTCTTTTGATATTTCGGTGGTAGTCGCTTCTGCCAGCATATTCAGCACCAATTCCAGATTGGTCATATTGTCGCGCAGGTTTTCCTTCGTTAAGGATTTTAAGCGCTTATATTCTCTAGTGTTATGACCAGACCAGGCTTTAGTGATTTCATCGGTCAGAATGGCATATTCCAGGCCTTTTTTTACACCTCTGTTATCCCATTCATCAGTTAATTCTTTGCGTACCTCGATGCTTTTCAGGCGTTGATTGATCCATGCATTGGAATAACCTTTTTTAAGATAAGTTTCCAAGGCACGGTCAATAGCCAGCTCAGGATCAGCTGTCTCATTGATGCGCTCATTGCCGACCTGGGCCAGCCACATTTTAAACGGTTCAGCATTTGGTGAAGGAATGGATTGAATCAGTCTAAGAATCTGTTCGGTATCAGCCACATCAGTATTACGCATTTTCCCATCTGCGGCAATCATTTTCAAAGCGTGACAATTCGTCACACTTTCATTTCCTTCCTTCTTCAAGCGCTCTTTTAGTTTACGCCAATATGCCGGCGGATTAATACTTTCGGTCAAAACTGCAATTACATCAACAATTGAAAAAAACCACTTCTCCTGTTCCTCATCCCACAAAACGCGAATTCTTCGATCATTAAATAGTCTGATGGTGTTGTCCTGAGTCATTTCATACCTCCCCACCTTTCTGACAGATTAATTTTCCGCCAAATCCTCACATCCTTACCAAAAACCCGGCAACTGCAAAAATCATTTTCTAATTTCAGTAAATGATAAATCCCCAATATAACTGCATAAACGCAGCAATTTCATCTTAATCTTTATCTAAAGTTTTACTAAATGTAATTCATTCTTACTAAGCTTAGTAAAACTTCATCTATAAACTATCCGGAATTTCCGGATAGTTGCATGTTCATCGAGTTCTCTATCTCGTCAGCAGCCTTAATATTCCGTTTTATGCTTCTGCCGCCTTCATTTTGAACTTGTAAGAATGTCTTACAAGTTCAAACTTCATCTAGTTCGCCATCGAAATAAATTGCCGAATTATTGGCATCTGACGCCTTGCACTTCATCTTAAGTTTATCTACAATACTCCAGGTCACTTTAAACCCGGCAGCACTTTCTCCAAATATTCCTGCCAGTAGTCATTATCACCGCAAATACTGTGAATCCAGAAATACATCATCAGAATCTCAAATTCTTGTTTTCTGCCTCTGGTAAAGGATTTTTTGGGCATCTTCCTATACAGAGAATCAAGATTCTGCAAATGATTAAGATAGATTAGAAGCAAGGTGATGGATGTGATGCGCTGTTGACCATCAATAATGGACTTTTTCCCATTATCCGGATTCACGCTAAAAACAAATGGCCCCAAATAATAATTCTGATAATTTGCAACTTCAGAACGTTTGTGTTTAGAAGCGTAGGATTTTAAAAACGTGGCGGTAAGATCCTCCACCAGGAGTTTGATATGTTTTTCCTCCCAGCGATATTCTCGCTGGAAATAATCAATCGTGAACTTTTGGTCTTTCAGCAATGCATTGATGTTGGTATCTTTGGCCTCAATTTTATTTTTTAGTATCCCGCTCATACTGCTCTCCCCCGTTCTTTTGGCTGCCAGTCTCTTACATCTATTTTCCCGGTAACTACCTGACTGATTAAGGATGTTCTGTATTCCTGCATCAAATCTATTTGGTTTTGGTATTTGGAGATGAGGGCTTCTATGGTCGATACTTCCTCATTGATATAATTCATAATATTTTCCTGTTCTTCGATTGGTGGAAGAAATATTTGAAAGTTCCCAATGTCACCCATTGAGATATTGGGCTGAGCAGCCACAACACTTTCGACTGTCATTTTATTTTTAACATAATTTGATTGCTATCTATCTGACCTGTTTTGTAATCGAGAAAACGGACGATAGTGGTTATTTCATCGTCTTGTGGAATTGGTAAATTAATACCACCAACTGTATCTGTATTTAAGTTTAACTGTGTTCCAAGTTTGCCTAACCCTTGATACGGAAGGCCAGTCGAGAATAAATAATAAAGAAATTCAGGATTAGTTTTTAAATAAGGAAACCAAACAAAACCATCGTGAATGCAACATTTTACTTTCGTAATAATTGGTTTACCAACTGTAGCCGCAATACTTAAAAACAAATCACCGGGATACCTTTTTACACTTAAACTACTACCTAACTCAGATAGTCTCTGCGTTGTATCCTCTAAATATCTTTCACTTGAAGTAACATCGGCTATTCTTACCCAAGCGAATTCGCCATTTTCATCAAAATATTTGGGATCATCAATTGGTCTTGGTGAAGCTCCTCGTTTTACAACTGTTAATCGCTTGATTTTCATGCATTTCCAATCGCTTGGAATAGCTCCCATCCAATCCACACCACTTGGTTTATATGTCGGATACTTTTTCATTCGGCTACCTCTTTAATCTCTTTAAGCAAATCATCTGTTTGCTCTTCAAGCTCTTCAATATCTTGCATAATCAAACTCAAATCACGCAAGGGCTTGTATTCATAGAAGAACTTGGTAAAAGGTATTTCGTAGCCAACCTTGTCTTTTTCTCTATCCATCCAGGCATCAGGGGCAAAGGGTAATACTTCCTGTTCAAAATATTCTTCAATATCTTCTTTCCACGGAATGCTTTCGCTATCCCGCAGTTCGGTATCTGGCAGCGGCTTTTCCTTCCAATCGCAGATTCTGCCTTTTTGGATTGGAACATTGAAGGGATCAGCAAAAACGACTTCGGCTTCTTCGTCTTTCTCGCCCAATACATCTCGATACATTTTTTGAAAGGTTTTATTAGGTTTACTTTCAAAGGCATTGGCAAAAGCGGCAAAGAAATCGGCGTCATTCATTTCTCTTGCTTGGTTTTTAAAGGTCTCCAGCGCTTTTAAGATTTTTTCCTGGATGGCTTTGCCTTTGGCAATGTCAGCTGCTGCTGCAGCTTGATCCTTCTTTTTACTGGTAGCCAATTCAATAAATTTGGGGTGCCTTTTAAGCACCTCCATTTTCTCGCTGCTTATTTCGTACGCCAAGCGCAAAGGCCGTTCCACTGTTACTTTGGTGTATTTGAAATCAGCCACATCGTAAATCTTACATATTTCAACGGTCCGTTCTTTACCGTCTTCTTCTACTTCAATGCTATTATCTTGGTAAGCTTTATAAATGTCAGTAATCAGACTAATGCCGTCATCGCTTATCTCGTATTGCTTCTTACCTAAAGATTTAATTTTCTTGGTAAACCTTGGATGTACAGCATTGATCAACTGCACTTTATTCTTCCGGTTGGCCGGCTTCTTATTGTTTAAAATCCAGATGTAAGAACCAATACCGGTACCGTAAAACAGATCTTTGGGCATGGCTACGATACAATCCAGCAAATCGTTTGGTTCGTCCATGATCCATCCGCGAATATTACTCCAGCCGCTGCCTGCATCACCGTTAAATAAAGGCGAGCCATTAAAGACAATACCAATAATACTGCCTTGGGGGTCCATTTTACTAATCATGTGTTGTAAGAATAAAAAGGAACCATCGCTTACATCGGGTGTTCCTGCTCCAAAACGTCCGTCAAATCCTTTGTCTTCAGCTTCGCCCTCTACAAAATCACGTATGTTTTTCCAGTCATCACCAAACGGCGGATTGGTAAGCATGTAGTTGAACGTTTTACCCATGAGATGATCTTTGGTTATGGTGTTGCCATGCTTGATATTGTCGGCATTTTCACCTTTCATTAAGATATCAGATTTCGCAATAGCATAGGTCTTTTCGTTTATTTCCTGTCCGTATAGCCAAACTTCAAGTTTTTCATTAACACTTTCCTGTAAATAATCTTTAGCGGTCGTCAGCATCCCGCCGGTCCCACAGCAAGGATCATAAATGTTGATGCCTTTGCCTGCTTTCTGCAGTTTCTCGGTTTCATTGGCGAACACCAGATTTACCATTAAGCGGACAATTTCTCGAGGCGTAAAATACTGCCCCGCTTTTTCGTTGCTGGTTTCTTTTGATTTACGGATAAGAATTTCGAAGATGGTTCCCATGTCGTGATTGCTCACCTTATCGGGATGCAAATCAATTTTGCTGGAAACAAACTCTTTAGTAACGATTAGAAGCAAACCTTTACGCAAGAGCGTTTCATAAATTGGAGACAAGCCCTTCTCTGGTCCACCGCTAAAATTGAGTAGAATGTCCTTGATATTATCGCTAAAGCCTTGTAAGTAGGCGTCAAAGTTTACTCCAATGTTATCAACATCTTTTGTAAGTCCAGCCAAAGTGTAGTCAGATTTATTGTAAAAATTCTGTCCGGAAGCTTTCTTCAATAATTGATCAAGCACTTCGGGCATGGCTTTATCCTTAAATTTTTCATAAGCTTGTACTACATTCTCGTGAGTGCTTTCCAAAACACAGTCGATCCGCCGTAATAGCGTAAAAGGCAGAATCACATCTTCGTAGTCTTTCTCTGCATATTCATCGCGGATAAGCTCTTTAATGCCCCAAATAAATTCTGATATTTCGTTGTGTCTTTCCATTACTTCAACTCCAATTGTATTGATGTGGTCAATCTATAGCGGGTAGATTTATATATCCTATCTATACTTTACCGGGGCAGCTCCTCCAGACAGCTGCGCGCCCTCCGGAACTTGCCCCTATCCCACTCCAGACCCAGGGCTCCAGGCTGCCTGATCGGCACTCACCCGCGCGCGCTGCGCGATCACATGCGCGGCTGTGAGTGGCCCTCCGCCCTGCGCCTTCCGTTCTCGGACGGGGCACCCTGCCCACCGGGATTAAATCAGCCTGGCTGCTGCGCAGCTCAGGCCCTTCGGGCAGCGTGTCCTCGCTGCTATCTTTTTTTATTGTGTCTCGCGGAGCGATAACAGTCCTCGCCGGACCGGCATTATTGTCTTGCCAGACTGGCTTATTATTATGGTCCTAACCGGACGGCGCGCACGTTAGGAAACGAATAGCCGGGCGGGGTTCCGCTGCGCTCCGGCCTGGACTGTTCCCGTCCCAGGGGCTGACCCCGCTTGCTGGCGACGGCGTACCGGGGATGTGATACTGGGTTGACCGTCGCTCTTGTTATTGTGAAGCCCCTGGTCCACCCGTCTAGGCGGCCCGGTTATTCGTTTCGGATGCGCGCCTGGAGTTACCCGGCTCTGGCTCCCAGGGATTCACATTTCCGAAACATTGGCTATAGCTACATTACCTCATTATCCGTAATACTAGTTTCGTCATCAGCTTTTGACAAGACATTAAGTCTTTGTATTTCTTTAATCTCTGCAATATGGGTCGCAGTAAAGTTTATTGTATTTGAACCTATAGACACGCAGACAGGTTCATCCTGTTTTTCATCAGCATCACATAAATTACTAATAAAGTCCGCATTTAGTAACGCATCGTTCCTTAGTCCCTTATAATAAGCTGCACAATCGAGACAAAGAAGCAAATGCATTTGCCAGAGTTCTAGTTTAGGTTCTTTTTCTATTTGAACAACCTCAAAATAAGCCGCTGGATTTTTACACATCTGGCATATAAACAGCATACGATTGTCTTCACATGAATACATGTTTTTCAGATACGAGCGGTTCTTAGCAATAATTTCGTTAGTCTCTGAAGTACGAATGCGTCGATAACGCATTTCTCGTTCAATCCTTGGAGCAGATAAATACTGCCCTTCGACTGATTGCCGTAATTTTTCCAAGTTCCTTACCGGTCGCGAGGGAAATTCATAATCCCAATCTTCTGTATCTGGATCGAAATACTCTTGTTGCGCATTATTCATGTTGTCATTTCCGAATTCGAGTGGCTTATACTTTTCCATAAAAGCAAGTTTCTCTATAACTTCTGAAAGCTGCATTCCCAAGTATTTTATAAGAAACTGATCAACTATCAATTCTTCCGCTTGACTGTTCTGTTCAACCATACAGGCAAGTTTTTCCTGGGTTTCCTTATTCTCATCTATTTGCATCCCTAATATATCGTATATATTTGAATCCCGTTTATATTCTCCATATATTTTGGTATCAAGATCATATTTTGTTATTTCTGTGGGGTTTACTACTCTGCCACTTTGATCAAACAGCCATTTTGGTTTCGATCTATAATATTTTCGTCCATAAATCAGTGTTTCTATTATTCGTGCCTTCGCACTCTCTCGTTTTCTCGCAGTTTTTCCCTTAATGATTTCTCCTGACAAATGTTTTTCGGTATAAAGTAGTAGTTTCATAATTATCTTTGACTTCTCTTTTGCATGATTAGATTCAGGATTATTCTCAATAAATCGGATTGCATTATCAATTCCTACAAAATCAAGGTGTGACCGGAAAGGATCATCATCCCGCCACATTGTGTTACCTTCGCCATAATACCATGTATCAATATCCCAATCTTCTATTAAGGTGTCTTTAATACCCAACAGCTGAAGTATTTGACGATTAACGCCATTTTCGGCATAGAAGCCCATATTAACAAATCTGACGTTGTCATCGCTAACAAAATAATCTTTTATCGACACACTCTCATTGCTTTTGTCAAAGTATACAGCGGTGCAATTTGGATTAGCATATACCTTCCCTTCGCACTGAATATAATAAAGACTTGATAGCGTTCTCATCAAATCACCTATACATTCCTTTGTGGCCATGAATTTTATAATAGAATTGATGTCTTCAATATGCTCTTCATCGGTAGCCCTAGAAAGCTCGGCAGCATATCGTTCTTGAATTTCTTTCTTAAAGAGTACATATGGATCTGGTTCCTTTAAGCCCAGAACTCCTGTAAAAAAGCTATTACATTGCTCCGCAAGAAACGTATGCACAAATTGAAAACCTTCGACGATGTTTTTTGTTGGCATAAAAACATTGGCGATCTTGTTATCCCTACAAAATGGAACAACAAAAATGTCGTCAGCGGTCTTAACAAACGGTATTGACAATATATTCCTTCCGGCATTAGAACGGTTGACTAAATTAGAATTTCGTTCAAGATATTTATAAAACTGTTCGAGCCAGAGATCATCTCTGTTCTTGAGAAAATTTTCATTATAACCTAAATAAAAACGTAAATCTTCCGGTCGAATAACCTCGATATCCAACTCGTCTGTAAGAAAGGAATATAATACACTAAGTTCTTTATTATCTTTTGTCAACTGTACAGGCAGCCATTTATAAGGAATATATGAAAGGCAAATCTCCTCTGCATCTGTATCATCTTTTTCATCGTCATCAGTTGCATAATTATTATTTATCAATTCTCCAAGCAGATTGCTCGGCAAGATGCTGATCAGTTCTTGTCCACGAACAATCTTGGCCTGTTTCCCAGTAACATAACCTCCCTCAGCAGTAGGTAAGATTGCTTGGGTTTGGAATAATTCAATCATCTTGTCATAAAGCGGTTTAAACAGCCAATTATCTATGTTCTCAGGTTCTTGCAGAGGCAGAATATTTAGTAATTGCAGGCTCATCAGGCCTTGAGCCTTAATATCTAATACGCTTTCATATAGCAGGTCCGCAGTTGTTTGGGCCAGACTAATATTTTCTTCATTATCAAACGGTACGCTGCTTCGATTAGGCGTGGTCCGATAAGGTCCTTGGACTATCAGGGGGATTTTGCTTTCGGTTTCAGTAGGAAAATATACTGATATATTAGCTTTCTTAGCTTTTTCAAATCGGTATCTTCCGTCTTTTTCGATTACAACCGGATAAGCAATATCAACAGTTCTGTCAGAGTTTATCATTGAGGAATTTATTGTCTTTGAATACTTTAGATATGACAATTCTTCTTCGTCACCATTAGTTGAGCCCATAGCTGATACTATACTACATAACGAATTAATCTTTTTCTCATCCAGCATATAGCATCCTGAACCAGCAAAACCTTCGCAGTCGATTTCATATTCTATGGAGCTAATGTGCCTCATGAACAACAATGTAGTTACTCCCAGGTTTTTCAACCTCTCGGCAATTGTATTTTTGAGCGCATCAATTGTTTTAAATCCGGAAAAACTTTCTCCCACGCAGTACGGGAAAACAAATTTCGTCGTGTAAGGCTCGGGGATTGGTTCCGAACTAATATCCAAGGACTCATTGAAGTCGATGATTTCCACAGCAAAGGCTTCATATGTATTATTACCACTGCGAGGTATACTATATAAACGTACCCGTTCACAGATTCCAAAAACTGATTTGAAACCTACCCCAAATTCACCTATTTGATTGAGATTATTCGCCTTATCAGAAGCCCCAATATCACAAAGGCTTTTGAGGTTCTCCTCTGTAAAAGGAATACCATCATGGTATACCTCAAGACAATCATCCATTAAATGAAATCTTACAACCGTTGCTTGTACGTCTTCAGCGTTCTGCAACAGCTCATAAATGAAATGCGCCTTATCAGTATAGAGCTGTATAATCCGTTCTAAAGCACGTCGAAGCATTGCAGCCTTATCCTGTTTATCTCGCACACGTTTGGCCATGCTCATCGCTCAATCCCCCTCCACAAACAGTACTCCATTAACAAGTAACCGAATATGAACGTCTGCTTTTACTGCCGCCTGCTGAAGCTCAGCCATCCGAGCGTTATATTCTGTTTTGGCCTTCTCCAGTTCGGAACGCCGCATACGGAGGATGTTTTCATCATACGCATCAGCAATTTGTTGCTGTAAAATCCGCTCACGGCTACTGAAACTATTGGTTAGACTTTCAGCTTTATACCGGCATGACACTTCCGCATCTCGTTTATGTTCTGTTTTCGCTGCATCCCACAACTGAAGGTTGTTCGCCTCAAGCGCACCCCAAACAGAACGATATTTTTCTACATCCACCTGCACTACGTCAGCTATCTGCAGTATTTCCATCAATTCGCGCTGGACATTGTTGTCCTCGCTCACAGCAACCAGCTGGCGTTGCGGTTTATATCCGAAGTACTCCCACGCATATATGGAGAAAGGATAATTACCGGACTTAAACTCATGACTATTTATCGCGGCTCCCACATAAAAAACATCGCTTAAATCAAAGTATTCAGCCGCCTGCTTGGCAAGCGGATGAACTGTGGTAATGAAAAACGCTGTCCGATTCTGCTCCGCACATTCACTATTAAAGGTTATTGCGCAATTCGGTTTACTACTCTTTAGGTATAGCTCCCAACTCCTTCGAGTAGGCGATCGCGTAATAGACAGCTTTCTAAAATCATCAAGGAGCAACCTGCGGGCTTCTGCAGAAAGGCGGAGCGTTTTCAACGGGCTTTCACCTATGATATAATTCCCGGTGCCAATTCGAGCTTCGAGATATTTTTCCAGCATATACTGAATCGCGCCAGGTGATATCCAGGGATTCTCAGCTTCTTGAACCTCTTTGGTCATGGTGTAATTCGAAAGGTTAAATCCAAACAGTTGTTTTTCATCTTCCTCTAGGCGACGTAATTCCTGAACTTTTCGGATTTCATTGTCTGCCATCTGTTCAAGTTTGATTTTGCGCTCATCTTCCGTCAGAGAAGTATCGAATATGATATTCTGGATTGCCTTGCTCATTTCCCCAAGGATCTCGGAACACTCGCCAACGCTGTCCTCAAATATCCCTATTCTTTGCAAACAGCGATGGTAAATATCTGCATCTATCGTATCACTAGTAATCATGTTGTAGATATTAACCACATCGCTTTGCTGGCCGCGCCGGTCGATTCGGCCAATCCTCTGCTCGATTCGCATCGGATTCCAGGGAAGATCGTAGTTAATCATCATATTGCAAAACTGATAATCCAAGCCCTCAGATCCAACTTCGGTAAACAGCAGAATATCAATCGCATTAGGATCGGATTTATCTAGTTCGAATCTTCCCCGCAGATCATAACGGTCATCATCCTTAACACTTCCGTCGATCTGAGCGATGCGTAAATCGAGTCCGCTTAGCTTTTCTCTTAAATATGCCAACGTATGCTTAAAGGTACTGAATATAATAATTTTGTTGTTAATCTGGTTTTGTTTTTCCGCAATGATTTCGAACAATGCTTCGAATTTAGGATCTTCATCCGGCAGGTTATCTGCCAGCTCCAGCAAATGCTTGGCCATCCCACCGAAAGCTTCATATACATCGTTGTTGAGTGAAAGCTCTTCTGCATCGTACTCCGGGTCATCCCATATTTGCTTAACCCTGCGTTGAATGATTGCTTTAACAAATGGTGCCAGGCCAAAAATACAGCTTGCCGCTTGTCTGGAAATTGTAGTCATCATGAAACGGATATTTTGTTTATCGTGCAAAACAGACAAGGCCGCTGCTTCAAATTTCAACAACTCGTCGTGAAGTTCTTTTTGCCTCGGAGTAAAAGCTGTTTCAACCGAGTAGGAACGGCGGATACAGAAATCCTGTATATCCTGCCTGCGGGTGCGATTGATCATACCTGAGAAGCTATGTAGACTTTCAACATCCGATATTAGCTGCACTCTTTGTTCGCGTGTTATGTTGTCATGAGACAACTGCGTAATTAAATTTTTGAATATTGGATTAGATGCAATTACTGCCTGTCCCCATTGAGTCAATGCCGCTTCTTCAAGGGAACTCCGTGCTTCTTTTGCCCAATCAGGTGATTCCGTCCGTATAAAATGAGCAGCTCGATTGATATGGGGATTGGGTCTTGCCATCATCTGGAATGTTTCTGGATTTAGTATTACATCAGGTCGTAGCACATTTAATAGGGTATAAAGATCCTGATCTCCAGTTTGCAGCGGTGTAGCCGTCAAAAATACTACCGAATTGGCATTATCACATAGGTATTTTACCGCTGCGTATGCCTGAGTATTACTATTACGAATATGGTGCGCCTCATCAACAATCACCATGTCAAAATGCGGAGCGGGGTCTAGGTCAAGCAAACCAAGATTTGTGCTTCTTTTCCGTGCACCTTTGGTTTTATCGTTACCATTTAATAGTTCTTTGCCTAGCAACGAATATGGAATGATTGCTTTCCCGTATCGCTCCGGCCAAACACCATCGCGATCGGTATCAGATACAATTTGCCTCAAAGTCGGACCATCAACAGGAACAAAATCCTCATCAAAGCGTTTCATTTCAATTTCCCACTTACGCTCGGCAACCAAAGGCTTGGGGCATATGATCAGTACGGTTTCAATATCTGACCGCGCTTGCGCTTCTTTCAGTATAAGCCCGGCTTCAATTGTCTTACCAACGCCTACGCTATCTGCAATCAAAAGTCGTGGCACATCGGCTTTTATCATTTTTAGCGCAGGTCTGAACTGATAAGGAACAAAATCTATTCTGGCTGCATTTAGCGAATACAAACTGCTCATCGACGGGTTTCTCAACTGATAAGCGGTTAAGCTGCTTTGGAGTGTCTTTTTATCCACTGTGTGATAAAACAGACTGCTGTTCTCAAGAACAATCTGATCTGCATAGAATATTTTGAGCTCTCCGTTAACGAAAACTTCGTATTTTTTAGTTCCTCCGATCTCGCTGACAGAAAAAACCATGCCCTTCACCGATGGGTCGCTTTTCAAGCATACCATGCTTTTTTCTTCAATCTGTTGGGGCATGTTTTCGTCTATCTTAGTTTGAAAAGGCGTGTCCGATAAGGCTTTTGAAGATGGCACCAGCTCTGCACGATGCAAATCATGTTTAAATGCTTCTATATTGGAACAAACTTCCTCCGATGCTTCAAATAGCTTCGCAAATTGATATATAACTTCCAAATCGCATTCAATCGTATCCTTACCGGGAATATTTCCGGCACAGTGTGCCCAGTTGTTACGGACAGCAAACATTGCTTTAACGCATTCACGTTCTGATTGAGGCAGATAAATAACGCTTCGCATCTCATACCAGTTCTTATTTGCTATCCTCAACAACGCCGATAAATCCATTTCATTCAAAGAGCAAATATTGTCGGCAATAACACGTTCACGCTGATAGTGGCTTAGGTTATCTAACACGCATTCTTTCCACCAATTATCATTGACGCGGGGTAATTTCGACCCAAGCCATTCGGCCAGCGTAACCGTTGATATATGCAAATACTCGCTCATTTTACTGATTATTTGAGATTGATTCATTGAAGCAACCCCTCTCAAAAGAATTATAGTGTTATTTCTAATTACCAGGCATCCATCCTACCGCAAACCCGTTTTTTCGGCATAAGTATATAATCCTTCCAGGTTGCGGCTGTGATAAGTGCTCATTTCTAATTGCAAACTCGGCTGGTTTTCCCGCCATCCATTACAGATTTTCTATAATTGAACGTAAAAAGCCATATTTATATGTACTCTGTTTTTTAGCTTTACTGGAAAATATAAAGCCAAAGCATTTCCATAACTGCTCTTCATCCGGTGAGTAATTAAGTATTTCTCCTTTTGTTAGAGACCAACCTTGCATTAATAATCCGTCCTTCAATCACAAGGAAATGAATATAAATATCTATTCAAAGAAGCATTATCGCCGGAGCAGGCAAGCTGCCCCCGCCCTTCACCAAATAACCATTCCCGTTCGGTCATTCATTTCTATCTTTTTGACAATATTCTATTTTGAAAACAAAATTCCTGCAATTGGAAGGAAAACGAATCATTTACAGCTAATTATCTACATAATTTCACTGGTTTAGCCATTAAAAAAAGCCCCGCTCTGGGGCTAATTCTTATTTTTAAAGTTCAAACCGCTCCACCTTGGCCGTTTTATCGGTCAGGTATTGCTGCCCGACTCAATCATCAAAAAGTACCGGCGGATAAGTTTCTGCATCATTGACCAATGCCTCCCAGGCTGCAGCCTCATTATCAAAAGTTTCCGCCAGCTCCACCACGACCAGACCATCGACCGAATTCACTGCATAAAGGGCTGCAAAGCAGCCAGGTTCTACATGATCAATACTCGCCACACAATCTGTTCTGGCTTTATCACTTATATACTCAGCTCAGGCTTTCTCCTGCAGCCAGGGACCAAACTGTTGCAGACTCATTTTTTTGTTTATTCTTCAAGCTCCTTACCTCCATTTTTGATAAATTCTAATACGTGCATGGCCACCGCTAACACAAACCATTTGGGAGCCGCTTCATCCGGATCATGTTCTTCCTGAATCAGGCCAATGGGTCGGGACTCCCGCATCAATTGTTTTTTCCAATCATCCAATCTATTTCCTCCCTCAGTAGATGCTGCCTGCCGGTGCAGCCGGCTGATCTTTTCAACGGGAAACAGATTCCCTGGACAAACGGTTGCCGCCACTTCTCTGTGCAGCTTAATATCCAAACCTGCTCCAGTTGCTGAGGTATAATATTCATCCAGCCAAGCAAGTAATTCCAGCAAAGCCTTGATCTGCGCGGCACTTGGTACTTTCTTCATAAAGTCTCCGCAGAGACAAATTCCGATGCTGTAACCATTTACCCCCGGCCCGGCATGGGTGCCGATCGCTTCCATGTGCCGGCCCCGTTCAATACTCCCTTTTTCCCGTATCACAAAATGATAACCGATTCCAGCCTACCCGCGCGCCAGATGCCAAGCGTGTATTTCGGCCGCCGGCACATCCGGGCTGGCTGAATGATGCAGCACAATCAATCGGGTGGATGTTCGGTTCCGCAGTTCGTTAAACTGAAGGCCGGTTTCAATAATGTTCATAGATATCTACCTACTGTAAACTTTCTGACCTGATCGGTGTAGATCCAGTTGTCCGGCCAGAATTCCACGCGGCAGAAGCCTGCTCTCGGGGCATCAGCAAAATGGCCTCGCGCAGCTCACCGATGGCAGCGGTCAGGGAATCCATGCGCTGTTCTACTCGCACCAAGAGAAAGGCGGCCACGGCTATGGGAAACCCTACATTGCCAATGATTTTTAACATTTCATCCACCTGCGCCCCTCCTTTCTGAAAAAACCGAACCAGGGCGCACCTTGATCCGGTTTCGTATGTTATAGGGCTAGACCAGGGAAACTTCACTGGCATTGGTAACAATCACCTGGGCCTTGAGTTTACCGATAAAATCTCCACCGGTACCGGTAAAGATATTCTTGGCAATGATGTTATTCATACAGGCCGCCACTTCAGCACCGGTCAGCGGATCTTTGGCATCAATCACCCGGATCGTCTTGGCTTTGCCCAGTTCAGTCTGAAAAGTCATTTCCAATACTCTCGCCATTGTTTTAAAACCTCCTCTCTAATCAAATAGCCGTCAACGGCTCTAAATGTCGGCAATCTCAACCGTATTGGTACGATTCACACCGGCAAAAACACGCGACTGCAGTTTGGCCAGGCCGCTGGTGCCATTAGCCACATCGTAAACATCAGCATCCGTCGCAGCAACCTTCACATCTGCGTATTTACGAGCAATTGTTCCGGTACCGCCGTCTTTTTCAACATGGATGATCATATCGCTACCCAGCGGAGTTGCAGTAATAGCCATCAAATTCCACCCCTTTCTTTTGTAGTGGACCAGCTGCGCAAATACTTGGACAGTGTTGGACAGCTGCGACCCTGCGTTCAGCATATAAGAAGAAAGCAACAAAGGCGAAAGAGGCGGTTTGCATTCTGGGAGCAGTCCGGTACTACAAATGAAACATTCGGCAGGTATTAAGCGGGTTAAAATATAAAGCAGACAAGCATAGAAAAACTGCTTTGTGATTCTAATTAAGCAATAACAAATATAATTTTCAGGTTCTTCTTATTATCATGTGGAAATTAAAAATTCAGATAACCAAGGTATTACGCAGTCTATTAATGCCTAATATCATAAGCAGATGGGGATTATAGAAAATAAGATTATTTTCTTCTCATAAATTTGGAGCTGAAGGTGATTGGACTTTGAAAAGAGCTGGAATGTTTGTAATTCATTTTCTCGTAATTTTTATACTTATATTGATTTACGGGTATATATTTAAACCTTCTGCTCTAAACAGCAATGGGATCGTTCGAGCACTTTTTATTGCTTTTGGTTATGCTTTGGCTTGGCTAATTGTGGATAAAAAATTTATTAATAAAAAATAACATATAACGGAACTAATTTTATAAGTCCTTTATAACACCGGAAACAAAATAGCTTCTCAAAACACGGAATGCATGAAGTATTTCCTTATCTGGATCAGGCCGATGTTTAGAATTTGCCTTTTGGATCTCCATACCAAAATACAACGCCAGGCGGGCGGTGGAAATCTGGCTAAAAACCGGCAGGGACTCACCATTAAGCAGTGTGATCCTGCAATGTCCTCGCCCTTGCGGCAAAAGATTTTTTATCAGCTTTATCTCTAAATACCCGTAGGAACCATCCCCTGGAATTTTGACCAGACGCAGCTTGAACGGCACGAAGATCCGGCCGTCCGGAAAATAGAAGGGCAGCGGCGGCGACCGGTGATAAGCCCGCTGCAGAAGCCGGGCCTGGTCTCCAAGGTGAAGCGCATAACAGCGGGCCAGCCGGCGTTTCAACGATTCCACTGAATGAGATTCACAATAGGAATAAACCGAACCGTCCGCCCGGCAGCAAATAATCCGGCAGCCGTCCCCAGTATCAGTATAGACCGGTACCAGCCCGGCCACTTCAGCGCAGTAATCCTCCAGCTTCATCTCCTCACCCCCCGGATATATAATAGGAAGATTCTAGTTTACATAATAACATTTTCAGAGTTCTATTCCATCTAATTATTTAAAAGTATGACAACAAATACCTAAGTTGTATTATATTTATAACGCGACCTAAATGATGGTCGTTTTATATAATATCTACTCTATATTGACGATTGCGCTATTACCTTAGAGTTGCTATTTTCAACTATTTAATAGAAAGGGTGATCTACATGTTGCAAATTATTTCTGGTAAATTCTTCGAAAGTACGGAACGTCATAGTTCTGAGGGAAAAGGTATTTTATATTCAAATATTGCTCTACATAACAAAATAGATACTAGTGTAGCAACTTTGGAACCTGCAGATGTATATGGGCAGACATCTGCCTATATATTAAGTTACAATAACCAAATCGAAAAAGACCCTAAAGCCCAAGGTTTTTCATTAGTTAGAACAGGAGATGCTGAAATCCTGAGGCAGTTTAAATATATTTGTACTTTCGGCTTAAGAGCTATATTTGAGGAAGATAGAAATGTTGTTTATAAAATGTGTAGAGAAAATCCAATTAGTTCACACGAGCATTATGTGCCATCTGGATATATAAATAGAATCTTGGATTTGGGTATCTATGCACAACAAAAAGAAATTGACGAGTTTGTTGCTTTTGTTGAAGATCTAATTGGATTACCAAGAGAAGTTTATAATACTATTATAAACTGCCTTGGTGCTTATGAAGCTGCTATAAAGCTTTTAGATGATGACATTAACTCGGCATATTCAATGTTGATTTATTGTGCTGAAACATTATCACAAAGATTTTATACATATAACCCTGTATGGGATGATTATCCACAAGATCAGCGTGTAGCATTGGAAAAGTGTTTTAATGGCTTGGCTCCAAATAATATAGTACAAATAAAAAATATATTAATTAAAGATAGCCATTTGAAGCTCACTAAGCGTTTTGCAAATTTTCTTCTACAATATTTAGACGAAAGCTTTTTCCTTGATGATGCTTATACTTTGGGAAGAGCCGTAAAAAAGGATGAGATAGAACGAGCATTAATCAACGCATATAATACTAGATCAAGATATGTACATAACCTGGAACCGATCATACGTAACCTAACAAACACACATGTGTTTATGGCAAAATAAAAATACAGCGAATGGCAAGTTAAAAATACAGCAGTAAAATGGAAAAAATCATCGCCAGCACCCCGAAAATATACTACCCTTTTTATGAACAGCAAAAGGAGGTAGTAAAGAAAGGATGCTAGCGATGATACAAAGATATCATATCAAACACATGAGTTTTCATAAAGGGAAATCCCTTAGAAGTATCGCCGAAGAAACCGGGCATGATTTCAGAACTGTAAAGAAATACGCTGAAGAAACCGACTGCAATATACCCATCAAACCCAAAAGAGGCCGACCTTCCAAGCTTGATCCTGTAAAGTCAATCATCGATGCCTGGCTTACAGAAGACCTGAATCGGCCAGTTAAGCAGCGCCATACGGGAACCCGAATTTATCAACGTCTGCGTAGTGAACACAGTGACATATTTAATGCCGGCGAAAGAACTGTGCGAGCTTATGTAGCTGCCAAGAAAAAAGAACTATTCGGAGAAAAAGAAGGATTTCTTCCCCTGGAGCATCCACCCGGCGAAGCGCAAGTGGACTTTGGCGAGATAATCATGATCGAGCAAGGTCAGCGGGTAAAGGGGTATGAACTGGTACTCTCCTTGCCTTACAGCAATGCCGGATATCCCCAGGTATTCAGGGGACAGAACCAGGAATGCCTGTTAACCGGCTTAAAAGATATCTTCGAACATTTGGAGCATGTTCCCCTGGTCATCTGGTTTGACAACCTTTCAGCGGCTGTTGCTGGGATTGGGGACCACGGAAACAGAAAGCTTGTAGATCAGTTTTATCGGTTTACCCTACACTATGGTTTTACAGCCCAGTTTTGCAACCCTGGCAAAGGGCATGAAAAAGGCCATGTTGAAAACAAGGTTGGCTACAGCCGTCGGAATTTCTTTGTACCTGAACCAATCTTTGATGATATTGCAGCATTCAACCATGGACTTTTTGCCGTGGCAGAAAAAGACCACGGGCGTAAACATTATCGTAAGGATACGGTCATAACAGAGTTGCTTGAGGAAGACATTGCAGCCATGCTGCCACTGCCGGCCAAACCCTTTGAGATTGGCCGTACAGAAAAACTCATCGCCAATAAATATGGCAAAGTCCGTTATGATGGCAATATTTATTCAGCTTCCCCGCAGGTGGCAGGGAAAGAAATATATATAAAGCTGCAAGCACATCAGATCGAGATTCTTAACGAGCAATACCAGCCAATCGTAAGTCACAAACGGCTGTATGGGCAAGGACAGGAAAGCATGGACTGGCTGCCTTATCTGAGTACCTTGGCAAAACGGCCCAATGCCTTGAAATATACCGGCTTTTATCACGAGCTGCCAGATCCTTGGCAGGACTATCTTTCCGATCTGGACTATGTGGAGAAAAAGAAAAATCTGCACTTGCTGGTCCGGATGATTACGGAAACAGATATGGATACAGCCACCATCTGTCTGCTGGAAACCATGGATTCTGGTAAAGCTGATGCGGATAGTATTCTGTTAAGTTACCGCAGATTAACTGAACCTAGCTTTAATGATTTTTTGCCGCGAATTTTTGCCGGCATAAATTCGCCGGCAATATATACACCTGATCTGACCTGCTATGATATTTTCCTGAAAGCAGGTGAGCCCAGATGAAGGAACTGATTAAAGACTATTGCAAGCAGCTGCGTTGGGGAAATGGCTTGGTTAAAAACTATGCAGCTATTGAAGCTGATACCCATGAAGAATTTCTGGCCAGGCTTCTGGAAATGGAATTAAAAACCAGAGAAGTTCATCGCCAGAATCGTTGTTTAAGACAAGCCAGCTTTGATGTAATTAAAACCTTTAATGGCTACAGCCTTGATCATATAGAGATACCGGCGTCTATTCCGGTAGAAGATTTAAAAACCGCTGCCCTGCTTAATCGCAAAGAAAATCTGATCCTTTACGGTCCGGTGGGAACCGGCAATTATCAAAGGTTTTTAGTTATGGAAAGATTTTAAACATAAACCCATATATACAGTACTGCTAGCTCAAAATCTTTCCATAATATTTGGCGATTAGTGGCAGAGGTTCTCCAGCCACTGAAGTATA
>Ga0209613_1001070_pt1 | contig 25899 bp, 28 predicted proteins | sample BioC13SIPDNA_2_FD_185747 | JGI IMG/M metagenome (GOLD analysis project Ga0209613, IMG submission 185747) | Anaerobic biogas reactor microbial communites from Washington, USA - Biogas_R2_A C13 SIP DNA (SPAdes) (version 2) | ecosystem: Engineered > Bioreactor > Anaerobic > Unclassified | place... | reverse complement strand
CCTTTCTTGCGCTTCTTGGTATACTTGAACTGGCTCATGATGATCCTCCCGATGTGTTTGTAGTAATTCCCATCCTACAGGATTCTCATGAGCTTTTCTGTTTCACTTTATATTACAACTCGGGGCCCCGCGCGGCAGTGGAAAACCTCAATTTTAATGCTTGCATTTGCATCAAACGGCTGATATACTGATAGGACGGCTCATGGTTGCGCGCCATGGAACCGAAAACTCAGCGCAAGCGAGGTGTAAACCCCATGAAAAAGGACATTCATCCCAAGTATGAAAAGGCGGTCGTCCGCTGCGTATGCGGCGAGACCTTTGAGACCGGCTCCATCCGCAAGGAAATGCGCGTGGACATCTGCTCCAAGTGCCACCCCTTCTACACCGGCAAGCAGAAGCTGGTGGACAGCGGCGGGCGCGTTGACCGCTTCAAGAAGCGTTACGGGATCTAACCCCCGTACACCCACACAGGGGCAGACTGCCGCATCAACAGCGGGCGGTCTGCCTTGACTTTTATCCCCGGATCGGGCCGCGCACGGATGCTTGCATCCATGAGGCGCCAAGGCTCAACCGGGCAAGAGGTACATGATGTCAATAGATGAACGCAAGGCGGGCAGGAAGCCCGATATCGGCGGCCAGGCGGTGCTGGAGGGCGTGATGATGAAGGCGCCCGAGTGGATTGCCGTGGCGGTGCGCCGGGAGGACGGCAGCATCGTGGTCAAGCGCGATCCCTACCAGTCGCCGGCCAAGAAACACAAGTGGATGGGCCTGCCGCTGATTCGCGGCGCGGTCAACATGGTGCTGATGATGAGCCTGGGCATGAAGGTGCTGACCGACTCGGGCGAGATGAGCGGCATGATGGATGAAGAGCCCTCCCGCTTTGAAAAGTGGCTGGCCAAGAAGTTAGGCAAGGGCGTGGACAAGGTGGTCATGGGCCTGGCGGTGGTGCTGGCCATGGCGCTGTCGGTGGGGCTGTTTGTGCTGCTGCCCAACGCGCCCGCCCAGGCGCTGCGCGCGGCCGGCTGGTCGCACCTGGCGGTCAACCTGGTCAGCGGCCTGATCCGCACGGTGGTGCTGGTGGGCTACCTGATCCTCTGCGGGCTGATCCCCGACATGCGCAAGACCTTTCAATACCACGGCGCGGAGCACAAAACGGTCTACACCCACGAGGCCGAGCAGCCGCTCACGCCTGAGAACGCGCAGAAGTTCTCCCGCCTGCATCCGCGCTGCGGCACCAGCTTTTTGCTGATTACATTTGTGTTCTCCATCCTGTTCTACTCGGTGCTGGATCAGGCGGTATTCAGCCTGCTGGCCTACGACATGAGCAGCAACTACCTGGTGCGCATCCTCAGCCGGCTGCTGCTGCTGCCGCTGGTGGCGGGCATCAGCTACGAGATATTAAAGGGCCTGGCCCACGCCAACAGCAGGTGGGCCCATGCCCTGCGCTGGCCGGGCATGCAATTGCAGCGCCTGACCACGCGGGAACCCTCGCTGCCCATGCTGGAGGTGGCCATCGCCGCCATGAACGCGGCATTGCACGGCCTGCCCGAGGGCGAGCGCACCCCGGAGGGGTATACCGTGCTGCCCAAGGAGCCCGGCAGCACAGCCGAAGCCGCCGCGGCCAGCGCATGACCGTCCGCCAGGCGCTGAGGGATGCCTCGGCCCGTCTGGCGGCTGCCGGCGTGCCCGACCCGGACATAGACGCCGCCTGGCTGATGGGCGGCGTTTTGTCGCTCACGCGGCTGGAGGTGCTGGCGCGGGGCGCCCAGGCGCTCAGCGATGAGGAGTACGCGCGCTTTGAAGCCCTGATGCGGCGGCGTTTACAGCGGGAGCCTTTACAATACATCCTGGGCGAAACGGACTTCATGGGCCTGCGCCTCCTCACCCGGCCGGGGGTGCTGATTCCCCGCAACGATACCGAGGTGCTGTGCGAGCAGGCGCTGCTGCGCCTGAGGCCGGGCATGCGCGTGCTGGACCTGTGCACCGGCTCGGGCGCCATCGCCGTCAGCCTCAAGGCGCACTGCCCCCAGGCTTTGGTATGGGCGGGGGATATCGCGCCCGAGGCCATCGCCCTGGCGCGGGAAAACGCCGCGCTGCACGGCGCGGATGTAAATTTTGCGCTGGGCGATCTGTTTGCCCCCTTTGCGGGCGCGCGCTATGATATGATCTGCTGTAACCCGCCCTACATCCCCACGGGGGACTTGCCTGCCCTGCAGGCCGAGGTGAAGCGCGAGCCCCGGCTGGCGCTGGATGGCGGCGGGGATGGCCTTAACTTTTACCGCCGCCTGCTGGCCCGGGCGCCCCTGCACCTGCTGCCCGGCGGCTGGCTGCTGCTGGAGCTGGGCGACGGCCAGGCAGATGCCGTACAGCGGCTGGCGGCGCTTGATTTTGAAGCCGTCAGCGTGTACGATGATGCTGCAATGCTGCCGCGCACACTGGCAGCCCAATGGAAAGGAACGCATGCCTTCACTGGATGATCAATTCGTCTGGATGGACGAACGCTACGAGGAGTTGGGCGTCGCCTGCTCGCAAAATGACATCATCATGGACCTGCCCCGCTGGCAGGCCCTCATGAAGGAGCGCGCCGGCCTGGAGCAGGCGGTGATGGACTGGCGCGATTACAGCAGGCTGCGCGACGAAATTGCCTCCACCCGCGAGCTGCTGGACAGCCCCGAGATGGCCGCCCTGGCCGAGGAGGAGCTGCCCGAATTGCTCGCCCGCGAGGAAGCCCTGCGCGGCCAACTCAAGCGCCACCTGATTCCCCGCGACCCCGATGACGAGCGCAGCGTGGTGATGGAGATACGCGCCGGCGCCGGCGGGGACGAGGCCAGCCTGTTTGGCGCGGTGCTGATGCGCATGTACACGCGCTACGCCGAGCGGCACGGCTGGCAGACCGAATACATCAGCCTGAGCGAGACCGAGCTTGGCGGCATGAAGGAGGCCGTGTTCACCCTGTCGGGTGCGGGGGCCTTCAGCCGCATGAAGTTTGAAAGCGGCGTGCACCGCATCCAGCGCGTGCCCGCCACCGAAAGCCAGGGGCGCATCCACACCAGCACCGCCACGGTGGCCGTGCTGCCCGAGGTGGATGAGGTGGACATCGACATCCGGCCTGACGACCTGCGCATCGACACCTACCGCGCCAGCGGCCACGGCGGCCAGTACATCAACCGCACCGACTCGGCCGTGCGCATCACCCACCTGCCCACCGGCGTGGTGGTGACCTGTCAGGATGAAAAGAGCCAGCTCAAAAACAAGGAGAAGGCCATGAAGGTGCTGCGCAGCCGCCTGTACGAGCACAAGCAGGCCGAACAGGACGCGGCCTACGCCCAGCACCGCCGCGGCCAGATCGGCACCGGCGACCGCAGCGAGCGCATCCGCACCTACAACTTTCCCCAGGGGCGGGTGACCGATCACCGCATCGGGCTGACGCTGTACCGCATCAACGACATCATGGACGGCGACCTGGACGAGCTGATCGACGCGCTGACCATCGAGGCCCAGGGCGAGGACATGAAGCGCCTGGCGCTGGATGAGCCCTGATTCATCAATTAAGGAGGAGATCGCATGCAATACAACCGACCGCCCGACAGGCGCCCGATGTCGGCAGGCAACAAGCTGCTGATCGTGATCGTTGTTCTGTTGATCTTCCTGGCCGGCTTCCTGTCCATCATGCTTGGGCGCGGCGGCCAGCCGGCGGGCCCCATCGTGCCCACCCCGGCGCAGCCCAGCCTGCCGCCCCAGGGGCAATTAAACACCATTGACGAGGCGCTGGACAACATCACGCCCACACCGCCGCCCACGCCGGTGGTCATGGCCACCGCGCCGCCCACCGAGACGCCGGTGCCCAACTTTGAAATGACGCCCTCGCCCACCGATATCCCCACGCTGAAGATCAACTCCTCCGGCGATGAGGTGCGCCGCATGCAGGACCGCCTGGTGCAGTTAGGCTACCTGCGCGACGGGGCCAACGACGGCCAGTTCGGCAAGGGCACGCAGAACGCCGTGCGCGCCTTCCAATCGGCCAACGGCCTGGGGGCTGATGGCGCGGCCGGGCCCAAAACGCTTACGCTGCTGTATTCGGATGACGCGAAGCCCAAGCCGTAAGGTATTCTCGGAAGTTTTCGATGCCCCGGGACGACCCGTCCCGGGGCACTTCTTTTGCTATAGATTGAATCCCTACCGCTGCACCACGCAAAAGGGGTTGCCGTCCGGGTCATGCAGGACGACATAGTCGGCATCGGCCGGGTAGTCCCAGGCCGCGGGCGAGGTACCCAGCGCGATCAGGCGCTGCACCTCGGCCTTTTGATCATCCGCAAACAGGTCGATATGGTGCCGCCGGGCGTGGGGAGAGCTCACCAGGTTGAGGGACAGCTGCGTGCCCGGCCCCTCGCGCGGCACCAGAATGGCCCAATCCTCGCTGGCGGGGTATTTGAGCCGATAATCCAGCGCGGCGCTCCAAAAAGACACCGCGCGAGCGATGTCCCGCACGCCCCAGACGACCGAACCGATTTCAATCACGCCGACGCCTCCCATTTCAGCAGGCCGCTTACCTGCCATTGCGCCACAAGCTGGGCACAAACAGCACCAGCAGCGGGAAAAACTCCAGCCGGCCCGCCAGCATCAGGAAGGAAAACATATATTTCAGCGCCGGAGAAAAACTGGTGTAGTTGCCATGCGGGCCAACCAGGGACAGCCCGGGGCCGATATTGCTCAGGCAGCTGGCCGTGGCTGAGAAGCAGCTGATGAAATCGTGCCCGTCCAGCGAGGCGACCAGCGTGCCCAGCATGAGCAGCGCAAAATACACAAACAGAAAGATGCCCACCTGGCTGAGCGTGGCCTCGGGCACGGCCTTGCCATCCAGCTTGACTACCTCCACCTTGCGGGGGTGCAGCGTGTGCACCACCTCCCGGCGCACCACCTTGCCCATCAGCACGGTGCGCACCACCTTGATGCCGCCAGCGGTGCTGCCGGCGCTGGCACCAATCAGCATCAGCATCAGCAGCAAGATGCGGGAAAACTGGGGCCACAGGTCGAAGTTGTCGGTGGCGTAGCCGGTGGTGGACATGATGGAGGATACCTGAAAGCTGGCGTGGCGAAGGGCTGTCCACACATCGCCGTAATGGGGCAAAATGTTGATGGCAATGAGCACGATGGCGCCCAGGCCGATGCCGTAGTAGGCGCGCAGCTCCTCATTGCGGAAGGCCTTGAAGCCGTCCCCCCGCAGCAGGCAGAAGTACACAAAGAAGTTGGTGCCGAACAAAAACATGAACGCCATGATGAGCATTTCGGCCACCGGGTTGTTGTAGGCGCCCACGGACAGGTTGCGGCTGGAAAAGCCGCCCGTGCCCGCCGTGCCCAGGGCATGGATAATACTGTCAAACATGGGCATGCCGCTGGCCAGCAGCGCCACGATGAGCACAATGGTCATGCTGGCGTACACCAGGTACAGCACCCGGGAGGTATCGGCCATGCGGGGCAGCAGCTTAGAATAGCTGGGGCCCGGACTCTCCGCGCGGGCCAGGTGGGTGGTGTGCTGGGAGATGCGGGGCATCAGCGCCAGGGTGAGCACCAGCACGCCCATGCCGCCCACCCAGTGGGTAAAGCTGCGCCAGAACAAAATGGACCGGGGCAGCCCCTCCACCGCCGGCAGCACGGAGGCACCGGTGGTGGTAAAGCCTGACACCGTCTCAAACAGCGCATCCCAGTAGTAGGTGGTGGCGCCGGAAAACATGAAGGGCAGCGCGCCAAAGGCGCTGAGCAACACCCAGGCCAGGCCCACCACGGCAAAGCCCTCCCGGGCATGCAGCTCCAGCCCGTCCCGGGGCCGCGCCAGGTAGAGGGGCAGGCCCGCCGCCAGCAAAATGCCCAACGTGTACCAGAAAGGCAGCAGGTCATCCCGGTAGTAATAGGCCACCAACAGCGAGGGCACCAGCAGCGCCGCCTCCAGCAGCAGCAGCTTGCCCAGCATGTGCAGCACCAGCCGTCTATTCATGCATGCCTCACAGGATCACTTCGCCAAGCGCCGTGACGCCGCTGTCCAGCGTGATGACAATCACGCGGTCCTCAGGCTCCAGCATGCTGTTGCCGCCGGGCACATGCACCTGGCTGCCGCGCACGATCACGCCCAGCAGCGCGTTGGGGCGGAAGCGCAGGTTTTTCAGCGGCTTGTGCACAAAGGGATCGTCCTTGTGCACGATGAACTCCAGCGCCTCGGCCTGCCCATCCATCAGGCGGTACATGCGCTGCACCGCCTGGGCGATCTGCGCGTTCATGCGGGTGCGCACCGCGCGCAGGATGGTGTTGGCCGTCACCTGCCGGGGGCTGAGGATGCTGTCGATGCCCAGCGCCGTGAGCATATCGGCATAGTGATCCCGGTTGCTCTTTACGATGGCCTTGCGCACATGGTTTTGCCGCGCGCTCAAGCCGGCCATGATGTTTTCCTCATCCCGCCCGGTGAGCGTGATGAAGGCATCGTAGGTGCCGATGTCCTCCGACACCAGCAGCTCCCTGTCGGTGCCGTCGCCCAGAATGATGTTGGCCGACGGGAAGGCCTCGCTGAGCGTACGCGCCTGCTCCGGGTTGATCTCGATGATGGACACCTGCACCTTCATCTCCAGCAGCATCTGCGTAAGGTAGTAGGCGATGCGCCCGCCGCCCATGATCATCACCTTGTGCACGCGCTCGGTATTTTTGCCCAGGGCGCGGAAATAGCTGGTGATGGTCTTGATGTCGGAGGCGACAAACACCCGGTCCTGCTCCTCAAAGACAAAGTCGCCCTTGGGAATCATCGCCTGATGGTCGCGCTCCACCAGGCAGTAGAGCACGCGGGGCAGATCGGGCCGGCGCTTCTCCAAATCCTGAAGCCGGATGCCGATCAGGCCATCCTCCGGCCCCAGGCGGAAATCCATCATCTCCACCTGGCCGCGGGCAAAGGTCTCCACCCCGCCGGAGAAGGGGTAGCGCAATATGCGGCTGATCTCCAGCGCCGTGTTGCGCTCGGGGTTGATGGCGTAGTCGATCCACAGCTCCTTCTTGAGGAAGGACAGGCTCTTCATATACTCGGGATCGCGGATGCGGCTGATGGTATACTGCGCGCCCAGGCGCTTGGACAGCAGGCTGCACAGCATGTTGATCTCGTCGGAGATGGTGACCGCGATGACGATGTCCGCCTGCTGCACGCCCGCCTCGGTGAGGGTGCCGGCGCTTACGCCGCTGCCCTGGATGGTAAGCGCGTCCAGCTCGTCCATGCTGCGCTGGATGACCACCTCACTGCGGTCGATGATGGTGATTTCGTGTCCTTCTTCGATCAGCTGCTCGGCCAGCGTGTGCCCCACCTTGCCGCCGCCTACGATGATGATGCGCATGGCGCCTCCTGCGTTCAATGTGATGGGCGTATGATAACACCACATCACCGATTTTCAAAGTGATATGATTGACGCATTTGGCATACAATGGTACATTGGTATCGGCAAATCCCCTGTCATCATATCGCAAGCCACAGCCCGTATCCAAGCGGGCAGTATAATCATGAAGGAGGACCAGTTGATGATCATGCGGGCACAGCGCATGCGCGACGTACGCTCGGATATCCGCGGCCCATTGTTTGAGGAGGCCCTGCGCATGCAGGCCGATGGCCTGGATGTGCTCAAACTCAACACCGGCAACCCGGGCACCTTTGGCTTTGGCCTGCCCGACAGCCTGCGCCAGGCCCTGCTGGCCGGCATGGACCGCGCCGTGCCCTACAGCGACCTGCGCGGCATGGCCGATGCCCGGCAGTCCATCCTCAGCTACCACCAGGGCAAGGGGGTGCAGGGGCTGGCCATGGATGACATCTACCTGGGCAACGGTGTGAGCGAGTTGGCCCACATGGCGCTGACGGCGCTGTTTAACCCCGGCGACGAGCTGCTGCTGCCCGCCCCCTGCTATACCCTTTGGAGCAACACCGCGCGCCTGATGGACGCGCGCCCGGTGTTCTACCGCTGCGACGAAGCCAGCGGCTGGTACCCGGATGCGGAGGACATCCGCCGCAAGATCACGCCGCGCACCCGCGGCCTGCTGATCATCAACCCCAACAACCCCACCGGCGCCCTCTACCCCCGCCCGGTGCTGGAGGAGCTGCTGGACATCGCCCGCGAGCACAGGCTGCTGGTGTTTTCCGACGAAATCTACGACCGCCTGGTGTTTGACGATGCCCCGCACACCGCCACGGCGGCGCTGGCGCCCGACCTGCCGGTGATCACCATGAACGGGCTGTCCAAATCCCACAACGTGTGCGGCTTTCGCAGCGGGTGGATGGTGGTCAGCGGCCCGAGGGAGCGCACGCGCGAGATCCTGACGGGCTTCACCCAGTTAGCCGCCATGCGCCTGTGCGCCAACACCCTCATGCAGTTAGTGGTGCCCGCCGCCCTTGCGGACAACGAAAGCACCCAGGCCATGATCCGCCCGGGCGGCCGCCTTTACGAGCAGCGCCGCGCCACGCTGGAGGTGCTGGGCACCGTGGAGGGCATCAGCTTTGTGCCCAACGCCGCCGCCTTTTACCTGTTCCCCAAGCTGGATACCCAGCTGTTTGGCATCACGGATGACCGCGCCTTTGCCATGGACCTGCTGCACGCCACCAATATTCTGGTGATCCCCGGCAGCGGCTTTGAGCTGGACACGCCCGACCACCTGCGCATCGTGATGCTGCCCGAGGCTGCGCAGCTGCGCGCCGCCATGGAACGCATGAAAGAGTATCTGGAAACACGCCGCGCATAGCTTCATATCGAACCCCCGCACGTTGCCCCACAGGCGACGTGCTGGCGTGTCAAAGAAGTGCCTTCGGCACATTCTTCGACACGGGTGGGCCGATGGGCCCTCCGCCTCTCACTTCGTTCCCGGGCGGCGGAGGGCAAGGAAACCCTTGGCTGCGCCAAGGCTTGCGGCCTGGCCGCACATGTCGCCCAGGCCGATTGAAGGCAGGAGGGCCTCGGCCCTCCTGCACCTCCCATAGGTTTTTTGACTGCCCCCGCACATTGCCCCTCGGGCGACGTGTTTTTTTTAGCGCGATTTTACATAAAATTGACAAAAAGGGGTTGACATTTATGATATCAGATTGATATCATTCAGATACAACCGGAAGGAGGCATTATTATGCAGGAAAAAACATTGAAGGCAAGGTCCGGATTTCTGGTGCTGATTGCGGGGATCATCCTGTATCTGGCGGCCATCGGGCTGGTCATAGGCGGCGCCGTATTGCTGGAGGCCGAAAAAGGCATCGGCGGCGTGCTGCTGGCGCTGGGCATCGTCTGGCTGATCGCGGGCTTTATCCCCTTCCTGGGGCTGAAGATCATCAAGCCGCAGGAGGCGCTGGTGCTCACCCTGTTTGGCAAGTACATCGGCACGCTCAAGGATGAGGGCTTCTTCTTCGTGCACCCCTTCTCCTCCGCGGTCAACCCGGCGGCCAAGACGCGCCTGGGCCAGAGCGGGGACGTGGACAGCGGCAACAAGGCCAAGATACTGGTTTCCGGCCAGGAGAACACGGTGGAGCTGGACGGCCTGAAGAAAAAGATATCCCTCAAGGTGATGACGCTCAACAACAGCAAGCAGAAGGTGAACGACTGCCTGGGCAACCCCATCGAGATCGGCATCGCGGTGATGTGGCGCGTGGTGGATACGGCCAAGGCCGTCTTCACGGTGGACAACTACAAGGAGTACCTGTCGCTGCAGTGCGACAGCGCGGTGCGCAACATCGTGCGCATCTACCCCTACGACGTGGCCCCCAATGTGGATACCACGGGCGATGGCGAGCCGGATGAGGGCAGCCTGCGCGGCTCCAGCGCCGTGGTGGCCGAGCGCATCCGCCAGGAAATCCAGCAGAAGGTACAGGACGCTGGGCTGGAAATCCTGGAGGCGCGCATCACCTACCTGGCCTACGCGCCCGAGATCGCGGCCGCCATGCTGCAGCGCCAGCAGGCCAGCGCCGTGGTGGACGCCCGTACCATGATTGTGGAAGGCGCCGTGGGCATGGTGCAGATGGCGCTGGAGCGCCTGAGCGCCGACAACATCGTGGACCTGGACGAGGAGCGCAAGGCCGCCATGGTATCCAATCTGTTGGTGGTGCTGTGCGCCAACCGGGACGCGCAGCCGGTGGTCAACAGCGGCAGCCTCTATTGAAATGAGCGAGGAGAAAAAACAAGTCCCGCTGCGGCTGTCTTCCCGCCTGTACGAGCAGCTGGCCGCCTGGGCCGTGGACGATTTCCGCTCGGTCAACGGGCAGATCGAGTATCTGCTGACCGAGTGCGTGCGTCAGCGCAAAAAGAACGGCAAATACGTCTCCGAAACGCTGGATGAGCGCATCGAGCTGGATCTATAACAAGGGGGTTTCGTATGCAACTGGAAGTCAGAGATATCAAAAAGAGCTTTGGTGACAAGGAGGTGCTGCACGGCGTCAGCTTCACGGTGCAGTCCGGGCGGGCGATGGGCTTTCTGGGCCGCAATGGCGCTGGCAAGTCCACCACCATCCGCTGCCTGATGGATGTATTTCACCAGGATGAGGGCGGCTTCTACCTGGACGGGCAGCCGCTGAACATCACCAAGTACCGCGTGGGCTACCTGCCCGAGGAGCGCGGCATGTACCAGAAGCACACGGTGCTTGAGCAGTTGGCCTACTTTGGCCAGCTGCGGGGCGCCACCCGTGCCCAGGCGCTGGCCTCGGCCAACTACTGGGTGGATTACTTTGGCCTGAGTGAATACAAGAAGAAGAAGCTGGAAACCCTGTCCAAGGGCAATCAGCAGAAGATACAGATCGCCCAGAGCTTTCTCAACGAGCCGGACATCCTGATCCTGGACGAGCCCTTCAGCGGGCTGGACCCGGTGAACGCCCAGGTGTTCAAGGACACCATCGCCCGCTTCGTCAGCGAGGGCAAGCTGGTCATCTTCTCCTCCCACCAGATGGGCTATGTGGAGGAGATCTGCGACGACATCACGCTGATTCACCAGGGGCACATTTTGCTGACCGGCGACCTGGAGCAGATCAAGCGCGAGCTGGGGGAGAACAAGCTGCAGCTGCGCATCGAGGGCATGGCGGACGAGGCCCTGGCCGCCACGCTGACCCGGGCCTTTCCCGTGCTGCTGACCCAGCCGCATGAAGACGGCCTGATCCTGGACACGCAGAACCAGGTAACCCAGCGGCAGATTCTGGACTACATCAGCCAACAGGGCTGGATCATCCACTACTACGGGCTGTATACGCCCAGCCTCAACGACATCTTCATTGCAAAGGCAGGTGAACAGGCATGAGGGACTTAGGCATCGTATTCAATTATGAGCTGCGCCAGCAGTTGGGCAAGCGCAGCGTGCGGGTCACCACGCTGATTTTGGTCATCATCGCGCTGCTGGCTACCTCCATCCCGCGCATCTCGGCCATGTTTTCATCGGGCGGGGGCGACGACAAGCCGGCCGCGGCCAACAACACGTTGGTGCAGGACACGGGCTATGTGTTCGCCGATGAGGCCCAGCGCGCGCTGTACACCACTTTGCTGGGCCTGCGGGAGGGCAATGACTACGCCACCCGCGACGACCTGGTTGCCGCGCTCAAGGACAAGCAGCTCACGGCCGGGTTTGTGTTCACCGGGGACGCGGATTTTGAGGCCGTCTACCAGGACAAGGCCATGGAGGACCGCCGCGAAAACATGCTCAGCCAGATTGTGGCCCAGCACCACCGGGATGTGATGCTGGCCGAAAAGGGCCTGACCGCGCAGGACCTGGCCGCCATCGAGGGCTTTTCCCCGCAGATCACCACCACCGTGATGGGTAAAAACACGGAGAACAACATCCTGCTGTCCATGATATTGATGGTGGTGGTGTATATGCTGGTGCTGATCTACGGCAACACCACCTCCACCATCATCGCCCGGGAAAAGGACTCCAAGGCCATGGAGCTGCTGATCACCAGCACCAAGCCCACCCCGCTGATCCTGGGCAAGGTGGCCGCGGCGGGCGTGAGCGGCGTGGTGCAGTTCAGCCTGATCGTCCTGGCGGCGCTGGGCGGCTTCCTGTTCAGCCAGGATTATTACGACCCCATGATCCGCCAGATGCTGGTGGGCTCCCTCAGTCAGAGCTACATCCTCACCTACCTGTTCTTCTCCATCACCGGCTACATCCTGTACCTGTTCCTGTACGCGGCGCTGGGCTCCACCGTCAGCCGGGTGGAGGATGTGGGCAGCGCGACCGCCATCGTGCAGTTCATCTTCATCGCGGGCTATGTGGCCAGCAGCTTTGTGATGAACGCGCCCGGCGGCTCCGTGGCTGTGGCCACCTCGCTGATCCCCTTCACGGCCATCATGGTGATGCCCATGCGCGCCGGCATGTCCACCGTGCCCGCATGGCAGCTCCTTACCGCCGGCGTGCTGATGCTGCTGACAGTGGCGCTGTTCGCCTGGCTGTCCATCAAAATCTACCGCTGGGGCAGCCTCAACTACGGCAACAAGACCAACATCTTCAAGGTGGTCCGGGAAGCGCTGGGCGCCGGGCGGCGAGCGAAGGCATAATTATTCAACTGAACTCCATAAATGAAGGAGCCCTTTGCGGGGCTCCTTCGTTGATATGCCATGGATGATGACAGGATGGCTACTGCTTGTACTTGGGCTTGGCCGTGTAGTGGGTGTGCAGCAGCTCGTGGGCCTTGTGGCCGCCGATGTCGCCCAGGAAGTCCTCGTAGGCGCGGCGCACCTCGGGGTTGTCGTGGCTTTTGCGCAGCGCGGTCTGCTTGTCGGCCATGTACAGGGCCTTGGCGCGCTCCACCCGCGGGTCCACGCCCAGGCGGTCCCACGCGGTCACGATGGGCTGGCCGCCGCCGGTCACGCAGCCGCCGGGGCAGCCCATGACCTCGATGAAGTGGTACTCCTTCTCCCCGCGGCGCACCTCCTCTAACAGCTCCTTGGCGTTGGCGGTGCCGTTGGCCACCGCCACGTGGAGGCTGAGGTCGCCTATCTGCACGGTGGCCTCCTTGACGCCCTGCACGCCGCGCACGGCCTCAAAGTCCAGCTTGTCCAAAGTTTGGCCGGTGATGGTCTCGTAGGCGGTGCGCAGCGCGGCCTCCATCACGCCGCCGGTGGCGCCAAAGATGGTGGCAGCGCCGGTGCTCTCGCCCAGCAGCTCGTCAAAACTCTCGTCGGGCAGCTTGAGGAAGTCGATGCCGGCCTGCTTGATCATGCGCGCCAGCTCCCGGGTGGTCACCACGGCATCCACATCGGGCAGGCCGTTGACGGCGGCCAGCTCCTCGCGGTCGGCCTCGAACTTTTTGGCCGTGCAGGGCATGACGGATACCACCGCGATGTCCTCGGGCTTGAGGCCCTTCTTTTGCGCGTAGTAGCTCTTGATCATGGCGCCCGTCATCTCGTGGGGCGACTTGCAGCTGGACAGGTTGGGGATAAAATCCGGGAAATACGTCTCGCAGTAGTTGACCCAGCCGGGGGAGCAGGAGGTAATCATGGGCAGCACGCCGCCTCCCTTGATGCGCTCGATGAGCTCGTTGGATTCCTCCATGATGGTGAGGTCGGCGCCAAAGTCGGTATCAAACACGCGGTCAAAGCCCAGGCGGCGCAGCGCGGCGGCCAGCTTGCCCACCACATTGGTGCCCATGGGCAGGCCGAACTCCTCGCCCAGGGCGGCGCGCACGGCGGGCGCGGTCTGCACCACCACATGCTTGCTGGGGTCGGCCAGCAGGTCCCACACCAGGGGGGCCTCCTCCTTTTCGTGCAGGGCGCCCACCGGGCAGGCCGCGATGCACTGGCCGCAGGCGATGCAGGCCATGCTGTTGAGCGGCAAATCCCACGGCGACGCGATGGTGGTGTTGAAGCCGCGCTTCACCGGACCGATGACGCCCACGGCCTGCGTCTTATAGCAGGCGGATACGCAGCGGCGGCACAGGATGCACTTGTTGTTGTCGCGCACGATGGAGGGGGACAGGTCGTCCACCTGATACTCGTTGCGCAGGCCCTCAAACTCGTCGCCGCTCTCCACGCCCAGCTCCAGCGACAGCTTTTGCAGCTCGCAGTTCTGGCTGCGGATGCAGCTGAGGCACTTCTTGTCGTGGTTGGAGAGGATCAGCTCCAGGATCACCTTGCGCGCCTCCCGCACCTGGGGCGTGTTGGTGCGCACCACCATGCCCTCGCCCGCCTCCAGCACACAGGCCGGCTGCAGGGTGCGTCCGCCGGCATCCACCACGCACATGCGGCAGGCGCCGATCTCGTTCAAATCCTTGAGGAAGCACAGCGTGGGGATGCGGACATGGGCGCGGCGCGCGGCCTCCAGCACCGTGGCGCCCTTGGGCACCACCACCTGCACGTTGTCAATGGTCAGCGTAATGTTTGACATGCTTGCTCTCCTCTGCTCAGCGGCGGCTGATGGCGTCAAAGCGGCACTTTTCCTTGCAGGCGCCGCACTTGATGCACTTGTTCTGGTCGATAAGATGCAGGCCCCTGGGCTCGCCCGTGATGGCCCCCACCGGGCAGGCCTTCACGCAGGCGGTGCAGCCGCGGCAGTTTTCCTCGATGATGTACTCCAGCAGCGCGCGGCAGTGATGCGCCGGGCACTTGCGGTCGCGGATATGGGCCTCGTACTCATGGCGGAAGTAGCGGATGGTAGAAAGCACGGGGTTGGGCGCCGTCTGGCCCAGGCCGCACAGCGCGGTGGCGCTGATGTTGCGGGCCAGCTTTTCCAGCTTCTCCAGGTCGCCCTCGCGCCCGCGGCCGGACACAATGCGGTCCAGTATCTCCAGCATGCGCTTGGTGCCGATGCGGCAGGGCGTGCACTTGCCGCAGCTCTCATCCACCGTGAAGTCCAGGAAGAAGCGGGCGATGTCCACCATGCAGTTGTCCTCATCCATGACGATCATGCCGCCCGACCCCATCATGGAGCCGATCTGGGTGAGGGAGTCGTACTCGATGGGCACGTCCAGCAGCTCGGCCGGGATGCAGCCGCCGGACGGGCCGCCGGTCTGCACGGCCTTGAACGCGCGCCCGCCCGGGATGCCGCCGCCGATGTCGTAGATCACCGTGCGCAGCGGCGTGCCCATGGGCACCTCCACCAGGCCGGTGTTGTTGATCTTGCCGCCCAGGGCGAACACCTTGGTGCCGGCGGACTTGGGCGTGCCCATGGAGCGGAACCACTCGGCGCCCTTGAGCAATATCTGGGGGATGTTGGCGTAGGTCTCCACGTTGTTGATGTTGGTGGGCGCGTCAAACAGACCTCTGACCGCCGGGAAGGGCGGCTTGGGGTGCGGCTCGCCGCGCTCACCCTGGATGGACACCATCAGCGCGGTTTCCTCGCCGCATACAAAGGCGCCGGCGCCCTCTCGGATGTGGATGTCAAAGCTAAACCCGCTGCCCAGAATGTTGTCGCCCAGCAGGCCGTATGCCTTGGCCTGGTCGATGGCCATATTGAGGCGCTTGACGGCGATGGGGTACTCGGCGCGCACATACACATAGCCCTCATGGGCGCCGATGGCATAGCCGTTGATGACCATGGCCTCCAGCACGCAGTGGGGGTCGCCCTCCAGCACCGAGCGATCCATGAAGGCACCGGGGTCGCCCTCGTCGGCGTTGCAGATGACATACTTGCGCTCGCCCTGGCTGGCGCGGGCAAACTTCCACTTCTGCCCGGTGGGGAAGCCGCCGCCCCCGCGCCCCCGCAGGCCGGACTGGCTGACGACATCGATCACCTGCTCGGGCGTCATCTCCAGCAGCGCCTTTTGCAGGGCCTTGTAGCCGTCAAAGGCCAGGTATTCGTCGATGTTTTCGGGGTCGATCACGCCGCAGTTGCGCAGCGCCACACGGGTCTGGTGCTTATAAAAGGGGATCTCATCAAGCGCCATGTCCACCGTGTGGTCGACATCCTTCTCCTTGTGCAGCAGGCGCTTGACGATGCGGCCCTTGAGCAGGTGCTCGGCCACGATCTCGTCGATATCGCTCACCGTCACGTGGGAGTAGAAGGTGCCCTCCGGGTAGACGATGACAATGGGGCCGGCCTCGCACAGGCCAAAGCAGCCGGTGCGGATGGGCTTGATCTCCCGGTCCAGGTCATACTCCTTGAGCTTGACATTCAGGTGCTCCAGCAGCTGCTCGCTGCCCGAGGAGGTGCAGCCCGTGCCGCCGCAGAGCAATACGTGCGATCGAAAAATATCCATGCTTCCCTCCGTCAGGCCTGCTGTTCCGCAGCGCCGATGGTATACTCGGTCACCGGGTGCCCGTTGACCACGTGGTCGGCGACGATCATGCGCGCCTTTTCGGGGTTGACCTTCACATAGGTCACCTTGTTTCCGTCAGGCGTGATGACATCCACCATGGGCTCCAACCGGCACATGCCTACGCAGCCGGTCTGCGTCACCTGTATGTTGCGCAGGTGGCGGCGGTCAATCTCCTCCATGAAGGCGGTGAGCACCGGGCGGGCGCCGGCCGCGATGCCGCAGGTGGCCATGCCGATCACTACGCGCACGGCCTCCTCCTTGTCCTCCTTGCGCAGGCTGATGCGCGCCAGTGTCTTTTGCCGGATGGCTTCCAGTTCTTCCAGTGTTTTCACGATATCAACCCTCCGAATACCATTTGGCACTGCTCCGTGAGCAGGTGTTGGATGTAGTTCATGACCTCGGGCTCCTGCAGGCCGACCTCAGGCCCCAGCACCCGGCGGATCTCCCCGGTGTCAAACCGGGCTTGCCCCCGGGGGGAGTGCAGGTCGAGCACAAAGTCCGGGTGCTCAGGGTGGGTGAGGATCAGGCTCACCATGGTCTGGGGCAGGTCGCCCAGGGGCAGGCAGTCCACATGCCGGGTCATCAGGCGGATGTGCACCTTTGTGCCCTGGCCGGGCACGCTATCCAGTGTGAGATAGCCGCCGGTCTTTTCTGCGTTGGCCGCCGCCAGGGGCAGCCCCAGCCCTACCCTGCGGGTGGTGCGGGTGGTGGCAAAGGGGTCGGCCGCGCGCCGGGCCAGCCCTTGCTCCATGCCGCAGCCGTCATCCTCCAGCACCACGTCCAGCGCGCCATCTGCGCCAAGCGTGAGCTGAAGGCTGATCCGGCCGGCGCCCGCGCGCAGGCTGTTCTCCGCCAGGTCCAGCAGGTGCAGCGACAGGTCGCGCATCAGGCGCGGTACTTGTCCAATATGCCGGCCACCTGGTCGGGCGTGATGCGCCCGTACACATCGTCGTTGACGGTCATCACCGGGGCCAGGCCGCAGGCGCCGATGCAGCGCGTGGCGTCCAGGGTAAATTCGCCATCCTCCGTGGTCTCGCCCACGGGGATCTCCAGGTACTCGCTCAGCTTGTCCAGCACCGCCTGGGCGCCCTTGACATAGCAGGCTGTGCCCATGCACACGCTGATGACGTACTTGCCCTTGGGCGCCAGCGCAAACTGCGCGTAGAAGGTCGCCACGCCGTAGACCTCGCTCAGCGTCTTGCCCATGCCATCGGCAATGACCTCCTGCACCTCCATGGGCAGCGCGCCAAACAGCGCCTGCGCCTCCTGCATCACGGGCATCAGGCCGCCCGGCTCATCCCGGTGGCGGGCGATGATCTGATTCAGCTGCGCGTATTTCTCCCCAAGTTCTGTCATGCGTTTCCGGCCTCCCTTTTGTCATGCTAATAAATAATTCACATAACCGGGCACATTGTACCATAGGTCTGCCATAATTGCATCCTTATTAATGTATATTCTTTTTTTACAGGGGACAGATACGCGCAAAAGCAGCAGCCAGGCCGCGTGCGGCCCTTCCCCTCGCTTGTGCGCGGTGCGCTTCCCGTCTATAATGGTGCAAAACAGGTGTAATTTGTCATGCGACAAGGAGGGGCCGCTATGTCCGTCACTCGGTTTGCCCTGATTGGCTCGGGCTGGCGATCGGAATTTTTTCTGCGCATCGCCCGCGCGCTGCCCGACCGCTTTTGCCTGACCGGCGTGCTGGTGCGCGATCCCCAGCGCGCGCAGGCCTTGGGCCAAGCCTGGGGAGTAAATGCCGTCAGCGACCTGGACGCGCTGCTGCGCAGCCGGCCGGACTTTGTGGTGCTCAGCGTCAAGCGGGGTGCGGTGCTGCCCTACCTCAATGAGCTGGCCGCCCGGGGCATCCCCGTGCTGTGCGAAACGCCGCCCGCGGAAACTGCCGATGAGCTCAACGACCTGTGGGCGCTGGCCCAGCGCACGGGTTTCCCCTTGCAGGTGGCCGAGCAGTATTTCCTCCAGCCGCTGTACGCGGCCTGGCTGGCGGCCGTGCGGGAGGGGCTGATCGGCCCGGTGCAAAACATCAGCCTGTCCGCCCTGCACGCCTACCACGCGGTCAGCATCATCCGCCTGTTTCTGGATGCGGGCATGCAGCCGTGCAGCCTGACGGGCCGCCGCTATGCCTTCCCGGTCACCGAGACCTCGTCGCGCGAGGGGCAGCGCTTTGATGGCGAGGTCACCCAGCGTAAGCGCGACCGCATCGACTTTGTGTTTGAGGGCGGCGGGGTGGCCTTCTTCGACTTTTCGGATGTGCAGTACCACTCCACCATCCGCACCCGGCAGCTCAACGTGCAGGGCGTGCGCGGCGAGATTGACGACCTGTGCATCCGCTACCTGACCGGCGACAACCTGCCTGTGGAGGCCTGCCTGCACCGCATTGACGAGGGCGTGTACAACAACGGCAACTGGGCCCACCAGGGGCTGATGCTGCACGACCGCTTTTTGTACCGCAATCCCTTCCCCGGCGCACGGCTCAACGATGACGAGCTGGCCGTGGCCGGCTGCCTGGCGGGCATGGCCGACTACCTGCGCACGGGCACGCCCTTCTACCCGCTGGCCGACGCCCTGCAGGACAGCTACCTCAGCTTCCTGATGACAGAAGCCCTTGAGACCCCCTGGCAGACCATCCGCAGCCAGCCGCAGGGGTGGGCGCAGGCAGCGAACGGATAGCACACGGTGCGCGTCATCAGGAAACTGCGGTTTCTTGATAGCTAAGCCTTTGGCCCTCCGACACCTCCCCTTAGATTGTTGATGCTCTGTGCCGGCACACATCGTGTGCCGGCTTTTTTGTAGAGCAAGAATTTCCTCCCGCTGCCCGACGAAAATCTCTTTCATGAAAATCTTTTCATGTTTTTTCTCTCGAAAAATTTCTGAAACGTTGAAAATTTGACAAAAGATTTCTGAATTTGGCTGATTTTTCGCGATTAGGGGTTGCATCTTTGGGGAATGCTTGTATAATATTTGACGAAACCAAACCTGAAAACGAATTCAGGTCGAATAAAGGAGGAGAACATGGACTTCACCTTGAGCAAAGAGCACACCATGGCGCAGCAGCTCTTTCGGGACTTTGCGCGCAGGGAAGCGGAGCCCCTCGCCCAGGAAGTGGACGAGATGCACCGCTTTCCCCGGGAGACGGTGGACAAGATGGCCCGCAGCGGCATGCTGGGCATCCCCTTCAGCAAGGAGTACGGCGGCCAGGGCTGTGACACGTTGGCCTATGTGCTGGCGGTGGAGGAGTTTGCCAAGGTGTGCGGCACCACCAGCGTGATCCTGTCGGCCCATACCTCGCTGGGCGCGGGCGCCATCGACCGCTTTGGCACAGCCGATCAAAAAAAGAAGTACCTCACCCCCCTGGCCACCGGTGAAAAGCTGGGCGCCTTCGCCCTGACCGAGCCGGAGGCGGGCACCGATGCCGCCGGCCAGCAGACAAAGGCTGTGCTGGACGGGGACGAGTGGGTCATCAACGGCTCCAAGATCTTCATTACCAATGCGGGCGAGGCCGATATCTATGTGGTGTTTGCCATGACGGACAAGGCCCAGGGTACGCGCGGCATATCGGCCTTCATTGTGGAAAAGGGCACGCCGGGCTTTGAGTTTGGCCCGACGGAGAAGAAGATGGGCATCCGCGGCTCAGCTACGCGCGAATTGATCTTCATCGACTGCCGCATCCCCAAGGAGAACCTGCTGGGCCGCGAGGGCAAGGGCTTTGGCGTGGCCATGGGCACGCTGGACGGCGGCCGCATCGGCATCGCCGCCCAGGCGCTGGGCCTGGCCGAGGGGGCCTTGGACAAGGCCGTGGCCTATGTGAAGGAGCGCAAGCAGTTTGGCCGCCCGATCGCCAAATTTCAAAATACGCAGTTTCAGCTGGCCGATATGAAGACCGAAATCGAGGCAGCGCGCTGGCTGGTATACAAGGCCGCCTGCGCCAAGGATGCCGGCCAGCCCTACACGGTGGAGGCAGCGCTGGCCAAGCTGAAGGCCGCCAACGTGGCAAGCGATGTGACCCGCAGGGCCGTGCAGCTGATGGGCGGCTATGGCTACATTCAGGAGTATGATGTGGAGCGCATGATGCGCGACGCCAAGATCACCGAAATCTACGAAGGCACCTCCGAGGTACAGCGCATGGTCATCTCGGGCGCGCTGCTCAAGTAAGGGAGGAGAGAGAGCATGAACATCGTCGTTTGCATCAAACAGGTGCCCGACACCAACGAGGTGCGCATTGACCCCGTGCGCGGCACGCTGATCCGCGAGGGCGTGCCCGCCATCATGAACCCGGACGACAAGGCCGGGCTGGAGGCCGCCCTGCGCCTGAAGGATGAGACCGGGGCCAAGGTGAGCGTCATCAGCATGGGCCCCATGCAGGCCGACCTGGTGCTGCGCGAGGCGCTGGCCATGGGCGCGGATGAGGCCTATCTGGTGACCGACCGGGCCTTTGGCGGTGCTGACACCTGGGCCACCTCCTGCACGCTGGCGGCCGCCATCAGCAAGATGGACTACGACCTGGTGATCACCGGCCGCCAGGCCATTGACGGCGACACCGCCCAGGTGGGGCCGGAAATCGCCGAGCACCTGCAGATCCCCAACATCAGCTACGCCGAGGAGGTGCGCGTGGAGGGCGGCGAGGTGGTGGTCAAGCGCCAGTATGAGGACCGCTACCACACCGTGCGCGCCAAGCTGCCCGCGCTGATTACCGCGCTGAGCGAGCTGAACGCCCCCCGCTACATGACGCCGGGCGGCATCTTCGATGCCTTCCGGGAGAAGCAGGTCACCGTATGGACCCGCGCCGATGTGCCGGTGGACGATGGCAACATCGGCCTCAATGGCTCGCCCACGCGGGTGTTCCGCTCCTTCCCCAAGACCGTCAAGGCCCCCGGCATGAAGATCGAGGAGGGCGTGGACGAGTCGGTGCAGTTTGTGATGGACAAGCTGCGCGAAAAGTACATTCTGTGAGGAGGCGGACACAATGAGCAAGGAATATCAAGGCGTACTCACCTTCGCCCAGCAGGTGGACGGGGAACTCAGCGGCGTATCGCTGGAGCTGATCGGCAAGGCCAGGGACCTGGCGAAGGACTTGAACACCCAGGTGACCGCGCTGCTGCTGGGCAGCGGCGTGCGCCCCCTGGCGCAGACTTTGGTGGAATACGGCGCCGACCGCGTGATCGTGGTGGATGACAAGGCGCTGGACACCTACACCACCGAGCCCTACACCCAGGCCATGACGGCGGTGATCAACCAGTATAAGCCGGAGATCGTGCTGGTGGGTGCCACGGCCATCGGCCGCGACCTGGGGCCCCGCGTGGCCGGCCGCGTGCATACCGGCCTGACGGCGGACTGCACCAAGCTGGAGATCGAGCCCCAGACCCATGCCTTTCACATGACACGCCCGGCCTTTGGCGGCAACCTGATGGCCACAATCATCTGCCCCGAGCACCGGCCCCAGATGGCCACCGTGCGCCCGGGCGTGATGGTGCGGGAAATCCGCGATGCCGCGCGGCAGGGCGAGGTTGTGGACTTCGCCTGGACGGCGGAGGAAAATGCCTGCTACGTGCAGGTGGAAGAGGTCATCAAGAAGGTGACCAAGAAGATCGACATCCAGGCGGCCAAGATACTGGTGGCCGGCGGCCGCGGCATGGGCAGCGGGGAGAACTTCCAGCTGTTGCAGGAGTTGGCCGACGCCCTGGGCGGCGAGGTGGCCAGCTCCCGCGCGGCGGTGGACGCCGGCTGGCAGGAGAAGGACCGCCAGGTGGGCCAGACCGGCAAAACCGTACGGCCCAACCTGTACTTCGCCTGCGGCATCTCGGGCGCCATCCAGCATATGGCCGGCATGGAGGAGTCTGACTACATCATCGCCATCAACAAGGACCCGGACGCCCCCATCTTCGGCGTGGCCGACGTGGGCATTGTGGGCGACCTGTTCAAGATTGTGCCCAAGCTGACCGAGGAGATCCGCGCCTACCGCCAGCAGCAGGCATAAGGCACCATCCAAACGAGATAGGGCCGTCCCTCGAAGGGCGGCCCTTTTTTAGGGTATACTTGGGGTAAGTAAGGTAAATGGGAGGATGAGATGAACAAGCCTCAGCAAATTCGTATCGCGGCGCTGCCGCCCTTCCCCAACAGTGCGTACCCGGTGCTGCTGCACGAGGGGGCCATCGAACAGAGTGAAGTGGATGCCCGGGCCTTTGAAAGCCTGTTTGCCCGCAACGGCTGGCAGGGCATCTGGGTAAACGGTGTATACGGCTTTGATCACTTCCACGCCCATGCCCACGAGGCACTGGGCGTGGCCCGCGGCTGGGTGCGGGTGCGCCTGGGCGGGCCCCAGGGGCAGGAGGTCACGCTCAACGCCGGCGACGCGGTGATCCTGCCCGCCGGGGTGGGCCACCGGCGCATGGCGGCCTCGGCCGATTTCAGCATCGTGGGCGCCTACCCGCCCGGCCAGTCGCCCGACATGCAGCGGGGTGACCCGGCGGCGTACGAGGCGCTGGCGCGCCAGGCGCAGCAGGTGCCCGTGCCGGCCAGCGACCCGGTGACCGGCGAGCCAATGGCCTGGGCGGAGGAATAGATGGGCAAGGCAGACAAGGCCGACAAAACCAACGCCATGCGCCTGCTGGACAGGGCGAGCATCGCCTATGAGGCGCTGAGCTACCCAAGCGACGGCACAGCGCTGGACGCGCCCCATGTGGCGGCGCTGCTGGGGGAGGACCCGGCGCGCGTGTTCAAAACGCTGGTGCTGGTGGGCAGCGATGGGCAGCACTACGCCTGCCTGCTACCCGGCGATGCCGTGCTCAGCCTGAAGGCGGCAGCGGCCTGCTTTCACGTAAAAAGCGTGAGCATGGCAGAAGCCGGCAAGCTCAAGGAGCTCACCGGCTATGTGCGCGGGGGCTGCTCGCCCCTGGGCATGAAGAAGGCACTGCCCACCGCGGCAGACCGCAGCGCGCTGAACCATCCCTACATACTGGTATCCGCCGGGCGCATCGGGCAGCAGATCAAGCTATCCCCCCAGGCCCTCGCCCAGGCAACGGGCCTGCGCTGGGCCGATCTGACATAGGCATCACGAGCCGAAGCTGTCCAGCACCTCCACCAGCTTGGCGGGCACAAAGACGGCCTGTGCCAATACGCCATGGTTTTGCTCCATAAAGCTGACCATGACCACCGCCTCCTCATATTGATAGATCAGCAGCAGCGGCCGGAAGCCCTCCGGGCAGGCCAGCGCCACCGAATCGTTGACCAGCGATGTGGCGACGATCTCGGCCACCTCGCCCATCTGGCCGGCCAGGTTGACCAGCAGCTGGGGAATCCCCTTGTCCATGCGGCGCTTGGCGGCATCGCCCAGGCCGCGGTACAGGCTGAAAGGCTCCTTGTCACCCTGCGTGCGCAGAATATCCTCCACCGTGGGCACATCATACACGCGCACCACCGGCTTGCCCATCAGCAGCTGCGCATGCCAGCCGCGGATGACATCCGCCGTGCCCGGCATGCCGGCGGACATGGTCAGGTAGTTTTCGTCCCCGGCCAGCTCCATCATCTCGCTTAGCAGAGGCTCGGCCTGCTCCTTAGCCCAGGCCACCAGCGCATCCTCACCGGCGGTCGCCTGCGCGGAAACGGACAGGCCCATCAGCAGCAGCAAGGCCATCAGCAGGGCAGATATCCTATGATTTTTGTTCATCTTCAACATCCTTTCCCGGGCGCACAACGGCTCTTCCTTCCCTAATATACCCAATTAAGAAGTCAGCAGTTCAATGCTGCCTGTCAGGGTATCCTCCAGCACCGCCTGCTGCCACAGGCAGCGCAGCTTGCCCCGGGCCACATCGCGGTGGTGGTGGCCAAAGTACCAGCGCGTGTAGAGCTCCGGCCGCCGGTACAGCTGATCCAGCAGCACGGCCGGGTGGGCATGGCTGCCGGCCTCTATCCCCAGGTGGCCCCAGTAGCCCGCCCTGGGCGGGCCGATGGGAAAGCCGAATTCCTCCAGCACAAAGGCCCGCGGGCCGTCGTGGGTGATAATATAATCCACCGCCGGGCCGCGCAGCAGGCGGTCCACGATCTGCTGCGCCCGGGCAACGGGCAGCATCTCCTCTTTGAATACATCCCGCCCCGGCTGGCGCAGCATGTAGTCGATGGAGTAGCCGCCGGGGTAGAACCACAGCCGCCGCCCACCCACCCGGGCCACCTGCCCGGCCAGCGGGGCAAACAGGCCGCCGCCCAGATCATACCCCCGGCAGCCAAAGCGCCGCACAATGGGCTGCCGCTCTACCCAGCCGTAGTTTTCATGGTTGCCCAGGCAGATGATCTTTTTACAGTCAAGCGCCCGCCACCAGCGCAGCGCCTCATCGTCCTCGGCCACCCAGGGCGCGCCGAAGTCGCCGCAGTGAATCAACGCATCCCGCGGCGTCAGCCGCGCCTGGGGCAGCACCCGGCTCAGCTTGTCCAGATCGGTCAGGCCGTGGGTATCTCCGACAAACAGCAGGCGCATCTCATCCCTCCGCTTTATCTGTGAGCATTGCGCCCAGCCATGCCAGCACAGCCTGCGCGCTGCGCTGCACCGCAATCACCTGCCCCCGCTCGGCGATGTCGCCTAACTGGTGGGCGTCCGACGAGCGCAGCACGCGGTATCGGGACAGCTGAAGGTCATCGGGCAGCGGCAGGTCGGGGCTGATTTCCAGCGCCGCAAAGCCTTCCTCCGGCGGCAAAAAGCCCAGCGCCGCCAGGATGCCGTTCTCCCCGCGGTTGATGTGGGCGGGCACGGGCACGCCGCCCAGGGCGCGCGCCTGCCGGCACACCTCGTCCAGCCCGGCGGACAGCGCCATGATCAGCAGCCTGGGCTCATGGCCGGTCACCCGGTCGTGTTCATCCATATAGGTCTGCTCGCCAAAGTAGGCCGGGCGGTTGGGGATATCGGGCAGCCGCTCGTGGCACCAGGCGCCCATGCGCAAGGCATCCTCCAGCCCGGCAAAGTAGCACAGCACATGCACCTCTTCCCGGGTGCATACCTCCAGCCCGGGCAGCAGCAGCAGGCCCTCCCGCGCGGCGCAGGCGGCCACGGCGGGCAGGTTACCCGCCGACTGATGATCGGTGACCGCAATCACATCCAGCCCCTTCAGGCGGGCCATGGCGCAGATGTTGCCGGGCGTCATGTCCGCGTCCGCGCAGGGCGACAGGCAGCTGTGGATATGCAGGTCGTAGTGCAGGGCCACGGCTCAGGCCGACAGGCCGGCGCGCGCCATGCGGGCGCATATCTCGTAGGCGGTGAGCGGGCTGGCGATCACCGCGATGCCCTCCTCCCGCGCCTTGTCCAGCGGGGCCCCCTCCATGCGGATGCCCTCGGGCAGCAGAATGCAGGCCATCTCATGCAGGGAGGCCACGGCCACCACGTTGAGGTGGGTCTGCACGGTGACCCACGCCATGCCCGGCGTGCCGCGGGCCATCACCCAGCTGAGCAGGTCGCACACATAGCCTCGGCTCACCTCGCGGGCGGCCTGATCCGGCGGGGTCAGCAGGGCCCCCTCCACCAGGGGCAATAGCTCTGTCAGGGTCATGGTGCCTCCTTGTCAGCCGTATTCCGGCAAAAGTTTCACGTCTGTGGCACGATTGTACCCGCACGGCGGTGCCATTGCAAGAATAAAACGCATAGAAGGACCGCCGCAGCACAAGCTGCGGCCCTGTCG
>Ga0209613_1001056_pt1 | contig 26073 bp, 29 predicted proteins | sample BioC13SIPDNA_2_FD_185747 | JGI IMG/M metagenome (GOLD analysis project Ga0209613, IMG submission 185747) | Anaerobic biogas reactor microbial communites from Washington, USA - Biogas_R2_A C13 SIP DNA (SPAdes) (version 2) | ecosystem: Engineered > Bioreactor > Anaerobic > Unclassified | place... | reverse complement strand
CCGTCGGGCGGAACGCCTGCCAGAGGCGCAGCACTTCGTCGGCTAGCGTCTCGCGGGTCAGCTCGTCCAGCGCGGCGAACGGCTCGTCCATGAGCCAGAGCTGCGCGCCGGTCGCCAATGCGCGGGCGAGGGCGACACGCTGTTGCATTCCGCCGGAGAGCGTGCCGGGGTACGTCTGGGCGAAGTCCGCGAGTCCAACGGTGCGCAGTAGGTCTGCGGGATCGAGTTCAACGCGCTGCCCGTTTTGGCGATTCGCCGCTGTGTTGACGCGCTGTGGCAGGCGGACGTTGTCCAGCACCGTCTGCCAGGGGAGCAGAGCCGGATTCTGCGCCATCCACGCGATGTGCTTGGCCTTGCGCACCACACCGGGCGAGTTGCCGTCCAGGCGGAGGTCGCCCGCCGTCGACGGCATCTGATCGGCGATAAGGCGCAGCAGCGTGGACTTGCCGCAGCCGCTCGGCCCGATCACGCAGACGAATTCGCCCGTCGCCACCTCCAGGGTGATAGGTTCGAGGGCGACGAGGGGCGCTGGCTTGCCGTTGAACGTCTTGGCGACGCCGCGCAGTGCAATGTTCATAGCTGTTCCCGCTGGGCGATCATCTTCGCCGGTGGGATGCGGAAGGCTTTCCACGCCGTCGCGGGAACGTCGCCGGACTGCACGGGCGCGCCGAGGTAGCGGGCGTTGATCCGCGCGCGCAGGCCCTCGATGCCGCCGGGGATGCTTTCGGGAACGAGTGCTTGCGCTTGTCCGCGCACCAGGATGCGGCGCAGCGGCGGCCATGGTTCGTCGATGGTGAGCGCCACCGCCGGGTTCTGCGTGACGAAGTCCGCCCACGCCGAGCCGGGCCACACTGCGACGAGGAACGCTGCGTCGCGCCACTCGTACCAGACGGGGACGACGTGCGGCGATCCGTCCGGGCGGATGCAGGCGAGCCGCGCGGCCCACGGCCCGTCCAGGAAAGCGTGCAGTTCGGCTTCGGGCATAGGGATGCTCGTCCCGTGCGGATGTGATTGGGCTGCGCCGTAGGGCGTGTAGCTGAGCGCGCCGAGGCGATAGGAGAGCCACGCTGCCATTTCGCGTAGTCCAGAGAGATATGTCGCCTCTCGGGCGGCGTCCCACCGGAAGGCGGGGATGCTCGCCAGCAGCGCAGCTTCCGGGCGTTGACCGTCAGGGCACACCGGCACAGCCAGCGTGACGGCGTTGTCGTCGCTGACGCGGGCCATCGTCTGGCGGCGCGTTTGTTGGAGCATGTTATGCAACGCTGCAGTAGGCTGTCCGATTGCGCGTTCCAGGCCGGACGGTGTGAGACCCGCCAGCAGCGTCAACCCCGCCGGATGCGCCATAGCCGGTATCCGTTGGCCGACGGGGAGGGCGCAACGCACGGTTTGCGTGGATGGCGCCTCGGCCAGGATGAGCACATCGGCGTCGGCGAGCGTCGCCAGAGCAAGCGTTTCCGCTGGGGAATGGCGCATTGTCTCTTCGTAGAAGGCGTTGACAAGCGCGTTGATCCCCGTGGGGCACGCCTGACCGAGCGCCTGCGCGCGCGGTCCGATCTGGTAGGGCTGCCGCGCGCCTGCTTGCACAATGTAGCCCTGGGCTTTGAGCGTGTTGAGCAATGCGTGCAGCGCGCTGTGTGGAATGTCCAGCATTTTGGCCAACTGCCCGGCGGTCAATCCGCTCGGCTCGGCAGCCAGCGATTCCAGGATGTGCAGCGTGCGGATCGAAGCCGGAACGTGACGGTGGTAGTCCATAGGCTTACTCCATTATAATGGATATAAGTCCAGTATAGCGGATACACCTGGGATGTCAATTCACATTTCTGCTTCGAACGGATTGCCAAATCCGCGTCTGCGGACGGCGAGCGGGGAACTGGCGTTCCCCTTGAAGCGTGGGAAGCCGCTACAGCTTGACGAAATCCCGAAAGCATGTATAATCCCCTCTGTCGATGCGGGGTGGAGCAGTGGCAGCTCGTTGGGCTCATAACCCAAAGGTCGGTGGTTCGAATCCACCCCCCGCTACTCTTTTTTGTGGCGAGGTAGCTCAATGGCAGAGCAGGGGACTCATAAGCCCTTGGTTGTGTGTTCGAATCACATCCTCGCCATTGACACATCAACCAGCTTGAGGAATGTTGCGGTTTCCCAGGCTGGTTTTAGTTAGGGTCTTCGTATCCACACAAATACACTTCCCTCACATATAATAAACCGGTTCAGGGTAGTTGAATTTGCTCCCAATGTGGCCCGTCGAAGCGGAAAAGTGTACCTCCCTCAGAGATTAGCCAGAGCTTATTATCCACAGGGTTAATGGCGATGTCAAGGATTGAGTCAGGCAGGCCGTCTTCTGGTGTGTATGTCCAGCGTGTCCCGCGATAGAGGTAGGAAAGTTTTCTTTGGTCCGGGGTCCAAAAGCCGCCGGCTCGATCTGGTAGCATATTCCACCTGACACCCCCATACTCGAATCCGGTTTCAAGGAAGGTTTCCCACTGCTGCCCGTCGAAACAGGCCAGTTGATCATTCCTAACTGTGCATAACCTCCCCTCAGCGTCCTGCACAAGCTGCCAGATTTCTTGCCGGTCATATACGATCCAGTCGCCGTCTACATACCGTAGTAAGCCCCATGGTCCGGCGGCTATCCACGCGCTTCCATCCTGTCGAATCACTATCCCACCGATGTAACCCGCACGTAACGATTCAAAAACGTGCCACTCGAAAGTAGTGTGCGAAGAATCCCAAGTGACACGTGTGAGGCCGCATCTCCCCCCTATCCACAGACTGTTGCGGGGCAAATCTACTGCGGCAGCTTCAGCTCTACAGTCTAGCTGCTCATTGACGCTGGCGACGCGATGCCAGGATTCGCCATCAAAATAGTTGATCGCACCTAATTTATGAATGACCCAAACTCCATCAGCGCCATCGCCAAGTACCAGAGACGTGTAGCTATACGCCACGCCTTCCGTGCCCTCATAGCTCTTCCAGGTCTGACCATCAAAGCGCCACGCATATGGAAACACCCAGAGATTGCCGCGATCATCAAAATTGATACTCGCCTGGCCATGTGCATTAAAGGGCAGTGGCTGATCGGTGAACTCGCGCACCCACGGCTCCCGATACCGCCATAGTCCAGAAGTTGTGCCTATCCACAGGTTGTTATTCCCACCAAGGCTCAATGCAGTTACCGTTGTCGGGTCCAACGCCTCTGGCAGGGTCAAGGTTTGCCACATCGGCCCGTAATACAAGTGCTTCTGGTAACGCCCCAGTGCTCTCCGCGTTGCAATCCACACCCGTTCCGGCGCATTGCCCGGCGCAAGCGCAATCACGCCGCTCGGGATCTCTTGCAAATATTCCCACTTGGCTCCTGGTTTGATTAACGTTGGATACCCCGATTGCGCTACCCATAGCCAACCTTGTTCATTGCGCGCCGCCAACCACGCCGACGGCGCCCACATTTCGTTGATCTTCTCAGTGACATTGTCTGTGACACGATAGATTCCCTTAGAAGTAACGACCCATACGTCAGCATTTGGTCCGGGCGTCAACGCCAACACGCACGCTGCCGGGATGTTGACCGGAGACTGCCAGGTTCCTCCTGCCTCCGGTGTAAACACCCGCGCCCCCTGTTGCGTACCGACCCATACCTTTCCCTGGAACGGTAAAACGGCGGTGAGCGCTCCATCTGGCATATCCCCATCAGTATTTTGGTCGGTGTAATTGACCCATTCCGCTCCCGGTGCGCGATAGCTCAATCCGCCGGATGTCGCCGCCCATACTCCACCGTCCTCCGCGACAGCGACGGCGACCACCTGCGCTCCGCCCAATCCGTCGGCGGGCGTGATGTGATCGTAAATCAGGGTGTTCGGATTCAAGTGCAACAGGCCCGAGTCTGTGGCGATCCACAGCGCGTCACCCTGGCGTGTTATGGCGTGGATGGCGATATCTCCCGGTGCTTCCGTCGTCGCACCAGGGCGCGCCAGGCGGGTGATCGGCAACGCGCTCCACTCTACCGGTATTTGCATCTCCGGGACCACGTTCAGCTCCCAGGCGGATGGCGTACCCTGAACATCAGGGAACGGTGCTTCTGGCGCCGGTGTACTGCGTCGGCGTTGAGTGGTGGACCTACATGCCACGCCGCAGGTCAGCACGAACAAAACCAGCAACCCGCGTTCCCAACCTTTTAGTTTGCACATTCCTACTCCTTGGAATAATCCTCAAAGAAGACTGGCAATCCTTCGGTGAAAGTTTGCCAACCCTCGCGAAGCTCGTACCTGGGATGCGGCGCTGTCGAGACGGTGAACGGCAGCGGCGTTGCGGTCCACGTTGTGCGCGCTAGCAGCGTGACCGTGTCCGGTGCGAGCACTACATCCAAAAAGGCCGCTGGACCGTTGACCTGCGGCGCCGGATAGACCACGGCCCAGGCGACGCCGCCATCATCGCTGCGCAACACCCCCGCGTCCGTGCAGGCCCATATCTGCCGCCCGGCGACAGCCAGCGCGCGTACTGTAACTCCGGCATGAAGCAGCTGCCACGTCGCGCCGCCATCGCCGGATTGATAGACGCCCGCGCCGCCGCCATAGACGAAATCAGGGTCGTCAGGGTGGACGGCCAACGCTGTCAGCAGTGGAGACGTCAACTGCGCGCGCAAATCCCACGTTGTGCCACCGTCGTCACTGCGCACGATGGCTTGGGTGGACGTGAGCGCGTCTTCTACTGCCACCGCCGCGTAAACCGGCGTAACGCTGGCCGTGGTGGGCATCGCCGCAGCCAGCGCTACCGGCCATCCCAGCGTCGCGGTCAGAACGCCGGGTGTGACGACGAGGCTGGCGGAAAGCTCCGCCGTAACCCATGTCTGAGCCGCGTCGTCGCTGTACGCAACGCCCACCGGGCCGGCCAGCAGCCAGCGTGCCGTATCAGAGAGGTACAGCAGCGGGCGGTTGGAATATCCCGGGCGTGCATCATACAGCGTGGCCGGCAGCGGCAGCTTCTCTACCGTTACACCATGCGTTTCCCAGTCGAAACGATAAATCGCCTGACGTCCAGGCGCGAGCGCCGTTTTCGCTCCTTCTGCAACAGCTAAAGTTAGTGGGACATCTTCTGCGAGCTCCGGCGCAAGCTGCGTTACCCACTGTTGCCCGCCGTCCGTGCTCCGCGCTAACGTTGGCGGCGACTCTACCAGTGCGACCATCGCAGCCGGGTCGTCAGGTGCCACGGCAAGTGCGTCCGCATATACGGTGCGTGGAGCGACGCCAATCGTGGCGGTTGGTGCGACTGTTGGCAGGGGTAAAGCGTCCTGAATGGCGACGCCGCGTGGCCCCAGTGCCATCGCAGCCCGATAAGGTGCTACCGGGCTGATTGCCAGACCCGGTCCACCCTGCACATCCAGCTCCGTCCAGGTATTCCCGCCGTCGTCACTGAATATAGTTTTTTCATTACTGTTATAGGCATAATAGGCCCCGGCGTAGATCAAATCGGGATTCGCCGGGTGAATGGCAAGCGCCAGCACCGGCATGTTCGACTGATAGATCGTTTCCCAGGTGTCGGCGCCATCCAACGAACGCCGAATCTGGTAATAGGTCGCCGCATAAACCACGTCCGGTGTCTGGGGATGTACGACCATAGCGCTGACGGCCGATTCTAATGGTTGCTGGCCGTTAAACCAAAGCTGCCCTCCGTCTTCGCTGCGCAGAACGGTCTTTGTATCGCCCGCATACATCACATGAGGGGCAGAAGGCGCGATCGTCAGGGCATAGAGTTGGTCTGGACGAAGGTCGTCCATAGGGGCGATGGTGTATGTCTTTCCATCCTTCGACTCACGCGCCCCAATCCTGGCCTCGATTGCAACCCAGGTCTCTCCGCCATCACGGCTGACGTGAATCGTATTGCCCTCCGCAACGTACAGCACATCCGGCGTCGTTGGGTCAAAGGCCAGGCGATGTGGATTCGTCTGTAGCTTAGCCTCTTCATAATTCTGGAGAAACAGGTCCATCTGCAACGGCAAATCCAGGCGGCGCGCCTGTCCGGCTTCGATACGGTACAATCCATCATGGCTCAACACAAACAATCTGCCCGGCGTGTGCGGATCAGCCCACAGGTAGCCGCCGACTTCGCTGTAAAGCGCCCAGGTACGCCCGCCATCCTCGCTGCGATAGGTTTCTACCCGCCGGTCGGAGGTTTTTACTTTTTCGCAATGATGGGGGCTCAGGTCAATCGCTGGAAAGCCCCGCGACTTCTCGCAGCTCAAAATCCGCTGCGTCGCCAAACTCGTGTAGATGATGTCAGGATTGGCCGCGTCTATGGCAACGTCCATTGCCCCACCAAAGTTGATTTGCGGCTCCGCCGGAGACGTTGCCAGAGCAGCTAACGCGGCGGTCGCCAGTGCTACCAGTTGCCACCGCCGGCGGCTGCGTGACATTCGATCGGGAGACTGCGCCGTACAGCGCCGTGTTACTACCCTCCACCGAAGCCAGGTGAGCGGCAACATTCCCAGGGCGATCAAATCAGTCGGGTCGGCGATGATGTGTCGGGGCCCACCCATGATGCGGCCTAACACCGCCATGGCCGGTCGTTGCGTCCACGGAGAGAGTTTCAACGCCCCAAACCACAGCGCGGTCAAAACTAACGCCAGTCCCATTGCGCTTTGGGGCGAACAAAAGCGCCGGCGCAGCCAACGCGCGCTCGCCCATTCCAGCCCACCAAGTCCTGCCAGTACCAGGAAAGGGAAAAAATACAGTCCGGCGAAGTCGCTCAATTTACCCGTCCACCATGAGGGGAATGCTGTCTTGAGCCAATGGTCATTGAGTAACAGAATGACTACAGCTATCCAGGTCGGCCAGTCTACCAGGCATATCAATGCCTGTTTCAACACACTGCCGTGCGGTTTTTTCGCCGCCTCTGATTTCTCCTGCGCCATCCCTTTCTCTTTTGACATATCCGGGCCTCCCCTGCAAATTGAGATTTGGGAACGTTGTCGATCTGATTTAGTTTCTATCCGAATATTGTGCCTGCGGGCGTTTCTGGTGCGTCAACGGTGAATTTTCGGATAGGTTCTTGGGCAACTATGGGGTGATGAATGTCATCCGACTGGACGCCATTTGACAATTCACGCCTTTGTGATATTTTATGATCTAGTTTCGCGGAAGGACGCAATGAGAGAAGATGAAGGTGAACAAGGTAATCCGCCGCCGTCGTAAGATCGTCGAACCAGGCCATCTGGATCGGCTTTGTTTGCTGTAGTTATAGCAGGAATTTGAGAAAGAAAAAGCCAGTTCCCAGGTGGGGCTGGCTTTTTTGTTGTCAATCAGGGATTGGGCAGAGGCCCAATCCCTAATCCCAAATCACTAATCACTAAAATAAGGAGATGAGATCATGAAAACTGTAGAATGTCCCGAATGTGCAGCCGAGTTGGAATTGGAAGACGGTATCGAGGAAGGCGAAATCGTCGTGTGCCCGGATTGTGGCGTCGAGCTTGAGGTCGTCGGCGTGGACCCGCTCGAGGTCGAGTTGGCGCCGGAAGTGGAAGAGGACTGGGGGGAGTAGCGAATTACGAATGACGAATTACGAATAGCGAATGACGTAATTCGTAATTCGCTATTCGAACAATGAGGCTAATGATGAAAATCGCTGTGTTTTATTCCCGCAAGCGGGTGGAAGAGAAGTTGATCACGGCGGCGTTGGATGCGCGGGGCGTGGATTGGGATCGGATTGATCCGCGCGAGGTGCGCTTCGAGGTGGGCGCGCCGGGGCCGGGTGACTATGACGCGGCGCTCATCCGCTGTTTGAGCCACACGGAGGCGTACTACGTCACGCGATGGCTAGAAGGGGCGGGCATCCCCTGTATCAGCCCGCACAAGACGGTGGCGACGTGCGGCGACAAGTATCTCACGAGCGCGGCGCTGGTCGAGGCGGGGATTCCCTCGCCGCGCACGTTGATGGCGCTCTCGCCGGAGGCCGCGCTGGAGGCGATTGAGACGCTCGGCTACCCGGTGGTGCTCAAGCCGTTGTTCGGCTCGTGGGGGCGATTGCTGGCGCGCGTCAACGACCGTGACGCCGCCGAAGCACTGCTGGAGCACAAGGCCACGCTCGGCGGCTACCAGCACAACGTTGTCTACATCCAGGAGTACATCGAGAAGCCGGGGCGCGACATCCGCACGATGGTGGTGGGCAACGAGGTGATTTACGCCATTTATCGCCAATCCGAGCACTGGATCACGAACACCGCGCGCGGCGGCGCGCCCATCGTCTGCCCGTTGACCGACGAGATCGTCCACTGGTCGCGTGAAGCGACGAAGGCCGTGGGCGGCGGCGTGGTCTCGGTGGATTTGTTCGAGACGTTGGATGGTCGTATTCTCGTCAACGAGGTGAACCACGCCCCGGAGTTCCACGGCGCGAGCGAGGTGGTGGATGTGGATATCGCGGGGAAGATGGTCGATTATGTGTTGCAGATAGCGCAGGAAAGGGAGTAGGGAGTAGGGAGTAGGGAGTAGGGACGAGTCCTCATACTCCGTACTCCATACTTCATACTCCTCTCAATAATGAGGGGGAAAGTATGATCAAAGCGGCGATTGTTGGCGCTTCCGGCTATGCCGGGGGGGAGTTGTTGAGGTTGTTGTTGTTTCATCCGCACGTGGAGGTGACGCAGATCACGTCGGAGACGTATGCGGGGGAATTCGCGCATTTCGTGCACCCGAACCTGCGCGGGCGGACGCAGCTCAAGTTCAGCCGGCTGGCGGACTTGAAGCCGTGCGATGTGTTGTTCCTGGGACTGCCGCACGGCGCGGCGTGGTCGCGCATTGACGAGTTCGCGGGCATGGCGGAGCGTATTGTGGACCTTTCCGGCGACTTTCGCCTGCGCAATCCGGCGGACTACGAGCAGTGGTACGAGCACGCGCATCCACATCCAGAGTGGCTCAGCCGCTTCGTCTACGGTCTGCCTGAGTTGCACCGCGCGGAGATGGCAGGCGCGAAGTACATCAGCGGGGTGGGGTGCAATGCCACAGTGACGATTCTTGCGCTCGCGCCGCTCTACAAGCGCGGTCTGGTTTGGGAGACGGTCGTCGAGGTGAAGGTGGGGTCGTCCGAGGGCGGTAACAAGGCCTCCGAGGCATCACATCACCCGGAGCGGTCGGGCGTGGTGCGGACGTATTCGCCGTTTGGACACCGTCACATCGCGGAGATGATCCAGGAACTCAAGCTGGATCCCGCCGATCCGCACTTCCACTTCACCGTGACCTCGGTGGACATTGTGCGCGGCGCGCTGGCGACGTGTCACTGTCTGCTGACGGACGAGGCGAAGAAGCTGGCGGAGCGCGACCTGTGGAAGTTTTACCGCGAGGACTACGGCGACGAGCCGTTCGTGCGGTTGGTGCGCACCAGCCGGGGGATTCATCGTTTCCCAGAACCGAAGCTGCTCTCCGGTTCCAACTACTGCGACGTCGGTTTCGTGCTGGATGAGCCGGGCGGGCGGGTAATTGTCGTCTCCGCGATCGACAACCTGATGAAGGGTGCAGCCGGCAGCGCGGCGCAGTGCATGAACGTGATGTACGGTTGGCCTGAGACGACGGGCCTGGAATTTCAGGGGTTGCATCCGATTTAGATCAACCCTGCGAAGGTTTCCGAGCCTTCGCAAGGTTGACGGTTGAAAGTGCTCAAATGATCGTGAGAAAATCAACGAGACAATGCCTGGCGACGGCGGCGGCGGGGATCGGCGGCGTCGCGATCATCCTCTTGGGCGCATTGATTTCTGCGCTGGCTTACGAGGGGCGCAACGGGCAGGCCTATCACTTCTGGAACCATTTCGTCTCCGAGTTGGGCGAAGTGGGCGTGGCGCGGTTGGCGTGGGCCTTCAACGGCGGTCTGATCCTGGGTGGGGTGTGTATCATCGTCTTTATGGTCGGTCTCGCGCGACTTCTGCCCGGCGTGTTCCGCTCCATTTTCGTCGCCGCGGGGCTGGCGACCGGCATCTCGGGGACGCTGGTGGGCGTCTTCCCGATGAATCAACTCAAGCCGCACATTCAGGTCGCCATGCAGTTTTTCAATATGGGACTGCTGTCGATGACGTTGTTCTCGCTGTACGTGCTGTTTACCCGGCAACGCGCTTTCCCACGCTGGTTCGTGATACCGGGCCTCCTCGCTACGGCGAGCTTTGCCGCCTTTCTGTATTTCCCGACGCCCAGCGACATCAGCGGCGGCCTGCCCACTACCCAGGCGCTGATCATCACCAACCGTCCCGACGTGTGGTGGCTGGCGATTCTGGAATGGGCTGCCGTGGGCGCGGTGCTGGGGTGGGTGTTGCTCGTGTCGCTGTATCTGTGGGTTGAAGCCAGGGGCAGACAAAAGTCTCTCGAGGCGCTTGCTTGAGTGAGTATCTACGCTAAACAACAGGTCTGCAAGACGCGATACGTGCTGAGACTTTTTTCATCTTTGCGATTCAGGAGTAGAGATCGTGAATATCGAAGGACCATTGCTAGGACAAGGGGCGGTGTGCGAGACGATTCTGCGCGCGCTGCCGGAGTGGTTTGGGGTTGAGGAGGCGACCGCGCAGTACATCCGCGACGTGGATACGTTGCCGACGTTTGTGGCGTTCGAGGATGGTCGTGCAGTGGGTTTTATGGCGGTGAAGCAGCATTTCCCGCAAGCCGCCGAGTTGTACGTCCTCGGCGTGTTGCCGGAGACGCACCGACAGGGCGTCGGGCAGGCGCTTTTGTCTGCCGTGGAAGCCTATTTGCATCAACAGGGCGTGGAATACCTACAGGTCAAGACACTCAGCGCGTCGCATCCCGATCCAGGCTACGCCAAAACGCGCGCCTTCTACGAAGCGATGGGTTTCAGGCCGTTGGAAGAGTTTCCGACATTGTGGGATGAGGCAAATCCCTGTCTATTGATGGTGAAAGCGGTAGACGGTAGGAGGTAGACAGTAGACGGGGGTTTGCGCTGACAGACCCTATCTACCGTCTACGGTCTACTGTCTACCAAAAAAGGAGGAATTATGTTAGTCATCAAAGCTGGTGGTGGTGAAGGATTAGATACGGAGGCGGTGATCGCCGACGTTGCGGAGTTGGTCAAGCAGGGGCAGCGGGTGGTGCTGGTCCACGGCGGCTCGCACGAGACGAACGTGATTTCGGAGCAGTTGGGGCATCCGCCGCGCTTCGTCACGTCGGTGTCGGGCCATAGCAGCCGCTACACCGACCGCGAGACGCTGGAGATCTTCGTGATGGTGACGGCGGGCAAGATCAACAAGCTGATCGTCGAGCGGTTGCAGCAGTTGGGCGTCAATGCGGTGGGGCTGTCGGGCATCGATGGGCGGCTGCTCGAAGGGACGCGCAAGGATCACCTGCGCATCGTCGAAGACGGCAAGCGCAAGATTCTGCGTGGCGAGTACAGCGGCGTGATCGAGAAGGTCAACGTGGGGCTGTTGGCGCTGCTGCTGGACGCGGGCTACACGCCGGTCATCGCGCCGAACGCGATCAGTTACGAGGGCGACGCGCTCAACGTGGACGGCGACCGGGCGGCGGCGGCGGTCGCGGCGGCGCTCAAGGCCGAGACGCTGCTCATCCTCACCAACGTCCCCGGCGTGCTGCGCGATGTGAAGGACGAAGGCAGTCTCATCACCCACATCCCGCAAAATCAGGCCGAGGACGTGCTGACCCGTTACGCTGAAGGCCGTATGAAGCGTAAAGTGCTCGGCGCGGCGGAGGCGCTGCGCGACGGCGTGCAGCAAGTCATCATCGCCGACGGTCGCGCCGCCCAGCCGGTCAGCAAGGCACTGGCGGGGCAAGGGACGGTGATCAAGTAAGCTGTAAGCTCTTTACCACGAAACTGCACGAATTTCCACGAATAGAAAACAAAATTGGTGAAGACTTGTGACAGTCAAGAGTTTGAGAATCGTACACGGATTTCACGGATTCTATGGATTTTTAGAGAAAATCCGTGTTTTCCGTGTTCATCCGTGTACAGGAATTATATGATGATCGTGACGAGTACAAAATTAGTGAAGATTCGTGCAGATTCGTGGTTTATTCTCAGAGGGGGTGTGTGATGGAAGAGATGGTGAGCCGGAATCAGGTGATGGCCTGGGAGGAGAAGTACGAGAGCGGTGTGTACAACAAGCAGCCGATTGTGCTGGTGCGCGGCGAGGGCGCGCGCGTGTGGGACATCGACGGGACGGAGTACATCGACTGCGTGGGCGGGCACGGCGCGGCGAATCTGGGCCACGCGCATCCCGCCGTCGTCGCGGCGGTGACGGTGCAGGCGCAGCGGATGTTCCTGTCACCCAACGGGTTCTACAACGATATGCGCGCGCAGTTGCTGAAGGAGCTGGTACGCATCGCGCCGCCGGGGATCGAGCGGGCGTTCCTATGCAGCTCGGGGACGGAGGCGGTGGAGGCCGCGCTGAAGTTCGCGCGGCTGGCGACGAAGCGCACGAAGATCATCTCGACGATGCGCGCGTTCCACGGACGGACGATGGGCGCGCTCTCGACGACGTGGAACAAGGAGTACCGCGAGCCGTTCGAGCCGCTGATCCCCGACGTGACGTTCGTCCCCTACGGCAAGCTCGACCGGCTGGAGAAGGTGATGGACGACCAGACCGCCGCTGTGATCCTCGAAGCGGTGCAGGGCGAAGGCGGCGTGAATCCGGGGGACGGCGAGTATTTGCGCGGTGCGCAGGCGTTGTGCCGCGAGCGGGGCGCGCTGTTCATCGCCGACGAGGTGCAGACCGGCTTCGGGCGCACGGGCAAGCTGTTCGCCTGCGAGCACTACGATCTGCGGCCCGACCTGATGGCAGTCGCCAAGAGCATTGCTGGCGGCCTGCCGATGGGCGCGTGTCTCATCGGCGAGCGCGTGGGCGAGTTGCCCAAGAAGTCGCACGCTAACACGTTCGGCGGTAATCCGCTGGTGTGTGCGGCGGCGCTGGCGACGATCCACGCGCTGGAAGCTGAGCAGTTGCCGGAACGGGCGGCCCGGCTCGGCGCGCGGCTGATGGACGGCTTCCGCGCCATAGAGTCACCGGTGATCCGCGAAGTGCGCGGCCTGGGGCTGATGGTCGGTATCGAGTTGAAGACGCAGTCCGGTTCGTACTTGGGCGCGCTGGCGGAGAAGGGTGTGCTCGCGCTCCCGGCGGGCGGCACGGTGATGCGCTTCCTGCCGCCGTTGGTGATCTCGGAGGCGGATATCGAGATTGTGATTAAGAAAGTCGCAGCAGTGTTGGTAGCTTAGATTATGTCCGTGGAATTTGATTGGAAAGTTTTGTTGCTCGGTGGACATTCGGGGACAGGCAAAACCACTGCTGCGCGTGTTCTGGCGCAGCATTTTGGGGTTGCACTGGCGCAGGTCGATGATTTCCGACTTGTTTTGGAGCAGACGAGTACACCAGAGCAACAGCCGACGCTACACGCACTTCTGGATGTTCAAGCTGAAGATGCGGTACCTGAAACAAGGTGTGCTGCACTTATTGCTGCGGCACAAACGGTATCACAGGCATTGGAGGTTGTTGTCGCCCACCATGTTGCGACGGATAGACCGACGATTCTTGAGGGGGATGGTATCACGCCTGCATTTGCAGCCAGAAACTTTTTCTTCAATCTGAATGTGCCTGTTGGAGCGGTGCGCGCGGTTTTCTTGATCGAAGATGACGAAGCGCGATTGTTGCGTAGCGCCCTTGAACGTGGACGAGGATTTGAGTCACTTCCGCGCGCGCGTCAACAACGCCAGGTTCGTCAAAGTTGGCTGTACGGGCAATGGCTTAAGAGGGAAGCTTTGTGCTACGGTCTCCCGGTAGTGATTTCTCAACCGTGGGAGACGTTGCCAGAGCGCATTCTTAAGACTCTCCGGGAAACGGGACTATGATTGGTATGGGTGAATATATCGAAGGGGCGATTCGTTGGGCGATGGAGCGGCTGGGTTCGACCGAGTATGCGTTTATGTGCTACGGGTTTCTCGAAGACGCTTATGAGTTGGGCAATGACATTGTGCTGGACGGGCAGGGGCGTAGCGCCAAGGAAGCCGCCGATGCATACGGTGCGAGGCGCGATCCGGAGATTCCGCCACGAGGCGCTTACGTCTTCTACGATTGTTGGGGCGTGATTGATGGGAATTCGCGCAACTGGGGGCACATCGGGCTGTCGCTCGGCGATGGGCAAGTCATCCACGCCTGGGACAAGGTGCGCGTGGATGGTTATCTGAACATCGAATCACTCGACGCCGCGCCGGGATGGACGAAGCCGGTTTACACCGGTTGGGCGCCGGCGGAGCAGATATTGCGGGGGATGAAGATTAATGGGGAATGACCCCGTCTCGAGCGCGGCGCAGCGCCTTCTCCAGCAAACCGCTCAACTCAACCGCGAGCACGCGGCGACGGCGCGGGAGGAGCGACGCGCGTTCAACGTCTTTTCGATGCTGCGCCCGGAGGACAACGAGGTGAATCTACACTCGCGATTCCTCTTCGAGTTGCTGAACCCGCAGGGGACGCACGGGATGGGGACGGCGTTTCTGGAGCGATTCCTGGCGCAGGTGGGGCTGGATGGGTTTGATGTGACGACGGCGACGGTGAAGCGCGAGCATCAGAATATGGACATTTTCATCGCCAATAAGTCGCGACAGGCCATCATCCTGGAAAACAAGATTTTCGCGCCGGACCAGCCGAAGCAGTTGCAGCGTTATTACAAGGCGGTGCGCAAAGAGGGGTACAGAGATGTGACTGTGCTCTACCTCACCCCCTACGGCGACGCGCCGAACGCGGAAAGCGCGGGCAATCTCGACGAGGAACTCATCACGTTGTCGTATGCTGACGATGTACACGACTGGCTGGCCGCTTGTATCGAGGGTGCTGCGCCGTATCCCACAGTCCGCGAGACGTTGAAGCAGTATCAATGGCTGATCGAAAAGCTGACTGGGCAGGCAGGGGGACGCCTAGTGATGGATGTAAAAGCAGTGTTGAAGGATGAAGAGAGTCTGGCAGCGGCAATCAGTATCGGACAGGCGCTCACAGAAGTGAAGATTGACGTACAATTCGCGTTTTGGTCGCAGCTTGAAAAGCGGCTGATCCAGGCCGGATATGAAATCCTCGAGTACTGGAAATATTCATTGCCCGGTATGCAGACTTTCTATAAGAAAAAGGGTTTTGATCGCGGGTTAATGTTCGGGTTGCCGGAACTGGCGGGCCAGGAAATCCTGGCGGGGTATGTCGGCGCTGATCCCCGCGTCTATTATGGATTTATGACTTTGGAGGAGGGCGCTCCGGCTGCAGTGGCTCGTGAGTTGCGATTCGCGCCGTTGACGGCGATTCTCAAAACGTTGGATGTGGGATGGAGCGTCAGTGACCGGATGGTGGGTTGGCGTCCAACGCGGCGCAAATTCGACTTCCAAGCCTTCAACACTCCCGACACTCTGGCCCTCATCGACCCGGTCAAACGCGACGCCTATCTCGACGAACTGGTGGAAGAAGTCACCGCCGTGATCGAGCAATTCTACGCGGCGTGCGAGCGCGATCCCAGGCTTACGGAACAAGCGGACTGGTGAGAACGATGCAGATCGGTCACTTCTACCGGGACTTGCCGACGTTGGAAACTCCACGCCTCATTCTCAGGCCAATCACGTTGGATGATGTGCCGGATATTTTCGCCTACGCCTCCGACGCAGAGGTGACGCGCTATCTTCGATGGAACCCGCACCAAACGTTGGCCCAAACCGAAAGCTACGTCCGTGGGGTGTTGCAAGAATATGCGGAGGATCGGGATGGCCCGTGGGGCATCGTGGATAAAATTACAAACCGGCTCGTCGGCCATATCCACCTGATGGCCCTGAGCGCGCAACATCACAAAGCAGAAATCGGCTTCGTGCTGGTGCAATCCTGCTGGGACAACGGGTTGGCGACCGAGGCTCTGCGGCGCGTGTTGGCGTATGTGTTTGGGACGCTTGACCTGCATCGCGTGGAAGGGTTCAGCCTGGTTGACAACGGCGCGGCGATGCGGGTGATGGAAAAGGCCGGGATGCAAAAAGAAGGCGTGCTGCGGGACTACCTCTATCAAAAGGGGGAGTTCCGGGATTTTGCCGTATACGCCGTTCTCCAGCACGAGTTCAAATGGGTTGGTTGAGTGTTCACCATGAACCTTTCCTTGTTTCTTCGCGGTCTGTTCATTGGTCTCTCTATCGCCGTCCCTGTCGGGCCGATCGGCGTGCTGTGTATCCGGCGGACGCTGGCGGATGGTCGCGCGGCGGGGTTTGCCTCCGGCCTGGGCGCGGCGACGGCGGACATGCTCTTCGGCTGTGTCGCCGGGTTCGGGCTGACGTTTATTTCCGGCGTGCTGCTTGAACAACAGCTCTGGCTCCGGCTGGTCGGCGGTCTGTTCCTCTGTTACCTGGGTGTGAAGACGTTGCTCAGCCGCCCGGCGGAAGTCGCGGCGACGGCGCAGGGGAAGGGACTGGTCGGTGCGTACACTTCGACGCTGTTTCTGACGGCGACCAATCCGCTGACGATCTTCGCCTTTGCGGCGATCTACGCCGGATTGGGTGCGGTGGCGGGTGACTACGGCGCTGCGTTGACGCTGGTTGCGGGTGTGTTCACCGGCTCGGCGCTGTGGTGGCTGTTGCTGAGCGGCGGCGTGAGCCTGTTCCGCGCGAAGTTCGATGCACGCAGCCTGCTGTGGGTCAATCGGATTTCGGGCGTGGTCATCGTCGGTTTTGGTCTCTTTGCGCTTTCGAGTTTGTTGCTACAAGGGGGGTAAGATGTCTGAAGAACTCGATATTCGGCTGGTTACGTTTGACGACGTTCTATCGTTGCGTGAGAATTGCTTTTCCATGAATACGGTGGAACAAATCCAGGAGCTTGTCGAAAAGAACCTGGCCGTTTTCGCGGATGGCAAAGGTGTGCAGCTTGTCGCAACGGTGGGTGGTGTGGTGATCGGCACGCTCATCTTGACCCGTGAAGAACATCCCCTGGAAGCTCATCGCGCCGAGTTGACCAGTCTGGTGGTCCACCCTGATTACCAACGTCGAGGCATCGCACGCCGGTTGGTCGAGGAAAGCAAGACCTACGCCAAAAATATGGGTATCGAGATTCTGGAGATCAGTTGCCGCGGCGGCGAGGCAGCAGAGACGGTCTATCGTCGCCTGGGCTTCATCGAGTGGGGACGCTTGCCGCGCGGTCTCATCGAGCCGTGGGGTGAGCACATAGTTTACGATGTAGTGCATTTCTACCAACCTTTAATCGAGTCGGAGTCGTAATATGCTGACCCTTATCGAAGGTGTTTTGCTTGGATTATCCGTGGCTGCTCCCGTCGGCCCGACGAATATCGAGCTGATTCGTCGAGGGCTGAAAAGCGGCTTTTTGTGGTTTGTAGCCCTGTCGGCATTACTACACAGTGGACGGCGCACACCGCGGGTGTTCAAGGTTATTTCGGCGATCGCCGGGTTGGTGTTGATCGGCTTCGGAGTGAACTTCGGGTATCGAATCATTCAATCGTATATATTTGGTAGCTGATTAAATTGTGATGCGAAAAATCCTTGCGAGTGGCGCGCGTATTATTTTAACAGTTGTTTTGTTTTTCATGTGCTGTGGCACGAGTCTCACCGGTGCCCTATGGGTGAGTTTTAGGGATCGTTCTCCGGTATGGACACAACCTCACATGGGAGATGAAATTGTTGATATCCGCGTGTCTACTTCGAGCCGATTGCATCATTGCGCCCTTTTAGCGATCACTGATGCTGGACAGTTTTATCTATATACATTGCCTGGCGATGAAGAAGAGCAGTTAGTAGTGAGGAATGTAACGAATATCCTTCAGGAAAAGGAATTACCTAATACATTTGTAGTTGAAGGTACTAACAACTTTCCCACAGTTGTAGTTCTTGCTGATTCACAAAATGTAGATGATCTTGAATTGGAGAATACAAAGGGATTGCCTGGCGGTCGATTAATTCAAAGCGGACACTGTACACACAGTTTTGAAATATGGTACCACTATTTAACTGCCGTTGTGATAGAGAATCAAGGATTGTGGGTTAAGTGGGGGCGATCTGATAATAGGTTTAGTGAGTTGCCCATTTTCATAGGGTCGTTCTGTATATTGGCATTGATAATGTCTGTGGTGGTTGCAAAACTTTGTATTCATATCTGGCGACCTAAAACGTAGAAGCGTTTGGGAGAGAGTCATGCTAGAAAAACTACTTGTGATCACAGAAGGTTTGAACCGTCGTTTCCCCGATGGGAACGATCCGTTCCAGATGATGACCCGTCTCCTGGAGGAGTGCGGCGAGCTAGCGCAGATGGTCAACCACTTCGAGAGCACGGGCGTCAAGCGCGAGAAGTACGGCGAACCGGATACCGCCAAGTTAGCCAAGGAAGTGATGGACGTGCTCGGCTGCGCGTTGCAGGTGGCTGTACACTACAACGTTACCGGCGACGTCGAGGCGCTATTGGCGGATCGATACCAACGTTTGACGCGGGAAGGCTTCATTACAGAACAAGCCGCGCCGCCATTTCACGCGCGCTACGTCCATACCAACCTCGTGGCGCGGGATTGGAAACGACTGACGCAGTTCTACGTGCAGGTTTTCGGTTGTACCTTTGTGCCGCCGGAGCGGGATTTGTCCGGTGAATGGCTTGACGAAGCTGTCAGTATCCCTGACGTCCACATCCGGGGGATGCACTTGCGCCTGCCCGGTTGCGGTGACGCCGGCCCCACGTTGGAAATCTTCCAGTACAGCCCGGGTTTATCACACGCAGCGCCCGCCGCCAATCGACCCGGCTTCGGGCACATCGCCTTCGCCGTGGATGACGTCGAAGCGGCACGCGAGGCTGTCCTGGCGGCCGGCGGCGACGACCTGGGCAAGGTCATCCACCGCGAAATTCCCGGCGCAGGTCACATCACATTTGTGTATATGATTGATCCAGAAGGCAATGTTCTCGAACTCCAGAAATGGGGCGGCAAGGCGTTAAAGAGGAATGATCATTGATGCAATTCTTGGAAGAATCCTGCGAAAATGAGATGATCGCTCTGTTCCTGAAAGCCGAGATAGGATCAAATCGGTGGCGCTCGCAGTTATTGACGATACTGGATGATTTGAAGTGTCCTGTGGAATGGCTGGAGAACCCAGACATAACTCGATACGAGCATAATGAACGCCGCGCGTTAGTGTTAGCGCAGTTCCGTGGTTACGGTAAGAATCGAGACATATTTGAGAATTATCCGGTCAATGTTAATTGGCAGTGGGTGTCGCTTGACCGCACGGAGTTAGTTCGCACGAGATATGTCGACTACAGTTACTGGAACGAGATCAGCGGTGGTTCTCGCTGCCCAGTGGATGCCGTCGAGACTATTCGGAAAGGGATTGAGGTCTACGGCGTTAGTAATCGTGGCTTTTGGGAAGGGGTAAGGGCTGTGCGGAGGGGAATCGTATGGAGCGGACCAATACTGGTTGCTCCTGATCCAGACGGTGCTCTCGTGATTCTCGAGGGACATGTGCGATTCACGATTTATGCTTTGGCCGGCAAGGATGCGCCACAGGAAATCCGTTCGCTGCTTGGTCTATCGCCAGAATTTGCCTCGTGGCTTTGAGATGTTTCAGTATGTAGATAAATTGGAGTGACCCTATGTTCGACATTATTGCTTTCGATGCTGATGACACACTATGGCAAAACGAGTCGCTCTATTCGGCGACGCAGGAGCGGCTTGCAAAGGTTTTAACGCCTTATCTGAATGGGGCCGATGTCGATGCGCGGCTCTACGAGACGGAGACGCGCAACATCCCCTATTTCGGCTACGGCATCAAAAGCTTCACGCTCTCGATGATCGAGACGGCGATTGCGCTGACCGAAGGCCGTGTCACAACTGCCGACATTCAGCAAATCATCACGTTTGCCAAAGATATGATTGACACACCGACACACCTCCTCGACGGCGTTGCCGAGGTGGTGGCCAAGGTAGCAGCAACGCACACGCTCATGCTCATCACCAAGGGAGATCTACTCGATCAGCGGCGCAAACTCGACCGGTCGGGGCTGGCGCAATACTTCGCGCACATCGAAATCGTCGCCGACAAGACGGAGGAAACGTACCGGGCGATCCTATCGCACTACAAAGTGGACGCGGCGTGCTTCCTGATGGTCGGCAACTCGCTCAAATCGGACGTGCTGCCGGTCGTCGCAATCGGCGGGCAAGCGGTTTACGTCCCGCACACGCTGACCTGGGAGCACGAGCGCGTGGATCCGGCTGTCACACAACACACGCGCTATTATGAACTGGCGCATATCAGCGAGTTGCCGGGGTTGGTGGACAAGTTGGTAGGGGAGAAAAAGTCAACGGATTAAACGGACTTGACGGATTAGGAAGATGTAAATCCGTTTTAATCCGTTCGATCCGTTGACAAAACAAGGAACAACGCAATGTACATACGCGCAATGACAATCCACGACTACGACGTTGTCCCTGCCTGGCGCGCAATCCCGACTTGAGCTTCACCGCCTGGAAAGATGATACTTTGATGGGCGCGAGAAAGTGAGAAAGCGAATGAGCGAAAAAGCGAATCGGCGAATCATCTTGGGGAGTTTACTCCTAGGCATCATTCTGGGATGCCTTTCTTGCGCCGAGCCGGCGCCGACAACACCTATCGTATCGGTAACGGCTTCACCACCCGCAACGAAGACCGTGGCAGCTTCTCCGACGTTTGAACCCACGTCTACGCCTACCGCGTCTCCCACCGTTACACCGACCCCCACACCAACCCGGACGCGTTTTCCGACGCGAACGCCCACACCGACGCCGACTTCTACCCTGGCTCCAGAGGCGAGGCGGGCAATCATGGAACGAAACCTGAGTATCGCGGGCTGCGAACCGCCTTGCTGGGGCGGCATCACGCCAGGGAAGACTTCGTGGCAGGATGTGCTGGATTTGTGGCAGGGGTGGGTGGTTAAGGTTAATGAGAAGTCGGGTTTTACCTACGTGGTTATAGAGATGAATAGGCGACTTTATGCTTATGATCCAGATCGAGTCGAGATTTGGAGCAAAGACGGGACAGTGACAGGAATTTCCATTAGAGCTCAACTCTTTGATGATGACGTCGTTTACACCGGGACTTTGAACACCTATCTGACACGGTTTCAGTTACCTGACGTTCTTGAACAGTATGGTCCACCTTCACGAGTGTATGCTGAAGGGTTTGTGGGCGCGTTTTATAACGGATTGTGGACTGAGTACGCTGATCAAGGGCTTTCGTTCGGCTATACGACAGACACAGTGCTCGATAGCGCAGCACCCTTGATCTGCCCTATTGCGGAGGGGGCCCCGCACATCGTTGCCAACTTTCAAGCGCCGGGCGACACCTTTCAGAATTACCGTGAGTATGTTGAGGCTACAGAAGAGTACTATGACGACTGGAAAGAGATAGAGTACTTATTGCCGGAGGCTTTTTATGCTGCCTTTCGGAAGCCAGCGTCGCCTAACTGCTTGCGGGTGGTCGGCCCCATTTCGGAGTCTATGACCTCTGTACTTCCAGATGATTTCGATCCCATTTTACGCCCGGCAGAAGACGCACGCTTGACCGAATTGCTAGCGACCAACAGTGGCTGTGAATTGCCGTGCTGGTGGGGCATCACGCCGGGCGTCACGCGCATTGAGGAGGTGCAGGCTTTATTCGCCGGATATGGCAAACCAATTGGGATCTGGAATTGGCGAGATGAGGCAGTTTATGAGGTCGGGCTTTTTGCCCGGCATGATCCAGAACCGCTGGACTACGTCGTCAGGCAGAGTTTTATAGTCGAAGATGGCGTGGTGTCGGCTATTCATATTGACGGAGTGCCTCCGATGCCAGTGAACTACGGCGACGGTCCTCAACCCGACCGCCGATATCATAATGGCATTCAGGTTATGACTATGTCGCGCTACCTGACGCAAGATTGGCAACGCTACTCGCTTGCTTCCACTCTGGCGCGTTTCGGTGCTCCTTCTCAAGTATCGCTTTTTTACGATCATCAGTCGTGTGGGAATGAGTATAGTCTGGGAGTCGCCTACGACAATCTTGGAATTTTCATCCAGTATGGCGGTCAAGGGCAACATAAAGATGATAACACGATGATGTTGTGTCCTTCACCGGGGAGTATTACCGATTTCCACTTTATCCTGACCACACCCGACTCTGAATTTGAGTCTGGAGAGCAAACGGAGTGTGGTTATCGGTGCACTGTTTCTCTCGAAACAGCATCCGATATGTCTATTGATGCATTTTATCGCACGTATATTGACAGTGCGTCCTCAGCATGCATCTCGGTACTGGAAAGAACCGAACCTACTTGTCCATAGCTTCAAGAAGTGCATGGTGTGAAAAGAGGTCAAATGACAATAACCTATCGTGAATTAACCCTTTTCGACTATGACGCCGTCCTTGCCCTCTGGCAATCCGCCGACGGCGTAGGCCTGAGCGACGCCGATTCCCGCGAGGCGATCGGTCGCTACCTGGCGCGCAATCCCGGCTTGAGTTTCACCGCCTGGGACGGCGACTTGCTGGTGGGCGCGGTGCTCTGCGGGCACGATGGGCGACGCGGCTACGTGCATCACCTGGCGGTGCGTCCCTCGCATCGACGGCAGGGCATCGGCAAGGCGCTGGCGACCCGCTGCCTGGACGCGCTCGCCGCCGAAGGCATCGACAAGTGCCACCTCTTCGTATTTGCGGTCAATGTGGACGCGATTGCGTTTTGGAAGCGCGTCGGCTGGAATCTGCGAGTGGATTTGAACGTGATGTCGAAAATGACGGTAGATAGTGTAGAATGGTAGACGGTAGACAGGGGGAGCGGCGGAAGGTAGGGATGAGGGAGATACGGCGGTATTGTATGGCGGCGGCAGCGGTTGCCGCGGGGGCGCCGGGGTTGGGGGCGGCGCTCCGCGGGCAATGGTTGGTGATGGCGCTCTCGTTGGGGGGAGGGACGCTTTGGCTGACGCCGTGGCTTAACCAGCAGCTTGGTGTGCATCAGCGCCGGCGGCTTGCCGGTTTGGGGTGCGCGCTCTGTCTGGGAAGCCTGCTCGCTGCCGTATGGTTCGATGTGGGGATGGGCTGGTTGTTGGCAGGGATGGCGGGGTTCCTGGCGGCCTGGGATTTGGATACATTCCACACGCAACTGTCCGGCGTCTCACACATCGAGCACGAACAGCGCCTGGTGCGCGTCCACGTGCGACGCCTGGCTATGGTGAGCGTCGCCGGACTGTTGCTGGGCGCAGCAGGGCTATTCCTCCGCGTTTCGCTCGACTTCGTCGTCGCTTTGGGCGTGGCATTATTGGCCGTGCTGGGACTCAGCTACGTCGTCTATCGCCTCAGCCAACAGGAGAAAGAGGAGCCTCCGCGTGTTACGTCGAAATCGTAACCGCCTGCTCGGCCTGTGGCTGGCAACCCTCGTGGTGTTGCTGCTGTTGGCCGCCGCGCTGCCGGGGCTGACGCTGCTCCCGGAGCGCAATTACGATATTCCCCAATCGGCAGAATCCCGGGACGTTTTGGCGAATCTGGGATGGCTCTTTACCGTGATGCTGGCGCTCTACGTGCTCGCCTTCATCCTGCTCACGCCGAAAGAATCGCGCTGGCGTTTGCTCTATGCGGTCGTGGTGTTGTGGTTGCTGGCCGGCTTGATTGTGCTGGCGGTCTGGTTGGCCGGTGAGCAGGGGATTGAGTTCTTCATACCTGAGCCTGTGCCGATTCCCTCCGTCACGCCGACGCCGGGGCTGCCGGAGGAACTACCGCCGGAGGAGTACGGGCCTATCGAAGATGTCGCCTTCACGCCGCCGCAGCGTTGGGTGCGGGTACTCGTGCTCTCGAGTGTGGCCGTGTTGTGTACTGGGTTGGTTCTCATTATCGCATGGCTCGCCTACACGCGCTACCGGCCTGCGGTTCGACCGCCGTTGGCGCAACTGGTTACCCAGGCGCAGGCGGCGTTGGATGCGTTGTATGCCGGTGAGGACGTCCGCGACGTGGTCCTGCGCTGCTATTTCGAGATGACGCGGGTGTTGGATGAGAACCAGGGCCTTCGCCGCGCGGAGACAATGACGCCGCGTGAATTCGCGGCGCGGCTGACGGCCTGGGGTTTACCCGCAGAACCCGTCCACACACTTACCCGACTTTTCGAGGAGGCGCGGTACGGCAGCCGCCTGACGGATGACACCGCGGTGCAGCGGGCTATTACATCCCTCGAACGCATCGTCGCTGCGATAGAGAGGTTGCCTGCCTGGAGGCCAGTATGAAAAAGCGTACATTCACATGGAGTCTCCCGCTACTGCTGGTGCTGCTTGGCATGGCGCTGGTGACGTTGCTCGCACTCCTGCTCTTCCGCGATTGGATGACGGACGTGCTGCTCGTGCGCGTGTCCTACTTCCTCTGGATAATGGGCCTATCCATTCGCAGCCGTCCGCAGTATTTGTATTGGGCGCTGCCGGCCGTTCTCGGTATCGTCGCGCTGATTTTGCTGGCTGCGTACAACGTCGAAATGCGGCAGAAACGCGATACACCGTCGTTGCCGGTCGGGCCTGTGTCCAGATGGGCCGAATGGGTGCTATCTGTGCGTGTCAATCCCAACGCCAACAGATACCTGTACCGCAAAGTTGGCCGTTTGGCCGAACACGTGCTGCAATTGGACGCAACAGTGGAGGCCGGAACGGATCCGGCGCACGGCCTTTTGCCGGACCCGCCGCCCGAACTCGTCGCTCTGTTGCGCGAGCGGCACACGCTGCCCGCCGATCATCTCGGCAGCCCGGAAAAGTGGGGGCTGGAACCCATTGTAACGTATCTCGAATCTGTACTGGAGGTTGACCATGACGAATGAAACACGCACTGTTGCCGGATGGCAAGCGCGAGTGCTGGCCGAAGTCGAACAAGCCATTGTCGGCAAGCGCGGCCTGTTGGAACACCTGCTCGCGGCAATCCTCTCGCCGGGTGGGCACGTGCTGCTGGAGGATTATCCCGGCCTGGCGAAGACGCTGATTGCGTCCAGTTTCGCCACGGCCTTGGGATTGGCGTTCAAACGCATCCAGTTCACCCCCGATCTGCTGCCCGGCGACATCACCGGCGGCTACATCTTCGATCGGGAATCCAACCGCTTCATCCTGCGCAAAGGCCCGATTTTTGCGAACATCATCCTGGCGGACGAAATCAACCGCGCCTCTCCCAAGACCCAATCGGCCCTCCTCGAAGCGATGCAGGAATACCAGGTCACGTTGGAAGGGGAAACCCTGCCGTTGCCACAGCCCTTCCTCGTCATCGCCACCCAGAATCCGATTGAGTACGAAGGCACGTTCCCCCTGCCGGAAGCGCAACTCGACCGCTTCATCATGAAACTCGCCGTGGGTTATCCCTCGCTGGATGAGGAACAGGAGATTCTGCGGCGACGGCGCGAGCGGGAAAGCGATGTCGTGCCCTTGCAGGCGGTGACGGACGCGGCGGAATTGCTACAGATGCGGAAGTTCGTGGAGAAAGTCCACGTGGAGCCGGACGTGGAACGCTACATGGTGAAACTGGCCGCGACCACTCGCGACTTCCGCCAGGTGGCGGTGGGGGCCAGCCCGCGCGGTTCGTTGGCGCTGCTCAAGCTCGCGCGCGCCTGGGCCGCTATGCAGGGCCGCGACTACGTGCTACCCGACGACGTCAAGCACTTCGCCGTACCGGCCCTGGGCCACCGGCTGATTCTCGCCCCGGAACTGTGGATGCGACGCGGCGCGCACGAGGCCGTGCTGAACGAAGTGCTGAACCTGGTCGCCGTACCGGTGCGCAAGGAGGGGTAGTTTTCCGATGCGGCGCAGTGTGTTGATGGGGATGCTGGCCTTTGGCCTGCTGTTGACCGGGCTGTTGGCGGTCGATAGCCGGTTCATCGTGCTGGCGTTGCCGGTGTGGGTCTACCTGGGGGCGGCGCTGCTCGACGCCACGGATCCCGTGTCCGCACTGGCGGTAACGCGCGCGGTAGACCCGCCGGTCGTCACCGAAGGCGAACAGGTCACGGTGACGGTGCAGGTGCGCAACGCTGGCGCGCGCGCCGTGTGGCTGCGCGTCGAGGAACACCTTCCCGCAGCGCTGCATGTATGCGAAGGCGACCTGAGCGGGATGGCGTCGTTAGCGCCAACA
>Ga0209613_1000959_pt1 | contig 28323 bp, 22 predicted proteins | sample BioC13SIPDNA_2_FD_185747 | JGI IMG/M metagenome (GOLD analysis project Ga0209613, IMG submission 185747) | Anaerobic biogas reactor microbial communites from Washington, USA - Biogas_R2_A C13 SIP DNA (SPAdes) (version 2) | ecosystem: Engineered > Bioreactor > Anaerobic > Unclassified | place... | reverse complement strand
TCACCCCCTGAACTGCTACCGGAACGGAGATCAGAAGAGGCCACCGGTACTTCGCCCCCATGCCACCGAAGCAACAATCCACCGTTTACCCCGATTGTTTGTCCATCAATTACCTCCCTTGCGCTCACAACGTCGGCAGGAGAAAGCAGCTCGTCAGTTGTTGGGGTAAGCATTGCGGGCATCCTCCACTCGCCTTGCGATTCGAGCGCGTTGCAGGGCGATGTTCGGCCGCCCGGCCTTGCCCGAACCTTCCTTGATGGATTGCAGCTTGGCGTAGACGGGAAACGTGTCTACAAGCCGACTCGTGGCGACGATCCCCGACTCTTCCGCTGCCGCCCGCAGCTCGTTCATGTAGTCGGACGTGTACGCCGATCGGCTCGTCAGCCGCGGGCAGACATTGCCATTGACCACGAAGACGCAACTACGGCCCTCGCTCATCGCGTCCGCCACAACTTGCGGTGGCATGTTGGAGAGCACGGCCAGCACCGCCTTAGCAGTGTCCAGAGATTCGCCCGCCCGCCGCACAGCGATGGCGATGGCAACGGCCCATGCGGTATGGCAGGTCATCGGCCCATCAGGGACACCCAGCACGCTAAGCCAGCGCCGATAGTCGGCACCGCCGATCTTCATTTGGCGTCCGGCTTGGTTCTTCGCGATTCGATCGTGTAGGCGCATTGAAAAGCCCCCCTCAAAATGATCGTTGCTGAATCTGCGATCATTCTAAGGGAGGCTCAACGTGCTGTATATTCCTTTTTGGGATGCTTTAACCACCCCTAAGTATATCGCTACCGTTTGCGGTATATTGCCCACCCGAAACTACCATTTACGGTACAGTCGGGAACAGCCACTTCCGCACATGTTCTACAACCGCCCGCAGCCGATCGTCCGAAATACGCTCCCGGTACCGATCGGCCATCGACTCGTCGGCGTGCCCCATGATGAAGTCAACGGCAACCTGGTCTCGCGACTCGCCGCCGATCGTCTCGAAAACGTGCCGCAACGAATAGAACGAGACTCCGGCCCGCGTGATATTCAGGCTGTCCATCAGTTTCCGCATTTCCTTGCTGATCGGGTTGTCGGCACTCTTGCGACACTGTTTCTGCAAGTCTTCGAAGCCGTTGCTCGTGTCCAGTTCTCGCAAGTCTTTCGCCCACGCCCCGCCGTGCGACGTGATGAACACCAAGTCGGCGTGCCGATCGTCTCGTGGCTTCGGACGCATCGGCAGCCACTCCTGGATGGCCGCTACCGTTTCCACCCACAACGGGATCCTCCGGCAGACGCCAGTTTTCGGCCGCGGGTAGTCCAGCCAACCGGCTTCCAGGTTCAGGGCAGACGCAGGCAGCTTGCCGATGTCCGAGTTTCCCAACCCGCCGTTTACGCCCAGTAGGATCATGGCCCGCATGGGTTGCCCGGCCGCGTCCAACATGGCCCGGACTTCCGCCGCCTCAAAGAACTTCTGCGGGCGCCCGTTTCGCACCGTCCGCAACACTCGCCGGCTCGGCCTCGCGAACTCCGTCCCGAACTCAACCGGGGCTGCGAGCCCTGTTGACTTCCGGTTCTCCCACGCGAACTTGAACACGGAGCGAACCCTGTTGATCTCGTTGCCCACTGATTCCGGGTTTCGAGTCTTCGCGATGTCCGCCCGCAGCTCCGCGAAGTCGTCACCGTCTAGGTCTTCGACGCTGCGAGACTTCCCGAACACCCGGACGATCCGATCCGTGGTTTCCTTGGCGTCGGCAAACGTCGCGGGAGACAGTAAGCCCTCTTGCAGCCGTTTGACTTTGGCAGACAAAAAGCGATTGCACAAATCGCGAACGGTAAGCCGTCCGTCGTCAGTTTTCGGCCTTGGCTTTCGCCCGGCCAGCAATTCGTCTTTTTGGTCCAGCCACAGGGCAAGGGCCTTCTCGCCCTTGGGATCGTCCGCCACCTTCCCGAAATAGGCGAACGCACCGCGGATCTTCTTTGCCCAGCGGCCGGACGCATGGGGAAAGAGCGGGAAGTCTGGACGAGGCTTTGACGGGCGGGACTTGGACTTGGTAGACTTGGCCATTGATGCTTACCTCCTGCTCAAAGGGTAAAGGTAGGTGTCAGACACCCGCTCGTCACAACCGGGCGGGTGTCATCTTTCAGCTTTCATGGTAGCAAACCCGAACGCGGGTGTCAACGCGGGTGTCACATTGGCAGCAAAGAAATCGAGAATATCAAGAAAACACGGTAAAACACCGTGTCCGGGCCCGTAGCTCAGCGGTTAGAGCAGGGGACTCATAATCCCTTGGTCGGGGGTTCGAATCCCTCCGGGCCTACTTGCGATAAACGCCCGTAAATCACACCTCTGTAATGGTTTACGGGCGTCACCTTTTCTTGATTGATGATAACTTCCGTCAAAATGTTTATCTAATTTGGTCAGTTTTATGCCCAATGTGCGCACAGGATGCGCACAGACGCTGGATATGGGAACGGGACGGAAGAGGTCCGCGTTTTCAGGACGGTGAGGGGCCGCAGTGGGGGCGAGGGATGAGGTGCGAGCGCAGGGAGTCCGGCCTCGGCGCAGGGTTAGATGCTGCGGAGTTGGCGTGAGGCCGTGTTGTTGTCCGGCATGGGGTAGGAAGCGTTTGTGGGCCGGTCGCCGGGGCGCGAGGCTGGGCCGGTCGAAGTCGCCACGAGCGAGAAGAGCACGCGGGCGGTGCTGGCGCGACTCGGATTCCCAGACGGGAATGGGAGCTTCCATTCTTGGGAAGCTAACCCACAGAACGTTGGGCAGAGCGAGGGCCAGGAGTGCCGCATGCGTCGTTTCCCGTCCGCAACTTTGCAGCCGCTGGGCCTTCGTGGGGCGCGGCGGACTGCGAAGGGCGAGCTGGGTTCTCTGACCGGCCAGACCCACGTACCGGCGTGCATGGCCAACGCTGCCGGGCCGACGCCAGACGGGCTGGAGCGGGGCTATTCGTTCCCCTTGTCTTTCATGCGATAGCTGTCTCCTTGAATCAGGATCGGCTCCCCGTGGTGCATCAGCCGGTCGATCATGGCCGTGGCCAGGGTATTATCGACGTCGAAGGTCTGGCCCCAGTCGCGGAAGGGACGATTCGTGCTGAGCACGATCGCTCCGGACTCATAGCGGGCCGCCACGACCTGGAACAGCAGGTTCGCGCCGCGTCGGTCGATCGGCAAGTAACCCAGCTCATCGAGGAGCAGTAAAGCGGGACGGATGTAAATTTTGAGGGTCTTCTCCAGCGTGCCCTTGAGTTGGGCCGTGGTCAGGTTGTTGATCATGTCGATGACGCGTGTGAAGTGGACCGAGATGCCCTTCTCACACGCGCTGTAGGCGAGGGCATTCAACAGATGCGTCTTGCCGGTTCCGGTGGGCCCAATGAACACGGCGGACTGGTGTTGCTCGACGAACTGACAGTCGAACAGGCGAAGGATCTTTTGCTTGGGAATGCGTTTGGGGAAAGAGAAGTCGTAGTCCTCCAGGGTCTTGCGAGGCGGCAATTTGGCCTGCTTGATGCGGTTTTGGACGGTCCGCTGGCGACGGGCGATGACCTCGGCGTTGATCAACGCGGCCAGCACGTCCAAGGGGGAACTGTTTTGCCTGGCCGCCTCGTCCAGCACCTCGCGGTAGGTTTCGGCAATCCGGGTGAGTTTCAGTTCGGCCAAGTGCTGTTCGAGCAAGTCGTGGGGGCGAGGGTGGGGAGTGCTCATGCGGTGAACTCCTGATCAGAAGGGTTCGGAAGGAAGGTCGTCGATCGGGCGCCGTTCATCCGGCGGCGCGAGTTCGGGGGAGTTCGGCGGTTCCTGGCACAGCCGGTCGTAGGCCGCCGGGTCCGGTTCGTCGAGTTGGATCTCGTCGATCAACTCTTGGCGTTTGGGGCGCAGCGGCGTGGGCGAAGGGAGTTCGCGTCGCCGCCGCTCCTGCAACACCAGGGTCTCCACGTAGAAGGACAGACCGTGCTGGTCGCTGACGGCGGCCAGAAACAAGTACAAAAAGACCGCATCGCCCGAGAGCCGGGCGGCGTATTCATGGAGGAACCGCCGATCGACCCAGGAGAAACCTTCCCGAGGCGGACGGCGGACACGGTCGGGGACGAGCAGGCGTTTTTCGATCATCGGCGCAGACCTCCAGAGAGCGGCGGCCAAGATACCGCCGGAGAACACCCCGGATCGATAGTTGAGGACCGCAGGTCGCGGTGTGGCGGGCCTCTACGGCGGACGTTGCCGCCGCGGCGACGCGGCGCGTGGCGGTCCCGCCCGCCGGGCCGTGCGCCGGGCCTGATACTCCAGCCGGCGTTTGTACCGGCCCACGGCGGTCTTGCGCCGCAACCACTTGCGTTCGCGATCCAGCACACGCTGCAGGGCGTGACGACAGGCCGGACTGCAGTACCGAGTCGGCGCGCGGGTCCCCGCAGGCAGCGGTTCGTAACAACCTGGCCGATGGCAAAAAGGTGCGGAATTCTTTCTCCTGCGTGACCACGCGCCGCCGTCCGGGGGCGGGTCGGACGCTGGCGGGGCACGCGGTGTGGCCTGCGCCTGACGCCGCCGCTGCCGTCGCTGCCGCTCGGCCGCGGCCTGCTGCTGCCGAACCTCAACGCGTTGGCGCCGGTGTTGTTGACGCTGGGCGTTCTGCCAGCGGCGTACCAGCTTCAGACACTCCGGGTCCTGACAATACCGCTGGTTCCAACGGCGTGGCTGGTAGACGCGTCCGCAGCCCTTGCGCAGACAAACACGCGGCCGGAGCCGTCGCGTGCTGGCGGAGCAGGGTGGTGGGCAGATAGACTGAGCACGTCCCACGGGAGGGTCTGCTCCCGGCGGGGCCGCCCGAGCGGTTCGTGAAAGCCGCTCGGGCACTTCTTTTCGGGCCACCCCGGTAGCGGCCCGCACCGCCCCTTTCTACCACGCCACGGCAGTCCGTCGACCCGCCCTTGCCTGCCAGTACAGATTCACGCCGAATCTGCGGAGAAAAAAGAGGAAGCAGACAGAGAAGGACACTGTTCGAGTTTCTCGCCTCCAGGAAGGAGACGGCTCCTCAAGCAGACGGAAGCAGACCCCAACCAAAGGACACAGAAGAAAACCGAAGGAGACGCCTGAAGGAGTCCCTAAGCGCAGCCTGTCAACCTCCTGCTACTGCGCCCGGTTAGCCTGCTGTTCCCAAGGTGGGCCCAGACATTCTCTCGCCAGGTCGGGGGCCCCGCGGGCCGAGTTCCAAGCCTCGCAACTGGTGGGTTTTCCACATCGACGGCAAGAAATGGCTCTCTGATCCGCTGGCGAAGGGCGACACAGACTCCTGGCCGTGCAATGACAAGACGAGGCGAAACGATTGGGGCCTCATCTACGCCTCGAAGCCGGTGTCGGCCGTCGTCGGCGTCCTCGCAGCCACTAGCCACACGGTGTCTTACGAGGACGCTGGCCAGCCTTTCCTCTGCGACGTCAAATGCCGCGCCGTGTTCCGGACGCCTCTGACCTTGGACGAGATGAAGAAGGACACTGAGCTTGGCCAAGAACCACTGGTCCAGCAAGAATTTCAGGACGGGTTTGGCCCTCCGCGGATCGAAGACGCGATCCTGAACCGTCTGGCCGAGAAGATACCGGAGCTTTCCCGGCTACTGACTCGGTCGAAGTAGCCGGAAGCCGGGGGATAGCGGGTGGGGGAACACGACCCGACCGGCCCGCCAGCACCGAATCCCGCCGGCTTGCCCGGCGGATCGTTCGGCTTCTCACTACCCCGGCCGGCCCGCCAGCACCGAATCCCGCCGGCTTGCCCGGCGGATCGTTCGGCTTCTCACTACCCCGGCCGGCCCGCCAGCACCGAATCCCGCCGGGCAAGCCGGCGGGATTCAAAGCATGAGGCCGCTTTCTTTCTGCAGTCCAAAGCCGAACGCCGCCTTTGCCGCGCAGTTGGGAGCCCGACGCCCTGCTGATTTTCCGCCCTACGGCTGACGTTCAGCGATCGCAATACAAGAGCTGAACTCTGACGTCCGGCCGCTGGCGGGTCTGCCACAGTTTCAGCAGCGCCATCAGCAGCGTGTCGCCGTTGGTGACGGCCTCGTAATGGTCGTGCTGGTGGGACGCTTTCGGCAACGGACTGCTTTCGGTGAAGAACAGTTTCGTTCCCTGCTCCGCGAACCGCTCGGCGGCTTGCAGGTACTGTTCGTCCTTCGTCAGCGTGTGGGCGTTGATCATCAGCAGGATCACGCCGCCCAAGGTGCCGGGCCAGACAGGTTCGCTGAGGTGGATCTCCTGACTGCGATAGGCGTCGGCCGTTTTCAGCGCCGCGGCGCGGTAGGCCGCCACGGGAACTTGGCGATAGCGGAGCAGCCAGACGTTGGCGGCGCCAGCGGGAGGACTGCCACCGTAGGCATTGGACCAGAGGGCGGCGGAGTTGGCGGCTTTCTTCGAACCGCTCCCAGGCGGCGTCTGGCTCGCGCCGGCCGACTGCTCCCCGTGGGCGTCGGCGAACGCCTTGTCCGTGGCCGCAGCGGCCGCGCGCAGCTTCGCGGCCAATTCCGCCGGCACTTGCTCGGCGGCCAGGGCCAACGAGACGGCCAGCGACACATCATAGGGAGTGCGTGCGCCGGTTTTCTTGTTCCGGGAAAGGAGCATCCCGCCTTCGTGCAGCCGGGCGCGTTCCAGGCCGTCGACCACCGAACCGATCGCCCGGAGGAATACCTTGTCGCCCGTCTTCGCGTAGGCCGTCGCCCAAGTCTCGATATAGAACCCGCCGTGCCGGGCGTACGGCGCGTCGCTGCCGGGCCCGTGTTTGTCGATCGGCGCATGGCGGGAGTAGTCGCCCGTCTGATGATCGCCGATCTGGTGCTCCCACAGGCCGAGCGCGAACCGGCGGCAGGCTTCTGGGGCAAGCTGCCAACTGCGGTCCCACAACACCCAAGGCCGATAGAACTCGTGCGTCGTGCCCGCCGGCTTGTCGATCCGTTGCTCGGTGCGGAAATCCCAGCCCGCGTGCTCGCCCCACCACAGCAGACCGGTGGCCGGGCTCTGGCAATGGGTGAAGAAAAACTGCAGCGACTCGTCCGCTGCCTCCGCATACCGCGATTGGCCCGTCAACTCGCTCAGGGCGTACAGAATCTGATACAGGTTCTGGCAATGCTGGGGATTCGCCCCGCTGATCATGCGGTCGTGCGGGCGGATGCCCCACTTGCCGAACGGCAGAGCGGCCACCTGCTGCAGTGCATCGCCTTCGAGCAACCGCCCGGTCCTGCGGTCCAGGGCCTCGGCAAACAAGGGCGAGTGCTGCGCACCATACTCGTCCCGCCCCTGCTCGATCAGCGCGTCCGCGTAGTCGCGGACGATCTTCAAGTAATCCGCCGCGTCGGCCGTCGCCTCCTTGCCCACGGCGCAGAAGACCACCAACCCAAGCATCCACCCGCTCAGCCGCTTCATGATCTTGGTCTCCAACTAAAACCAGTGCCGGTGCATCAGGCGTGGGGAACCAACCAACTGGAAACGGCGCTCGCCGCGGGTCTTCCCGTGAATTCCCGGCGGGTGGCTAGTGCCAATCCGTTCACGTGGTTCTCGAACTGCGCAACACGCCGGCTTCCTCACTTCACGTACTCGACCACAAGTTCCGGCGGCTTGCCGGCTTCGCGGGAGAGGTAGCCGAGTCCGTCGCAGCTGGTGGGATCGAGGGCCAGGCTCAATTCCTGATTGCCTTCCATGGCGAGTTGCAGCGGGATCTCGATCACCTGGTTCTCGGCCACGGGGCCGATCTTTCCCACGATGTCTCCCAGCTTGGGCCGGGCCTGGTACGTCACGCCGGTCGCGGTCCACGGCTCTGTCACCAGGCGGACGTGACCCGAATCGCCCGAGGGGTTGTTGCCGTTGACCAGCCGCAACGTGGCCGAACGCGGCTTGCCGTCGACCGCAATCCGGAACTTGAGGTACGCGATGCTGTGATGGTGATCACCCAGTTTGGCGTCGCCGCCGTCGACGTTCAGGCCTTTGCTCGTCCCGTAATTCGTCGTCGGTGCTGACTGACTGGCGTGCGTGTCCTCGACCGCTTGCAGAACGACTCGCCGCAGGTCTCCCAGGTGCTCCAACTCGGCCTGCCTGTCGTTCTCGATCGTTCCGTCGTCGCGAATCAGCTTGATGGCGACCCGATGTTTTCCAGGCGCGGCCTTGTCGCCCAGAACGACTTTCAGCGTCACGCTCGTTCGTTGGCCCGAGGCAATCTGGACTTGCGTCTCGGCCGGCGTAACGGCGAAGCCGGTCGGAGCCTCGACGCGGAGCGTACCCGTGAAATCGCCGTCTTTGTGGTTCGCGATCATGATGTCGCCCGTCTGTTCGGGCTGGGCATTATTCAACAGGAAAGACGGCATGGCAAAACCGAGCGTCAGCACCTGCTCGCGTACGACCTCGATGCCTTGCAGCACCGGCAGTTGATCGGGCTGCGGATTGGCGGCCGCGGGGACGAATTCGATCGTCAGTTCCCGGTCCGCATCGATGCCTTTGAACTCCTTGACCAGCGGCTTGTTGCGGGCGCCGGCCTGCTGAAACACGTCGACTTTCTCGGCCACGATCTGGCCTTGCAGCTTGATATCGAACACGCGCTGGCCGGCGGCGGCATCGTCCAACTCGGCAAACGCCAGCCGGACCGTATACCGCGCCCGGCCGTCGGCCGGTCCGAGCAGCGGGAGCGTGCATTGCCGCAAGCCCCGCACGCCGGAACAGTACAGCCACGGCTTGGCCGCGTCCTCGACCTTAAGTCGCGCGGCGTCATGATTGAAGTAGCCCCCGCCGGGGAACAGCGTGGCGTTGATTTGCAGCGGCAACACCAGCGAGCCGGCGGGCCGCGGATAGCCCAGCCACAGGCCGCCGGAGGCGTCCTTGCGGTCGCCGGGCGCTCCCAGGTTGAGCGCCAGCCGTTTGACCGGCGTCGTCGGGCCGGGTTGGCTGAAGTAGGCCCATTGCCGGTTTTCCTCCCGGCTCCTGAAGACTACGGTACACATGTTCGGAAACGGGCACATGCAACCCGAACTGGCATCGGGCACCATCAGCAATCCGTTGGCCGGGATAAAGTTGATCCAGCAGCCCGGCCGTTGCGCGCCGAAATGCTGCGTGCCGAAGTCGTTGTCCAGGTCGTACCATGCCAGCGTGTAGGAGCGGAACAGCAGCGTGTGAGGCGCCGCGGCGGGGCAGCCGCAGTGGTGTCCGGGCCGGGCAAACTGCCACGGTTCCTCGCGCCCGGTCAGCGGATGAATCCGCATCCGCTGTCGGCCGGTTTTCAGGTCGTAGGCCCACGGCTCGGCGTGCAGCGTGTCGCCGATCACGACCGGACGCACGCGGTAGCCGATCCGTTGATCCCACAGCACCCCCCCGTCCTTGCCGGACAAGGCCACAACCCGCCGCGATTCAAACTGCCCGGCCAGGAACTGCGTCCAGTAGTGGCCATCGAGGAATACGCCGAACAGGACTAGCACGTCGTTGTGGTAGATGGCGCCCAGCGAGCACCAATAGTCGCCTCCGCTGGCCCCCGTGATCTCCACAGGCTTCTCCCACAACTTCTCGCCCGTCGCCGCATCCAGGGCCACGACGCGATAGACGGCGGCGGTTTCGAGTTTCTTCAGCAACGCGGCGCGCTCCGCGTCGCTCAAACGATGCACTTGCTTGGCCTGGTCGGCGAGCGCCTCCGTGCGTTGCGCTTCGGTCACGCTGGGTCCGGCAAAGTACATCCGCCCGTCGCCGATGGCGATCGAGCCCTGGCCGATGCTCTGGCCCTCGTGCTTCCAACGCAACTGGCCCGTCGCCAGATCGAGGGCAAAAATGCAATCCGCGGTCCGGCCTTGCGCGGTGCGCGAGCCGTACAGCACGTCGCCCACCACGGCCACGTAGCCCCAGCGCCGCGGAGTGCCGTCGGTCACTGCCGGCAACTTGTAGGTGAACTTCGTTTCGCCCGTGGCGGCGTCGAAGCGCAGGCATTCGTCGCCGACGGCCACGAACAGGCTGTCGGCATTGGCTGCCGAGTTGCCCGCGTCGTGAGTCACGCTGACGCGGAGGGCTCCGCGGATCTTCCGTTCCCAGAGTTCCACTCCGTTGTAGGCGTCGTAGGCCGTGATGGAGTTTTCGCCCACCCCGATCCGATTTGCGGAACCTTCGCCCAAGACGAACAGGCGGCCATTGATGGCCAGCGGTGCGGCCGCTCGCCGATGCCGCTCGGCCATCTGCGTCGGTCCGGGCCTGCCGAACCACAGCAGGCCCAGCGGGCAGCGGACCAGTTGATCGTCGCTGCAGGTCGTGTTGCCCGGCTCGGCGTACTGATGGGTCCAACTGCCGGCGCCCGGCAGCGGCCCGCGACGGAACTCGAGCCACGCGCCGTTTTCTTCGGAGACGTTCCCGCCCTCGATGCCCGCTTCGGCCAGCCACTGCCGCATCGCCGCGGCCTGCAGCGGCTTCACCTTGCCGCCGGCTGCCGCGGGTTGGCCGAGGCAAATCGTGCCGCCCAGCGGCTTGAGCATGCGGAACGCTTCCTGAGCGTCCTGAGGCAGTTGACCCGACGCGAGCGGCTCTTCGGAAACCACCAGGTTCGCGAAGTAATCGGAGAACGGAACCTGCGACAACTCGCCGTGCTCGACCAGCACGCGGGAGCCGTACAGTCCCGCGGCATCCAGCGCCCGGCGGGCGGCCTGGACCTTCTGCAGGTCAGGCTCGATGCCGCAGATCTGCAGTTCCGTCCGCTTCGCTAATTCGTAGGCCAGTCGGCCCGTGCCGCAGCCGAGGACGAGGCAATAGCCGCGTTTGATCCCGGTGGTGCGGACGATCTGCTCGGCCGCCGCTGCGAAGACGGGAGTCCGTTCGTCCGCCGGGAAGGGTGACGCGTCGACCGTCTGCTGCACCACGCCGACCGTCGGCGAGCCTTCCGCGCCGAAGCAGTAAATCGCACCGCTGTCGGAACTGACGAACAGCCGCCCGTCGGCAATGGCCAGCCCGCGAGCCTTGCCGTCGATCTCGGCCGTCCACAGCACTTCGCCCGATGCGGCGTCGAACGCCAAGACCTTCCGGTCGCCGCCCGCCAACAGCACGTTGCCGGCCATGACCAGCGTTTCGGAGCAATCGCAGCGCACGCGCCACATTTGGCCCGAGGCGATTCGGCTGTCGGTTTCCTTCAGCTGCGAGTTGACGTCGTCCAGTTGTTTTTGTAGTGCCTGGAGCGCCGCTTCCGGGCCGCGTTTGGCTCGTTGGACTTGCGTGTTCAGATCGCGTTGGCGATCCAGCAGGCCCTTGCGGCGCAGGCTGGCGGCCGCATAAACCTCGCGGTTGACCGCGAACAGCTCGCGCCCGGTCGCCGTGTAAAAGGCGTTGGGCGTCACGATCAGTTGATGGCCCCAGAACCAGCTGGAACGTACGCGGAAGTTCTCCTGGTCGAAGCCGATCATCTGCTCCGTCCCGGTGAACACCTGGTTGTCGGCCAGCGTGGCATGGGTTCCGCCGATGATGTGTTCGACGTAAGCCTCGTACAGCAGGCGTCCGTCCTGGCGGTCGAACGCCGCCGGCGAGACGCGGCCCAGCGGAGCGAACAGGCGGTCTTTCGAGGCCAGCAGATAACCTTGCGGCGACAGGCGGCTTTGGGGTGCGTCGCCGCACGCATCGTTGCACCACGTCAGCTTGCCGTCCTCCGCGTTGACCGCGTACATGGCCACGCCTTCGGCCGGAAAAATGCCGGCTCCGAAGTAGGCGGTCCCGTCGTCCACCAGCACGCCGGTGCGGACGGGCCACAGCGAGACCATCTTGCCGCTGCCCAGCACTTTTCGGCCTTGCGGGGCCGCGCGGAACTTCCATTGCTCGCCGCCGTCGCCGGCCCGCAGGCAGTAGACGAAGCCGTCGTCGGAACCGAAGTACACTTTGTCCCGCCAGATGGTCGGCGCCAGCCGGACGGGCCCGCCCGTCAGCGTGCTCCAGCGTTCCCGGCCCGTGGCGGCGTCCAGCGACACCACTTTGCCGTCTGCGGACGAGCCGAAATAGACGGCTCCGGCGGACACGGTGACGTGAAAGGCGTCGTCGAAATGCACGCGGCGCAGCTCGGTCTGCCCGTACCAGCCACCGACCGGCCGCGGGTTCGGTTCGCTCCAAGCCGCCTGCGGCGCGTGGCGGGGCTGGAACACCCAGCATTGCGTCAGCGGCAGCTTGACCGTCTCCGCCGTCACGCCGCTGCGGGCGTTGTCAGATCGGTAGGTCGGCCAGTCGCCGGCTTGCGACGACGCCGGCACGGCCGCCACGACCAGCACCGCCAGACCCAGCCATCGTCCGGCGCCGGCCAGCCGCCGTTTGCCCCACAATCCCGCCACGTTCGCCAACAAATCGATCATGATCCAATCCTCCTGCCTTATTGAAAACTGCACGGACTCTCCGGCGATGCCGTGCTGCGATTGTTGCCAACCTTGCGCCAGGCTTGGTGCGCCCTGCATTCCGAACACCGCTCTCGGACAGCGTCACGTTCTTTTCCGTAACCCTACGGGACACATATTTCTCGAACGACGCTTCACCGCCCGTGGAAAGGATGGGACAGGCACGTCCTGACGGCCGTTTTTCCTTGGATTCCTCCAACGCAACTCGGAGCCAGTCCCGTTTCTTCCACAGGCTGCCAACCACGTTACGGCCCGTCGTCGGTGTTGTCAACCAATCCAGCCGCCACGCATCCCACCAGGCTGCCAGACTGGTCCGAGTGCATGGCGCCCCCTGGCCGCGACCAGTTTGGTAAGATGACAGGTCCGACGAGCCGGGAGCGGTTCCAGGCTCAGCGTCCAAGAACACTCGAGGAGTACGCGTGATGAGAAGTCTCGTTCTGCTTGTCGCGGCGCTGGCGGCAGGGGCCGCAACCGCCGCCGAGTTTCCGTCCTTTTCGCCGGCGCGGGCGATTACGTCCGGGCCCAAGGAACACCTGTTCGCAAGTTACTATGCCATCAACGCGTGGAGCGCGGACGGGCGTTACGCCACGGTGCTGGAGACCGAGATCAAATCCGGTCTGCCCACCGAGAAAGACGCCGCTGTGCTGGGAGTGGTGGACGCGCAGGACAACAACCGCTTCCTGCCGTTGACCGAAACCCGCTGCTGGAATTTCCAGGAGGCGACCATGGCGCACTGGCTGGGCACCGCGCCCCAGACGCAGTTTATTTTCAACGACCTGGTGGACGGCAAATTCGTGTCCGTCGTCTTTGACATGACCACGAAGACTCGACGCGTCGTGCCCTATCCGGTGAGCGCCGTGTCTGCCGACGGCAAGTGGGCGGTGAGCATCAACTATGCGCGGCTCCGCCTGACGCGTCCCGACTACGGCTACGGCGGCAACGGCCAGGATGCGCGCTCCGGCGTGACCTGGCCGTCCGACGACGGGCTGTGGCTGGTAAATCTGGACAGCGGCCAGGCGCAGCTGATCGTGCCGATCGCCTCCGTGCGGGACCGGATGCCGCAGGTCAAAGATCCCCAGGCGCTGGCTTACTTCTGCCACACCGTGTTCAGCCGCGACGGGTCGAAGATCTTCTGGCTCGCGCGAAGCGTCGAAAACCTGTCCGGTCAATCGGTGGTGCGCAAGTGGGAGACGACGGCGTTCACCTGCAACCGCGACGGCAGCAACGTGCAGCGTTGTTTCCCGGACGGCTGGGGCGGCTCGCACTTCAACTGGCTGGACGGCAACCGGCTGATGGTGACCGCCAAATACAACGACGCGTTGTACAGTCACGTGCTGTTCACGGTCGGCAAGTCCGACTATCAGCGAGTGGGCCGCGGACTGCTGGACTTCGACGGGCACGGCGTCTTTTCCGACGACGGTCAATGGATGGCGACCGACACTTATCCCGACCGGCTGAGCGAACGAAAGCTGATGGTTCTCCGCATGTCGGATCACGCCGTGTTGCCGCTGGGCGCCTATTTCGTGCCCGAGGTCTACCGCGAAACGTACTCGCGCTGCGATCTGCATCCGCGGTGGCGCCCCGACGGCCGGATGTTGGCGTTTAACTCGGTCCACGAAGGCTCGCGGCAGGTCTACGTGATCGACGTCGGCGACCGCCAACGCTGAGCTTGGGCGTTGAAGAAGTTGGTAGGGCAGTCGCCGCAAGCCACCGACTCGCCCGCCAACTTCCAGGGAATGCCGTCGGCGGACACGTGGTGCTGGATGAAGTTGCGGTGCGACTTGCGGCCGTCGTCGCTGACGTTCGTCTGCGGACCGGCAACGGGACACTTCGGTTTCGCACGGCGACGACGGCCGCGTGCTGCAAGATCGGGACCGGCTGGCGGAGACGCTGGCGACTTCGAGACCGGCTTGGCTATCGCGGAGCGTCTACTCCGCAGCAGTGACGAGACGCTAGAATAGGACGGCTGACGGCTGACGCCGGCGGAGGCGTTGGTTTTGGCAGCAGTTTTTTCTTTGGCTTGGTCAACAACGAGGTGTGATGATGATGGGGAAACGGGCAAACGGGTTGGTCTCCGTCGCTTTCGCGGGATTGGTCGCGGCCCTGGTGGCGTCCTCGATCCGGCAACCGCTTCTGCTGCACGGGATGACCGCGGTGGGCAGCGAGCGCAAGAATCTCGTCACGGTTCCGCTGGACGCTGGAATGGAGGCCGTGGTCGCCTTGGATCACGTGACGGCGGAGTTGACCGGCTATGTGCTGGATCGCTTCACCGGCAAGTTCTTCATTCAGTACCGGTACAACGTCGCGAAGGACTTCCCGATCCGGCCGGGCAAGCAGCCTCGTTTCCTGATGGTTTCCGGTCTGGCGGACTTTCGGCAGTTTTCCAGCAACGAACGGCTGGCCGACGGCGTGGTCTACGTCTCGGAGGAGAATTCGGGCCAGGTCGTGGCTTACGGGATTCCTTGGAACACCCAGTTCCGCGCCTCAACGACCGGTTCGCAGCAGCTCCAATTCCTGCCCCTGGATTACGCCAAGACGCGGTTCACCAACATTCGCGATTGAGAGCCGGGAAGCCCAGGGCAGCCGCCTGCACGTCTGCCGACGCCCGGCAAGCGCGCCCCGACGGTTTGGCGTCGCCATAACGTCGGGCGGCTGGCGACACTACGGAATCCGCCCGGCGTCTCCTGCGCCGGGCGGGGCGTCTTCTGGCTCCGGCCGAGCACCCGTCCGGGTTTGCTCAGACGTTCCCTTCGAGTTTCAAACGGTACATGCGGGCGAAGGCCTTCAGCCGCCGGGCTTCGCTGCGGTTGCCGCAGAACAGCACGGGATGCGGACCGGCGTAGATATCGCAGACGTCTTGGACGCCGTCAATTTCCGCCAGCACGCGCGTGGCACAGCCGCCGGTGGGCGGCGACGCCGGCGATTCGACTACCTTGCCCGTCCAGCACGACAGCGCGTCCTTGCCCGACAGGTACTTGGCCAGCAGGATCGGCTCGCCGGGCGTCCACTGGACGTCCAGCGCCGCGGTCTTGGGAAGCTGGTGGAAGAACGGCCGGATCGCGAACGGCTGGCTGGGCCCCTGGGGGCCGTGCAGCTGGAGGGCACACGTGCAGTGCGCGCCGAAGTAACGGTTCTCGCTGGTGTCGAACTCGGGGTTGTGCTGAAAGCCCCCCCGGTCCAGCAGCCACCGGCCCAGCATCATGGTCAGGGTCGCATTGAGGTCGTTCTCGCAGCCGCTGGGCAGCAACTCGCCGTTGTTGATCGCGAAACTGATGCACGGCTTGCGGTGCTTTAGCATCAGGCATTCGATCGTGATCGCATCGGCGCCGTAGCGGTCCACGATCCGGCGCACGGCCCGGTGGGCCCGGAACGCCTCGACCAGGTACTCGTCGCTCACGTCCGTGACGCCGGTCGCCCGCTGCTTGAACGCCAGCGCTTCCTGCCGCAAGGCTTCGTCGGGCTGGATGGAGTCGAACAGGTCGTTGAGTTCGGCGGCGGGGATGCCCACGACGTCGACCGCCAGCGTCTTCTCCAGATCCTGGACGACCGACTGCACTCGGCCAGAGACCCTCAGCAGCCGGCTTTGGGCCAGCATCTTCTTGGCCCGCACCGCGCGCAGGCCGCGTTCGATCTCCTCAAAGTTTTCGATCGAGTGGATATAATACAGTCCCTCCGCCTTGCGAAGCGCTTCCGGCGGCAGCTGGTGGTTCGAGCCGACGGAGTGGTACACGATGGCGGTGGGAGCCGACTCGGTGGCCATCTGGAAGGCCCACTTGGACAGCGTGTTCCAGAAGTTGACAATCAGCACGGCGTCGGGCGCGGTCTGCCTGGCGTGCGCGATGAACTCCTCGACCTTGGCCTGCTGATAGATCGCGCGGGGCGTGAACTCTACGTCGACGCCCAGCGTCTGGGCCAGCTCCCGGATTTTGGCGGTGAACTTCTGCTCCTGCGCCTCCGGCTGGAACTGGTTTCCCGGCCAAGTGAACCACTGGTGCGGCGCCCAAGAGTCCTCCATCTTGCCCGCATTCACCACGTCGGCCGGCGGGTACAAGAAAGCCACCAGCACGCGGGCGGGAGCCTTGGCCCGCGGCGGCATGGCCTGGTCGGCCGCCGCAGCCGTGGAGGATCCGGCCGCAGACAACAGCGTCGCCGCGCCCAACGCGCCACCCACCGTCAGGAACTCACGTCGGTCAAGTCCGTCCACAAGACATGCTCTACACATCGGTCTTTCTCCCCGCAGCAAGGTTGTGATCAAGGTCCCCACCCGTCACCTGACAGCCTGTTGAAAAGGGAGGACAGGCAGCTTCCGGTGGTCGCGCTTCCTTGAGGTTCTCTGACGCAGCCCGGAGCCCGGCCTCTTTTTTCAACGGGCTGCCAAGAATATACACCACTGTGCGGGCTGCGTCAGCAAGGTTCAGTCGGCGGCGAACAGGGTTCCGCGGGCGGTCTTCGAGATCGCCAGCACGGCCGGATGCTTCAAGCGACGTTCGACGGTGATGGCGTAACACTGGAAGCGGACGCCCTCGATCCGCCCCACGGTCTCCACCTGGAATTGGCGGCGAACCTCGGCTTCGATCGCCGTCGGGCCTGCAAACAGACCCACGCCCGCCTGTCCGAACGCTTTGATCAGCCCGCTGTCCGCAAACCCGCCGATGATCCTGGGACGCATGTCGAGCGAATCGAACCAGCGTTCCAGGTCGCGCCGCAAGGTGGTGCCCGCAGCGGGCAGCAGCCACGGCGCGTCGGCCAGCGATTGGGGAAAGCCGCGCCGGTAGCGGTCCGCCAGGTCGGCCGTGCCGTACACGGACACGTCGCTCGAACCCAACAGATGGTTGAAGGCCCGGATCCGCGGCTGCGCGCCGGCCGGCGACTCGGAAAGGACCACATCCAGGTTGAACAGCGCCAGCTCCCCCAGCAACGAGTCCAACTTGCCCTCGTGGCAAACCAACTCGATCGGCTCCTCCAGCCGGCAGGCGGGCTCCAACAGCCGGTACACGACGAGCTTGGGAAGCACGTCCACTACGCCCACCGCGAAACGCAAAGGCCGCCCCGTCGTGCGGCCCTTCATCGCTTCCACCATCTCGCGGCCGATCGTAAAGATCTCGTCGGCATAACGGAACAGGACGCGGCCCTCCTCCGTCAGTTCCAGCCCCCGCCCCACGCGGCGAAACAGCTTGCAGCGCAGCGATTTCTCGAATTTGGCCAACTGGCCGCTGATCGTGGGCTGTGACAACTGCAATTCCTCGCACGCCCGCACCACGCTCCCCTCGCGGGCGACAACCCAGAAATACATCAAGTGGTGGTAATTGACCCAGTCCATGCCACGTAACTCCCGAACGCCGCGAAAGGCATCCTTAAGCATTGACAAAAACGATGTTTATCATCGACAGATTGTATTTGTCAATACCCATCCAGACAGCTAGAACGAACTGGGCGACCACGGTTCTGGCTGTCGCGAGCAGCCTGGCAACGGTGACCGAAATAACTGCCCGGTTTCCGTGGACTAAGGGGTCAGGCTTACAGATTTCAATTTTCGCTGGGCAATCGCTTTCCAAGTGGGAAGTCCTGGGACCGCGAAAATTGAAATCTGTAAGCCTGACCCCAGGCGGTGGACGAAATCGCCGAGTTATTTCGGCAGCCGTTGCTACGGGAATTCTGCAGACGCGATTCTTTCCGCCGACGGCACGAGGAACGCGAAGCGGGCCTGCGGAAGCCGTGGGGCGGATTCCTGAGCGAGTTGTTTGACTTCGGAGACTGATCTGTTGGAAACCAGGAGGTTTGCGATGAAAATGACCATGTTGTTCAAAGACGTGCAAGTGACGGCCCCGGACCGGCAACGCATTGAGGACCGGATTCGCCTGGCGTTGACCCGTTTCTCGCCGCTGATTCGCGGCTTGAGCGTCACGATCAGCGACGAGAATGGCCAGCGGGGAGGGGTCGATAAAGCGTGCCGGATGGTGGTCCGCCTGCCTGCTGGAACCGTGGTTGTGAATGACCGGGCAGACGCCGTTCTGGCCGCCGTGACCCTGGCTGCGGAACGCGCGGCCCGGTCGGTCGCCCGCATTCATCACCGGGCCATCGACGCGCGGCAGGCGGCGCCGTCCGCGGGCTGGATTGGGCACGGCTCGGAGAGCCACGCGACGGAGAGGCGCGCACCGTGCGCGGATCGGACAAGGTGAAACTTTAACAAGGGAGCACTGCTGTAAAAACCGGCTTGTTTTTGGGCCGCTGTTTCGGCATCGACGTGATCGTTCACTGGACGTTCCTGCTGCTGATTTGGACTGCTGGTTGTCGCCCAGCTGTTGACAGGGGCCGCGTGGTCGGCGGTGGCGGCCAGCACGACGCTGCTGGTGGCGGTTTTTGTGTGCGTGCTGTTGCACGAGTTCGGCCACGCGCTGACCGCCCGCGCGTTTGGGATTCGCACGCACGACATCACGCTGTCGCCGATCGGCGGCTTGGCGCGGCTGGAGCGGATCCCGGAGAATCCCTGGCAGGAGTTCTGGGTTGCGCTGGCGGGTCCCGCCGTGAACGTGGCCATCGTGGCGGTCTTGTTGCCGATGGCCGCGGCCTTGGGCGGCGTCCAGGAGCTGGTGCAACATCGAAGAGTGGTTGCTGGTCCGTTCCGCCTTGCGGCAGCACGCCCATGGTGACGCGGCCGACACGGACGGAACGTATCCGGACTCGTTGCCCGTCTGAGCGGGTTGCGGATGGGAGTCGATCATGACAGGCATATCAGACCATCACGTGGTCATCGTCGGCGGCGGGTTTGCCGGGTTGTACGCGGCTCAGTCCCTGCGGCGCGCGCCGGTCAGGGTGACGCTGATCGACCGGCGGAACTTCCACCTGTTTCAGCCGCTGCTGTATCAGGTGGCCACGGGCGGCTTGTCCCCGGCGGACATCGCGTCGCCGCTTCGCTCCGTGCTTCGCCGCCAGCGGAACGTGTGCGTCCTGCGGGGCGAAGTGACCGGTTTTGACGCCCTCGGCCGCCGCGTGTGGCTGGGGGACGAGGGCATCCAGTACGACACGCTGATCCTGGCGACCGGGGCCAGCCACCATTACTTTGGCCACGCCAACTGGGAACCGCTGGCACCCGGCTTGAAGTCGATTGAGGACGCCACCGAGATCCGGCGGCGCGTGTTCGAGGCCTTCGAGCGGGCCGAGCGGGAGACCGACGCCGTCCGTCGTCAGGCGTGGATGACGTTTGCCGTGGTGGGAGGCGGGCCGACGGGCGTCGAACTGGCGGGGGCAATTGGCGAACTGGCGCATCACACGCTGCCCCAGGATTTCCGCCGCGTTGACACCAGGCAGACCCAGGTTTTTTTGCTCGAAGGCACCGGGCGCATCCTGCCCGTGTATGACGAGCGATTGTCGCGGGCGGCCGTCGAATCGTTGGGACGGCTCGGTGTCACGGTCCGCACCAACTCCGTCGTGACGGACATCCAGCCGGACGGTGTAACCCTCTGCCGCGACGGGCAGCCGGAGGTCATCGCGGCGCGGACGGTGGTCTGGGCCGCGGGCGTGCAAGCGTCGCCGCTGGGCGCCGCCCTGGCCCGCGCGACCGGTGCGGAACTGGATCGGCAAGGCCGCGTGATCGTCGCGCCGGACCTGAGCGTTGCCGGCCATCCGGAGATCTTCGTCCTGGGCGATCTGGCCCACGCGCCTCAACCGGACGGCCGGCCGCTGCCCGGCGTCGCGCCCGTCGCCATGCAGCAAGGAGCCTATGTCGCCCGGCTGATCGCCCGCCGACTGTGCGGCCAAACGGCGCCGCCGTTCCACTACCGCGATCGCGGCAGCATGGCGGTGATCGGCCGTTCGGCGGCGGTGGCCCAGATCGGCAAGCTGCGGCTGCGCCGTTTTCCGGCCTGGCTGGTCTGGCTGTTCGTCCACTTGATGTATCTCGTGGAGTTTGAGAATCGGTTGTTGGTGCTGCTGCAGTGGGGCTGGAACTACCTGACGAGAAACCGTTCGGCGCGGCTCATCACCGAGACGCCCAAGTCGCGGGACGAGTCGCCGTGGCCGGCGTTGCCCGCCCGACAACGACTTCCGGAGACAGCGGCAAGCCGCTCGGACGACGACTCTGGCGAACGGCAAATCTGATGGTTCGCCAGCGGGTTTTCGCACTCGAGGCGATGAGACGACTCAGCGCGTCCACAGCAGTTGGAGCGTGCCCGACAAGCCCGGGTCGATGGCCAGTTCATCGCGCCGGGTGCCGGAGAACTTTTCCGCCTGAAAGATCTGCCGGTCAAAGACGTAGGCGGCGGACAGGTCGAGACTCCAGCCGCGGCCCAAGTCCCGTTGGGTGCCGAGGGTCAGCCGCTGGTCGAAGATGTACGTGCGCTCCCGATCGTCCACGCGGTCGGCAAGCAGAAACGCTTCGGTCACGGTCCGGTAGCCGCCGTAGATGCTCCGGAAATCTCCCAGCGTTTGACGGACGAGCACCTGGACGTGGTTCAGTGGCCTGTAACTGGCCGTCACGCGCAGCGTCTTTGTCGCACGGTACTCGAGGGAAAAAGGAATCCCCAGGTTTGCCTGGAACTGATCGCTGGGCCGCCAAACATAGGCGACGCCCGGAAGGGGCCAGACGATCTGGCCGGTGGGCGAGTAAAACAGGCTGAAACTCCACGCGTCACGCTGGCCGCTGGGGATCGTCAAGAAGCCTAGCAGGGTGACCGTCATGTCGCGCACGGCGGCGAACGACTGATCGCTGGGGGACCCGACTCGGAGCATGCCGCCGGCCCGCCAGCCGTCGGCCAGGTGGCGAATGTGCATCGTGCCCACCTCGATATCCCAAAGTTGGTTCGGCACGGGAAGACCCGAATCCGGAAGCACGGCGGACGTGCTGATCTCCAATCGCTGGACGCTGCCCAGGGCCAGCCAGATCCCGTCGGAGTCGATCCGGACGGGAAAGGCGACCTCCAGTTCCTCGCCGTTCATCGCCAAGTCACCGGGCCGATGTTTCAAATCCTGTTGAGGCATCCACCACAGCCGGGCCGTGAACGGCGCGCGGCTGGCATCACCGAGAGAGCCGGTGTCCGGGCGGCTGTGATCGGGACTGGTGGCAAGCTGCGGATCGTCTGCGACAAACGGCCCAGCCGCGGGCGGAAGAGGCCGGAGAGTTGGCTCGGAGACGCCGTCCAGCCAGGCCGGCTGTCCGCTCGCGACGCAGTCGGGATCAGGTGCGGGGGGGACGATGCCGAGCGGTTCTTGGGCCAACCCCCAACCGCTGCCTGCCAAGCAGGCCGCCCATAGCATCCGGTGCAGTGCTAGCAGCGAAATTCTCGACACAAAGCTCCCTCTGGCAAGCGACGACCCGCAGGCGTGCTTGTAAGCGAAACCGCAGTGTCCGGCAAGGGCAGACCGGGCGATTGGAATCGCCGAATGGCCGGGGTGGGAAAACGCCGGATTTCGGATAACGCCGCCGCCGGTCGCAACTCCCCAGGTGCTGCAGCGTGCGACAGGGAATTCTCCCAGGTCAACCGCGAGGCAGATACTCGTCCGCTGCGCGAAAACCAGGCTTTTCTTCCAACAAGGATTGGAGAGCGTTTATGTATGCTATACTGACTCGCCAGCTCCGCAGCAGTGGACTGGCTGTGGCGGAACGGGCGGCGGGAGTCGTTGCGGCCATCCTGGCAGGCGTCCGGCCGTCCGCCGCATGCAGGTTTTCGTTCGTGGACTGCAAGGGGTTTTCGCCTGCTACGGGAAGCAATCAACATGTTCTACGTCAAACTTTACCTCTGTACGCTTCTGGCCTTTTTTGCGGTCGACATGGTCTGGCTGGGCCTGGTGGCGCGCGGGTTTTATCAGAAACACTTGGGCTTCCTGCTGCGGACGCCCCCCAACTGGACCGCTGCCATCGTCTTTTATCTGATGTTCGTAGCGGGCCTGCTGGTGTTCGTCGTCGTCCCCGGTTTGCAGGCCGGCTCGGCGAAGAAGGTGCTGATCCTGGGCGCGCTGTTCGGGTTGATCACCTACGCCACGTACGATTTGACCAATCAGGCGACGGTCAAGGACTGGCCGGCGATCGTGACGGTGGTGGATTTGTGTTGGGGCGGAGTCCTGGCGACGGCGGTAAGCTACCTGGGGTTCCTGGCTGGCAAGTGGCTGCAGTGAAGCCTGTCGCCCGCGGCGACCTCTGCCGGAACGGCGCGGATTTGCTCTGGCCCGCGCAGAGCGTGTGGCACGGTCTGCTTGTTGGCCGCGCCCGAACGGCCATCCCCCGTATGCCGCAACCCGCAAACCGAGTAGACTATTTCGCGCCTTTGGCCGAAAGAGCTAAGCCTGCGGTGGAGAATCCGACATGTCGCACGAACCTCTGATTGCCGTCTTTGTCGACTTCGAGAACTTGGCGCTCGGCGTCCGCGACACGAAGTGGCCCGATTTCCAGATCCAACTGGTGCTGAAACGGCTGCTGGAAAAAGGCCGCATCGTCTACAAGCGGGCCTATTGCGACTGGAATCACTACCGCGACGCCGTCCGCGAATTTCACTCGCACGGCATCGAGATGATCGACATCCCGCAGAGCAAGGCCAGCGGCAAGAACAGCGCCGACATCCACATGGTGGTCGACGCGCTGGATCTGTGTTACGCCAAACAGCACATCGATGTGTTCGCCCTGCTGTCCGGCGACAGCGACTTCTCGCCGCTGGTCTCCAAGCTGAAGGAGAACAACAAACGGGTGATCGGTTGCGGCGTGAAGAGTTCCACGTCCAACCTGCTGATCGCCGCCTGTGACGAGTTCATTTACTACGACGATTTGATCCGCGAGGAATCACGCGTCGCGACTGCGGCGGGGAACGGCGGCAAGCGGATCAAGAAGGAGGGCGACAAAAAGCAAGAGGCGATCCACCGACTGGTCAAGATCGTCAAGTCGCTGGAACTCGACTACGACCCGCTCTGGGGCTCGATGCTCAAACAGGCCATCCGCCGCGTCCACCCGGACTTTAACGAAGCCTACTACGGCTACCGCAACTTCTCCGATCTGCTCGAAGAAGTGGAAAACCTGGGCCTGATCGACCTGGAACACGACGAGGAACGAGGGAACTACAAGGTCCGGCTGCGGAAGGGCTGACCAACTGCTTGTTGGCGCTGACTCTCTGCCCCTGCCGCCGTTGCCAAACGGCGGTTGGCCAAGTCGCGGCACGCCGCGCCGAGACCAAAGGCGATCGGGGCGCACGGCGGCGCGGCTACGTGGCCGGAACGTGCCGCGGATACTCCCACCGGCCGACGTGGTCGCGAACCCATTCATAATAGAACCCGACACCGCGGTCGCTAACGCCCGTGCCGTAGCCGACCGCACGGACCCAACTACAATCCCGGACGCGATGGCCGCCTCGCATGTCCAGGTAGACTCGGCGATTGCTCGACCAAGCCCCCCACAGATCCGGACGTGAAGATTTCCCTCATCCGGTTCCTCGGGATCGCACGTTTCCATACGATAAACTTGCAGGCGAGACCCCGCAAGCCGCGTCACACGTCTCCGTCCGCACCACAAGGCACTCGTCCTCCCAGGGGTTCACCGGAACTGCGCGTCAGACCCATGCCTGCACGATTTTCGGTTTCGGCAGAGGGAACCGGGCCAGCAACTGGCCAAATTTCCGCCATGTCAACTTGCGGTCGCCACGGCGGTTCAGCCAATACCGCCACGCACGCGTGGCCACGTAGTGGACCAGATCCAGGCAGCGGCTGTTACACCGCACGCCGTAGTACTGGTAGTGTCCACGCAGCTTTGCGCACAACGTCCGGTATTGCTCCTCCAGAGGACGATGCCGGTTGTCCCGGCACCATTCCCAGAGCCACGACAGAACACGGCTCAGCCGCTTCCCTGCCGTCTTCCGCTTGATCGTGTGACCGCCTTTCCAGGTCTTGCCCCAGAAATGCACAAAACCCAGAAAGCCGAACGTACCCGGCTTCTGGCCGGTCCCGTCAAGGGGCGAGTTTTAGCGGGGCCGCTCGAAGCGGACCAACGTGGTCTTCTCCGCGTTGATCTCCAGCCCATACTTGGCAAACCGCAACGGCAGCACTTGCATGATCCGCCGCGCGTCGTCCTGCCTAACGCCCGTGTGAGGTTCCTTCGCGACTAGCGCTCGTCCCCTCGTACCTGTCGTCTCCGCGTTTAAGGACCAGGATCGACCCGGCGGAGCCGCGGGCCTTTCCAGCGGGAGCTTTGATATCGCGGTGGACTCCCACGGGTTTCCCCGTCTTGATCCGCGCCTGTGTAGACAGGAGGCTGATGAGGCTCTCACGAGTTCCCGTGCTATCCCTGTATCGTCGTGATCTGGTCTGCGACCCCGGTGGTCTCCGCGTCGGCTCGCCATGACGCCGGGCGGTTGCTGCGTTCCAGCCGAATGAAACTGTCCGCGGTTCGCTTCAGAAGGATCAGGCATCCGCTCCTCCGCTTATCCCTTGATTGGGACCACCACTTTCAAACAACTTTCGAGGCTCGATACAGACCCCGACGACTTGCTTCCCTCGGCTTCTGACCTTTGTCTCCTCCGGCCAGCGAGTTCCGCTACTGGGCTGGTGGCTAACCTTTGCCCTCGGAAGGACTTTTACCTCCTGGATAGCTTCAACTGGTTTCATCGAGGGAGCCACCCTCGAATTCCAACAGTTACGAATTTAACTCGTCACGACATCCGATGGTTCGGCGGTCCCCCGACCTACCGGTACCGCCAATAGCCCGGGCGGCGGGTGGTGTGAGCGACCGCGACGACCAGCCATTGACGCTCAGATGCCCTCCGATAGATGATCTGAAACGGATATCCCTTCAGCAGGTAGAACCGGTGCCGATCGTCGCACAAGGGGTACCGATCGGGGTGTGCGGCAATCGAATTCAGCGCCTGCTCAAACGCGGCGTCGAACCGTTCGGCAGCCCGCAGGCTTCGTTCGGCATACCACTTTAGGGATTCCGTATACTCTTCCTCGGCGGCCTCGGCAATCAACAGTCTATCCATCGAGCCCGGCCCTCCGTCGAGCCCGGGCTTGCACTTCGGGCCAAGTCGCGGCCGACATGCGCCCCTCATCATACTCGGCCGACCGCCGTTGGGCTTCGGCGATCCATTCCGCGTCAGGCAGCGGCCATTCCGCGGGCGGGACATCCTCCCAAATCGCGTTGGCCAGTTGGATTCGCTCCGTCGTATTCAACGTGCGGGCAGCGGACAGGACATCCAAAAAGGTCGGCATGGGCAATCCCCCACGATCTACGGTCACCCAGAAAATCAGCGCAGTGCCACTATCAGGATAGGCATCTGATCCAAACGCGTCAACGGTCGGATGTCGTGCCGGCTCTTGAGCCCTGCCCCAGATCGCCCAATTCCTTTGGCCGGAAGGCTGCCGATCCACCTTGCATATGGTCCCCCAAGGCACGAGTGGGGGCCGTTTGCGATCCGCTCTGGCACAGGCCTGATCAACGGCGGCCCGACAACCAATTGATTCGGGAAATCCACTTGGCCCGCCAGCACGCCCAGCCATAACGCGAACAGGCATCCATGTACTGCGCGGCCGAATCAAACACGAAGTACTGCTCCACGGCACGCCACGAGACACCGACCGTCCGTCCCTCAAACCCCGGCATGACATTGGCGGGAACAGTGCCGACCAAGAACAGCTGCCCGCCCTGGTCCTCAAAGCGGGGATCGGCCAACAACTGGTGGCATTCGCCGCCGCCAGCGAAGTTGACGAACACCAGCTTGCCGCTGAAATCAGGGAGGCCGTCGTTCATCGGTCTCGTCCTCGCATACGAACGAATTGGTTTTTATCCCACCTGCCCCAAGCCGCGGGTCGTCTGCGGTGGGACGGGACGTCAAGGGGGCAGGTGGGATAAAAACCCGGTTGGACGAAACCACGGAGCCGGCGGTGGCTACGGGTTTTCTACCGCCGTTCGCAGTCCCAGGCGTATTTTACCGCTGGGCGAGTGCCGTGGGAAGCAAGGGGGGGGGCCGGTTTTTGCGGTCCGGCAGGGTGTGGCGGACGCCGATGGGAACGGTCGTAAGGGCGTCCCAGGCGGCCGTGGCGGGGGCGGCGCGGAGCGTCCTCCAACTCGCTGCGGCGAAAGGTCAAGCGGGCGTGCGGACAACGGCGGGGACGCGGGGACCTGGGTCATGACGTGTCCTCCGGCGGCACCACCCTGGCAGGCGAAGTCGCGACCTCCCGGCGCGGACTTAGCCAGCGATCCGTGTAGGGCGAGCGATCCAGGATCTCCCGCCAACTCGGCGGATCGTCCCGGGAGATCAGCTGCAGCCGGCCGACTTGGCAGCGCGGGCAGGGGAACGCGCGCTCCGCCGCCGGCTTGACCGGGGCGGACGTGGGCGGCGACGCCTCGGTCGCGCCAGCCGCCAACAGCTCCCGGCAGCGGGCCAGCCGCGCCGTGCGGTCCGCGTTGGCCAGCAGGCCATAGTACCGCACGCGCACAAAGCCCGGCGGCAAGACGTGCAGCATCCAGCGCCGCACGAACCTCACTCCGCTCAGCGTGACCTTCTTCCGCTTGCGGCCCTGGCGATAGTCCTTCGCCCGAAACGTCACTCGGCCGTCCTCGTGCGACAGCAACCGCCGATCCGAGATGGCCGCCCCCTTCACGTACCGCGCCAGATACTTGAGCACCGCCTGCGGGCCTTCACAACCGGCCGGCGCCGCTTGCAGATGAACCACCCAGTCCTGTTCCGCCAGCGGCCTGAGGAACGGCTCCCAAGCCTCCGGCGCCGCCAGCGGCGTCAATTGACCGCCCAGCTTCAGACGCGGCTTCCGGGCCGGCCGGTGCCCCTCCCCCGGACGCGCGAGCCATTCCTCCGTCTGGCCCTGCTTCTTCGGCTGGGCGTCGGACCGCTGGCCGTACAGCCGCCTGAGCCCGGAGAGGAACTTGTCGCGGAACAGGCGACTGAGCGTCTGATAGGGCAGGAAGTACTTGGGGGAGCGGCTGGGCACCCAGCGCGTCCCCTCCTTCGACAAGCCGCCGCCCGGCACCACCGCATGCACGTGAGGATGAAATTGCAGATTCTGGCCCCAGGTGTGCAACACCATCACCGCGCCCACGTGCGCGCCCAGGTACTGCGGGTCCGCGGCCAGGTCCCGCAAGGCGGCCCAGGCCGAGCGGAACAGCAACGTGAAGAGCGCCCGGCGATTGGCCTGGATCAACGTCGACAAGGCGTGCGGCAGCGTAAACACCAAATGAAAATACGGGACCGGCAAGGCGTCCCCCAGCATCCGCTCCAGCCACCGCGCCCGCGCCGGCCCGCCACACAGCGGGCAGTGCCGGTTGCGGCACGAATTGCACGCCTCGTGCCGGTGCCCGCAAGAATCGCACTGGAACGTGTGGCTGCCCAGCACCGGCGTGCGGCAGGCGCTCAGTTCGGCCAACACTCGCCGCTCCGTCAAGCTCGCCTTGGCTCCACGCTGGCGAGCAGCGTGGTGGCCCGACTGGGCGCGTGGCTGGACGAGGGCTGGTTCTGAACATGGCTCCACGCTGGCGAGCAGCGTGGTGGCCCGACTGGGCGCGTGGCGGGACGAGGGCTGGTTCTGAACATGGCTCCACGCTGGCGAGCAGCGTGGTGGCCCGACTGGGCGCGTGGCCGGACGAGGGCTGGTTCTGAACATGGCTCCACGCTGGCAAGCAGCGTGGTGGCCCGACTGGGCGCGTGGCGGGGACGAGGGCTGGTTCTGAACATGGCTCCACGCTGGCGAGCAGCGTGGTGGCGGAAGTTCGGGAAGTTATTTCGGCCGCCGTTGCTATGCGCTGGCCCGCAAGTACCCGAACCTGGATCGCGAATTGGTCTGGCAGTACGTGTTTCCCGCCGCTGGACCGTCGAAGGATCCGCGGAGTGGTGCCTGGCGGCGTCACCACCTGGATCCCTCCTGCCTGCAAAAAGCCCTGGGCGGAGCGGTCCGCAAACTGGGGATTCAGAAACACGCCGGATGCCACACATTTCGGCATTCGTTTGCCACGCATTTGTTGGCAGACGGCGTGGACATCCGCACGGTCCAGGAA
>Ga0209613_1000940_pt1 | contig 28851 bp, 23 predicted proteins | sample BioC13SIPDNA_2_FD_185747 | JGI IMG/M metagenome (GOLD analysis project Ga0209613, IMG submission 185747) | Anaerobic biogas reactor microbial communites from Washington, USA - Biogas_R2_A C13 SIP DNA (SPAdes) (version 2) | ecosystem: Engineered > Bioreactor > Anaerobic > Unclassified | place... | reverse complement strand
GGCTGCTGGTCAACGAGTTCCTGGGGCCGAACTGGGCGGTGATTCTCAGCGACGTGACCGCGGGGAGCGAGGGGAACGTGGAGCGGCTCGCCTTCATCTATGACAAGCGGCGGGTGCAGCCGTCCGGGCTGGCCGGCGAGATCGTCTTGCCGCCCACCGAGCGCGGCGATCCAGCGGGGCAGTTCGCCCGCACGCCCTACATCGTGGGCTTTCAGGCGGCGGGGGAGAGCTTTGCCCTGCTCACGGCGCACATCAAGTACGGCGCGGCGCCGGAGGATCGGCTGGGGGAGCTGCGCGCGCTGGCCGACTATGTGGCGGCCGAGATCCGCGACCGGGCGCGGGTGGAGCGCGCGGAAGAGGGGAACCTCATCGTGCTGGGCGATTTCAACATCGACGAGCGCCTGAACAACCCGCTCTTTCGCGCCTTTATCGCCACGGGGCTGCTGGTCCCGCCGCAGCTCTGGAACCTGCGGACCACCTACAACACCAAGCCCAAGTACTATGACCAGATCGCCTGGTTCATGGGCGACCTGGACCTGCCCTACGAGGAGCGCGCCGGGGTCATCGACTTTGCCGGGTCGGTCTATCGCGAGCTGCCGGCGCTGCAAATGTCGTACCGCGTCTCGGATCACTTTCCGCTGTGGGTCGAGTTCGTCATCGACCGCAGCACGGAGCGCATGGCCCGCACGCTGGGCCTGGACCCGGCCATGCCGGACCCGCTGAGCACCGTCGCATAGACGCGACAACCACGGAGAAGAGAATGACGGCGATCCTACGAACCTATTGGCAAGCCTACCGCAGGTTCAATCGGGACGTGCGCCTGGCGCTGAGCTCGCACGCCCTGGTCAGCTTTGCCATGGTGGGCATCATGGGGGTGCTGTTCAACCTCTATCTGTTGCGTCTGGGCTTTGACGCCGTGTATATCGGGCTGGTGGCGGGGATCAGCTCCATGGCGCGGGCCGTGGCTTGCCTGCTGGCGGGCTCGGTGGGCGCGCGCTGGGGGGCGCGCCGCCCCATGATGGCGGGCATCATCGTCAGCATCATCTTTATGGCGCTGTTGTTGGCGAACGAGTGGCTCCCCGCGGGGGCGCGCGGCGCCTGGATCCTGATCGCCTACGTCCTGGCCGCGGCGGGGCAGTCCACCCACATGGTCTTTTGCACGCCGTTTCTCTCGGCGTCCACCGACGCGACCACGCGCACCCATGTCTTTTCGGTGCTGGCGGCGATCAGCCCCCTGGCCTCCTTCGCGGGGAGCCTCATCGGCGGGCTGCTGCCGGGCGCCCTGGCGGGCGCGCTGGGCGCCTCGCTGAGCGATGTGGCGCCCTATCGGTATGCGCTGCTGTTGGCGCCGCTCTTGCTGCTGCCCACGCTGCCTATCCTGAGGGCCGTCCGCGACATGGATCGGGGGATGGGACAAGGGGCGCGGCAGGCCGCGGAGCGGGGAAGCGCCGCGCCGTATGGGATCATGGCCATGCTGGTGGTGGTGATGCTCTTTCGCTGGGCAGGGCGCGCGCCGACCAGCACCTTTTTCAATGTCTATCTGGACGATCAACTGGGCGCCTCCACCGCGCTTATCGGGGCGCTGGCGGCCGCCGGCAGCTTGCTGAACGTGCCTGGGGCGCTGTTCATGCCCGCCATCGTAGCGCGCTGGGGGGCCTACCACACGCTGATCTGGTGCACGGTGGCCATGGGCTTCTGCCTGCTGCCGCTGGCCTTGGTGCCGCACTGGCTCGCCGCTGGCCTCAGCTACGTCCTGACCCTCGGGCTCTATGGCATCACCAGCCCGGCCATCACCGTCTATAGCCAAGAGATGGTCTCGGCAGAGTGGCGGCCGGCCATGTCGGGGATCATGAACATGTCCGTGGGGCTGGGGTCGGGGCTGATGGCCTTTGGCGGCGGCTATGCCATCGCGGCGCTGGGCTACCGCCCCCTGTTCCTGATCTCGGCGATTTGCATGGCGATCGGGGCGGTGGTCTTTTGGGCCTATTTCCGCACGCCAAGGGGCGAGATGAGGCGGGAGGGCCGCGGCACCCTGACGTAGCTCATATCCGCCACCCCGCTTCCGCGCTATACCTTGCAACAGTGGGCCAGGATGGGCGCGAGAAAGGGGTGCCGAGATGTCCAGGTTATCCAGCTTCCTCAAGTTGATCCAGCTCTTTTGGAGGCACGGCGCCGCACTGGCGGCGTTTCTGCCAAGCCTCCCTCAGGTGATGCACGCCGCGGGCCAGGGCATGGAGCTGGCCGGCAACGGGGCCGTGGCGACCAGCAAGGTCTTGCGCGGCGGGGTGGGGGTTCCCCTGAACGCCAAGCAAGTGGTCGCCGGCGCCGCCGACGCCGTGGAAGCGGCCAAGGCGCAGCTTCAGGCCGCCGCCGACCTGGTGAAAGAGGCGGGCAACACCATCGGCAGCATCAAGGTGCCGACGGCAACGGCGACCTATGTCAACCTTCCGATTCCCGTGGCGCCGGGCGATCCGCCGTGGCGGGTAGTGAGCGGGGTGAGCTTTGGCGAGACCTCGCTCTTTGGCGGCGTCAAGACCGCCCTGCGGGATAGCTCGTCGCGGATCGATGACGTGGCCGATGATTTCCAGGGCATGGCCAACAACCTGAACAAGCTGAGCCAGGCGCTGAACGACGCGGGGGCCGACCTGGGCGAGATGGGCGGCGCCCTGCGCAACGCGGGGCAGGCCCTGCAAGAGATCACGGCCCCCTGATCCCCATCCAGCGTCCGACCCCAGCCGCCGCAACCCGGCGGCTTTTTGTGCGTATTGAGAGTGAGCCGCCGACAAGCATGTGGCGCGGCGGGAGAACGTTGCAGCAGGAGGCTGTCCATGAGTTTCTTTGGCAATCTGATCTGGTTGGTTTTCGGCGGGTTTGTCGCGGGGATGGGCTATATCATCGGCGGGCTGCTCTTGTGCCTGACCATCGTGGGCATCCCCTTTGGACGGCAGGCGATCAAGCTGGGGCGCGCCACCATGACGCCCTTTGGCCGGGACGTGGTCGAGTTCGAGCACGCCAACAGCAGCCTGCGGGTCGTCTTTAACGTCCTGTGGATCGTGCTCTTTGGCTGGGAGATCGCCACGGCGCACCTGACCTCGGCGCTGATCCTGGCCATCACCATCGTGGGGCTGCCCTTTGCCAAGCAGCACATCAAGCTGATCCCCATCGCGCTGCTGCCCTTCGGGCGGGACCTGCGCCGCGCGGGATAGGGGAATGGGACGCAGATTTGCGCAGATGAACGCCGATTAGGCCAGGAGAGATGACGGTAGCTCGCGCGGCCTAACGCGAAAAGCGCAAAATGTGGAGAGTCGAAAACGGATTGCTGGAAAGAGCCAGCAATCCGTTTTTGTGCTCTTGATCTGTTTTCATCTGTGTCGATCTGCGTACTAGATTCGGTCCAGCGGAAAGAGGGGGCGGCGGACGCGGCGGAAGGGGAGCGCGCGCAGCAGCGGGCTGCAAGGCCCCGGCGCGTCGAGGATGCGCACCTCGGCGGCGAGCGGCTCATAGGCGGCGCGGAAGGCCGCTGGCGACTTGACCACCACGATGCGGGCGTCCGTCGGCTCCAGCCCCACCGAGCGGTAGAGCTCGGGATCCCACTGGCGGCAGGGCCGCTCCATCACCACCACGTGGATCTGGCCGACGCGCAGCACGACGGTGCGCCCGCGGTGGCAGATGGCGCCGCGAAAGCCGGGGCCCTTTTGCACGAAATCCCCGTCCGCGATCAGTTTGACATAACCGGTCACCTCGACCGGCGCATAGAACGTTGGGGCAAAACCCCCACCGAGCGGGAGCGTCACCTCTTGGCCCACCCCCGCCGCGATCAGGCGCGCCACGGCGGGCGGGTCCACGATATTGAGCAAGCAGACTTGCTTCAGCAAGCAGACTTGCTTCAAGAGGCAGTCGTGCTCGGGGGCAAGGCGCAGCAGGGCGGCCAGGACGGCGGTGCTATCCCCCGGCGCGCCCGAGCTGGGGGCGTCGGCCGAATCCGCCAGGACCCAGGGGCCGCGGTCGCTGGCCAGCGCCTCGCGGAGGGTGGCTTCGGTGGGGGAGAGATCCACCTCGAACTCGTGGCGGCGGGACCAGAAGCGCTCGGCCAGCCGCTGGGCGGTGGACTCGGCCAGGGCGCGGCCCCCCTTCGGGCCGTTTGCATCGGCGACGACCAGGACGCTGCAACCCACTTCAGGGACGTCGAGCCAGGGCTGCACGGAAAAGACGGAGACGTCCAGCAGGCCGGGCTGGGGCGCCAGCGCCTCGGCCAGCACCTCGGAAAGGGGGCCGTCGGTGGTGCGCGCCGTCTCGCCGGGGAGGAGCATGGGCAAGCGGCGCAGCGCCAGCACGGGCCGCACCTCGCCGCGGGCGGCGCGGATCAGCAGCGACATGGCGCGTTGGCCGGTCTCGTAGAGGTCCACGTGTGGCGCGGTGTGGTAGCCCGCCAGGATGGTGGCCTGGTCGGCCATGAGCTGGGTGCAGTTGGCGTGCAGGTCGAGCGTGCCCGCCAGCGGGACATCGGGACCGACCTGGGCGCGGACGGCGCGCAGCACCTCGCCCGTGCCATCATCCAGCCGCTCGGTCACCAGCGCGCCGTGCAGGAACAGGAGGACGCCATCCACTGGCCCGGCGGCCCGCAGGCGCTCCAGCAGCTCGGCGAGGAGCGCGTCATAGACCTCCTGGCGCAAGGGGCCAGCGGAGGCGTTGGCCCGCGCGTAAAAGGTGGGGACGATCTCGACGCCCTCCGCCCGCGCCACGTCCAGCGCGCCGGCGGGCTCGCTGCGGGTTCCCGCGGCCTCGGCCACGATCTCGGTCCCGCGCAGGACGTCATGGGGGCCAAAGTGCTCCCAGCCGCCGGGGACGGGGGAGAAGCTCTGCGATTCCTGAGCGAGGCCACCGATGGCGATGCGCATGGCAGGCTCCTTTACTTGACCTGGGAGGCGTAGGGATAGGCGTCATCGCCGGGGCGGCTGAGCGCTAGCAGGCTGATCTGCCCGCCATCCACGACGACGACCTGACCGGTCACAAAGCTGGCCTCCTCCGAACAGAGAAAGGCCACCATCGCGCCGATATCCTCCGGCTGGCCCATGCGCCCGAGGGGAATCTTGCGGGCCGACGCGGCGGGGTCGAAGGCGGGGAACTGGGTATAGTAGCGCTCTACCTCGATGGCGCCGGGCGCCACGCAGTTGACCGTGATGCGGTGCGGGGCCAACTCGACGGCCAGTTGCCGGGTCAGCATGTTGAGCCCGCCCTTGGCGGCGGCGTAAGCGGCAAAGACGGGGGCGGAGACGAGGCCGTGCACCGAGCTGATGTTGATGATCCGGCCGCCGCCGCGCTGGATCATCTGCGGCACGGCGGCCTGGGCGCAGAAAAAGGGCGCGCGCAGGTTGACGTTGATGGTCTGGTCCCACGCGGCCGGCGAGACCTCCAGGAAGCGCGCCTCGCTGCTGATGGCGGCGTTGTTGACCAGGATGTCCACCGCGCCGCAGGCCTCGACCGCCTCAGCGATGAGGCGCTGGCAAGCGGCGACCTCCTCCAGGTCGGCGCCGAGGGCCATGGCCTGCCCCCCTGACGCGATAATCTGGCGGACCGTCTCGTCCGCGCCCTCGCGGTGACGGTTATAGTGCACGACCACCCGCGCGCCGCGGCGGGCCAACGCCAGGGCGATGCCCCGGCCGATGCCGGTCCCGGCGCCGGTGACGATAGCGACCTTGTTCTCCATGCCGTCTTCTCCTCAAAGGTGTGCGAGCAGGGGCGATGTGGCGAGCCCAGGCTGGACACCAGTATAACCCCACCCAAAGCTGGCGGCAAGCGGCGGCTGGCGGGCGCCGGTTGACAGGGCGCTGGATCGGCCTAAGCTATGGCGGACGACGACGGTGAGGAGCGCGCGATGGGCCAGATGCAGGCAACGTGGGACGTGTTGGGCTGCGGCGTGGTGAGTGTGGATGACCTGGTGTACCTGGCGACCTATCCGCCGGCCAATACCAAGGCGCGCATCCTGGGGCGGGACCGCCAAGGGGGCGGCCTGACCGGGACGGCGCTGGTGGCGGCGGCGCGGCTGGGGGCGCGGGCGGCCTTTGGCGGCGTGCTGGGCTATGACGAGCTCTCGCTGGTCGCCATTGCCGAGTTGGAGCGGGAGGGGGTGGATTGCTCGCCGATGCTGCGCCGCCCGGAGGCGCGCCCCTGCCACTCCACGGTCATCGTCGGGCGGGATACGGGCAGCCGCAACGTCTTTTTCTCGCGGGAGGGGGTGATGACCCCGCGGCCGGAGGAGGTGACGCCCGAGCTGGTGCGGCGCTGCCGCGTCCTGTTCGTCGATCACCTGGACCTGGACGTGGCCTGCCACATGGCGGCGGCGGCCGCGGCGGTGGGGGTGCCGGTGGTGGCCGACATCGAGTGGAAGCAGTACCAGCGCGCGGAGGAGCTCTTTGCCCGCATCCAGCACCTGATCATCCCGGAGCACTTTGCGCTCGAGCTGACCGGCGCGGCGACGACGGCGGAGGCGGTGGCCCGGCTGGCGTCGCCGGAGCGCCCCTGCACCGCGGCGACGGCGGGGGAACGCGGGTGCTGGTTCGCGGTCCACGGGGGGCCGGTGCAGCACCAGCCGGCCTTCCCCGTCGCGGCGGTGGACACCACCGGCTGCGGCGACGTGTTTCATGGCGCTTACGCGGCCTGCATCGCGTGCGGGCTGGGGGTGGCGGAGAGCATCCGCTTCGCCTCGGCGACGGCGGCAATCAAGGCCACGCGCCCCGGCGGTGGCCGGCCAGGGATCCCCACCTGGGATGAGGTGGAGCGGTTTCTGGGGGAAGCCCACCGGAGGCCCCCTCAGGCCTCCGATGGGCGATAGGAGAGGCTACTTCATGACGCCCCAGACCTGGACTTCGGCCAGGCAGGTGTCGTCGTATTGGCTTCCCGGATAGACTTGCTCGATGGTCAGCTTGACGTAGCTGCTGACGATCTTGTCGCTCAGCGAGACCTCTTGCAGGCCCCGCTCATCGCGGAAGGTCCAGGCGACCTCCTCGCCGCCGGAAAAGGCGAGCCTGACGCGCTGGACGCGGTTGTTGTACGCAAAGAGCTCGGCGCTGTGCGCGCTATCGTCCGGGTCGCGGTCATAGCCGATGTCCACCAGGAGCCGGGTGATCTCCACCGGCTGCGGGAACTCGAGCTTGAGCCACTCGCCGAGGCCCGGGCCAGTGACGCCCTCGGCCCACGGCGTGCTCAGCGAGCCGTCGACGGCCGAGGCGGCGTGATAGCTGCCCAGGTTATCGGAGGGCAGGTGGCTGGAGGCGCTGGCCGTGGCGAAGGAGGAGAGGTCGCGCTCCTCCGCGGCCGGGCCGGAGAGGTCGGCGATGCGGCTGACCTCGATGTGGCGGGCCTCGGTGGCCGGGACGCCGACAAAGAGGGCGCCCCAGACCTGCACCTTGGCGCCGGAGCGCTGGTACTCGGCGATCTGCGCCTGGATGGCGTCATCCGCGGAGCCGATATCGTACCGCTCGCCATCCTCGCGCTCGAAATAACCGCCGAACTGGTTGCCGGCGGGCAGCTTGACCAGCGTGCCGATCCAGCCGTCCACGTCGGTGCCCTCCTTCACGACCTCGAGCCGCTCCACGAGGATCTGGCGCGCCTCGGTGGCGGGGACGCCCGTGTGCAGCTTGCCCCAGACGCGGACCCGCTGCTCGCTGCCGCGCAACTCGGCGAGCTGCGCCGCGATCGCGCTATCCTCGGAGGCGATGCCGTACTGCTCGCCGTTCTCGCGCAGGAAATAGCTGCCGAACTGGTTGCCCGCGGGCAACTGGATGATCTGCCCGGTCCAGCCGCCGACCAGGGCGGGCACCGTCTCGGCGCCCGGCGTGGGCGCGACCTTGGTGGCCTCGACGGTCACCGGCACGCGGGTCTCCACCTCGCGCACGGCGCCATTGGGCTTGACCTCGCCTTCCCAGCGAAAGCCGGTGAGGGCGTTGGCCAGGGTCACGTGGTAGATGACCATGTTCGGCGCGACGATGGGGAACTGGACGTCCATGGTCCAGTCGCCCGTGTGGTATTGGTAGGTGCTGCTGCCCAAGATCTGGGGCGGCGTGACGTTGGCCACCTCGCCGACCAGGTCGCTGGTGGGCGCGTGCGTCGGATACTGCTCGCGGACGTGACGAAGCGCGGCCAGGCGGGCCAGGCCCACGCCCTCGGGGATCTCTTCCACCTCCGGCGTATCGGTGGGCAGCGGCGTCTCGGTGGGCGCGCTGGTCGCGGTCGCCGTGGGGACGATGGTGGCCGTCGCAGCCTCGGGGGTGGGTTGGACGCAACTCGCGCAGAGCGCCAGGGCGAGCGTCAGCAACAGGAAAAGGCCGATTCGTGTCTTCATGGTAGGTCCCCTTGTCTAGTGGAGTATTCACCCAATAGACGAGGAGGGCGCGTGCGGGGTTCCCTTTTGCGGCAAAGATCGTCCAAAGGTTGTAGGCCGTGTGGGCCCGAGGGCCGAACCGGCGCCTAGGGGGTGCGGCGCGTCCCATAGAGCGCGCGGGTGGCGGAGTGGTTCAGGCTGTGATCGGGTTCGAGTTCGACGAGGATGTCGACGTCGCTGTCCGGGCCGAAATCATCCCGAAGCACCGAGCCGAACATGGACATCTCTTTGATGCCCCACTTGTGACAAAACGTCTCGATCTGTTGCGGGTCCACTTCCATGCGAATCGGCATGATCATCACTACCCCTGACTGGGACACCGATCTCGTGGATCGCACGGACCAGCAGAAGGCCAATCCGGAATCTGCGTTCATCTGCGTGAATCCGTGTCCAGTGACCTACACCATTCCCTCCCAGACCATCAGCGGGGGCTCGCGGCGGAAGCCCAGCGCCTCTAGCAGCGGCTCACCCGGCCCGCCCAGCACCGGCGCGCCGTCCCACGTGGCGATGGCAAGGTGGTGGGTGCCGGTGGCCAGGCCCCGCGCCTCCCTGGCCCGCTCCATGAGCAGACGCATGGCGGCGGCGATCCAGTCGGCGGGCGCGTCGGGCGCGGTGGTGATCCGCTCCCCGCCGCCCTCGGCGGTGAGGATCGGCTGTCCGCGCCGCCAGACGGCATAGTTGCCCGGCAACTGGGCCAGGCGCGCGCGGGCCAGCTCCGCCGACTCGATCCCGGCCGCATAGACGTTGGCGGGGTCGCAGGCGTTGACCAGGGTCAGCTCGGCCTCCGGGCTCTCCTGGCTGGCAGGCTGGCCGCCGCGGCGCAGCGCCTCCAGCGCCGCCGGGCTGGCGTATTGCACGCCTGGCAGCCCGGCCACGAAATAGCCGCGCCGCACCTCGCCGCGCATCTCCATCAAGGTCAACTGCCGGTTGATGGCGGCCCAGTCCCAGGGCCCCTCCTCGCGCTCCAGGCTGGCGCGGGTGACCACGCCGTGGCGGGCCAGCAGTTGCCGGGCCTGCTGCAACGCGCGGTCATCGGGAGCCTGATCTCGGCCCCACACGCCGAGCCGATGCACCAGCGACCAGCGCCCCGGCCAGCGGGCTGGCGCGCGCACCGCCTGCGCGGCGACCTTGGCCGCCTCGCGCTTGGCGCGGTGGTAGCGCTCGGGGGTCAGGCGGGCGCGCATGGGGCCACGGGCTTCCCGCCAGGCCGATAACTCGGCCTCGAGGGTGCTGAGGGGCTCCCGCTCCGCTGTCGGCGCGTAGCTCAGCACCTCGCGCAGCGCCTGGGCCGAGTCGTTGGTGACGAGGCCTGCCAGCGCCAGCTCCACCAGGGCGTCGCTGAGGGCGGCATGGTCCAAGCCCGTCCCCTGCGCCAGGTCGGCGTAGAAACAGGCCCCCTCGTCCTTGAGCACGCGCCACGCCGAGGTCGCCGCCTCGGATAGACCGGCGAGGGCGTCGTCGGAGAGGGGCTCCAGGAAGAGCGAGCCCTCGCCGCGGAAGAAAAAGCGCACGTGGCTGCGCCGGGGCTCCTTGCCGGAGGCGACCCAGACCAGCTCGCCGCTGGCGCAGAGCCGGTCGAGCTCGGCGGGGGCGTAACGGGCCAGCCGCCCAGGAAGCAGGTCGCGTTCCCAGACCAGCCCCGGCGCGGCCACCCCGCGCAGTTGCCGCAGCGCCTGCTCCAAGGCGGACTCGCCCGCCAGCCGCTCCTGCGGGTGCAGGTGGTGCCAGCGCGCCAGGAAATCGGCGTACTGGTAGAGCGAGACCGGCTGCACCTCCTTGCGCAGGAGGATGAGGGTGCGCTGGTGGATGCGTTCCAGCACGTGGCGGTCGCAGAGCTGCCGGCCCGGCTCGGCGAGCCCCGGCGGGGGCGGCGCGGCGGTGAGGCGGCCAACCACGATCTCGCCGCTGCGCTCCAGGCGGGCCAGCGTCTCCTGGAGCCACTCAGCGGGGAAAGGATAGCGCGCGGCGAGCTCGCCGACATACAGGGGCCCGCGCTGGCGGATGTGGCGGCGCAAGACGTCCAGCCGGGCCTCGTCGGCGTCGGGCCGGGCAGCCAGCAGCGCGTCCGGCAGCGGGACAGACGGCCGCTCGGGCAGGCCAAAGGCGGCGCGATAAGTGACATAATGATCGGAGGCGATCCAATGGGGCTGGCCGTTCAGCGCGATCTCGAGCGCGCGCGAGCCGGCGGCCAACTCGCCCAGCCAGCCCTCGCCGCTGGCGACCACGCGGGCAGCGGCCTCGGCGGCGGTCAGGTCGCCGGCCTGCTCGAGGAACACCGCCAGCTCGTCCAACGTGCGGGCCTGGTAGCCCTCCGCGGCGTGCGACAGCTCGCCCTCTACCTGGCTCACCGCCTCCGGCCGGATCAGATTGGCCAGCTCGTCCTCGTCCAGCAGCTCGGCCAGCAGGCTGCGGTTGACGATCAGGCTCTGCATCTGCCGTTCCGCGCGCGGGGTGTCGTCGCCGTACATGCCCGTCTCGGTGAAGCGGAAGAGCAGCCCCGCCGCCACGGGCGAGGGGGCCAGCGTCTCGGCGCGGAGCACGCGCACCCGGCCCGACTGGATGCCCTCCAGCAGCTCTTGCAGGTGGTCCACGTCCAGCACGTCGCGCAGGCAGTCGCGGTAGGTCTCGGCAATGATGGGGAAATCCTCGAACTTGGTCGCCACGGCCAGCAGATCCTTGGCGCGGAGGCGCTGCAGCCAGAAGGGAGTGCGGCGGTTGCCCCGCACGCCGGGGAGCATCATGGCCCGCGCGGCGTTCATGCGAAAGTGCGCGCCAAAGAGCGCCGAACCCGGCAGCTCGGCCAGCAGCCGCTCGCGGGCCTCGGCGGGACCGATGCTGGAGACGAGGTCCAGCGGCAGCTCGCGGTCGACGTTGGGGAAGCGAAAAAGGATGCCGTCGTCGTCGCTCTGCACCTCTAGTGAGCTGCCCAGCCGCTCCCGGAAGGCGTGGGCCAGCACCAGGGCCCAGGCGCTATTGACCCGCCCGCCCAAGCAGGAGTGGATGACTAGGCGGCTATCGCCCAGCGCATCGGTAAAGGTCTCCAGGATGACCGTGCGGTCCGACGAGATGGCGCCCAGGCTCTCGATCTGCCCCTGCACGTACTGGATGGCGTTGCGCGCCGAGCTGGCGTCCAGGGCAAAGCCCTCCTGAAGCCAGCGCATGGTCTCCGCCGCCGGGTTGGTCCAGAGGTCGCCGCCGTCCTCGGGTGCGGGCGGGAGGGCAGCCACGCGCTCGGCCAGTTGCTGGCGCAGCTCGCCCAGGCGCAGCCCCAGCTCATAGTCGCGATAGATGCTATCGCCGCGCCAGAAGGGCATGCGCGGGATATGGCCCGCGGCGTCCGAGACGATGACGCGGTCCTCGTCCATCTCGACGACGCGCCAGGTCTGGCTGCCCAGGGCGAAGACATCGCCGGGGTGGGTCTCAAAGACGAATTCCTCGTCCAGTTCGCCCAGGCGCGTCTCGCGGTCGGGGAGATAGACGCCATAATAGCCGCGGTCGGGGATGGTGCCGCTGTTGCGCAGCGCCGTCAGGTTGCTGCCCGGCAGCGGGGCCAGCCGCCCGTGGACGCGGTCCCAGGCCAGCCGCGGGCGCAGCTCGCGAAAGGCGGCGCTGGGGTACTTGCCGGAGAGCATGTCCAGCACGCCCCGGTAGACGCCAGGGGTGAGCCGGTGATAGGGGTAGGCCCGCCGCACCAGGGCATAGAGCTCGTCCACGTCCCACTCGTCCACCGAGACCATGGCGACGATCTGCTGCGCCAGCACGTCGAGGCAGTTCTGCGGGGTGTGGGTGGCCTCCACCTCGCCGCAGAGCATGCCCCCTGCCACCGCCGCCGCCTCCAGCAGGTCCTCGGGGTGGGTGGGATAGATGCGCCCGACGCTGGTCTGGCCGACCAGGTGGCCGGAGCGGCCCACCCGCTGCAGGCCGCGCGAGACGCTCTTGGGCGACTGCAACTGCACCACCAGGTCGATGGCGCCGATATCGATGCCCAGCTCCAGTGAGCTGGTGCCGACCAGGGCGGGGAGGCGGCCCTCCTTGAGGTCGCGCTCCAGTTGCAGGCGGACCGCCTTGGAGATCGAGCCGTGGTGGGCGCGGAACGGGCCGGCGGGCGCGCCGGTGCCGAACATGCCGATCCCCTTGGGCACGCCGTCGGGCGAGAGGGCGGAGGTGTCAATCACGCCGAGGGCGGCAAGCTGGGGGGCATCCTCGTTCTCGCCCTCGGCGGCATACTGCTCGTTCAGCCGGTCGGCGCAGCGTTCCGCGCCGCGGCGGCCGTTGGCAAAGACCAGCGTCGTGCGGTGCTCCCGGATCAGGTTCAGCACCTGCGGGATCACCGAGGACCAGATGGAGCCGCCGGGGACCTGGCGGAGGTTGTGCACCGGCGTGATCACCTGGAGGTCCAGAGGCTTTTGGCGGCCCGCGTCCACGATGGTGACCGGGCGGGGCGCATGGTCTCCTCCCTCGCCCGCCGGCTCCAGGCCGCCGAGGAAGCGTGCCACCTCTTCCAAGGGGCGCTGCGTGGCGGAGAGGCCGATGCGCTGGAGGGGGCGCCCGGTCAGGCGCTCCAGCCGCTCCACGGAGAGCGCCAGGTGCGCGCCGCGCTTGTTCCCGCAGAGGGTGTGGATCTCGTCGATGATGAGCGCGCGGACGGTGCGCAGCATCTCGCGCGCCACCGGGCTCGTAAGGATCAGGTAGAGCGACTCGGGCGTGGTGATCAGGATATGCGGTGGGCGGCGCACCATGGAGGCGCGGGCCGAGGTGGGCGTATCGCCGGTGCGCACGGCGACGCGCAGCGGCGGGAGCGGCGTCCCCTGGGCCTCGGCCTCCTCGCGGATGCCCGCCAAGGGGGTGCGCAGGTTGCGCTCGATGTCGTTGTTCAGCGCCTTGAGCGGCGAGACGTAGAGGAGCTGCACGCCGCTCTCGGCATCGCCGTCGGCCAGCCGGGCATAGATGTCATTGATGCCGCAGAGAAAGGCGGCCAGCGTCTTGCCCGAGCCGGTGGGCGAGAGGATGAGGACGTTCTTGCCGCGCTGGATGGGCGGCCAGCCCAGCGCCTGGGGCGGCGTCGGCTCGCCCAGGGCCTTATGGAACCACTCGCGCACCGGCGGTATGAACGCATCCATCGCAGGCTCCTATCTCTTGCCGACCAGCACGCCGCCGCCCGAGGAGGCGGCCTGGTCGGGCGAGAGGATCACCGCGCCCTTCCCGGCGCCCCCGGAGCGATCCGCCGCTGCCTCGTGGTTGCCCGCTGCTTTGAGCTCCTCCAGACGCTTGGACAAAAGTTGCCACTCGGCCATGCCCAGGCCGTAGCGCGCGGGCTCGGCCACCAGCGCCTTGGCCAGCGCCTCCTGCACGAGGTGCAGCAGCTCGCCGGCCTCCTGGTACTCGGTCCAGGCCAGCTCGGAGCGAGACGCAAAGTCCATGGCGGCCAGGGTGCGGGTGACGTCCTTGGCGAAGGCCAGCGGCTGCTTTCCGGCGCGGCGCGCGCTCAGCAGCTCCCAGCCCATGGGCGCGGTGATGTCCCGGCCCAGGATGATGAGGTAGAAGGCGCTGCCTTGCAGCGGCTGGGGATCGGGAAGCCGGGGCTCGCCGGGGGCGGGGGTGTAGGTGATCTGCCAGGCCAACGAGCCGGGCAGCCGCGCCACCGCCTGGCCGATGTACTCGCGCTCCAGCTCCAGGTCGGGCCCGATGCTGACAAAGAGGCGCAGAAGGTCCGCCATGGCCGTCCTCCTATTCGCTCAGATGTTCTATAGGGTATTATACGCCAGTGGGGGCCGGACGTCAAGAGGGAGGGGCGCGCTCACAGGGCTTGTGCCAAGTCGCGCTCGGCGATGAACTCGCCGAGCTACGGCGGCATGGAATGCCGGGGCTGCGCCTGATGAAATCAGGCTTCGGATTCCACGCCGCGGAGGCCCCGGAAGCCCGATTCCATCGGGCGCGGTGGCGTAGCACGGCGTCGGCATTCCATGCCGCTGATCGCCGTGCGGGGCGGCGCGCCAAGCCAGCTACCGACTTGGCACAAGCCCTGGCGCGCTCACGAAAGCCGGCTGGTGCAATGCTCGCGCTGGCCGCAGCGGGCGCAACGCTGGGGCTCGTGGTGGTTCGGGGGAACGTCCGCGGCGGCGGCTTGTTGGCGCATCTCGCCCAGCAGGTCGACCAGCCGGCGGCGCAGCGCGGCGGTATAGGCGACGCGGAAGGTCTGGTCGCGGTAGCGGATGAGGCCATAGGGAGGCGCCTGACCCTCGGCCTCCTCCAGCAGCAAGCAATAGGCGGCGAGCTGCATGATGTCCGAGGGATAAGGCTGAGCGGCTTGGCGGCCCGGCTTGACCTCCACCGGCACCAGGGCGCGCCCCTGCCGCACGACATAATCCGGACGGCCCGTCAGCCGGTGGCGCTCCGAGTAGAGCGGCTCGCGGAGGCGCTCCCAGGCGCCCATGTCCGAGGCGACGATCTGGCCAGGGGGAAGCCCCAGGCGGCGCCGCTGGCGGGCCGACCACCCCAAGGCCAGGGCGGCCAGGGCCAGCAACAGGAGCGCCAGCGCGAGGAGCAGCCCCCTATCCATCGCGGTCCATGGTGAGGGGGGTGATCAGGACCGGCACTCCCTGCGGGCCCCAGGCGGTGAGCCAGGCGGCGTCGGCGGGGGGGATGCGGATGCAGCCGTGGGACATGGGGCGCACGCCCAGGTCGCCCAGGTCCTGATAGACCTTCTTTTCGCCCTCCTTGGTGTAGGGCGCGCTGTGGATCAGGATGTTGCCATCGTCCTTGAAGAGGTGCCAGGCTTCGTCGGCATAGACATCATAGGCGAAAAAGGTGCCCCAATACTTGCCGACGCGCCCGCTCCAGGGCTTGGTGACGGTCTTGGGGTCGGGCAGCCCGGTGCTGGTGGGGATAATCCGCACCACCTCGCCGTCCTGGAAAAGGTACATCATCTGGCGGTCCTGCCAGATATAGATGAAGCGGCGGTCAGGCGCCTCGGCGAAATCCTCGTACCTCTCGTCGGGCGGAAACCAGTGCGAGGCTCGCGCCTGGGAGGGAAAGACCGCCTCCTCATCCACGTCCTCAGGGAGAAGCAGCCCCTTCACCGGCGCGGGATCCGTCGCCTGGGCGGCAGCGCCCAGAGCCAATTGAGTCAGCACCAGGGCCAGCAAAGCCAGCCGGACCAGCCAGCGGCCGGGCCGAGTCAGATCAAACAACAGACGCAAGTCAACCTCCACGATAGGAAATCCAGAGCGCCGCGGCCGCCACCAACGCGGCGGCCAGCAAGAGCCAACCCAACCACCCCGCGGCGCGCGCGCCGACGCTGCCCCAGCCGTGAGCGGCGTGGGCGGCCCGGCCCGCGGCCAGGTCCTCGAGGTTGGCGGGGGCCAAGCCGCGAACTCGGTGCAGCCACCAGCTTGTGGCGCAAAACAGATACTCCCCGACCTCGCTGGCGCGGATCACCCGCGCCGGACGCTCAGGCACCGGCATCCCCAGCGGGCTGGCGGGCGTTCAGCCGCTCCTCGAACTCGCGGAGCGCCTGCTGCAGCGCCGACTGGCGCATGGCGACGGTAAAGTCGCCGCGGGTCCGCTCCAGGACGCCGCGCACCATGTCGGTGGTCCGGCGCAGGCCGCCGGTGAGGGCGCTGGGAAAGTCGATGGTCACCAGCACGTTATAGATCTCTTCCATGGCGTCCAGGCAGCGCTCGCCTTCCTGCAGCCGGTCGTGGCGGATGATGTCCAGGATGCGGCGGCGCAGCTCGCTGGCGGCCTCGGCCAGGCCCTGCAGATAGGCCACGGTCTCCATGCCCAGCTCCTGAGGCGTGGGGAGCGGCTCGTCATAGACCAGGGCATAGGTGGCGCTGGCCTCCACGTACTCTTTCATGGCGTCCTGCGTATAGCCGGCAAAATAGAGGTCGGGGTAGGGCAGCAGGCGCCCCTTCATCTCGAGCGCGGCCTCGCGGGCCTCGGCCAGCATGGCAGCGGCCGCGTCCTTTTCCTCGCGATGGACCGCGCGGATGGTGTTGGCGCAGGAGCGGATCAGCTTGCGGGAGGAGAGGAGCGCCTCCTCGCGGACCTGGTTGCGCGCGGTGAGGTCCTGGATCAGGCCCTCCGCGATCTCGTTCAGGTTTTCTAGCACGTGAGCCTCCTATTTCCGGAAGCCGAGGGCGCCGCGCCGGCCGCTAGCCGCCTGCCGAGCAGCGGGTCGCCGCGTTGTCGCGGCGTTGGCGCACCGCCTCGGTGTCGATGATCTGCAGGGCCGCGTCGTACTGCTTGGCCGCATTGCACCATTCGTTCTTGCTCGCCAACAAGTCGCCATAGTTGACGTGGGCGTCGTGCAGGCGCTGGCGCACGTCGCGATAGTTGGACTCGATGCGATAGACCGCGTCGAATTTCTCGATGGCGGCGCCCCAATCGGCGCCCCAGTAGCCCAGGCCGGAGACATAGAGCGAGGCCAGGTGTCGCTGGCCCAGCACGTCGGGGTTCTTGGGCTGCAGGGCGAGGGCCTGGTCGAAGCGGTGGACAGCCTCCTCCATGCGCCCGTCGTTCACCAGGGCCAGCCCGCTGTTGTAGTAGGCCCAGAAGAGGAGCGTCTCCACCTCTTGCTGCTGATAGCTGGCATCCACCGCGCGCAGCTCGTCCAGCTTGGCGATGGTCGCTTCCCAGTTCCGCTGGTTATACTCGGTGCGCGCGTCGCGGTAGAGCTGCTCGGCGGCTTGCAGGTAGGCGTTGCCGGTGGGGGTCGGGGACGCGGCGCTCAGGGCTTGGGCCTCGGCCAGCTTGATCTTGGCCCCCTCAAAGTCCGGGTTCAGCCGCACGGCCTCTTGCATCTCGGCGACGGCCAGGCCATAGTTGCCCTCGGCGAGGTAGCCCAGCCCTTTTTCGTAGTGAGTCTGGGCCAGTTGCAGCTTCTCGCGGTTTTGATCCTGCAGGCCGTGGTAGGCGCCCAGCGCGCCCAGTCCGAGGATGATCAGGAGGAAAAGCAGGGTAAAAGCCCCCGTGAGCATCAGCCACTTGCAACCGGACGGCCGCGCTGGGGCGGCCTTGTCCGCGTCGGGCTCGACGACCATCCGCGGGGTAGGGCGGGCCTTTTCGGGGCTGGCCGGCGCAGGCGCGGGCGCCGCCGCGACGGGCGGCTCCACCTGGACGCGGCTCTTGACCCGATGCCCGCAGTGCGGGCAAAAGACCGTGCCATCGGATACCTCGGCCCCGCAATTGGCACAGCGCATAAACGATCCTCCTGTCGACCAACATCTCTCGAAAGGCCCGGCGCGCGGGCGCTGAAACCACCCCCGCGTCGCGCCAGGGTCATGCTAGAGACGCCGGTCGCTCGCCGATGGTTCCCCGGGGCCGGCCGCGACGCTGGGCCAGCGTCATGAGCGCCGCCCGCGCGGGCTGCCCCGTATGCCTATTATACCCCGTTCGCGCCGGGCGCCAAGCGGCGCCGCTCAGGAGAGCGGGGCCGCTCAGGAGATCTGGACCGTTCGGCCCTGCTCCGCGGCAAGGTAGGCGCTGTACATCACGTTGACCACGGCCCGCCCCAGCGCGCCATCGGAGAGCGGCTCGCGGTCGAACTGGACCGCCTCGATGAAATCGCGCAGCTCGCGCAGGTAGCCCAGGGCCCACTCCTCGTCGGCGGGGGGAAAATTCCAGCCCGCCTTGGTCTCTAGCTTTTCCGCCAGGTACTCGCTCTCGAATACGGCGGGGTCGGGCGCGTAGGTCTCGATCAGGTTGTTGCGGGAAAAGTTGCACTGGATGCGGGCGTTGGACAGATAGACCTCGAGATAGTCCTTCATCCCGCCCAGGCAGACGTCGTTGGCAAAGACGGTGCCCTTGGTGCCATCGCTAAAGGTGATGATCACCGTGGACCAGTTCTCCACGTCCTTCCAGCCGCGGACGATCCACGGCGCGTCGCTGGCGGCGAAGGAAGGGACCTGGGTGAGGTCGGCCACCTCGGCGGTGACGGCGCGCGCCGTGATGGGCTGGCCGTTGCGCCAGAGGCCCTCCTGCCGCTTCAGGTGCAGCATCCCGCCGATGGGGTGGGAGCCCAGCCGGATGAGGGCGCCGCCGCCGGTGTACTTCCAGTGCAGCGAATAGGGCGAGGCGGAGCCGTGGTGGCTTTCCTCGGCGCGCAGGTCGAGGATGGCGCCGCCGCTGGCGCGGGCCAGCCGCTCCACCTTTTGCAGAGCAGGCGCATAGACCCAGTTCTCGGCGTACATTAGCTTGACGCCGTGCTCCCGGCAGGCGGCGAGCATCTCGTCGGCGTTCGCCAGGGCTTGCTCCAGCATGGCCGAGCGCGGGGCGTGGCCGGCGCCGTCGGAGCCATCGCCGAAATAGCCAGTGAGGGGCTTTTCGCAGATGACGTGCTTGCCCGACCGCGCCGCCTGGATCACCAGGTCCTTGTGCATATAGTTGGGCACGCACAGGTCGATGATGGCGATCCGGGGGTCGGACAGCAACCCGCCGAGGTCATCGTGAGCGCGGGCGATGCCGTGGCGCTGGGCGAAGGCTTGCGCCTTGGCGGGCGTCTTGGAGGCCACGCCCACGATCCGCACCCCCGTTCCCGATAGCTCGTGGACCATGCGCGCGTGCAGGTCCGCCGCAAAGCCGGCGCCGATGAGGCCGATGCCTATCTCGTTCAAAAGAGCCCTCCCTTGGGGTAGACTGGGGTTATGTTTTGACATCGCCGTCCTTCGACCAGCTCAGGGCGCGGCGCTCGCGTTGCTGCGGGTGCAGCCGCGGCGCTCCCGCGCAGCGACTCGCTCCCGTGGATCACGCCTTGCGCCAAAGCAGATACGGCTCCAGGCGCGCCCACGCCGCGTCGATCTCATGCAGGTCCTCGGCGTCCAACGGCGCGGTGGCGCCGCGCATGCGGTGATCGCGCAGCACGCCGCGCCGGACCATGATCTCCTTGGCAAAGGCCATGCCCATCAGCCCCTCCAACACCAGGGCGGGCAGGACCTTCTCAAAGAGGTCGCGGGCCGCGGCTGGCTCCCCCGCGTCCAGCAACTCCCAGACACGCTGGACCACATCCACCACCTCGCAGGCGCCGACGACGCCCTTGGAGCCGCGCGCCCACTCGGTGAGCATAAAGCGCCCCGCCGAGCCGCCCATGACGCCCCGGATCGCGGGGCAGTTCTTGGAGAGGAGCGCGGTGATGCTGTGGGTGCTGGGCGAGACCTCTTCCTTCACCCAGCTCACGTGCTCGATCTCGGTGCAGAGGCGCGCCACCTGGTCCGCCGAGAGCGCCGCCACGCCGGCGTTCTGAATCCAGACGGGGACGGTCACCGCGTCCGAGATGGCCTGGAAATAGGCGTGGGTGGCCTGGGCGTCGAACCGGGTGACGTAGGGCGGCATGGCGATGACGCCGGCGGCGCCCAGCTCCTGGGCATAGGCGGCGTAGCGGGCGGCCAGCGGGGTGTTGACCGCCGCCACGTTGGCGATCACGGGGACGCGTCCGGCGGCGATCTCCAGCGGCAGGCGGATCATGGTCCGGCGCTCGTCCTCGGAGAGGACAAAGAACTCGCTGACCATGACGGGAACCACCAGCCCCGGCGCGCCCGCCTCGATGCAGAAGGCGATCTCGGCGGCCAGCGCTTCCTCGTCGATGCGGTCACGGTCGTCCCACGGGGTCATGGGGATGGTGAAACAGCCCCGCCAGTCTCGTTGCGGCATGGTGCGGCGGCTCCCTCTTACCAGTGGATCACCACGGGCGTGCCGACCGAGGCGAAGGCATAGACCCAGGCGGCGTCGGTCAGGGACAGGTTGATGCAGCCGTGGCTCATCGGCTGGCCAAAGTTGTTGTGCCAATACGCGCCGTGGATGGCATAGCCGCGGTCATAGTACATGGTGTGCGGCACATTGGGCAGATAATAGCCGGGCCCGGACATGGGCGTGGCCAGGTACTTGGTCTGGATGGCAAAGCGGCCCGTGAGCGTGGGCGTGCCCGGGAGGCCCGTGGAGACGATGGCATAGCGGGCCAGGGTCGCCCCTTCCCAGCACATGAGCGCCTGGTCGCTCAGGTCCACCTCGATCCAGCGGCCGGAGAGGTCAGATGCCCCGGGGACGATGGCGGTGGGCGCTGGCGGGGCCGTCGGCTCGCCGCTGACGCGCAGCTTTTGCCCCACATAGATCAGATTCGGGTTGGCCAGATGGTTCAGCGCAGAGATGGCCGAGACGGTGGTGCCATAGCGCGCCGCGATGCGGTAGAGCGTCTCGCCGGCCTGGACCACGTGGATGGTGTCGGCGGGCACCGGGGTCGGCTCGGCGGGGGCGGTGGCCCCTGGGGTGGCGGTCTCCGGCGCGACGGTGGCCGTCGGAGACTCGGCAGGCGTGGGCGACTCGGTCGGGACGGATGTGCTCGTCGGCGCCGGCGTGTCGGCAACGGCGCTGGTAGGGACGGGCGTGTCCGTGGGCGCGGGCGTATCCGCCACGGTGGCGGTGGGAACCGGCGTCCGCGCATACGGCGAAAGGGGCACGGGGATCACCAACTGCTGCCCGACCAGCACCCAATCGGGGTAGAGGAGGTGGTTGGCCTGGACGATGGAAGGCACGGACACGCCGTAGCGAGCGGCGATGCGTGTGAGGTTCTCGCCCCATTGGACGATGTGGAAAACGTACACGTCGGAGCGCGCTGCCGCCGCCAACGACGGCGCGATCAGCATCGCAATCACGGCCAACGCCAGCGCCAGCCGCGCTCCCCTGCCAGTATGGAACGGTGCCATGGTAGCCTCCCCGCGAGCAGAGTGCCCCCCCGAACAGGCCCGAGGGATACGGACCCGGTCCAAGTATATGCAAAAATGGGCAGTCGTCCAATGGGCCGCGCCGTGCAGCGGCTTGACAAAACGGCCTATGTGCCGTATTCTCCTGCTCAAGAAACCGGCGATCGGCAGGATTTGGGAGGATCTCTCATGAATTCCAGGGAACGCATTCAGAAGGCGCTCAACCACCAGCAACCGGACCGCTTGCCGGTGGATTTCGGGTCCACGGCGACGACCGGCGTCTCGGCCAGCGCGGTGTTCAAGCTGCGCGTGGCGCTGGGCCTGCATCGCCCCGGCGATCGGGTCAAGGTCATCGAGCCGTACCAGATGCTCGGCGAGGTGGAGAGCGACCTGCTGGCGGCGCTTTGCGCCGATTGCGTGGGGCTGAGCGCGCCGTCGGGCTTTTTCGGCTTCCGGAACGAGAACTGGAAGCCCTGGACCCTCTTTGACGGCACGCCGGTCTGGGTTCCCGGCGCCTTCAACACGGTCCCCGAGCCCAGTGGCGACATCCTGCAGTACCCCGAGGGCGACCGGAGCGCGGCGCCCAGCGGCCGCATGCCCAAGGACGGCTATTACTTTGACTCTATCGTGCGGCAGCAGCCCATCGACGACGAGCGGCTCAACGTGGAGGACAACCTGGCCGAGTTCACTCCCGTGAGCGACCAGGACCTGGCCTATTACGAGCGCGAGGCCAAGCGCCTGCATGAAGGGACGGACAAGGCGATCATCGCCAACTTTGGCGGGACGGGGTTCGGGGACATCGCCCTGGTGCCCGCCCCCTTCATGAAGGACCCCAAGGGCATCCGCGACGTGGCCGAGTGGTACATGTCCACGGTGATCCGGCGGCCCTACGTGCAGGAGGTCTTTGCGCGGCAGGCCGAGATCGCCGAGGCGAACCTGGCGCGCATCTACCAGGCGGTGGGGAACCGGGTGAGCGTCATCTTTATGTCCGGCACGGATTTCGGCACGCAGCGGGCGACCTTTATCTCCAAGGACGCCTATCGCGAGCTCTACAAGCCGCACCATAAGCGGCTGAACGACTGGGTGCACGCGCATACCTCCTGGAAGACCTTCATTCACAGCTGCGGCGCGGTGGAGCCGCTGATCCCCGAGTTCATCGAGGCGGGGTTCGACGTGCTGAACCCGGTGCAGACCGGGGCGGCGGGCATGGACCCGGCGCTGCTCAAGGCCAAGTATGGCGACCGCGTCGTCTTTTGGGGAGGCGGCGTGGATACGCAAAAGACGCTCTCCTTTGGCTCGCCGGAGGAGATCAAGGCCGAGATCAGGGAGCGGGCGCGGGTGCTGGGGCCGGGCGGCGGGTTCGTCTTCAACCCGATCCACAACGTGCAGGCCACCACGCCGCAGGCGAACCTGGTGGCGATGGCGGAGGCCCTGCAAGAGCTGTGCCGGGCCTAACCAGCGTCGACTCATGCGGGCTGCCCGGTTTGGCCGGGAACAAGGAGAGTCACCATGCCCCAAGAGACGATCCTGATCGCCGATGACGAGCGGTTCGTGCGCGAGGTCTGCGTGCGCGCCACGCAGGAGGACGGCTACCGCATCGAGGCGGTGGGCAGCGGCGAGGAGGCGGTGCGCGCGGCGCAGGAGCGGGACTTTGACCTCTTTTTGACCGACCTGCGGATGCCGGGGATGAGCGGGCTGGACGCCTTCCGGGCCATCCGGCAGATTCGCCCCGAGATCACCGGCGTGGCCATGACCGGATATGCCACCATGGAAGCGGCCATCGAGGCGCTGCAACTGGGCTTTCACGATTTCCTCCTTAAACCGTTCTCTCCCCAAGACGTGCGCCTGGCGGTGGCGCGGGCGCTGGAACAGCGGCGGCTGCGCCAGGAGAACGCCAGGCTCAAGGCGCTGATCCCCGTCTACACCATGACCCGCGCCCTGATGAGCATCACCGACTGCGGCGAGTTGCTGGATCAGGTGATCCGGCTGGCCACCCAAGAGATGGGCGCGGATATGGCGGCGATCCTGCTGCTGGATGAGCAGGGCGCGCGCTTGACGCTGGCGGCGGCCAGCGGGCTGGGCGACGTCGCCCAGGCGGCTCAGGCGGTGGCGGGGGCCGAGGGGAGCTTGCGCGAGGCCATGCGGGACGCGCAGCCGCGCATCTGGACCCGCGAGCAGGGCTTCCACCTCCCGTTTGGCGAGCACCTGGGCGCGCTCACTTCGGTGCCGCTGGTGGCCCAAGGCCAGCCTCTGGGCTTGATGGTGGTGGGCCGGCGCCCGGGGGCGGGGCCAAACGGCGGCTCCTTCACCTATAGCGACGTCGAGCTGCTCTCGGTGCTGGGGGGGCAGGCGGCGGTGGCGATCAAGAACGCGCAGCTTTTCGCCGAGGTCCAGCTTGCCTACCGCAAGGTCGAAGAGTCCGACCACCTCAAGTCCGAGTTCATCGCCATCGCCAGCCACGAGCTGCGCACGCCCCTGGTCAGCATCCTGGGCTACGTCGAGCTGCTCACCTATGACGCGCAGGGGGAGGCCAGGGAGCAACTGGAGACCGTGTTGCAGCAGGCCCTGCGCCTGCGCGATGTGGTCAACGACATGCTGAGCCTGACCGACCTGCGCTCAGGGTCCAGCGTGCTCACCTGGGATCAGGTCTCGGTGGGCGACATCGTGCGGCGGGCGAGCCGCGACCTGGCTGCCGAGGTGGAGGCCAAGTCGCTGCGCCTGGTCACCGACATCCCGGAGGATTGCCAGATCATCCGCGCTGACCACGAGCGGCTGCAGCTCGCCCTGGCCAAGCTCATCTCTAACGCCGTCAAGTTCAGCCCGCTCCAGGGCCGGGTGCTGGTCCGCGTGGCGCGGGGGGAGCAAGCGGTGCGGTTCACGGTGTCCGATCAGGGGCCGGGCATCCCCAAAGAGGCGCAGGAAAAGCTCTTTCGCCCCTTCTACCAGGTGGAGGAATCGCTGCGGCGCAGCCACAGCGGGATGGGGCTGGGATTGTCCATCGCCAAGGGCTTGGTGCAACTGCACGGCGGCGACATCCACGTGGAGAGCGAGCCCGGCGAGGGCACCACGTTCGTCTTTTCTATCCCTCAGCCCGACCGACCGGCGAATGGGGCGTAAGGCCCGTCGCTCCTCCAATCAGTACATTTGTTCTAATTCCCTCTTGACAACCGCGCTCATCTGCGTATAATAGTGTATAGAACGTTAGTTCTATTCGCTGAGGCACGGTCCTCTGGGCCGTGCTGGGAGGAAACGAGATGAGCAAAGCTGTACCAGCCGAGTTCGCCGCCTTGGACCAGCAGCTCCAGAGCCTGGCGGGGACCTTGCGCCTTCGCTGGGTGGGCTGGGTGCTGGACCAGCTCGAGCGGCGCGAGATGCTGGCCACCGACGCGCCCCGCCCCGAGGCCTGGGGCCAGTTGGAAGTGATCGACGCCCAGGAATTCACGCAGTGGCTGGGCAAGCACCTGAACGTGGGCGGCTGGCGCGCCCTGCTGGACGAGATACGCCAGCACAACGCCGCCCACCCGGAACAGCCCTGGGACCACGCCTGGCCGCGGGACATGCTGGACGCGCTGGAGACGGTGTTGCAGGCCAAGCCGTCGGCGGCGCTCGCCGCGCAGCCAGAGCCCGCGCCAGACCGCCAGGCCAGCTCGCGCGCCGTGACCCCTGCGCCGGGCGCGACCATCCGGCCCGTCCAGAGCGACATCGTCTCGGGGGTGGAGGAGCAGGGCCAGGCCATCGACAGCCTGAAAGTGATCCTGGCCGCCGACCCGGAGGAGGGGCGCAGCCTGCGCACGCCGTGGCTGGCCTGGCTGCTGGCCCCCCATGCGGCGGCGGCGGTGGTGCGCGCCCAGGCCACCAGCGCCAAGGCCTTCGCCGAGCTCAAGCGGGCCCGCAGCGAGGCCATGCTCCACGCGCTGCATACCTTTGAGAACGACGTGCGTTCCAGCAACGTGCTGGCCCAGATCAAGGACCTGCGCAAGCGGCTGGGGCCGCACCTCGTGTCCTATTGCCGCGAGCACGGCATGTCGGTCCCGCGGCAGGACACGGAGGAGGAGGCCAACCTGCTCTTCCTGCTGAACGCCCAGCTCATCGCGCTGGAGGATGCCCAGGAAGAGATCGCCAAGCGCGGCGCCGACCTGGCCCGCGACAAGATTCGCATGGCTGACGAGAACGCGCGGATCACGCTGGAGGCCAAGGCGCTGCCCGCCCGGCTGGAGGCCAAGACCGCGGCCAACCCCCTGCGGGAAAAGTTGGTCTGCGAAGAGATGCGCCACCGCAGCGCCAGTTGGGTGGCCCAGGTCACCGGCGCCATGGGCGGCGCCATCAGCGGCTTGCTCACCGCCCTGGCCGAGGTGGCCGTGGCCACGCTGGCCGAGACCGCCGTGGTGAGCGCCCCGCCGCTCATCGTCTTTGCCCTCACGCTGGTGGCCGAGACGCTGGGCGCGACGGAGGCCCTGACCCCGGCGCTGCTGGTGCGCTACGCGGGCACCGCGCTCTGGAACGGGGCGCTCATGCTGGCCTTGACCCTGTCCGGGTATGCCCTGTGGCGGTACGCGCAAAAGCGGGCGCGGCTGCTGGAGACGCCGGACCGCCCCGAGCGCGCCAGGCCGCCGCAGGGCCGGCCGCTGCACTATAGGACGGAGGGCTAGGCGGCATGGAAGGCGATAGCGTTCTGCGCCAGCCGGCGCCCGACCTGCGCGCGCCCGTGGCGGAGCTATGGGCACAGGTGGCCGCGCTGCCCGCCGAGCTCAAGGCGGTGCTGTTGGGGATCGTGACGATGGTGGTGGTCGTGGGGGCGCTGCTGGTGGGGAAGAGCTGGACCGCCCCGCCGGCCAGCGCGACCCGCGCCAGCCGGTCCGCCGCGCAGGCCGACGCCCCGGCCGTTGGCGAGGCCGCGCCGCTGGCCAAGGGCCAGACGAGCGCCCTGCGGCAGCCCGTGAGCCTGTCGACGCCCGGCGAGGCGCTGGGCCGCGCCAGTCTGGCCCTGACCAACGGCCTGCCGCTGGACGAGGCCGACAACCTGCGGTGGGCGCTGGTCCGCCGCCACGCCCTCGCCGGCGAGGTCTATGACGGCCAGCGCGGCGTGGACTGGGAGGCGCTGCGGCAGGTGGTGGCCGAGGGCGATATCCTGGTTCCCGCCGGGTTCACCTGGAGTTTCAACGAGACCTTTCAACAGGGGCCGGGATACAAGCAGGCCAGCGGCATCCTGGCCGGGGGGCACTGCGCGCTGGCGACGGTCTTTAACGCCGCGGCGCGGGCCGCTGGGCTGCCCACCGCCTACCGGCAGCACCGCACCCCGTTCCCCGGCTACCCGCTGGACCAGTCGGTGAACATCTATTGGGGGCGAGACGACCTTCGCGTGGAGAACACGACGGGCGCGGACCTGGAGCTGCGCTGGCAGCTCGACGCGGGCGCGGTGACGGTCCACGTCCTCCCGCTGCCCGATGGCGCGCGAACGCCCCTGCCGAGCCTGGAGGGGGCGACCATCGCGCTGACCTATGGCCGGCCTCGCAGCGGCAAGTGGGGCTCGCTGGGGCTGACCGACATCGTGGACCACGGCATCCACGCGGCGAGCCAGTTCGCGGCGCGGGTGGACGGGTGGAACGGCGACCGGCCGACGGTGGTGGCGGTGAACCCCAACGTGGTGATGGCCGGGGCCAGCCCGCTGGACCGGGCCTATGTGCAGCACCTGATCGCCGAGGCGGAGCGGCGGGGCGCCTACGTCATGCTGGACGTGCAGACCGGCGGCAAAGACCCGCTGGCGCTCTTTCGCGGGCTGATGGACCAGTACCTGCGGCCCAACGTCTGGTTCGACTGGGACCTGGAGCACACCGACGGCGGGCGCGTGAGCGCGGCGCAGCTCAACCAGGTGGCCGCCGAGTATTTTCGGCGGCGCGCGGAGGCGGGTTATGTGCAGCCGGGCCTGTTCGCCTTCTATATCTTTGACCTGAGCGCCGTGCCCGACGCGGGGGCGCTCCAGTACGCCTACGACGGCGGGCAGGTGGTGCCCATCTTTGACGGCTATGGCGCGCGCAACGCCAAGCTGGCCAAGACCGCCGAGTTCCAGCGGCTGTTCGAGGGGGCCGCAGTGGGCATCATGGAGTTCGAGACGCGCTGGGGGACCAAATACGACGGGCTCACCGCGCAAGAGTATCTGGCGGCCTTTCCCGACGTCTTGATCTATGCAAGCCAGTGAGCCAAGGCTGGCCCGACGCGCCCGATGATCGCGGGCGTACCCCTCTGCGGGCCCGACCTGGTTCCTTCCTTCCCATGCGAGGCAAGGTGCGCCCTCGACCAGCGCCCTTGCCTCCTCCTTTTTCCCGCGTGCCGGATGGCGAAAAGCGGCTATAATGCCCGTCACCACATTCGGGGAGGCGCTTCATGTTCGACTATCGTATCGTCAAGGTGCTGGAGGTGGGCCAGAACGGAGGCGAGTGGCTGAAATTCGCCGACGTGGACGGCGACGGCCAGAAAGAGATCGTCTGGCGGCAGAGCGGCGGGATGTTCGACTCGGATGCGTACAAGACCTCCGGCCACGGCTACATCACTGACGAAAACCAATACTTGCTGCAGCTCACCTGCATGAAGCAGGACGGGCGAATCCTTTGGCAGCGGGGGAAGCCCTGGACCCAGGAGAGGCCCTATAACACCCACGGCGGCAACCAGATGACGGCGATCCGCGACATCAACGGCGACGGCAGGCTCGAGCTGGTTTACATATTCCGCGGGGAGCTGCACATGCTGGACGCGGCCACCGGCGCGCACCTGCGGAGCATCCCGCTCATCACCGACGCCATCAGCATCATCGGCTTCCAGGGGCTGGGCGCGGCGGGGTGCAACATCATCCTCAAATCCATCGGCACGAGCCCTTACGGCTATGGCCGCCCGCTGCTCGCCTACGACGCGGACCTCAACCTGCTCTGGCAAGACACCACCGGCGGGAATGGCCACGCCCTGGTCTTTCGCGACGTGGACGGCGACGGCAAGGACGAGATCCTGGAAGGCTATCGGCTGATCGACGACGATGGCCGGGTGCTGTGGTCCCACGAGTGGCCTTCCCATGCTGACCACATCGCCGTGCAGGATCTCGACGGGGATGGCGTGGAAGAGGTGGTCTATTGCACCGACAATGAGGATTTCATCATCGTCAACGGGCGCGGCGAGATGCTGCTGCACCGCACCGACTTTCCTCATCCGCAGACGACCAGCATCGGGCGCTTTGTGGCAGGGGAGCCAGGGTACCAGATTTTCATGAACAACCGGGCGACCCATGGCGGCGCCGTGATGATGGATTGCCACGGCCGGACGCTGTGGGATTTCCCGTGCAACGGCTATTCGGAGACGCTGCCCAACCCGGAGCCAGGCGGGCTGGATCTGATCCTGCACAAGCCGGGGCCGGGACGACTGCCAGCGGCCATCGAGACGGCGCTGGTGCAGCGCGCGGCGGAGTTGGGCTACGAGGGCTTGCCAATCCAAGGCAATGCGGGGTTCGAGCCGTTCATCCTGGACGGGGAGGGGCGCGTGCTTTATACCTTCCCGTTCCTGGAGGCGAGCCTGGACGTGACCCGGTGGGGGATCGACCCGCGGCTCAAGATGGACCACGGCGCGGGCTTTGGCCTCACCATCGACGACGTGGACGGGGATGGCGTGGACGAGTTCGTCTTTGCGAACCGCTGGAAGGCGTGGTTCCTGAAGCGGTAGGCGCCATCTGCGGCCTCTTGCCATAGCGAAGCAAACGAAAGCGCCGGGTCTGCCCGCTCGCAGCGGCAGGCCCGG